>JADHEF010000138.1_pt1 | contig 85676 bp, 77 predicted proteins | sample 8952391 | NCBI WGS metagenome assembly JADHEF01 (sample SAMN16124439, study PRJNA663245) | bioreactor sludge metagenome | isolation source: sludge (nitrite) | place: India:Bengaluru | collected 2019-02-28
TTCATGGCTCCATCTTCTCAAGAGTTGGAGCCTCCTCAAAACCCGGGGCGATTCATTCTGGAGGGTCGATTCTCGACCATGTCTTCACCTTTGCTGGGCAATTGGCTTTTTGCACAGCCTCAACGTTCAAGGTAACCGGCCTTGCGCGGCTTTATGCGCAAGGTCCGGTTGACCGCAGGGTTGGGCGTCAGGGTGGAACTTTGGGAGCCAGAAGCGGAACGTTCCGATGGCAACAAGCTCCTGTTCAGTTCGGGTGCCCTCACCCTCTAGCGCGGCAAGAGTGTTGAGCACTTCGCTACCCCCGAATTTTTCCGCGAGATACCAAGGAAGTTGTTCGACACTAAGGTCCCATGTCCCCAGTACGTCACGGATGATTTCTTCCAACGGCTCACGCGGCCTAGGTTTTATACCGATTAAGAGACGTCCAGCGACTTCCTGCGGCCCGAATCGAGGCGTCAGAAAGACGGCCATGATGCCGAAATAGACCTCACGAGGCTCTGCACGACACAGCGCAGTATGGAGTTGCTTGAGTTGCTGTGGATTGCTCGGGCTGTAATTGTCAGCCGCAGCGGTAATGCGGGCAGCAATTTCAGGTGCCAACCAGTTTGTCATCGGAGCGACCTTCCTGACGCCCAACGTGATTTGGACCGCAAAACTGCGGAATAACATGGCCACGTGCGGAATAACATGGCCAATCCGTCGCAAGGAAACCCGCTTGCAGCCTTGTTTTTGCGGCCATATACTGTATAAATGTACAGCATTAACAGATCCCGCAAAGTCGACAAGCCGCCGTTACGGTCCGCGCGCTTGCTGGATCAGTTGCGCGAACGCATTCGGTACCTGCACTACAGCATACGAACCGAAGAGGCCTACGTCTATTGGGTTCGGCAGTTCATTCGTTCGAGCGGGCTTCGGCATCCCAAAGAGATGGGACAAACCGAGGTCGAGTCGTTCTTGACGATGCTGGCAAACCAACGCCAAGTCTCGCCCTCCACGCACCGGCAAGCCTTGAGCGCCATCTTGTTTCTCTACAAAGAGGTGCTCGGCTGCGAACTTCCCTGGCTGCAAGACATCGGTCGGCCACCGGAGCGCAAACGGATTCCTTCGGTGCTGACTCCCGATGAAATCGCGCAGCTATTCGCTTTCATGTCGGGCGAAGAACTTCTGCTCGCCAAGCTGTTGTACGGCACCGGCCTGCGCCTGTCCGAAGGCGTGCGCCTGCGGGTGAAAGATGTGGACTTTGCCCGGCATCTGATCATCGTGCGCGAAGGCAAAGGCGCCAAAGACCGCGTCGTCATGCTGCCGCACTCGCTGGAGGCCGAGTTGCAGGCGCAATTGGTCCGCAGTCGCGCCTATTGGGATGCCGACCGTAAGGCTGGGCGTCCCGGCGTATTTCTGCCACACGCGCTTGAACAGAAGTACCCGCGCGCCAGCCTTTCCTGGGGCTGGCACTGGGTGTTTCCGGCGCCCACGCTGTCGGTCGATCCGCGGACCGGCTCCGAGCGCCGTCATCATCTGCACGATGAACGACTCGCACGCCAGATCAAGCGTGCAACGGCGCAGGCTCAAATTCCCAAACACGTCACGGTGCATACCCTGCGCCATTCGTTCGCGACCCACCTGCTTCAAAGCGGCATCGACATCCGCACCGTACAAGAGTTGCTCGGCCATAGCGACGTCAGCACCACCATGATCTACACCCATGTGCTCAAAGTCGCGGCCGGCACCACGGCCAGCCCGCTCGACCGCCTTGCACGCAAGCCCATGCCCGCCTATGCGGCCTGTTGAGCCCGCCGCATCACCGCATGCCGCCGCGCCATGTTCTCCGCCATTCCGGTCTACGCCGAGCTGCATTGCCTGTCCAACTTCAGTTTCCTGCGCGGGGCTTCGCATCCCGAAGAATTGGTGGCGCGTGCGCATGCGCTCGATTACGCCGCCCTCGCCCTCACCGATGAATGCTCGCTCGCGGGCGTGGTGCGTGCGCATGTCGAGGCCAAGCGCCTGGGGCTGCCTCTGCTCATCGGCACCGAGTTGCGTCTGGCCGATGGTGGGCCGCATCTGGTGTTGCTGGCGCAAACCAGAACCGGCTACGGCAATCTGTCCGAGCTGATCACGCTGGGCCGCACCCGGGCGGTCAAGGGTAGTTATCGCCTGACCCAGGCCGATCTCGACGGGCGCACGCCCGAGGCCGCGCATTTGTGCGCCCTGCCCGATTGCCTGGCCTTGCTGGTACCGGAGCACAACGCGCCGCTGGCGGCCACGCTCGCGCATGCGCATTGGGTGCGCGCCTTGTTCGGCGATCGCGCCTGGATCGCGGTCGAGTTGTTGCATCGTCTCGACGATCACGAACATTTCTTCATGGCACAAGCGGCGGCCGAACAAGCCGGGCTGCCGCTGGTGGCGGCGGGCAATGTGCACATGCATCTGCGCTCGCGCAAACCTTTGCAAGACACGCTCACCGCGGTGCGCCTGGGTCGCCCGGTCTCGGAATGCGGCTATGGCCTCATGCCCAATGCCGAGGCGCATTTGCGCGCGCGCTTGCGGCTGGCCAATGTCTACCCACCTGAATTGCTCGAACAGACGCTCGCGGTGGCGGCGCGCTGCACCTTCTCGCTCGATGAATTGCGCTACGAGTACCCCGAAGAAATCGTGCCGCTGCGCGCCGACGGCACGCGCGAAACGCCGGCCGATTATTTGCGCCGCCTGACCGAAGAAGGTGCGGCGCGGCGCTTTGCGCACGGCGTGCCGCCCAAGGTGCGCGCGCAGATCGCGCATGAACTCGCGCTCATCGCCGAGTTGCATTACGAAGCCTACTTCCTCACCGTGCACGATCTGGTCGCGTTTGCGCGCGCGCAAGGCATCTTGTGCCAGGGCCGCGGGTCGGCGGCCAATTCGGCGGTCTGTTATTGCCTGGGCATCACCGAGGTCGATCCGGCGCGCGGCAATCTTTTGTTCGAACGCTTCATCAGCCGCGAACGCAACGAGCCGCCCGACATCGATGTGGACTTCGAGCACGAGCGGCGCGAGGAGGTCATTCAATACCTGTACGCCAAATACGGGCGCAACCGCGCGGCGCTCACCGCGGTGGTCATCAGCTACCGCCCGCGCTCGGCGCTGCGCGATGTGGGCAAGGCGCTTGGCTTCGATCTGCAGCGTGTCGACCAGATCGCCAAAAGCCGCCAATGGTGGGACGGGCGGCGCATCAACGAACAGATCTTCATCGAGAACGGGCTCGATCCGCAGTCGCTCGTGGTGCGGCATTGGATCGAACTCGTGAATACGCTGGTGGGGTTTCCGCGCCATCTGTCGCAGCATGTGGGCGGCTTCGTCATCGCGCGCGATCGGCTGTCGCGCCTGGTGCCGATCGAGAACGCCGCGATGGCCGCGCGCTCGGTCATCGAATGGGACAAGGACGATCTCGACGCGCTCGGCCTGCTCAAGGTCGATGTGCTGGCGCTGGGCATGCTCAGCGCCATTCGCGGCGCCCTCGCCTTCCTGAGCCAGCGTTTCGGGCGCACCTTCCGCATGCAAGACATTCCGCCCAAAGACGAGGCCACCTACGACATGATCTGCGCGGCCGATACCGTCGGCGTGTTCCAGATCGAAAGCCGCGCGCAAATGAGCATGCTGCCGCGGCTGCGCCCGCGCACTTTCTACGATCTCGTCATCGAGGTGGCGATCGTGCGCCCGGGGCCGATCCAAGGCGGCATGGTGCATCCGTATCTCAAGCGCCGCTCGGGCGAGGAGCCCGTCATCTACCCGAGCCCCGAAGTGGCGCGTGCGCTCGAACGCACCCTGGGCGTGCCGATCTTTCAGGAACAGGTGATGCAGATCGCCATCCTGGCGGCCGACTTCACGCCCGGCGAGGCCGATGCGCTGCGCCGTGCCATGGCGGCCTGGAAGCGCAAAGGCGGCCTGGGGCCGTTCTACGACCGGCTCGTGGGCCGTTTGCTCGCCAAAGGCTATACGCCCGAATTTGCCGAATCGATCTTCAAACAGATCGAGGGCTTTGGCGAATACGGTTTTCCCGAAAGCCATGCGGCGAGTTTTGCATTGCTGGTGTATGTGAGCAGTTGGCTCAAGCGCCACCATCCCGATGCGTATCTCGCGGCCATGCTCAATGCGCAGCCGCTGGGGTTTTATTCACCGTCGCAATTGGTGCAAGACGCGCGCCGTCATGGCGTCGCGGTCTTGCCGGCCGATGTGACCGCCAGCGCCTGGCTCAGCGCCCTGGTGCCTTGCGCCGAGGCCATGGGCCCAGCAAACGAAGACCCCGCCACCTGGGGCCGCAGCGGGCAGGCGGTGCGCCTGGGCCTGCATATGGTCAAGGGTTTGCGCGCCGAGGCGGCCGAGCGTCTGGTGGCCGAGCGCGAGCGCGCGCCGTTTGCGAATGTGGAAGATCTGGCGCGCCGTTGCGAATTCGACCGCCATGCGCTCAACGCCCTGGCCGCGGCGAATGCGCTCGCAGGCCTGGCCGGGCACCGCCGGCAGGCGCGCTGGGAGGTGGCCGCCTTGCGCGACGCGGCGATGCGCCATACGCCGGTGCTCAAACCCGCGCGTTTCAATGAAGCGCCGCTCGCCTTGCCCGCCGCGCGCGAGGGCGAAGAAATCGAAGCCGATTACGCTTCTCTCGGGCTCACGCTGCGGCGCCATCCGCTCGCCTTGTTGCGCCCGCAATTGGCCAAGCTGCGTTTATCGACCGCGGCCGAATTGAAGACCTACCCCACGGGCCGCATCGCGCGCGCCTGCGGCCTCGTCACCGTGCGCCAGCGCCCCGACACCGCCAAAGGCGTGATTTTCGTGACGCTCGAAGACGAGACCGGCCAGGTCAATCTGATCGTCTGGCCCAAGGTCATCGAACGTTATCGCAAGGAATTGCTGGGCGCCTCGCTGCTCGCGGCCTATGGCCAATGGCAGCGCGACGCGAGCGGGCATGTCACCCATCTGATCGCCGGCCGGCTGGTCGATCTCAGCGCGCTGTTGGGCGAACTGGTTGCGCCTTCACGCGACTTTCATTGAACGCGCGGGTTCAGAGGAAATGGCGGCCGACCGTCCAGGCGATCGCGGCGATGAAGGCCGAGGCCGGAATGGTCAACACCCAAGCCCAAACGATGTTGCCGGCCAGCCCCCAACGCACCGCCGACAACTTGCGCGTCGAACCCACGCCGACGATGGCGCCGGTGATGGTATGGGTGGTCGAAACCGGCACCCCGAGCCACGACGCCAGAAACAGCGTCATCGCCCCGCCGGTTTCTGCACAGAACCCGCCCACCGGCTTGAGCTTGGTGATCTTCTGGCCCATGGTCTTGACGATGCGCCAGCCGCCGAACAGCGTGCCCAGGCCGATCGCGAGGTAGCACGCCGCGATGACCCACAAGGGCGGCATGCTCGCCTGGGCCGACACCGAACCGGTCGCGATCAGCAGCATCCAGATGATGCCCATGGTCTTTTGCGCGTCATTGCCGCCATGGCCGAGGCTGTAAAGCGCGGCCGAAACCAACTGCAAGCGGCGGAACCACCGGTCGACCCGCTTGGGTGAAGTCCGGAAGAACAACCATGAGACGCCCAGCATGAACAAGGAGCCGAGCACGAAGCCAAGCAAGGGCGAAACGAAGATGAAGGCGACCGTCTTGAGAATGCCCGAGGCGACCAGCCCGCCCGACCCCACCTTGATGACCACCGCCCCGACCAGACCGCCCACGAGCGCATGCGAAGAACTCGACGGGATCCCGAAATACCAGGTGATGATGTTCCACGACGTGGCGCCGAACAACGCGCCGAAGATCACCACATGGTCGATCACATCGGGGTGCGCAATGCCTTTGCCGATCGTCGCTGCCACATGCAAGGGAAAGATGAAGACCGCGACGAAGTTGAAGAACGCCGCCCAAACCACGGCCCAATGCGGTTTGAGCACGCCGGTCGAGACCACGGTCGCGATGGAATTGGCCGCGTCGTGGAAGCCGTTCATGAAGTCGAACAGCAGCGCGAGCGCGACCAGGAAGACGAGAACGCCGAACGAGATGGTGAGCGGTTGAAAAGCCATCGATGAACCTAACTAGCAGTGCGCGACCGAAAAAAACGCCTGAGCCCCGCGGGGGTCAGGCGTTCTCGAGAACGATGCCTTCAATGATGTTGGCAACGTCTTCGCACTTGTCGGTGATGGTTTCGAGCTGCTCGTAGATCGCCTTGAGCTTCATGATCTCTTTGGCGTCCACGGCGCTGCGGAACAATTTGCTCATGGCCGCGCGCATCACGCGGTCGGCGTCGGATTCGAGCTGGTCGATCTCGGCGCAGGTCTTGAGGATGGCCGAGCTGTTGTTCATGTTCGACATCAGCGTCACGGCGGTCTTGACGCGCTCGGCGCACGACACGCAGATGTCGGCGAGCTGCTTGGTCTCGGGCGTGATGGTGCGCACGTCGTAAAGGTCGATCGATTCGACCACGTCTTCGGCGACATCGAGGATGTCGTCCATCGAGATGATGAGCGTATGGATCTGGTCGCGATCGAATGGCGTGATGAAGGTCTTGTGCAGCAATTGCACGGTGTCGTGCGTGACCTTGTCGGCGTTCTTTTCAGCGCCGCTCACCAGCCGCATGTGCTTTTCCATGTTGTCGAAGTCGGACATCAACGCCGCGAGTTCGCGGCAACCGACGACGACCTGCTCGGCATGGGCATTGAACAGCTCGAAGAACTTCCCCTCGGTGGGCATGAAGCGCGCAAACATCGGCTCCCCTGCTCTTTCTATGAAATGACGCCGAATTGTAATGGAGTGTGCGCACCGAATCGTGCACTTATCCCGCATCACGAGATAAGTGACACGCATTCGAGGAATTATTCGCCGCCGTAGAAGGACGAGCCGCCCGCGAAATTCTCGAACTTGGTGTACTCGCCGAGGAAGGTCAGGCGCACCATGCCGATCGGGCCGTTCCGCTGCTTGCCGATGATGATCTCGGCCGTGCCCTTGTCGGGCGTGTCGGGGTTGTAGACCTCGTCGCGGTAGATGAACATGATCACGTCCGCGTCCTGCTCGATGGCGCCCGATTCGCGCAAATCGGCCATCACCGGGCGTTTATCGTTGCGCTGCTCGACCGCGCGGTTGAGCTGCGACAACGCGATCACCGGGCAACTGAGTTCCTTGGCCAGCGCCTTCAAGCCGCGGCTGATCTCCGAGATTTCGGTCGCGCGGTTCTCGCCTTCCTTGGCCGACGACATGAGCTGCAGGTAATCGACGATGACCAGCCCTAGCTTGCCGTATTGGCGCGACAGGCGGCGCGCCCGGGCGCGCAATTCCATCGAATTGAGCGCGGGCGTTTCGTCGATGAACAAGGGCGCCTCGTTCATCTTCTGCACCGCGGCCACCAATTGCGGCCATTCGTCGTCGTTGATCTTGCCCACGCGCACGCGCTGTTGATTCAGGCGCGCGACCGAGCACAGCATCCGCATCGCCAATTGCGAACCGCCCATTTCCATCGAGAACACCGCCACCGGCAGGCCTTGCTCGATCGCGACATGCTCGCCGATGTTCAGCGAGAACGCGGTCTTCCCCATCGACGGCCGGCCGGCCACGATGATCAGGTCGCCCGGCTGCAGGCCCGCGGTGCGCAAATCGAGATCGTTGAACCCGCTCGGCACCCCGGTCACTTCGTTGACGTTGTCGCGCTGATGCAGTTCGTCGATGCGCGTGACCACCTGCGCCAACAGATCGCGGATCGATTCGAAGCCTTGTGCGCCGCGCGAGCCTTGCTCGGCGATCGCGAAGATCTTCGACTCGGCTTCGTCGAGGATCTGCTTGGTTTCCTTGCCTTGCGGATTGAGCGCGGTGGTGCCGATCTCGTCCGAGACGGTCACGAGCTGGCGCAGCACCGCGCGGTCGCGCACGATCTCGGCATAGCGGCGGATGTTGGCCGCGGTCGGCGTGTTCTGCGCGAGCGCGTTCAAGTAGGCCAGCCCGTTCGCATCTTCCGACTTGCCCGCGCTTTGCAAAGACTCGAACACCGTCACCACGTCGGCCGGACGCTGGCGGTCGATGAGCTTGAGGATGTGCTGGAAGATCAGCCGATGGTCGAAACGATAGAAATCGCTTTCGAGCACCAGATCGGCGATCCGGTCCCAGGCTTGGTTGTCGAGCAACAAGCCGCCGAGCACCGACTGCTCGGCCTCGATCGAATGCGGCGGGACCCGCAATTGGTCGCGCAATAGGTCGGTCTGGGGGTCCGGCGCACGATCGGACGCGCGCAAAGGGATCGCTGAACTCATCGTTCGATTATGAGCGCGCCCGGGTCGGGCGGCTTTGGATAAACCTGTGACTAACTCTGTGGATTGCGGTGGATGACTTGTGCACACCGCGAGCCGATCGGCTTGCAAACAACAAGGGCCGGTGCCCTACCGGACACCGGCCCTTGCGGATGAAACGTCGGGATCAGGCCGCTTCGCCAACCACGACGATGGTCAGATCGACGACCACATCGGTGTGCAGCGCAACCGCGACCGGATGCTCGCCGATCGCCTTGAGCGGACCGTTGGGCATGCGCACTTGCGCCTTTTCGACCGCGAAGCCTTGCTTGGTCAGCACTTCGGCGATGTCGAAGTTGGTCACCGAGCCGAACAGGCGGCCGTCCACGCCGGCCTTGGCCGGCACGCTCAGGCTGGCCAGCGCGGTCAGCTTCTCGCCCAGGACTTGCGCGGCGGCAAGTTTTTCGGCGGCATGCTTTTCGAGTTCGGCGCGACGCGCTTCGAATTCCTTGAGCGCCGCATCGGTGGCGCGCTTGGCCATGCGTTGCGGGATCAGGAAATTGCGCGCGTAGCCGTCCTTGACGCGGACGACATCGCCCAGATTACCGAGGTTCACGACCTTTTCGAGCAGAATGACTTGCATGGGGCTCTCCTCGGCTTAGGCGTTGTGCAGATCGGTGTAGGGCAACAACGCGAGGTAGCGGGCGCGCTTGATCGCGGTGTCGAGCTGGCGCTGGTAATGCGCCTTGGTGCCGGTGATGCGCGCCGGCATGATCTTGCCGTTTTCCTGGATGAAATCCTTCAGCACGTCGAGATCCTTGTAATCGATCTGTTCGACGCCTTCGGCGGTGAAACGGCAGAACTTGCGGCGCTTGAACAGCGGGTTCTGTTGCGGGCGCTTGCCCTTGCCATTGTTGTTTCTTCCCATGGGACGGGACATGTTGATTCCTTTCCTATTCCAAATCCGGTGCGGTGATCGCAGTCACGTGAAACACGAGCGCCTTCGATTGCTTGGACCGCGCGGCGAGAAAACCTTGGAACACCAGGGCCACCTCCATCGGGGCGGCCATCAGGCTTTTGCTCACCGCGCCGATCGCGATCGCTCTGGCTTCGAACTCCACTTGCCGCGCGGTCTCCGCTTCGATCTGCTGCGACGCGTGCCGCAGCTTGAATTCGACGACGGGAACCCCGGCGGGCGTGAACCGAAGCGCTTCGCGTTCGACGATCGAAGCCGTCAGGCGCAGCGCATTCAAGTCGCTCAGGCGGCGGGCGCCTCGACGGCCGCGCGCTTTTGCTCCTTCTCGATCGCCTTCATCATCGGCGACGGGCCGGTCTCGGCCTTCTTGGTCTTGATCACGAGATGGCGCAGGACCGCGTCGTTGAACTTGAACGCGTGCTCGAGTTCGTCGAGCGTGTTCTGGCCGCACTCGATGTTCATGAGCACGTAATGCGCCTTGTTCAGCTTCTGGATCGGATAGGCCATCTGACGACGGCCCCAGTCTTCGAGGCGATGGATCTTGCCGGATTCCGACTCGATCATGCCCTTGTACCGCTCGATCATGGCGGGCACTTGCTCGCTCTGATCGGGGTGCACGATGAATACGATTTCGTAATGACGCATGGGCTCTCCTTGTGGGCTCCCCCTCACGAGGGCTTGAGACCGCCCGGCATGCGTATCCGGTGCGGCAAGGTTGAAAAGCCGGCGATTATAGCGGCAAATCAGGTACTTGGCACCTTGTTCAGGGTTCCGGGGCCGCCACGGGGGCGGAACCCAGGCTCGCCGCGTCGGGCGGTGCGGCCCGTCGGACCCGGAACCAGGCCGCATAAAGCGCCGGCAGGAACAACAGCGTGAGCGCGGTGGCCACGATCAGCCCGCCCATGATGGCGACCGCCATCGGCCCCCAGAACACCGAGCGCGACAGCGGAATCATCGCCAGCACGGCCGCCAGGGCGGTCAGCGCGATCGGCCGGAACCGCCGCACGGCGGCCTCGACGATCGCCGTCCAGCGATCGACGCCGTCGCGCACATCGCGCTCGATCTGGTCGATCAGGATCACCGCGTTGCGGATGATCATCCCGATCAGCGCGATGACGCCGAGCTGGGCCACGAAGCCGAACGGCCGACCCAGCAGCAACAAGGCCATCGACGCGCCGATGAAGCCTAGCGGACCGGTCAGGAACACCATGACCGCGCGCGCGAAGCTCTGCAATTGCAGCATCAGCAAGGTGAAGATCACGAACATCGTGAGCGGCAGATTGACCGCGATCGATTTGCCCGCGGTGGCGCTTTGTTCCTGCGCGCCGGCGATCTCGATGCTATGGCCGGCCGGCAGGCTGGCGCGCACCTGGTCGATCAACGGGTCGAGGCGCTGGGTCACGGTCGCGCCTTGCACGCCGTCTTTCACATCGGCCTGCACCGTGATCGCCCAATCGCGGTTCTCGCGCCACATCACGCCCGGTTCCCAGACGAATTGCGCGCGCGCCACCTGTGACAAGGGAATGAACTTGCCCGAGCTGGTCTGAAGATTGGCCTGGGCGATCGAATCGATCGCATTGCGCTCGGCATACGGCTGGCGCACCACGATGTCGATGAGCCGGTCGCCGTCGCGCAAATAGCCGACCGTCGTGCCCGTGACCACCGCCTGCGCGGCTTTGGCGATCATCTGCGAAGTCACGCCGGCGCTGCGCGCCTTGTCCTGATCGACATCGATGCGCAGCACCTTCACCGCTTCGTTCCAGTTGTCGTTCACGCCGACGGTGCTGCGGTCTTCGCGCATGAGCTTCGCGACCTGGGCGGCGCCGCGTTCGACCGCGGCCCGGTCCGGGCCTTGAACCCGGAATTGCACCGGATACGCGACTGGCGGCCCGCTGGGCAAAAAGCGCACCCGGCCGCGCACTTGCGGCATCTCGTTGCGGAAGAACTCGGTGGCCACGCCGCGCAAACGATCGCGTTCGCGGATGTCGCGTGTTTCGATGATCAATTGCGCGATGTTGGTCTGCGGCAGGATCTGGTCGAGGGGCAGATAAAAGCGCGGCGCGCCGGTGCCCACGAAAGCGGTGTAACTCACCACGCCGGGCTGCTGCTTGATCCACCGCTCGAACTCTTTGGTCGCGGCCTCGGTGTTGCGGAAACTCGATCCCTCGGGCAGCCAAAGCTCGACCATCAACTCGGGACGGACCGAATCCGGAAAGAACTGCTGTTCGACGAAGCGGAAACCGCCGATGCCGACGACGAACACGCCGAAGGTGATCGCCATGACCGTCTTGCGCCGCTCGACGCACCAGTCCACGAGCCGCCTGAACCGCGCATAGAACGGCGTGTTGAACAACTCCTGGTGCTTACCGACCCCGACCTTGCTTTTGGTATGCAGCAGCAACACGCCCAGATAGGGCGTCGAGATCACCGCCGCGAACCACGACAGGATGAGCGCGGTCGCGGTCACCGCGAAGATCGCGAAGGTGTATTCGCCGGCCATCGATTTGGCCAGCCCGACCGGCAGAAAACCCGCGGCGGTCACCAGCGTGCCGGTCAGCATGGGCATCGCGGTATGGTCCCAGACGAAAGTGGCCGCCTCGATCCGGGTGAAACCTTCTTCGAGTTTGCGCACCATCATTTCGACCGCGATGATCGCGTCGTCGACCAGCAAGCCGAGCGCGATGATCAAGGCCCCGAGCGACACCTTGTGGAGCCCGACGCCGAAGAAGTACATGCACAGGAAGGTCACCGCGAGCACCAGCGGGATGGTCAGCGCGACCACCATGCCGGGCCAGATGTCGATGTAATACCCGCGCCCGCCGGCGCGCTTGTGCAGACCGAGCGAAAGAAAGCTCACCGCCAGCACGATGAGGACCGCTTCGACCAGGGTCCGCACGAACTCGTTGACCGACCGCGACACCGCCTTGGGCTGGTCCTGCACCTGCACCAGATCGATGCCGACCGGCAGGTCTTCCTGCAACCGCGCCGTCGATGCCCGCAACGCCTGGCCCAGGCGGATGATGTCACCGCCCTTGACCATCGAGATCCCGATCCCGATCACGTCATGACCGTCGAAGCGCATGGTCTGCACCGGCGGATCGACATAAGCGCGGCGCACGGTCGCGAAATCGCCCAGGCGCAAGGCGGTGCCGGCGGCCGAACGCAATTCGAGCGCGGCGATGTCTTCGGCGCGCAGGAACTGGCCGCTCACGCGAACCTGGAGATTGTCGGTCGGGGTGACGATGACGCCCGAGCCTTCGACCGCGTTGCGCGCGTTGAGCTGATCGACGATCTGCTGTACCGACAACCCCATCTGGGCGAACTTGCGGTGCGAGAACTCGATGAAGACCTTCTCGTCCTGCACGCCGTACAGCTCGACCTTGGCCACATCGGGCACGCGCAGCAACTGCTGGCGCACGAAATCGGCGTACTGCCTTTGCTCCTCGTAGCTGAAACCGGCGGCCGAGAGCGCATAGATGGTGCCGTAGGTGTCGCCGAACTCGTCGTTGAAATACGGCCCTTGCACGCCGGCGGGCAGGCTCGCGCGTATGTCGCCGATCTTCTTGCGCACCTGGTACCAGGCATTCGCGGTCTCCTTCGGCGGCGCGTATTCGCGCAACTGAAAGATGATCGTGCCCTCGCCCGGTTTGGCGTAACTGCGGATCTTGTCGGAATACGGCACTTCCTGGAGTTGGCGCTCGATCTTGTCGAGCACTTGTTCCGACACCTGGGTCGCGGTCGCGCCCGGCCAGGTCATGCGGATCGCCATCGCGCGGAAGGTGAACGGCGGGTCTTCGTCCTGGCCCAGATTGAAATAGGCGAACACGCCGCCCAGCACCAGCACGACGATCAAGTAGCGCGTGAACGAACGATGTTCGAGCGCCCAGCGCGAGAGATTGAAATGCAGACTCATGGCGCCGCCCGGTTCGCCGTGGCGGCGACCTCGAGCAGTTTCACCTTCTGCCCGGGCTGCAACAGATTGGCCCCGGCCGTCACCACGCGTTGCCCGGCCGTCAGGCCCTGCGCGACCACGACCTCGGTTCCGCTCGGTCCGGCCAGCACGACCGGCGTTGCATTGACGGTCATGGTCTTTTCATCGACCACCCAGACGAAGGTCTTGCCGTCCTTCTCGGCCAGCGCGCTCAAGGGCAGACGCATGGCCTCGCCCGCGCCGGCCAAGTCCAGATGCACGACGGCGGTCATGCCCAGGCGCACCTCGGGATCGTCTTGCTGGAGCGCCAGGCGCACCGCATAGGTCCGGGTCGCCGGGTCGGCTGCGGCCGCGATCTCGCGCACCCGCGCATCGTACGTGCGGCCCGGCAATGCCCAGAGCGTGACCTGGGCGCGCCGGGCGCCGCGCAGGGCGTCGATGCGGTCTTCCGGAACACTGAACGCGACCTCCTTGGCCGCGCTACGCGCAATCCGCACCACCACCGTGCCGGCGGCGACCACCTGTCCGACCTCGGCTTCGACCGCGGTCACGACACCCGGGGCGTCGGCCACCAGGACCGCATAACCGGCTTGATTGGCTTGGCTGCGGTAATTGGCCTGCGCTTGTTCATGCTTGGCGCGCGCGCCGTCCAGGGTCGCCTGACGGCGATCGAGTTCGGCCTTGCCGATGAAGTTCTGCGCGTACAGATCGCGGTAGCGCGCGAAATCGGCTTCGGCCAACGCCAGATCGGTCCGGGCCGCATCGAGCTGCGCCCGCGCCGCGGTCTGGGCCAAGGCGAGGTCTTGCGCATCGAGTCGGGCCAACACTTCGCCCGCCTTCACGGTCTGCCCGACATCGACGCGCCGGTCGATCAATTTGCCCCCGACCCGGAAGCCGAGCCGCGATTCGATGCGCGGTTTGACCTCGCCCGGATAGACGTTCGCCGCATCGGTGGCGCCATACCCGGCCACCAAGGTGCGGACCGGACGGATCACCTCGGGCGGCTGGGCCTGTTGGCCGCACGCGGCCAGGGCCGCCAGAACCGCGATCACGATGACCACCGCCAGCGCACGTTTGATCGTGCACGCCCAATGCGCCATGGCTGTTACCCTCCAGACGGCGCGGGACTCGCCGGCCCCGCGCTCGAATTCGAATGCCGACATTAATTGACCAATTGGTCAGCAAGATAACAGAAGCGCCTCGCGCGCGTCATCCAGCCCCGACCATGAGCGTCGATCATTACGAGAATTTTCCGGTCGCTTCCCTGCTTGTGCCGGCCCGCCTGCGCCCCGCCGTCGAAGCCATCTACCGCTGGGCGCGAGCCGCCGACGACATCGCCGACGAAGGCGAAGCACCCGATGCGCTGCGCCTGGCCGAACTCGCGCGCATGGGCGCCGACCTCGACCGCATCGCCGCGCAGGCAACGCCGGCCGATCCGCTCGCACGCGCCCTGGTCGATGTGGTGCGCCGGCATGCGCTCGACCTCGCGCCGTTTCGCGATCTGCTGAGCGCCTTCGCCCAGGATGTGAGCGTCAAACGGTATGCCGACCCGGCGCAATTGGACGACTATTGCCGCCGCAGCGCGAATCCGGTCGGCCGGCTCATGCTCGCCTTGTACGCCGCGCAGAGCGCGCCGCATCTGGCCTGGTCTGACGCGATCTGCACCGGATTGCAGCTCACCAATTTCTGGCAGGACGTGGCCCAGGATTGGGCGCGCGGCCGGGTCTATCTGCCGCAATCGACGCTGGCCCGGCATGGCCTCACCGACGCCCATCTGGCCGCCTACGCCCAAGGAGCGCCGATCGACGGCCCGTGGCGCGCGGCCCTCGGCGAGGCGATCGCCCAGGCCCGCGCGAGCTTGCGCCAAGGCGCACCGCTACCGCGTGCGATCGGCGGGCGCATCGGCTGGGAATTGCGCCTGGTGGTGCAAGGCGGGCTGCGCATTCTCGAACGCATCGAGCAAGCCGATTACGATGTCTTTCGCGCCCGACCGAGACTCGATGCGCGCGACTGGGCGCTCATGAGCCTGCGCGCCCTGCGCGCTTGAACGCGCCACCCCGCTGCTAGAATCGCGCGCTCTTGCCACCGCCCGCCTGGCACCCACCGGCTCAACGATCGGCGCATCCCGTGACCCCCGACGAGTACTGCCAACAAAAGGCCGCGCGCAGCGGATCGAGCTTCTATTACAGCTTCCTGTTCCTGCCGCAGGACAAGCGCCGCGCGATCACGGCCTTTTACGCCTTCTGCCGCGAAGTCGACGATGTGGTCGATGAGATCAGCGATGTCGGCATCGCGCGCGCCAAACTCGACTGGTGGCGCGCCGAAGTCGCCCGCATCGGAACGCCCGAGGCGCAACATCCGGTCGCGCTGGCGCTCGCGCCTTTCCTCGCCGATGGACCCGACACGCCGGCACCGGTCTTGCGCGAACACTTGCTGCTCGTGATCGAGGGCATGCAGATGGATCTCGATCAGACCCGTTATCTCGATTTCGCGGGCCTGCAGCGCTATTGCCATCATGTGGCGGGCGTGGTGGGCATCGTCGCGGCGCGCATTTTCGGCGCCAGCGACGCGCGCACGCTCGACTACGCCGAACGCCTTGGGCTGGCGTTCCAGCTCACCAACATCATCCGCGACGTGGGTGAAGACGCGCGCGCGGGCCGGGTCTATCTGCCGCACGACGAATTGCAGCGCTTCGGTGTCAAGGTCGCCGATCTGCGCGCGGGCACCCGCAATGCGGCCTTCCTCGAACTCATGCGGTTCCAGGCCGACCGCGCGCGCGACCTGTATGCCCAGGCCCTGGCCTTGCTGCCCAGCGCCGATCGGCGCAACCAGCGCCCCGGCCTCATCATGGCGAGCATCTACCGCACCTTGCTCGAAGAGATCGCGCGCGATGATTTCCCGGTGCTCACGCATCGGGTGTCGCTCACGCCTTTGCGCAAACTGAGCCTGGCTTGGCGCACCTGGGTCTTCGGCCCGCCGGCGCGCATCGGACTGGGTGCGCAGCGCCCCGCCTGAGCATGCGCGCGACCAAGGTCTCGGCACCGCGGGTGGCCGTCGTCGGCGGCGGCTGGGCGGGGCTTGCGGCCGCCGTCGATCTCGCCGAGCGCGGCCTGCGCGTCGAAGTGTTCGAAGCGGCGCGCGAACTCGGCGGGCGGGCGCGCCGGGTTGCGTTCGACGATCAGACTTTCGACAACGGTCAGCACATTCTGATCGGCGCCTATACGCGGACCCTGGCCTTGTTGCGCCGGGTGGGTCTGGCCGAAGAAGCCTTGCTGCGCACGCCACTGGCCCTCGAAGCGCCGGGCCGGTTCCGCTTTGAAGCCGCCGCACTGCCCGCGCCCTGGCATATCCTGATCGGGGTCTGGCGCATGCAAGGCCTGAGCGGCGCCGACAAGCGCGCGCTGCTGGGCTGGATGCTGCGTCTGCGCCTGACCGGCTATCGCGTACGCGGCGCCGACGCACAGGGCGACCTGAGCGTCGCGCAATGGACCGCCGCGCTGCCCGATGCGGTGCGCAAGCAATTGCTCGATCCTTTGTGCCTGTCGGCCCTCAATACCGCGCCCGAGGCCGCCAGCGCCCAGGTCTTCGCCCGGGTGCTGCGCGACAGCCTGGGCGCGGGCCGCCTGGCCTCGGACCTCGTTTTCGCGCGCGAAGATCTGGGCGGCCTGCTGCCCGATCTGGCGGCGCAATGGTTGCGCATGCATCGCTGCGTGCTGCGGCTGTCGCATCGGGTCGATGGGATCGCGCGCGCCGGCGCGGGTTGGTCGGTCGATGCGCATCTGCCGCCTTTCGAGGCGGTGGTGATCGCAACTCCGCCCTGGATCGCGCGCAAACTGCTCGCGCCGCTTGTCGATGACGGCTTGGCCCCGACGCTCGCGCAGCTCGACGCCTTGGCTTACGAGCCGATCACGACCGTCTACTTGTTGCCCGAAACCCCGTTGCGGCTCGCGCGTCCGATGATGGCGCTGCAATGCGACCCGGCGCGACAAGCCTATGGTCAATTCGTGTTCGACCGCGCGCAGACCGGCGGTCCTTGGGGTTGGTTGGCGGTCGTCATCAGCGCTTCGCAGAACGTGCGCGACCTCACCCATGACGCCTTGGCGCAGGCTTGCGCACGCCAGCTCGGCGCGCAATTCGGCGTCGCGGTGGTGCCGGCGCGTTTTCATGTCATCACCGAAAAACGCGCGACCTTCCGTTGCACGCCCGGCCTGGAACGGCCCGACAACGCCTTGCCCATCGGCGGCCTCGCGCTGGCCGGCGATTACACCGCGGGGCCTTATCCGGCCACGTTAGAACAAGCGGTGCGTAGCGGCGCCACGGCGGCCGATCTGATCGCCGACGCGCTCAAGCCCTGACCGACGGCGCGGCGCCGGCCGATCGTCCGAAGCCGCGCCGAACGGCCGCGCCACGGCTCAATGCTTGTGATCGTGGTCATGCCCGTGGTGACGACCATGATGATGATGGTCGTGCCCGTGATCGTGGTCGTGCCCGTGATCGTGGTCGTGCGCATGCTCGTGGTCGTGGTCGTGTCCGCAGCCGCAATCATGGCCATGCGTATGCGGCTCGACCGCCTCGGGCAAAAAGCGGCCGGAGATCTCGGGCGCGAACGGCGCCATGACTTCTTCGGTGTTCAGGCCGTACATTTCCAGCCGCAGTTTGAGTCCGGCCATCGGCAACACTTCGATCGCGCCGCCCTTGACCGCGAGCGGCAGGCGCGCGAACCCCATCGCCCAGGCCGCGCGCAGCAGGCCTTCGGTCGAGCCGACCACGCGCAGCACCGGTTCGGGCGCCGCCTCCACCAGCCAGAAACCGCCGCCTTCATCGAGCAGCACATCGCCCGGTTCGATCGGACGATGACCGTCGAGGGTGTGATGCAGATGCACGCCTTCGGCATCGAGATGATGCGGCAAGGCGGCGCGCTGCTCGCTCGTGAGCGCGATGCGCTTGGCGCGGCGCAACAGGATTTGCGCGGGACGCGCGTCATGCGGCAGCAATTTGGTCAGCGTGGTCATCGTCACTCCCTGAACTTGGCAATCCATCGTGGTCGAGCGGCGGCTCGATCATGCGCCGGCATGGTCGAGCGCATCGGACAGGCGATCGACCGCAATGATCTCCAATCCTTCGAAAGTCTTCTGCCCCGCTTTCGGGGCATTGCCGCGCGGAATCACCGCGCGCGAAAAACCGAGCTTGGCCGCTTCGCGCAGCCGGTCCTGGCCGCGCGGCGCCGGGCGGATCTCGCCCGCCAGCCCCACTTCGCCGAACACCACCAGACCGCGCGGCAAGGGGCGATTGCGGATCGAACTATAAATCGCGCACAACACCGCGAGGTCGGCCGCCGGCTCGCTGATCTTGACCCCGCCGACCGCGTTCACGAACACGTCTTGATCGAAGGCCGCGATGCCGGCATGCCGATGCAGCACCGCGAGCAGCATCGCGAGGCGCTGTTGTTCGAGGCCGACCGACAAGCGGCGCGGCGACGGCACATGCGACGTATCGACCAGGGCCTGCACCTCGACCAGCAAGGGCCGCGTGCCTTCTTGCGTGACCAGCACGCACGACCCCGGCACGTTCTGATCGTGCTGCGACAAGAACAAGGCCGACGGATTGCTGACCCCGCGCAAGCCCTTGTCGGTCATCGCGAACACGCCGAGTTCATTGACCGCGCCGAAGCGGTTCTTGAACGCGCGCACCAGGCGAAAACTCGAATGGGTATCGCCTTCGAAGTACAGCACGGTATCGACGATGTGTTCGAGCACGCGCGGCCCGGCCAACGCGCCTTCCTTGGTCACATGCCCGACCAGGATCACGGTCACGCCGTCGCGCTTGGCCATGCGCGTGAGCTGGGCCGAACATTCGCGCACTTGCGTGACCGAGCCGGGGGCGGAACTGAGCTGGTCCGAGAACAAGGTCTGGATCGAATCGATGACCACCACCTCGGGCTTTTCGGCCACGATCGCAGCCTCGATCTTTTCGAGCTGGATCTCGGCCTGCAAGCGCAGGCCCGGGAGCTTGGCGCCGTCGGAGATCACGCCCAGCCGGCGCGCGCGCAAGGCGACCTGGGCCGCGCTTTCCTCGCCGCTCACATAGAGCACCCGCTTGCCGGCCTGGGCCATGTTGGCCAACGCCTGGAGCAAAAGTGTCGATTTGCCGATGCCCGGATCGCCGCCGATCAAGACCACGCCGCCCGCGACCAGCCCGCCGCCGAGCACGCGGTCGAATTCCTCGATGCCGGTCGAAAAGCGCGGCAACTCGCTCGCTTCGATGTCGGCCAAGCCTTGCACCGCGCTCGCCGCGGCCAGGGCGGCATCGGCACGCTGCGCGAAACGATGGGTGACCGTGGCCTCGACGAGGGTCTCGGCCATCGTGTTCCATGCGCCGCAATCGGGGCAGCGCCCGAGCAGCTTGGGCGCGGTCGCACCGCATTCGGCGCAGACATATTGGGTTTTGGGTTTGCCGCCCGCCTTGGCCATCGCGCCTCGCCCGCTCAATCTTGGGTCGTGACCGGCACGCGCTGCGCGAGCGCGCACATCAGTTCATAGCCGACCGTGCCGGCCTGCGCCGCCACCGTATCGATCGGCACATGCCGGCCCCAGAGTTCGACCGCGGTGCCAGGCTGCGCCCAGGGCGCTTGACTCAGGTCGATGGTCAGCATGTCCATCGAGACCCGGCCCGCGAGCGGGCAGATCGCGCCCGCCCCCTCGGCGCCGGCCACCCAGACCGGCGTACCGTTGCGGGCGATGCGCGGATATCCGTCGGCATACCCGCAAGCGACGACGCCGATGCGCATTGGCCGCGGCGCGGTGAACGCCGAGCCGTAACCGACCGCCTGGCCGGCGGTGAGTTCCTGGACCGCGATCAGACGCGAAGCGAGCGTCATGGTCGCCTCGAGGCCGATCTGCGCCGCGCTCAAATCGGCGAACGGCGTCGCACCGTACTGGATGATGCCGGGACGTACCCAGTCGCGGTGCGCCTGGGCGACCCGCACGATCGCCGCCGAATTGCTCAGACTGCGCACCCCGGGCAAGCCATCCGTCACGGCGTCGAATTCGGCGATCGCCTCGGCCGCGCCGGCGACCACATCGGAATTCGCGAAATGGGTCATGCACCCGACGGCATCGACCCGGGGCAGCGCTTGCAGACGCTCCCAGGCCGCGCGTACCGCCGCGCCGCGAAAGCCCAGACGGTTCATGCCGCTGTTGACCTTGAGCATCACGGCGACCTTGGGCCCATCACGAAGCGCCGCCAACTCGGCGATGCGTTCATCGTCATGCACGGCGATCGTGAGGCCGAGCGCTTGAACGACGTCGAGATCGCGCGCTTCGAACACGCCTTCGAGCATCAGGATCGGGCCGCGCCAGCCCAAGGCCCGAACCCGTTCGGCCTCGGCCAGATCGAGCAAGGCGAAGCCATCGGCATGGGGGGACATCCCCGCGTACGCGCGCTCGATGCCATGCCCATACGCATTGGCTTTGACCACGGCCCAGACGCGCGAATGCGGGGCGTGACGACGGACGACCTGGAGATTATGTGCAAGTGCCGCCGTATGGATGACGGCACGAATCGGGCGCGGCATGAAGGTTCACAAAGTGCTTGGTGAGAGAATTCTACTCGGCGCGAAAGCCGGCCCACAGCGCGAGGCAAGGCATCGAAACATGCTATAAAGCGCGTGCCCGCGACCGGCCGAAACTTGTTTGCCCCCTGGCTCGCGCGCAAGTGCACACGAGATGCACGGACAGGGACAACCTGCATCCCAGGAATACATGAAGCCGGGCTTCTACACCATCATGGCGGCGCAGTTTTTCAGCTCGCTCGCCGACAACGCGCTCCTGATTGCCGCCATCGCGCTCCTGCGCGAGGTCCATGCGCCGGGCTGGATGACTCCCAGCCTCAAGCTCTTCTTCGTCGTGAGCTATGTCGTGCTCGCGGCCTTCGTCGGCGCCTTCGCCGATTCACGGCCCAAGGGCCGGGTGATGCTGATCACGAACACGATCAAGATCGGCGGCTGCCTGCTGATGCTGTTCGGCTCGCACCCGCTGGTGGCCTATGCCGTGGTCGGCTTCGGCGCCGCCGCGTACTCGCCGGCCAAGTACGGCATCCTGACCGAACTGCTGCCGCCCGAAAAACTCGTGATCGCGAACGGCTGGATCGAGGGTACGACGGTGACCTCCATCATTCTCGGCATCGCCTTGGGCGGCGCCCTGGTGTCCAAACAGATCTCGTCGCTGCTGCTCGGATTCGACCTGCCACTCATCGACACCGGCGTCGACACGCCGGCCGAATCGGCGATGGCGGTGGTGGTCGTGATCTATCTGATCGCCGCATTGTTCACGCTCTACATTCCCGACACCGGCGCCGTCTACCCACGTCAGGAAACCAACCCGCTGCGGCTGGTCCGCGACTTCGCGCATTGCTGCCGGGTGCTTTGGCTCGACAAACTCGGCCAGATCTCGCTGGCGGTGACAACCTTGTTCTGGGCCGCCGGCGCGACCCTGCAATTCATCGTGCTCGAATGGGCGGAGAAGGCGCTGGCGCTGAATCTGTCGCAAGGCGCCTTGCTGCAAGCGGTGGTGGCGGTCGGCGTCGCGGTCGGCGCCGTGATGGCCGCGACCCGCGTGCCTTTGCGCAAGTCCTTGTCGGTTTTGCCGGTGGGCGCGGCCATGGGCGTGGTGGTGCTGATCCTGGCCTTCTACCACCGCGATCTGGCGCCGGAAGGCGGCTTCATGCTCGGCCATCTGCGCATCATGTGGTACATGGTGTTCGCCTGCCTGCTGCTGTTGACCGTGGGGGCCATGGCCGGCTATTTCGTCGTGCCGATGAATGCGCTGCTCCAGCATCGCGGCCATGTGCTCATGAGCGCGGGCCATTCGATTGCGGTCCAGAATTTCAACGAGAACCTCGGCATCCTCGTGATGCTCGGCGTCTATGCGCTGCTGGTGAAGTTCGACCTGCCGATCGCCTGGGTCATCACGATCTTTGGCGTGTTCGTGACGTTCACGATGCTGCTCGTGATGCGGCGCCACGGCGCCAACCAGCGGCAATTCGATTCGGTGTCCCTGATTCCGGACGGTAGCGGCCATCATCCGCATTGAACCTTCGGCGCGCACGCGGCAACGAACCGGGGGCCGCGTCGCGTCTACCTCTTCCGCGACAGTGGCCGGCGCGTTCGACTAAGCGTGCCGGCCGGCGAGCACATCGGCCGCCAGGCACCAATCGGCCCAAGCCTTGGATTTGTCGGCAAGCGTGCGCAACAAATACGCCGGATGGTAGGTCACGATCACCGGCACCTGGCGTCCGGCCACCTCGATGCGATGCACCTGGCCGCGCATGCGCGCGATGCTCGCGTCGGTCGCCAGCAAAGATTGCGCGGCGAACCGGCCGAGCACCACGACGACCTCGGGATTCACGAGTTCGAGCTGGCGCATCAGATAGGGTTCGCACGCGGAGACTTCTTCGGGCCGCGGATCGCGATTTCCCGGCGGCCTGCACTTGAGCACATTGGCGATGTAGAGGTCGGCCGGCCGCTTGAGGCCGTTGGCCGCGAGCATCGCATCGAGCAGGCGCCCGGCTTGACCCACGAAAGGTTCGCCGCGCGCATCTTCCTCGGCCCCCGGCGCTTCGCCAACCAGCATCCAGCGCGCGGTCCGCGCGCCAACGCCGAACACGGTCTGCTTGCGGGTGCCGCACAAGCCGCAGGCTTCGCAAGCCGCCACGGTGCCGGCCAGCGTTTCCCAATCCATCGCGCCTATGCGTGCGCCGCGCGCCGCCGCGTCGATGGCTGTTTCCGCGGACACCAGCGCCGCGTCGGCGTGGCGCACCGGTTCGGCCGCGGCCGCCGGGTTCGCCGCCGATGCATTGCTTGCTGACGACTCCGCCGCCAACGCCGCCAACGCGTCAGCGCCATCGACCGCAGCGCCTTCGGCGTCCGCACCATCGATCGCGGGATCGGCCGATGCCGCCACCGCGCGCGGCATCCAGGTCTGGATGCCCATTTCGCGCAACATCAGCGCGCGCCGCCATTCGGAAGTATTCATGCAAGCTCGATCGACATGACGATGGCATCTTCGCGCCGCCCGCCGTGGTCGGGGTAATAGCCGCGCCGCAAACCGACTTTGCGCAGTCCGGAGGTCTCATAAAGATGCCGTGCCGAAGCGTTCGACGGACGCACCTCGAGGAACATGCGCTGCGCATTGTAGCTGCGCGCCAACCGGAACACCTCGCCGAGCAGATAGCGGCCATAGCCTTGCGATTGCCAATCGGGATCGATCGTGATGTTGAGCAGATGCCCTTCATCGACCGACATCATCAGCACGAAATATCCGATGACTTCGCGCCCGTATTCGAGCACCCAGGCCGAATAGCCGGCACTCAAGGAATCGGCGAAATTGCCGCGCGTCCATGGAAAAGGATAGGCCGCCTTTTCGATCTGCATGACCGCGTCGAGCAGACTGGGCGTCATCGGCACCAGACGCAGCAACTCGGAGCGCAACACCGCCGCCATCACGCGGCCTCGCCGGAAGCGGCGCGCGCCGCGCGCTCGGCCGTGGTCAGCGCGACCTTGTTGCGCACATAGACCGGTTGCGCCTCGTGCGCCGCGACCGCCTGTCCCAGGCGCCAGGCCAATGTGGCGGCATCGAGCAAGCGTCCGGCGTCGATCGCGGTCGGTACAGCGGTCCAGCCGGTTTGCATGTGGGGCGCCATCCATTCGGCCTGCCCCGCGATGCGCAAGCCCGCAACGCCCAGCGCGCCGAATGCCTGCGCGGCCAATGCCGCCGGGCCGACCGTAGGCGGCAGCAGCACTTGCAGCGCGGCCCAAGCCGCGTGTGGCTGCGGTTCGGTCGCCGCGACGACCGCCTGCCCCGACGCCGCTCGATAGGCGGCGAAATAGACTTCGTTCATGCGCGCATCGATGACCACACCGATCGCATCGTCCGTCGAGGGGGCATCGTCCGGCATGGCCAGCATGGCGAGTACGTCGAGCGGGAGCACCGGCAGTTGGTGCGCAAGCGCGAGTCCTTGCGCCACCGCCGCACCGGTGCGCACGCCGGTGAATGCGCCGGGCCCGGCGCAGAACGCGACCGCGTCGAGATGCGGCAGACCGATCTCGGCTTGGGCCAGCACTTCGGCGATCGCGGGCAGCAGGCTGCCCGATGATGCGGCACCGCCGGGAGCCAGCTTCGACCAGCGTCGCGTGCCGTGCGTCACGGCGACGAGCACCTGCTGCGCCGAGGTATCGATCGCAAGCAAACGAGGGGCAGACAACGGGTCACGCGCAGACATGCGCGCATTCTAGGCGAAGGTGAACGATGCGCCGCTGAATCAGCGCTTGTAGACGTCGCGGCCGGCGTCCTGGATGGTCTTGCGCAACTGCCGGCGTTCCTCGGGCGACAGGCGACCGGCCGGACGCGAATCCTGCACGCCCATCTCGGCGCCGGGCGCGCCCGCGTCTTCGTCGCCATTGCGGGTCCGCGACAGATAGGGCGGAGGTGCGAAATCGCGCGGGGCATCGGCATCGCGCGACGGCGTGGCCTGGGTACGCTGAACGACCAGATTGGCCGGACGATGTTCGGCGCGCTGAATGCCGCCGCGCACCCGGTCGTTGGCCAAGACCGCCTGACAGGCGCACGACGACGAAACCGCGACCAGCACGATGAGGCGTAGGGGCAAAGTCCGGTGAACGATGCGGTCGGCGGAACGGCAGAGGGTCATGAATACAGCGCCAAGGCAGACATGAGTGGGATGAGGCGGGATGGAGTCTAAGCGAAGCGCGTGCTGCACTCTCCTACACGCTGGTCTGTCGGGGTAAACTTTGTAACAGCCTGTTGACCTTCATGGTCCCGTCGTGCGTGTTCGCGCGCACGTGCCCATACACTAGCCGCACTCCAAACAACAACGAGGCTCATCCTCATGGCTCTCTCACAACGCATCCTGGTGGTCGACGACGACGAACGTCTGCGCGACCTGCTGCGCCGCTATCTGACCGAGCAAGGCTTCAATGTCTTCGTTGCCGCCGACGCGACCGCGATGAACAAATTGTGGATGCGCGAGCGCTTCGACCTGCTGGTGCTCGATCTCATGCTGCCCGGCGAAGACGGCCTCACGATCTGCCGGCGCCTGCGCGGCGGCGGCGACAAGACGCCGATCATCATGCTGACCGCCAAGGGCGAAGATGTGGACCGCATCATCGGCCTCGAGATGGGCGCCGACGATTACCTCGGCAAGCCGTTCAACCCGCGCGAACTGTTGGCGCGCATCAACGCCGTGTTGCGCCGCAAAGGCCCGCTCGAAGTGCCGGGCGCGCCGACCCAGGAAGAAATCGTCGTGAATTTCGGCGATTTCACGCTGAACCTCGCGACCCGCTCGCTCAAGAAGAAGACGCCCGAGGGCGAGGTACCGGTCGAACTGACCACCGGCGAGTTCTCGGTGCTCAAGGTGTTCGCGCGCCATCCGAAAATGCCGTTGTCGCGCGAGAAGCTCATGGAACTCGCGCGCGGCCGCGAATATGAAGTCTTCGATCGCAGTCTCGATGTGCAAATCTCGCGTCTGCGCAAGATCATCGAGCCCGATCCTTCCAAGCCGAAATACATCCAGACCGTCTGGGGTCTTGGCTACGTGTTCGTGCCGGAAGGCAAGGACTGAACCACCCGACGCGCGTGAGCCTCAACCTGAACTGGCGCGCCCTCCTGCCCGGCGGGCTGTTCTGGCGCACGTTCGTGCTGATCGGGCTGATGCTCACGCTCAGCCTGATCTCGTGGGTGCTCGCCTTCCGCGCGCTCGAAGTCGCCCCGCGCGCCGAACAATTGGCGCAGCACATGGCCTCGATCGTCAACGTGACGCGCGCGGCCATCGTGCATTCGGCCGCCGAACGGCGCCGCGCGCTGCTGGTCGATCTGGCCCACAACGAATCGATCCGCATCTATCCGCTCGAGCCCGACGATCTGATCCGGCCCTTGCCCGACGACGCGCTCAACAACGAACTCGCGGCACGCCTGCAAATGCGCCTCGGGCCGGCCACCCGGGTGGCCGGCGAAGTCAATGGCGTGCCGGGACTCTGGGTCAGCTTCATCATCGACGAAGACAGTTATTGGGTCGCGATCGCCCGTGACCGCCTCGAACGGGTGCCGGGTGTCGAATGGGTGTTCTGGGGCACGGCCGCCTTGCTCCTCTCGCTGGCCGGCGCCGCCGTGATCGTGGCCTATGTGAACCAGCCACTCGCGCGCCTGGGCCGCGCCGCCTTCATGTTGTCGCGCGGGCAGACGCCACCGCCGCTTCCGAAGTCGAATCTGCGCGAGATCCGCCTGGTCAACGAGAGCTTCAATCGCATGGTCGAGGATCTCCAGCGTATCGAAGGCGATCGCGCCCTGATCCTCGCCGGCATTTCGCATGATTTGCGCACGCCGCTCGCGCGGCTGGGCCTGGAAATCGAAATGGCGCCGGTGTCGCAGGAAACCCGCGATGCGATGGCCGAAGACATCGCGCAGATGGACAAGATCGTCACGCAATTCCTCGATTACGCGCGCCCGCAATCGACGGCACCCGCGACCTTGGTCGATGTGTCGGCGATCGCCAGTGCGCAAGCGGACCGGATCGAGCGGGTCGGCGCCAAGGTCGAGCGGCACATCGTACCGCGCGTCTGCGTGCTCGGCCACGAGACCGAACTCACCCGCGTCATCACCAACATCGTCGATAACGCGCGCAAGTACGGCCGTCGCACCGACAAGGACCTGCCCGAGATCGAAATCTGGGTGCGGCGCCATGGCGCCATGGCGTCGATCGAAGTCCTGGACAACGGCCCCGGTGTCTCGGAAGCCGATCTGGAACGGATCAAGCGCCCGTTCACGCGCGCCAATGAAGCACGCAGCCAGGCCTCGGGCGCCGGGTTGGGCTTGGCGATCGTCGATCGGGTGGTCAAGCGCGTCGGCGGGCATTGGCGCATTTCCAACCGGCCGCAAGGCGGCTTGTCGGTCGTGATCGAACTGCCGATTCTGCAAGGCAAGGATTTCGGCCAGACCGTGGTCGTTCCGGCACCGAGCGCCGACGCCCATGCGCCAGCGTCGCCGATCGCCGTGCAAGACCCCGCGGCCACGACTCCGACCGCACCGCCCGAGCGCACGCCACCGGCCTGAGGGCGCGCCGCTGGCTCGCGCGCAGGTGGCCGGCCTGCGCACGCCTGGCGCGCTTGAGCGCCGGCGCCCCGCCCGGCCCGAGTCCGGCATCGCGCTTGATCTGGATGAACGCGGGGCGACGTGTCTATGGTTTACTTGAATGATCAAGGCCGCACGCGCGGCCCAACGCAAAGGATGGCGCAATGAAAACCATCGGTGACCGGCTCGAAGCATTCCGCATCGTCGGCGTGAGACCCGGCTTCAATCACCCGGAAGAAAACGGTCAATCGGCGTTCGAGGAGCTCAATGAGCGGAGCTTTCCGGGCAAATGGAAGGTGATCTATTTCTACCCGAAGGACTTCACCTTCGTGTGCCCGACCGAGATCATCGGCTTCGCCAAACTGGCTCAGGAATTCGAAAACCGCGACGCGGTCTTGCTCGGCGGCTCGACCGACAATGAATTCTGCAAACTCGGCTGGCGCCGCGAACATCAGGGGCTGTCGCGACTCAACCATTGGTCGTTCGCCGATACCACGGGCGCCTTGGTCGATCAACTCGGCATACGCGAAAAGGAAGCGGGCGTGGCCTTGCGCGCCACCTTCATCGTCGATCCCGACAACCTCATCCAGCATGTGTCGGTGAACAACCTCAATGTGGGCCGCTCGCCCGAGGAAGTTCTGCGGCTGCTCGACGGCCTGCAGACCGACGAACTCTGCCCTTGCAACCGCGATCTGGGCGGCGCAACGCTCTGATCGTCACCGGCGCTTGCGCGCCGCCCGGCCGATCAGCGCCGCACCAGCAAGGCCACGGCCTCGGCGGCGATGCCTTCGCCGCGCCCGGTGAAACCGAGCTTCTCGGTGGTCTTGGCCTTCACATTCACCTGGGCCACATCGACGCCGCAATCGCCGGCGATGCAGACCGTCATCTCGCCGATGTACGGCGCCATCTTCGGCGCCTGGGCGATGATGGTCGCATCGATGTTGCCGACCAGGTACCCGGCCGCATGCACGCGGTCGATGCAAGTCCGCAGCAACAAGCGCGAATCGGCGCCGGCGTACGTCGGGTCGGTGTCGGGGAAATGCCGTCCGATGTCGCCCAGGCCCGCGGCACCGAACAAGGCATCGGTGATCGCATGCAACAGCACATCGGCATCCGAATGCCCGAGCAAGCCGCTGGTATGCGGAATTTCGACCCCGCCGACGACCAGCCGCCGCCCCGGCACGAGGGCATGCACATCGAATCCGGTGCCGACACGAAACGCAAAGCTCATGAATGTCCTGTGGGCAAAAGGTCAGCGCGCACCGAACATCGCCGCCGCCAGGGCGAGGTCGTCGCGATAGGTGAGTTTGAAATTGCGCGGCGACCCGCGCACGAGCTTGGGCCGCAAGCCCAGCGCTTCGACCGCGCCGGCTTCGTCGGTGACTTGTTCGCAGGCGCGCAAAGCGCGCAACAACAGTTCATACCGGAACATCTGCGGGGTCTGGGCCGCCCACAGGCCGGAACGCTCGACAGTAGTTGCCCCGCGCGCCGCCGGCTCGGGCGCGGCCACTTCCTCGGCGCGCTTGAGCGTATCGGCGACCGGCAGCGCCAGCAGGCCGCCGACCGGATCGTCGCGGCATTCGGCGATCAGGCGTTCGATCAATTCGACCGTGATGCCCGGGCGGGCCGCATCATGCACCAGGACCCAATCGCCTGGGCGAACCGATTCGGCCATCGCTTCGAGCCCGGCCAACACCGAATCGCGCCGGGTCGCGCCGCCGCAATACACGGGCACGACTTCTTCGCTCGCAGCGCCGAATTCGCGGTCGTCCGGCGCCAGCACGACGAAGGTCGAGGCGATCGCCGGGCAGGCGCGGAACGCATCGAGGGTACGGTCGATGACCGGACGCCCGGCCAGCGACGCATATTGCTTGGGGCCGTCGAGCCCCATGCGCGCGCCCGTACCAGCCGCCGGAATCAATCCAAAGTATCGCGGTGCAGTCATGAAGGCGTCGTCTCCTCGAATCATCGTGAACGGACCTTGAGCCGGCCCTCGACGAACGCGACGGGCCGGCGCGATTTTCGCATGGGCACGCATGGCACAATGCGCAGCGCATCAATTCCACCCCGCCCCATGCCGAGTCCGCCCGGATCGACGCATCGGCGGGGTGCCGTCATTTTGTGTTCCCGATGAAGATCGATTTGCCATTTCCGCCTGCGGGCCAGCGCTTTGCGGCGCCGACCCTCGCCGGCTCCAGCGACAGCCTCGCGATCGCGGGCGCGGTCGAGCCCGGCCGCACCACGGTGCTGGTCTGCGCCAACGCGACCGACACCCAGCGCTACGCCGAAGAAATCGCCTGGTGGGCGCAGACCCTCGACAAGCGCATCGCGATCCATGCCTTGCCCGATTGGGAAACCCTGCCCTACGACACGCTCTCGCCCCATCACGATCTGGTGAGCGAACGCCTGGCCACGCTGCATCAATTGCGCGAGCACGCTTGCGAGCTGTTGATCGTCGGCAGTACCACGGCTTTGCAGCGCATTGCGCCGCCAGCCTACCTCGCGGCCTACACCTTCGATTTCCGGCAAGGCCAGAAACTCGATGCCGAAAAGCTGCGCGCGCAACTCGTGCTCGCCGGTTATGCGAACGTCAGCCAGGTGATGTCGCCTGGCGAATATGCGGTGCGCGGCGGGCTCATCGATCTGTTCCCGATGGGCTCGGTGGTGCCCTACCGGCTCGATCTGTTCGACGATGAGATCGAGACCATCCGTAGTTTCGACGTCGATACCCAGCGCAGCCTGTATCCGGTCAAGGAATTGCGGCTGCTGCCGGGGCGCGAGTTTCCGCTCGACGAAGCCGCGCGCACCGGGTTCCGCAAGCGCTATCGCGAAGAATTCGAAGGCGATCCGAGCCGCTCGACCTTGTACAAGGACATCGGCCACGGCATCGCGAGCGCCGGCATCGAGTACTACCTGCCCTTGTTCTTCGACGAGACCGCGACCCTGTTCGACTACCTGCCCGACGACGCGCGCTTCATCCTCGCGGGCGATATCGACGGCGCGCTCAAGCGGTTCTGGGCCGACACCGCGTCGCGCCACCGCTTTTTGTCGGCCGACAAGGACCGCCCCATCCTCGCGCCCGAGCGGCTGTACCTGAGCGTCGAGAGCTTCTACACCCGCGCCAAGCCGCATGCGCGCCTGGTGCTGCATGCCGAACAGACCGGCGGCGCCGAGCATGGCACGATCGCCGCCCCCTTGCCGCCGCTCGCGATCGAACGCCGCGCGACCGATCCGGTCGCTGCCTTGCGCAAGTTCGCCACCACCGCGCGCGGGCGGATCTACATCGCCGCCGAATCGGCCGGCCGGCGCGAAACCATGCAGGACTTGTTCGCCGAGTACGGCCTGCGCGCCAAGCCGGTCGATTCCTTGCTCGCGTTCGAGACCGACAGCGCGCCGCTGATGATCGGCATCGCACCCTTGTCGGCCGGGTTTTCACTCGGCGAAGGCGATGCGGCGCTCCATGTCGTCACCGAGTTCGAGTTGTACGCGAGCGGTACCGCACGCCGCGGGCGGCGCAAACAAGAGCAGATCACCGCGGTCGATGCGATCATCAAGGACCTGTCGGAACTCAAGATCGGCGATCCGGTGGTGCATGCCCAGCATGGCATCGGTCGTTATCAGGGCCTGGTGTCGATGGACCTGGGCGATGGCGCGATGGAGTTTCTCGAATTGCATTATTCGGGCAGCGCCAAGCTGTTCGTGCCGGTCGCGCAATTGCATCTGATTTCACGCTATTCGGGTGCCGACCCGGACGCCGCGCCTTTGCACACCCTGGGCTCGGGCCAATGGGAAAAGGCGCGCCGCAAAGCGGCCCAGCAAGTGCGCGACACCGCGGCCGAATTGCTCAACCTCTACGCGCGCCGCGCCGCGCGCCACGGGCACAAATTCGAATTCAGCCGCGCCGATTACGAAGCGTTTGCCGAAGGCTTCGGCTTCGAGGAGACCCCCGATCAGGCCGCCGCGATCGAGGCGGTGACGCGCGACATGACCTCGGGCGCGCCCATGGACCGTCTGGTCTGCGGCGATGTCGGCTTCGGCAAGACCGAGGTCGCCTTGCGCGCGGCCTTCATGGCGGTGGCGGGCGGCAAGCAAGTCGCCATCCTCGCGCCGACCACGCTCTTGGCCGAACAGCATTTCCAGACCTTCTCCGACCGGTTCGCGAATTTTCCGGTCAAACTCGCCGAGCTGTCGCGCTTCAAGACGGGCCGCGAAGTCACGGCCGCGATCAAGGGCATCAACGACGGCCAGGTCGACATCGTCATCGGCACCCACAAGCTGTTGAGCGAAGACGTGAAATTCAAGCGCCTGGGCCTGGTGATCGTCGACGAGGAACACCGCTTCGGCGTGCGGCAAAAAGAGCGCATGAAGGAATTGCGCGCCGAGGTCGACATCCTGACGCTGACCGCGACGCCGATCCCGCGCACGCTCGGCATGGCAATGGAAGGCTTGCGCGAGTTCTCGGTCATCGCCACCGCGCCGCAAAAGCGCCTGGCGATCAAGACCTTCGTGCGGCGCGAATCCGACAGCGTGATCCGCGAGGCGGTGCTGCGTGAAATCAAACGCGGCGGCCAGGTTTATTTCCTGCACAACGAAGTCGAGACCATCGAGAACCGGCGCCTCAAGCTCGAAGAATTGCTGCCCGAAGCGCGCATCACGGTCGCGCACGGCCAGATGCACGAGCGCGATCTCGAACGCGTGATGCGCGATTTCACGCATCAGCGCTTCAATGTGCTCTTGTGCACCACCATCATCGAGACCGGCATCGATGTGCCGACCGCGAACACCATCATCATCCATCGCGCCGACAAATTCGGCCTCGCGCAATTGCACCAATTGCGCGGCCGCGTGGGCCGCTCGCACCACCAGGCCTATGCTTACCTGATGGTCCATGATCCGGCCGGCCTGACCAAGCAAGCGCAATTGCGCCTCGATGCCATCCAGTCGATGGAAGAACTCGGTTCCGGCTTTTATCTGGCCATGCACGACCTCGAAATCCGCGGCGCCGGCGAAGTGCTCGGCGACAAGCAATCAGGCGAAATGCAGGAGATCGGCTTTCAGCTGTATGTGGAAATGCTCAACGAAGCGGTGCGTTCGCTCAAGAAAGGCAAGGAACCCGACCTCGAACGGCCGCTGGGTGCGGTCACCGAAATCAATTTGCATGCGCCGGCCTTGCTGCCGTCCGATTATTGCGGCGATGTGCACGAGCGCCTGACGATCTACAAGCGTTTGTCGAATTGCGAGGCCGGTGACGACATCGACGCCTTGCGCGAAGAATTGATCGACCGTTTCGGCAAACTGCCCGACGCGACGCGCGCGCTGCTCGATGTCCACCGCCTGCGCATCGCCTCCAAGCCTTACGGCATCCAGAAGATCGACGCCAGCGACGAGGCGATCGTGATCCAGTTCGAGAAGAACGCGCCGGTCGATCCGGCCAAGGTGATCGCGCTCATACAACGCAACCGCCATGTGAAGTTGGCTGGGCAGGAGAAGCTGCGCATGACCCAATCGGCCGCCACCGCCGAAGAACGCGCCAAACTCATCCGCCAATTGCTGCGCGAACTCGCCTGAACCGCCATGAAAACGCCTTTGTCCACAACGCAGCTAGAATGGGAACGCGAAGCCTTGGCCTGCGAGCGAAACCGTATCGTCCGCATGCCGTCTTGTTCCGCGCGCATTCGCGCCAGCGCTTCCACGCCTGACCGGTCGATTCCAGCATGACGCTCATTCTTCATGGCGCCGCACTCGGCGCCGAATCCGTGCGCACCGCGCAAACCCTGCTGGCCGCGCCGGCACCGCAAGCGCACGGCCGCCTGGTGGACGGCGCGCCGCGCGCCTGGCGCTACGCGGTCGGCCGGCCCGACGCGCCGACCCGCGAACGGTTCGACGCCTGGTGCCACGCCCAGGCACTGGACGCCGCCTGGTTCGCCGACACCGTGCCGGCGCTGCGCGATTTCGGCCTGCTCGCGATGGACATGGACTCGACCCTGGTCACGATCGAAACCATCGACGAAGTGGCCGATTTCTGCGGTCGCAAAGCCGAGGTCGCGGCGATCACCGAAGCGGCGATGCGCGGCGAGATCACCGATTATCGTGAATCGCTGCGTCGGCGCGTCGCCCTGCTCGACGGGCTGGATACCGAAGCGCTCGCCAGCGTGTATCACCAACGCATGCAGCTTTCTCCGGGCGCCGAGGCGCTGGTGGCTGCCGCGCGAGCCGCCGGCCTCAAGACCTTGCTGGTCTCGGGCGGATTCACTTTCTTCACCGATCGGCTGCGTGATCGCCTGGGCCTCGATTTCGCCCGCTCGAACACGCTCGGCCTGCGCGACGGCAAGCTCGATGGCACCGTGGTCGGCGAAATCGTCGATGCCGAGGTCAAGGCGCGTACGGTCGCCGAAGTCTGCGCCGAACTCGGTATTGCGACGTCGCGCGCGATCGTGATGGGCGACGGTGCGAACGATCTCAAAATGATGAAGATCGCGGGCCTGTCGGTCGCGTTCCGCGCCAAACCGGTGGTGCGCGCGCAAGCCAGCCTCGCCTTCGACCATTGCGGGCTCGACGGCCTGCTCGATGTCTTGCGCTGAAGACGCAAAGCCGATAGAACCCCACCGTGGCCGATTACGACCTCATCACCAACGATCTGCTGGCAGCCGCCAATGCGCTGCCGCTGCGCGTCGGTCTTGGTTCGCAGGCCATGCCGCATGATCTGCCGGCCGATGCCATCCTGATCGACGATGCCTTGCGCCGCACCGCGCCGGGCTGGCAATTGAATCTGCCGCGCCTGGCGCGCCAGATCGAACTGGTGCTGGCGGTCGGCCCCGCCGACAGCGAACGCGCCCACATCACCCAGCCCGATCCCGCGTTGCTCGAACACCTCGATGCGGTCCAGCACGAAGTGCTGCGCACGCGCGCGAGCGCCTCGTTCAGCACCCTGGCCGGCCTGACCCTCAGCGAACCGGTCTGCAGCGCGAAGGAAATCGATCGCGGTTGCGTGGTCCTGCTCGCGCGCGCCTTCGAGCGCGTGTTCCGCGATCGCCAACTCAGCGCGCAAACCAAAACCCTGGTCGCGCCCCTGCAATTGCCTTTGGTGCGTGCCGCACTGCTCGACCGGTCCTTCTTCATCGATGCCGAACACCCGGCGCGCACCTTGTTCGGCACCGTGCTCGAGGCGGTGGCTGGCCAATCCGACGACGAAGCCGACGCCGCGCTATCGCGCGTCGTCGAGACCTGTACCCGGACCTTGCTGCATAGCACCGGCGAGCCGAACGCCTTGTTCAACGCGATGCAGACCCGGTTCGCCCGCTGGCTCGAAGCGCGAGCCCGCGAACGCAACGCGCGGCTGGCCCCCATGATCCACGAACAGACCGGCGCTGAAGCGCTCGCCTTCGCGGAAGCCGAAGTGCAACGCCGGTTGATGCGGCGCTTCGAGTTGGCCGACATCGATGCGACGCTGGCCGAGTTTCTGCGCGGCCCCTGGCGCCTGGCCCTGGTGCGGCGCTGCCTGGCCCGCGACGCCGACAGCCATGCCTGGCAACGCGCGCTCGAAACCACCGACACCCTGGTCTGGAGCGTGCTGCCCAAGGCCAATTCGCTCGAACGCGGCGAGATGTTGCGCACCCTGCCCGCGCTCGTGAAATGCGTGAACGACGAACTCGATGCGATCGGCTGGAGCGGTGACGCGCGGCGCGATTTCCTGCATTACCTGATGGATGCGCATGCCAATGTCGCCCGGCTGCCGCCGCGCCTCTCGGCCAAACGGCTGGCCTCGGCCGGCGGCCTGCGCGATGGTGACACCCGACCCGGCGATCCGTCGTCGAGCACGGTGCTCGACATCGTGCGGCTGCCGGAAGTCGACGCGCCGCGCGCAGGGGATTGGTACGTGTTCCAACGCGAAGGCAGCGAAACCCTGTCGCGGTTGTGCCTGTTCTGGATCAGCCCGATGCGGACCCGTCTGGTGCTCGCGCATCACGATGGTTTTCACCAATGCGCTTTCAATGCGAGCGAGATGCTCGCGCTGCTCCATGCCGGTACACTGCAACGCATGGAGGCGTCGCGGCTGATCGAATCGGCACTCGCCGCCTGATTCGTTCCTGCGCGCCGACCAGGCGCCATCGACCGCGAGTGACCCTATGAACGAAATCGTCATCGACGATCGCGAACGCGCCAACCGCACGCTGACCATGGTCCTTTACGGCCTGCATGCCATCGGGCCGTTCACCGGCGGCCTGTTCAGCCTCGTGGCCCTGATCGCGAATTACCTCAAGTACGAGGATGTCCGCGGCACCTGGCTCGAAAGCCATTTCCGCTGGCAGTTGCGCACTTTCTGGTTCACCGTGCTGTGGATCGTGCTGCTGTATCCACCGCTTTTCCTGTTCGTGATCTTCACGCTCGGGCTGGGCATGGTGGTCGCCTGGCCGGTCGGCGCAGCCATCGGCCTGTGGTGGATCTATCGCCTGGTCAAGGGCTTTCTCAACCTGAACGACGGCAAATCGATGTACGGCGGCACGTGAGCACGACCCTGCCGCCGCGGCACCTGTTGCTCGCAGTGCTCGCGGTCTTCATCTGGGGCACCAATTTCGTCGTCATCAAGGTCGGGCTGCACGCCTTGCCGCCTTTGCTGTTCGCGGCCTTGCGCTTCACGCTCGCATCGCTGCCGTTCATGTTCTGGCTCAAGCGGCCGCGTACCTCGTGGTGGTTGGTCGCGGCGGCCGGACTATGCATCGGCGTGGGACAGTTCGGGCTGTTGTTCATCGCGATGCGCGCCGACATTTCGCCGGGCCTCGCCTCCTTGCTGATCCAGACCCAGGTCTTCTTCACCCTGGTGCTGGCCGCGGTGCTGATGCGCGAACAGGTGCGGCCCTGGCAGATCGCGGGGCTCGCGATCGCGGCCTGCGGCATCGCGGTGATCGGCTTTCATGTCGATGCGAGCACGACGGTGGCCGGCATCGCGCTGGTGCTCGGTGCCGCCTTGTGCTGGGCGCTTGGCAATGTCGCGACCAAACGCGCGGGCGCGATCGATATGGTGGCGTTCACGATTTGGTCGAGCGCGTTCGCGGTGCTGCCTTTGTATGCGCTGTCGTGGCTGATCGAAGGCCCGGCGGCAATGGCGGCCGGCCTGGCCAAAGCCGATGCCGCCGTCTGGGCCGCCGTGGTCTGGCAAGCGCTCGGCAACACCATCGTCGGCTATGGCATCTGGAACTGGCTGCTGGCGCGGCACGCGGCCGGCGTGGTCACGCCCATGGCCTTGCTGGTGCCGGTGTTCGGGATGGGCGCCAGCGCGGTCTGGCTGGGCGAACCGCTGGCGCCTTGGAAGCTGCTCGCCGCCGGTCTGGTGCTGGCCGGCATCGCGGTCGCCATCCTCTGGCCGCGCCTGGTGGGCAAGACCTGAGCGCGGCTAGGGCCGGACCATCTTGCAACTGCTCGGCTGTTCGACTTCGGCCGCGCTCAACAATCGTTCGGTCTTGAATCCATAGCCCGAAGCTTCGTTGTCATAAACGATGCCCTCGCCCTTGCGCCGCATCACGGTCACATAGACCGGCTGCTGCAATTGATGATCGGACGCGCGCATCACCGCGGACTGGATCGCGCCCTGCCATTGCGCGCCTTCGAGCGCGCGCGCCACGGCGAGCGGGTCGGCGCTGCGCGCGCGTTCCATCGCCGCGACCAGCATTTCGATCAGGATCGTGGTGCGCAGATGCTGGTAATCGTCGCGCGGATTGGCGAGCGTGGCGCGAAAAGCATCGACATAGGCATTGCTCGCCTTGCTGCCGGCATTGGGATGCCATTCGGCCACCGCATAGACCTGCCCGACGCCGGCCTCGCCGATCGCGGCCGGGGCGCCCAGGCTGTTGCCGTAGAAGGTGTAGAACTTCGCGTCGAGACCGGCTTCGCGCGCGGCCTTGACCAGCAATGCCAGGTCGGCGCCCCAATTGCCGGTGATCACGGTATCGACCTTGGCCGCGATCATTTTCTGGACATAAGGCGCGAAGTCTTTGACCCGGCCGATCGGATGCAGATCTTCCCCCGCGATCAGCACATCGGGCCGCTTGGCGGCGAGTTGCTGGCGCGCCAGCGCGGCCACATCGCGCCCGAAGCTGTAATCCTGATTGATGAGCCAGACCCGCTTGACCCGGGCGTCGGCCTTGAGCACTTCGGTCAAGGCATGCATGCGCATGCCGGCATGGATGTCGAACCGAAAATGCCAGAAGCTGCATTTCTGGTTGGTGAGTTCGGGCGCCACCGCCGCGTAATTGAGAAAGACCATCCGATGTTCGGGGTTGCGCTGGTTGTTGCGTTCGATGGCATCGACGAAGGCGCCGGCGACCGCCGAACTGGCGCCTTGGGCCACGAAGCCGATGCCGCGATCCTGCGCGGCACGCAAGGCGACCAGGCTGTCCTCGACCTGGCCCTTGCCGTCGAAGGTCTCGATCACGAGCGGACGATGCACGACCCGACCGGCGGCATCGACGAGTCGCACCCCGCCGCGCTGGTTCACCGCTTCGGCCGCAAAGCGCAGATTGCGCAACCATGACTGGCCCGCATTCGCGAACGGCCCGGAAAAACCTTCGATCATCGCGAGCCGGATCGGCTCGGGCGCGGATTGCGCGCGCGCGGCGCACGCAACGCCCAAAAGGGCACAAAGAATCGGCAAGCAAGGTAACAAGCGGCGCATGGTGAGGACTCCGGTGACGGTCGGGGATTCTAACCAAGCGTAGAGTCGTCCCGGCCAACGTTGCCGCTCGGGCACCGGCGCCATGCTCACCGTCATTTCTTGAGGCCACCCATGCGTTTTGCCACCTTCGCGCTGTGCCTGATCGCGGCCCTGGCCGGCACCGGTTGCGCCGCCTGGACCCCGGCACAGGTCGGCGAAAGTCTCGAACAAGTCCGGGCCCGGCGGGGCGCGCCCAGCGTTGCAACCACCCATGTCGACGGCAGCACGCGCTGGGTCTACGCGAGCGCCCCATACGGCCAGACCGCCTACGCGGTGACCGCGCGCGACGGCCGGGTGACCGAGGTCGTGCAAGTGCTGAGCCGCGAGGAATTCGCCCGGGTGCGCATCGGCCACGACACCCGCGACGACATCCTGGCGCGCTTCGGTCCGCCGGCCGAAACCGGCCGCTTGTCGCTCACGCCGCGCGAAGTCTGGCGCTATCGGATGAAGCAAGACGATGTCTTTCCCATCCTCATGCATGTCCAATTCGACGCGCAAGGCATCGTGCGCGAACTGGTGGTCGGAATCGACCCGCTGGCCGAACCCGGCGAGTTGAACAACGATTGAGCCGCCATGGTGGCGCGGGTGCCGGTTTTCAAGATCTTGAAGCCGCGTCCGGCGCACACATGTTGGACACATCGGGCCGCCGGCCCAGATGTGTTCAACCCGACTCACAAGGAGCCACCATGCAAACTCTCGTCCGCCATCCCGCCGCGCGCGTCCCGTTCACCGCCTTCGACGAATTGATGCGCGAATTCCTCGCGCCGCGCCCGAGCGCCAATGAACCGGTGGTGGTCAAGCCGCGCGTCGATGTGATCGATCGCGGTACGGCTTTCGAACTGGTGGCCGATCTTCCGGGCGCCCGCAAGCAAGACGTCAAGGTCAAGATCGAAGGCGATCGCATCAGCATCGAAACCGAACCGGCTGCGGCCGTCGAGCTCAAGGAGGGCGAACGCCTGGTGTTCAGCGAACGCGTGGCGCGCCGCTTCGCGCGCAGCTTCGTGCTGCCCAACGAAATCGACGAAGCCGGCGCCCAAGCCCGGTTCGAAGATGGAGTGCTGACCTTGACGCTGCCCAAGCGCAATGTGAGCGCACCGCGCGAAATCGTCATCCAGTAAGGCTTTTGCGGTGGGCAGATGGCGCGGGCTCGTCTAAGCTCGCGCCATGAACCACCACGCCGATCCCGCCCCCGTCGAAATCGAATTCAAGCTCGCGTTCGCGCCGGCTGATGCGCAACGTCTGCGCGAACATCCGCGCGTTGGCGCAGCCAGCATCGGCGACGCGCGCGTCGAACACCTCGACAACCGGTACTTCGACACGGCCGAGCGCCTGCTTGCGCGCCATGGCATGGCCTTGCGGCTGCGCCGCAACGGCGATCGTTGGTGGCAGACGCTCAAGACGGCGGGCGAGACCACGGGCGCGATGAGTACCCGGCGCGAATGGGAAATGCCGGTCGCCGGCCCCAGACTCGAACTCGCACGCCTGGCCAAGACACCGCTCGCGCAACTGGGCGCGCCGGCCGACCTCGGTGCCGCATTGGTGTTGCGGTATTCGACCGACTTCACGCGTGAATTGCGCGTCCTCGCGTTTCCCGACGGCACGCGCGCCGAATTCGCGATCGACCGCGGCGAGATCCGCGTCGACGACGCGCACGGAACGCGCAGCGCGCCGATCTGCGAACTCGAACTCGAATTGCTCGAAGGCGACCCGCGCACCTTGCTGCAATTCGTTCATAAGCTCGCGCACGATCTGCCGCTGGTGCCGTGCTTCGACAGCAAAGCCGCGCGCGGCGATGCCCTGGTCGATCGGCGCCTGCGCAGTCCGGCCAAGATGGCGGCCGTCATGCCGGCCCCCGATCAGCCGGTCGCAACGGCAGTGGCGCAAGCGCTGACCGCTGGTCTACGCTGCCTGATTGCGAATCTGCCCGGTGCGGTCGCACCCGATGCCGACACCGAGTTCGTGCATCAAGCGCGCGTCGCGCTGCGGCGCATGCGCACCCTGATCCAATTGCACGCGGCGACCATCGGCGATGCCGACGCCTTGCACAAGCTCGAACGGCGCCTGCGCGATCTCGCCCGGGTGCTGGGCGCGGTGCGCGACTGGGATGTGTTCTGCGAAAGCACCCTGCCTTTGCTGCGCGAGCCCGGTGCCGCCAGCGGCGACGATGCGGTGCGCGCGGCGCTGCTGCCCGCGCTGACCCTGATGGCGCAAACGCGGCGCAAAGCCGCGCACGACGGGCTTTGGCGCGAGATGGTGTCGTGCCAATTCGCACAGGCCATGCTCGCGATCGAAGACACGGCCTTGCGCTTGGCGCAACGCCCCGGCGCCACCTGCCTCGACACCGCGCGCGCCATGCTCGATGCGCAGCATCGGCGCACACTCAAACACGCGCGGCGCCTGGCCTGGGACGATGCCCAAGGCATGCACCGCTTGCGCGTCGAGGTCAAACGCCTGCGCTATCTATTCGATTTCTATCTGCCCCTGTTTCCGGCCGATGCGGCACGCCCGTATGCGGCGGCGCTACTGGCGCTGCAAGCGCGCCTGGGCCGGCTCAATGATCTCGCGGTGGCTTCGCGGCTGCTCGCGGTCCTGGCCCATTCCGGCTCGCCGGAGCGCTTGTGGCGCACGCAACTGGCCCATGCCTTCGATTGGCACCGGCCCAAACTGGCGATCCATGTGATGGAATTGCGCGCCGCCCCCAGGGTATGGGCGAACGGCGCGCACAGGTCATAACTGCGGATTGACCTTCTCGTGCTTCTCGTGGAGCTTGTTGAGCGCCGCGAGATAGGCTTTCGCCGAAGCGGCGACGATGTCCGGATCGGTGCCGACGCCGTTCACGATACGGCCCGCCTTCGTGAGGCGCACCGTCACTTCACCTTGCGCCTCGGTACCACCCGAGATCGCATTGACCGAATACAGCACCATCTCGGCGCCTGAATTCACCTTGGCTTCGATCGCGCGGATCGAGGCATCGACCGGCCCGTTGCCTTCGGCCTCGCTCGCGGTCTCGGTCGTTCCGGCCGCGAACACCACGCGGGCACGCGGGCGCTCGCCGGTCTCGCTGCTCTGGGCCATCGAGACGAACCGGTAATGCTCGGCGTCCTGGGTCACGGATTCATCCGAAAACAACGCCTGGATGTCTTCGTCATAGATTTCGCTCTTGCGATCGGCGAGATCCTTGAACTTTGAGAAAGCGGCATTGAGTTCGGATTCGCTTTCGACCGGAATGCCGAGTTCCTGCACCCGTTGCTTGAAGGCATTGCGGCCCGACAGCTTGCCCAGCACGATCTTGTTGGCCGACCAGCCCACGTCTTCGGCGCGCATGATTTCGTAGGTGTCGCGCGCCTTGAGCACGCCGTCCTGGTGGATGCCCGAGGCGTGCGCGAACGCGTTGGCGCCGACCACCGCCTTGTTGGGCTGGACCACGAAGCCGGTGATGCTCGACACCAGCTTGGAGGCCGGCACGATCTGGGTGGTATCGACGCCCACGTCGAGCCCGAAATGATCACGCCGGGTACGCAAAGCCATCACGACTTCTTCGAGCGAGGTGTTGCCGGCGCGCTCGCCGAGGCCGTTGATCGTGCATTCGACTTGGCGCGCGCCGCCGATCTTCACCCCGGCGAGCGAATTGGCCACCGCCATGCCGAGGTCGTTGTGGCAATGCACGCTCCAGACCGCCTTGTCGGAATTGGGCACGCGTTCGCGCAGCATGCGCACGAATTCCCCGTACAACGAAGGGATCGCATAGCCGACGGTGTCGGGGATGTTGATGGTGGTCGCGCCTTCGGCGATCACGGCTTCGATCACGCGGCACAAAAAGTCGGGCTCGGAGCGGTAACCGTCTTCGGGCGAGAACTCGATGTCGTCGAGCAGATTGCGGGCGAAGCGCACCGAACGCTTGGCCTGTTCATAGACCTCGTCGGGCGTCATGCGCAGCTTCTTTTCCATGTGCAGCGGCGAGGTCGCGAGGAACAGATGCACGCGCTTGCGCGCGGCCGGCGCCACCGCGTCGGCAGCGCGGCTGATGTCGCGATCGTTGGCACGCGCCAGCGAACACACCGTCGAGTCCTTGATCGTCGCGGCGATCGCGCGGATCGCGTCGTAATCGCCGTTGGAACTCGCGGCAAACCCGGCCTCGATCACATCCACCTTGAGCCGTTCGAGCTGCTTGGCGATGCGCAGCTTTTCCTCCTTGGTCATGGAGGCGCCCGGGCTTTGCTCGCCGTCGCGCAAGGTGGTGTCGAAAATGATCAACCGGTCTGATGCCATGGTGTTCTCCGTCTTGGGAATGAATGTGCCGTGGCCCGCCCTGCCGCGTCGTGCATGGCTTGCTCACTGCCGAATTGTGGGTGGGGGATTTATCTGCGCGTGACGCGCAGAAGCAGAAGGCCGAGCGAAAGCAGCCCGGACAGCGGAAGGGAAATCAGCGCGGAGGAAATACGCGTAGACATGGGCTGCAATCTAGCCGATGCGCGCCGATCGTGCAAGCCGCACGCACGCAGCAACGCACCTCATCGACCGCTCGCGTCGTCGTCGAGCTGCTTGGCTTGCGGACCCGATTCCGGCTCGGGCTCGGTCGAGATGATGGAGACCGGCTTGCCCTTGATCAGGCGCCACACATACAGCACATAGCCGGACAAACCGTAGGCGCAGAACAGCCCGAACAAGACCGCCGGCGGATCGATCGAGATCGCGGTGAACACCAAGGCGATCACGAACACGAAGATGAACGGGACCGAGCGGCGCAGATTGATGTCTTTGAAGCTATAGAACGGTACATTCGAGACCATCGTGACACCGGCGTAGGTGGCGATCGCCCAGGCCAGCCAGCGCACATCGTTGCCCGCATAGTTGTAGTCGTTCATCACCCAGACAAAGCCGGCCGCCATGGCCGCCGCCGAAGGCGACGGCAACCCTTGGAAGAAGCGTTTGTCGACCACCGCGATATTGGTGTTGAACCGCGCCAGCCGCAGCGCGGCGCCGGCCACATAGATGAAAGCCGCGATCCAGCCCAGCTTGCCCATGCCCTTGAGCGCCCATTCGTAGATGACGAGCGCGGGCGCCGCACCGAAGCTGACCATGTCGGACAACGAATCGTATTCGGCGCCGAACTGGCTTTGCGTATTGGTCAGACGCGCGACCCGGCCGTCGAGCGCATCGAGCACCATTGCAACGAAGATCGCCGCACCGGCGTAATCGAAGCGCTGGTTCATCGCCTGCACGATCGCGTAAAAGCCGCAGAACAATGCCGCCGTGGTGAACATATTGGGCAGCAAATAGACCCCGCGCCGCCGCATGCTCATGCGCGCATTGGGTTCCGCCGTTTCGCGCGCGACCGGATTGAGGCTGCGCCCGGTCGACGATCCACGCAGCTTGTTGCGACGATGCAAAGCCATGTTCGGTCCGCTCTTCAGAGTTCCGCGAGGATGGTGGTCGTGGCGCTGACCTTGTCGCCGATGGTCACTCGCGGCTTGGCGTCGAGCGGCAGATAGACATCGACCCGCGACCCGAACCGGATGAAGCCGTAGCGTTGGCCACGCACCAACGGCGCGCCCTCGCCCACATAGCAAAGAATGCGGCGCGCGATCAAACCGGCGACCTGCACGCACGAGATCGTTTTGCCATCGGCGGTGCGAATCACGAGCGCGTTGCGTTCGTTCTCGGTCGAGGCCTTGTCGAGATCGGCATTGACGAACTTGCCCGGGAAGTACTGCACGCGCTCGATCGTGCCATCGACCGGCGCGCGGTTGCTGTGCACATTGAACACGTTCATGAACACGCTGATCTTGAGCGCCTCGCGGTCGGCGTACGGATCGTGCGCCTTGCCGACCACGACGATGCGCCCGTCGGCCGGCGACAGCACCGCGCCGGGCTGTTGTGGCACCGGGCGTGGCGGATCGCGGAAGAACTGGACCACAAAAACCAGGATGATCCAGAACGGCAAGGCGCCCCAGAATCCGAAGGCGAGATGGGTCGCGATGACCGCGACCACGGCGATGGCGATGAAGGGCCAGCCTTCACGCGCGATGATGGGATGGGGATAGTTCATCCGCGCATTGTACTTGGGCGGCGGCCGAAGGGCCGGCGCCCGGCCCGCCCGCCCCGGCCGCCGACCGGACACTCAACGCCGCACCCGCACCCGCGCGGTGAAACTGACCGATTGCCGCGAATCGCCGGGTTCGAACTTGGGCTGGGCCACGCTGTCTTCGAACTTGGCGCGCGCCATCATGGGCGCCGGCGCCATCTGCGCGCCGAGCGGGCGATCGACCGAAGTCAGATCGATTTCATCGATCTCGACATCCTTGTCGGCCTTGCCCAAAGCGCGGGCGACGCTGCTCATGCGCGCGCGCATGTCGGCGAAGGCCATGTCGAACAATTGCGCATCGACTTTGCGCTGCGCTTCGCGCGACAACCCGAAGGCCACGCCCGACACGCCCGCCACGCTTTGCACATCGGCAACCAGCTTCTGGAGATCGGCCAGCTTGCGCGTGACGATCATCACCTCCTGGCGCACCTGCCAGCCGGTCACCTTGTTGCTGCGCGGACCATACTCGGGGTTGGTGAAATAGCCGGTGCTGCGCACCTCGGCGGTTGGATCGTCTTTCTTCACGCGCTCGATCGCATCGGCCATCTTGCGGTTGACCGCCGATGCGGCCGCGGCGCGATCGGTGTTCTGTTCCTCGACGAAGATCGAGACCCGCGCCTCGTCGTTATCCACATAGGTTTCGGCCTCGGCGCGCAGCAAGACGATGGTGCCGTCGGGTCGGGAAGTGCTGTCGATGCGCAAGGTGCTGGCCTCCGGTCGTGCGGACACATTGCCCGGGCTCTGGGCTCCGGCGGCGCCGGCGATGACCGCCAAGCTCAGCGCGGCGGCGAATTTCGAGGAATGTCGTGCGAAGAATCTCGGGTTCATTGGCTTGCCTCGTCGATTTTCTTGCGGGCCTCTTCCGCGGCCTGCAATTGCTGCCGTTCCACATCGGCCGCGCGCTGCTTGGGCTGCTCGATGTGCTCGATGATCGCCTGCCCCGCCGCTGAACGCTCGGCCGGTTTGTCCTCGGTCTTGCCGCAGGCGACGAGGATACAAACGCTGCACAACACGAAAAAGGGTTTGAGCATCGCCGTTCCAAAAAGAAAAAGGCCGCCGGAGTGTAGCGCCGGCGGCCTGTTCGCGCGAAAACCGCGCGCCTTGCTCAGTTCTTGGACTTGTCGACGAGCTTGTTGGCCTTGATCCAGGGCATCATCGCGCGCAGCTTTTCGCCGACGACTTCGATCTGATGCTCGGAGGTCAGGCGGCGGCGCGACAACAGCGTCGGCGCACCGGCCTTGTTTTCCAGGATGAAGCTCTTGGCGTATTCGCCGGTCTGGATGTCCTTGAGCGCCTGACGCATCGCGTCCTTGGTCGCTTCGGTCACGACCTTCGGCCCGGTCACGTACTCGCCGTATTCGGCGTTGTTCGAGATCGAGTAGTTCATGTTCGCAATGCCGCCTTCGTAGATCAGATCGACGATGAGCTTGAGCTCGTGCAGGCATTCGAAATAGGCCATCTCGGGCGCGTAACCGGCTTCGACCAGGGTCTCGAAGCCCGCCTTGATGAGTTCCACGGTGCCGCCGCACAGCACGGCTTGTTCGCCGAACAGATCGGTCTCGGTCTCTTCGCGGAAGGTGGTTTCGATGATGCCGGCCTTGCCGCCGCCGTTGGCCGCCGCGTACGACAGCGCGATGTCGCGCGCCGCGCCCGACTGGTCTTGGTAAACGGCGATCAGATGCGGCACGCCGCCGCCCTGGGTGTAGGTGTTGCGCACGGTATGGCCAGGCGCCTTGGGCGCGACCATCCAGACGTCGATGTCGGCGCGCGGCTGGACTTGACCGTAATGCACATTGAAGCCGTGCGCGAAGGCGAGCGAAGCGCCGGCCTTGATGTTGGGCTCGACATCATTCTTGTAGACCGAGGCGATCTGCTCGTCGGGCAACAAGATCATGACGACATCGGCGTTCTTCACCGCATCGGCGATCTCGGCGACCTTGAGGCCGGCCTTTTCGGCCTTGGCCCAGGACGCGCCGCCGCGGCGCAGGCCGACGGTGATCTTGCAGCCGGAATCATTGAGGTTGAGCGCGTGCGCATGGCCTTGTGAGCCGTAGCCGACGATGGTGACGTTCTTGCCCTTGATGAGCGAGAGATCGGCGTCCTTGTCGTAATAGACCTTCATGGTTGTCCTCGTAACGTTCGAATCGATTCAAAAAAACGGGTTGGCTTTCCGCTTGATCCGGGCGTGCCCGGCGGGTTCACAAACAACGCCGGTCAAGCGAAAAGCCGGCTTGCATGAAACGGGCGCGCTACACCTTGAGAATGCGTTCGCCGCGGCCGATGCCAGAACTGCCGGTACGCACGGTCTCGAGGATCGCGGTGCGGTCGAGCGCGTCGATGAAGGCGTCGAGCTTGTCCTTGGCGCCGGTCAATTCGATGGTGTAGCTCTTGTCGGTCACGTCGATGACGCGGCCGCGGAAGATGTCGGCGGTGCGCTTGATCTCTTCGCGCTCCTTGCCGACCGCGCGGACCTTGATGAGCATGAGTTCGCGCTCGATGTGGGCGCCGTCGGTCAGATCGACCACCTTGACCACTTCGATGAGCCGGTTCAAGTGCTTGGTGATCTGCTCGATGATGTCGTCGTTGCCGACGGTGACGATGGTCATGCGCGACAGTGTCGCGTCCTCGGTCGGTGCAACGGTCAGCGATTCGATGTTGTAGCCCCGCGCCGAAAACAGTCCCACGACGCGCGAAAGCGCACCGGGCTCGTTTTCGAGCAGGACGGAAACGATGTGACGCATGGTGTCCTCGATCTAGTTATCGTGCGCCGCGCTGGTGGCGCGGCGCCTGGGCGGCATCGACGGGCGGCAACCCGCCGACGCACTGAGGCTTGGTGTCAGAGCTCTTCCGCGCCGAGCAGCATCTCGGTCAGCCCCTTGCCGGCCTTGACCATCGGCCAGACGTTCTCGGTCTGGTCGGTGATGAAGTCCATGAACACGAGGCGGTCCTTGTACTTGCCGAAGGCGTCGCGCAGCGCCGGCTCGACATCGGAAGGCTTGTCGATGCGCAGGCCGATGTGGCCATAGCTTTCGACCAGCTTCACGAAGTCGGGCAGCGCGTCCATGTAGGACTCGGAATAGCGCGAACCGTAATCGAGCTGCTGCCATTGCCGCACCATCCCGAGGTAGCGGTTGTTCAGCAAGACGACCTTGGGCGTGAGCCGGTATTGCTTGCAGGTCGACAGCTCCTGGATGTTCATCTGGATGCTGCCTTCGCCGGTGATGCAAGCGACCTGCGCGCCCGGATTGGCCATCTGCACGCCCATGGCGTAGGGCAGACCGACGCCCATGGTGCCGAGGCCGCCCGAATTGATCCAGCGCCGCGGCTTGTCGAACTTGTAGTACTGCGCGGCCCACATCTGGTGCTGGCCCACGTCGGAAGTGATGAAGGCATCGCCCTTGGTCACCTTCCAGAGCGTCTCGACCACGTACTGCGGCTTGATGACCTCGTCGCTCTTCTTGTAGGCCAGACATTCGACCTTGCGCCATTCATCGATCTGCGCGTGCCAGTCCTTGAGCTTGGCATTGGGCTTTTGCCCGGCCTTCAAGGCTTCTTCGACCAGCGCGATCATGTCTTGCAGCACGTCGTACAGATTGCCGACGATGGGCACATCGACCTTGACGCGCTTGGAGATCGAGCTCGGATCGATGTCGATATGGATGATCTTGCGTTCGATCAGGCTGAAATGCTTGGGGTTGCCGATCACGCGGTCGTCGAAGCGCGCCCCGACCGCGAGCAGCACATCGCTGTGCTGCATGGCCATGTTGGCTTCATACGTGCCGTGCATGCCCGGCATACCCACGTATTTCGGGTCGGTGGCCTTATAACCGCCCAAGCCCATCAGCGTATTGGTGACCGGATACCCGAGCAGATCGGCAAGCTTTTGCAGCAACGGTGCCGCATTCGCCAGCACCACGCCGCCGCCGGTGTAGATCATCGGGCGTTCGGCATTCAACAGCAGCGCGACCGCCTTCTTGATCTGGCCCAGATGCCCCTTGCCGACCGGGTTGTACGACCGCATCTCGACGCGCTCGGGGTATTCGAACCGGCATTTCGCGACCGTCACATCCTTGGGGATGTCGACCAGCACCGGGCCCGGGCGGCCGGTCTTGGCCACATGGAAAGCGCGGCGCAACGTCGGCGCGAGATCGCGCACGTCCTTGACGAGGAAGTTGTGCTTGACGCACGGCCGGGTGATGCCGACCGAGTCGCATTCCTGGAACGCGTCCTGGCCGATCGCATGCGTGGGCACCTGACCCGAGATGATCACCATCGGGATCGAGTCCATGTAGGCCGTCGCGATGCCGGTCACGGCATTGGTGACGCCCGGCCCCGAGGTCACGATGCAGACGCCGACCTTCTGGCTGGAACGGGAATACGCATCCGCAGCATGCACGGCCGCCTGTTCATGGCGCACCAGGATGTGCTGGAACTTGTCTTGTTTGAAAATTTCGTCGTAGATGTAGAGGACCGAGCCCCCGGGATACCCGAAGACATGTTCCACACCTTCTTCATGCAAGCACCGGATGACGATCTCGGCGCCATTGAGTTCCTTGGTGGACGGCTTAAGCACGTCCGGGCGGAACGCGTCCATGTTGGAGTCCTTTCAAAGTGCACGGCACGGATTTGATTGGGCTGCCTGTCCCGGTCTCGTGAACACGGGTTCGGCGACGCGTCTTTGAGTGGCTTCAAATACTGAGGACCGCTAAAAGACAGCTCTCACGCCAGGTGCGTTTTCCTTGGCGCAAGCCGCGCATCGTAATGCGACGCACCAAACTGGTCAAACCGGGCCGCGCAAACCCGGTGCGCACGGCGCCGTCTGCTAGACTCCGCCGCCACGTCCGACACGTTGCCGGTGGTTCGTGACAAACCGTGCCCGGAGCCTGGCCGCACCATGGCCACCCAGCGAGAACTTTCCGACTTCCTCGAGAGCATCGAACGCCGCGCGTTCAAGCGCGCCGCCTACGCGGTACGCGACGACGACGCGGCGCTGGACATCGTGCAAGACGCGATGATCAAGCTCGCCGAGCATTACGGAGACAAGCCGCCCGCGGAATTGCCGCTGTTGTTCCAGCGCATTCTCCAGAACACGATCCACGATCATTTCCGGCGCCAGAAGATCCGGTCGGCCTGGACCACGGTGTTTTCGGCCTTCACGTCCGAGAACGACGACGGCGATGAAATCGATCTTCTGGAAACTTTGGAACCCGACTACGGGTCCATCGAAGCGGAAAGCGCAGCCGACAAAGTGGCGCGGGAACAGACCTTGCGTCAGATCGAGGGCGAGCTTTCCAGACTGCCGGCGCGTCAACGAGAAGCATTCCTGTTGCGTTACTGGGAGGACATGGATGTCGCCGAGACGGCCGCGGTGATGGGCTGCTCGGAAGGGAGTGTCAAAACTCATTGCTTTCGGGCCGTGCACACGCTGGCCCAGGCGCTCAAGGCCAAAGGACTTCGTTTATGAACCCGCAATCTTCGCGTCAGGAACACGTCGCCGATCTGTTCGGTTACCGTGTCCGCCAGGTGCTCAACACCGGCGTCGACGATGTTTCGGACCGCACGGCGCAACGCCTGTCCGCGGCCCGTGCGCGCGCGGTCGCACGAATGAAACCAGCCAAGATCGCCGTCCCGGTGCCGGTCCTGGCCGTCGCCGCGCCACGTGGCAATGGCTCCTGGTTCGATCGCGGTTTTCCCGGCTTCGCGTTCGCCCTGGCGGCGATGGCGCTCGTGGTCGGGCTGACCGGCATGAACGAATGGCAGGAACAGGTCCAGATCGACGAAACCGCTGAACTCGACACCGCGATTCTCGCCGATGAAGTGCCGTTCACCGCGCATCTCGACCCCAATTACAAGACCTTGCTCGTTCGTGCCGAATAAGTCCTTCCTGCCCCGACGAATCGCCGCCCCCGTCTTGGGCGCGGCGATTTTGTTTGCTGCCGGCCTGTTCGGCCACGCGGGAGCGCATGCTCAAACCGCCACCCATCCCACCTGGCAGGATCTGACCCCGGCCCAACGCACCGCCTTGGCGCCCATGCAAGGCGAATGGGACAGCCTGGACGCCGTGCGCAAGCGCAAATGGATCGAGTTCGCGGCCAAGTACGACCGCATGAAGCCCGACGAACAGGCCCGGATGCAAGAACGCATGCGTGGCTGGTCGCTGTTGTCGCCCGAAGCGCGGCAGAAGGCCCGGGACAACTACAAGCAAGCCCGTAACGTGCCGCCCGAAAAGCGCCAGCGCGCCTGGGAGGAATACCAGAACCTCACGCCCGAGGAACGCCAGCGCCTGGAGCAGGAAACCCGCGATCGGCATGCCAAGACCGCCAAGGCCGGCGCCAAACGCGCCGCGCCGACCAACGGAGCGCCGCCAGCCAAGGCCCAGCCTCCGGTCTCCAAATCAGGATCCTGACGATGTCCGCCAGCCCGCCCGCGGCCGCCCCACCTCATCCGCAGGCAGCCGGCGTTCCGGCCGCCGCGCGCGCGCCCGGCCTCGGTCGCCGCTTGCTGTGCGCCGCCTACGAGTTCTGCCTGTTGTTCGGCGTCACCTTCATCTCGAACTATCTGCTGTTGTCGCTCGCGCAATGGCGCTGGCCGCTCAACGCGGTCCAACAACCCATCCTGCAGGCCTACACCCTGTGCGTGATCGGCGTGTATTTCATCTATTTCTGGGGCCGCGGCGGCCAGACGCTCGCCATGAAGACCTGGCGCATCCGCCTGGTCGGGCCCGACGGCGGCCGCGCCTCGCTGCTCGCCTGCTGCTTGCGCTATGCCTTGCTGTGGTGGGGCCTGCTGCCGGGCGCGATCGTCTTCGCGTTGACCCGCCATAACGGTTATGCGGCCCTGATCGTGCTCGCCAGCGTGTTGTTTTCGTGGGTCTGGATGTGGTTCGATCGCGACCGCCAGTTTCTCCACGATCGTATGCTTGGCACCCGGCTGATCCAGGTCTGACACCCCTGGCGCCGGCCCCTGGGTGCCCAAGCACGCATTTCCCGCCAGTTCCATGTCCGTCACCACCCTGCTCTTCATCATCTTCGTCTGGGAGTGGGCCGTCTACGCGGCGCTCGGGGCCTTGATCGCGATCGTGAGCGGCCTCGGTGCCTGGTCGATCGCGCCGCTCGCCGCCGGCGCCTGGTTGCTGGCCCGCCTCATCGGCATGGGCAATGCGTTCAGGCTCGTGTTGCGTTGGGGCGAGCCGGTGCCGACGCCGCTGCGCATCACGCGCGGCCAGTTCATCGCCTGCGCTTGGCGCGAAGGTCTGGCGGTGGCGCGCAGTTTCTCGTTCCTGCAACCCTTCGCTCCGTTCTGGGCGCGTTGGGCTTTTGCAGCGCCGGCGCCTGGCCATCGGCCGGTGGTCTTGCTGGTTCCCGGTGCGTTGTGCAATGCCTCGGTCTGGGACTCGATGCGCGCCGCGCTCGATCGCGCCGGCTTCGATGTCGAAGTGGTCAATCTGCCGTCGCCCTTGCATCCGATCGCGACCAGCGTGCCGCTCCTCGACGATTGCATCGAGGCGATCTGCAAGGCACGCGGTGTCGAGCGGATCCCCGTGGTCGCGCATAGCATGGGAGGCTTGGCGATCCGCGCCTATGTCGCGGCCCAAAGCGATCGCCGGCTCGAACGCGTGATCACGATCGCCACCCCGCATACCGGGACTTTGTTCGCCAACCTCGGCAGCCTGCGGGCCTTTCGCGAGATGCGTCCGGACAGCAACTTCCTCAAAGCGCTGGCCGCCAAGGAAAACGGCAAGCGCCAAGTGGCGTTCACTTGCATCTACAGCTTTCACGACAATCTGGTGGCGCCGCCCAGCCACGCCACCTTGCCGGGTGCGCGCGCCATCGCCTATGCCGGCATCGGCCATGTGAGCCTGATCCGCGATCCGCGCGTGCAGCAACAGGTCGTGATCGAATTGCGGCGCCAAATCTGAATCGAATTGGCGGTTTCCGGCGCCCTTATTCGGCGCATCGCGTGGACGGTCGCCCGCGATCATGAGCGCTCTCAGAATTCTGCCTGTGGAGCCCGACATGCAAGCCGCCCTGCGCTCGATCTCGATGCGATTCGTGCTGACCGGCGTCCTGACCGCCTTCGGCGTGCTCGTCGTCGCCGCCTTGCTGATGCAGGCCAAGATCACGCCGCAATTGCGCGATGAAGGCCGCTCGCAATTGGTCTCGCAGATCAACACGATCGTCAGCGCCCTGACCGCCGTCGAAAACGGCGTGCATGACGCGACCGCCCGTTCCTACGAACAATTCGCGCGAATGTTTCCGCAATCGTTCAGCCTGTCGGAACAGACCGAGAACTTCGCCGGGCAGACGGTGCCCTTGCTGTACTCGGGCAAAGACAAGCTCAACCAGAATCTGAGCCAGGTCGATGCCTATTCGGCGCTGACCGGCAATGTCGCGACGATCTTCGTGCGCGTGGGCGATGATTTCCTGCGCGTGGCGACTTCGCTCAAAAAGCAGGACGGCTCGCGCGCCATGGGCACATTGCTCGGCACCAAGCACCCGGCCTACGAAACGCTGATGCGCGGTGAACGCTATGTCGGCAATGCCGGCCTGTTCGGACGCCGCTTCATGACCACCTACCAGCCGATCAAGGATGCCAGCGGCCGCGTCATCGGCCTGTTGTTCACCGGCATGGACATCACCGATCTGGTGGCCTCGTTCGAGACGATGCTGGCCAGCGCGAAGATCGGTTCCACCGGCTTCGTGTATGCAATTGATGCCGCGCCCGGTGAGAACCAGGGGCGAATCACGCTGCATCCATCGGCCAAAGGGCAAATGCTCGCCGATCTGACCAAGACGTCCGAGTTCGTCAAGACGCTGCTCGCCACCCCGAGCGGCTTCATGATCGAAGCGCCGGCCACCCGCGCCGAAGACCTCGGCGACGAACATGTGATCGCCTACGCGCGCCTGCCCTTGTTCAATTGGGTGCTGGTGGCGGAATCGCCCGACGAAGAGTTCTACGGCGTACAGCGCGCGGTGATGATCGGCATCGGCCTGATCGCGATCTGTTCTTCGTTGGCGCTGGCGATCGCGCTCTGGATGCTGGGCCGGCGCCTGATCGCGCGGCCGATCGCCGAGCTGCGCCATATCATTCATCGCTTGCATCGCGGCGAGTTCGGCCAACCGGTACGGGTCACGCGCAATGACGAGATCGGCGATCTGATGTCGGCCCTGTCGGAGTTGCGCGACCAGTTGCATGAATCCTTGTCGAAAGTGCGTGCCGCCAGCGACCGGATCGCGAATGCGACCGAAGAGATTGCGAGCGGCAATAGCAATCTGTCGGAACGCACCGAACAGCAGGCCTCGAATCTCGAAGAGACCGCCGCATCGATGGAACAGATGACCTCCACCGTGCGTCAGAACGCCGACCATGCGGCGAGCGCCTCGCAACTCGCGGCCCAGGCGACCGATGTGGCGCGCGACGCCGGACAACTGGTCGATCGCATCGTCGACTCGATGCGCAACATGAGCGAATCGGCGAATCAGATCAGCCAGATCATCGGTGTGATCGACGGCATCGCCTTCCAGACCAACATCCTGGCGCTGAACGCGGCGGTCGAAGCCGCGCGCGCCGGCGAACAAGGGCGCGGCTTCGCGGTGGTCGCCTCGGAAGTGCGCACGCTCGCCCAACGCAGCGCTTCAGCCGCGAAGGAAATCCGCACCCTGATCTCGAACACCGTCTCGCAAGTCGATCAAGGACGCGAACTGGTGGCGCAATCGGGCCAGACCATGAGTTCGGTCGTCGAATCGGTGCACAACGTCAATACGCTCGTCGAGGAAATCTCGACCGCCTCGCGCGAACAGTCTTCGGGCATCGCGCAGATCGACAGCGCGGTGAGCCAGCTCGACACCATGACCCAGCAGAATGCCGCGCTCGTGGAACAGGCCACCGCGGTGTCTCAGACCTTGCGCGAAGAAGCGCATCAACTGACCAAGATCGTGGATCAATTCAAGCTCCACGACAGCGGCTTGCGCGCCGGCGCCTGAGCGCCCCGGCGCTCTCAACCCGCGGTGCGTGCCATCGCGGCCAGCAGCAGATCCTGCCCGACACGCCGCGCCGCGCCGCGCCCCTGCAGGCGCGTGTACTTGCCTTCGCCGTCCATGGTCCAGGCCAAGGTATTGTCGGCCAGATGGATTGCGAAGCCTTCGTCGATCACGCGCTTCTTCAGCTTGCGGTCGCGTACCGGAAACGCGATCTCGACCCGGCGGAAGAAATTGCGGTCCATCCAGTCCGCGCTCGACAACAGCACATGCTCGTTGCCGTCATCGTAGAAGTAGAAAATCCGGCTGTGTTCGAGGAAGCGCCCGACGATCGAGCGCACTTCGATGTTCTCGGACAAACCTTTCACACCCGGCTTGAGCGCGCAGACGCCGCGCACGATCAACACCACCTTGACCCCGGCCTGGCTGGCCTCGTACAGCAGGCCGATGACCTGGTCTTCGAGCAAGGCGTTCATGCGCGCCATGATGAGCGCCTTCTTGCCGGCGCGCGCATTGGCGATCTCGTGCCGGATCGCCGCGCAAACGTTCTGGTGCATCGTGAACGGGCTTTGCCACAGGGCTTTTGGCAGCTTGAGCTTGCCCAGCCCGGTCAGTTGCTGAAACAGCTCATGCACGTCGGAACAGACTTGCTCATCGGCGGTGAACAAGCCGAAGTCGGTATATAGCCGCGCGGTGCGCGGATGGTAATTGCCGGTCCCGAGATGGCAATAGCGCTTGAGCCGCACCGAGCCGCCGCGTTGTTGTTCGCGCCGAACCACGAGCAGCGCTTTGGCATGGGTCTTGTGGCCGACCACGCCGTAGACCACATGCGCGCCCACCTCTTCGAGCCGCGCAGCCCAATTGATGTTGGTCTCCTCGTCGAAGCGCGCCATCAATTCGACCACCGCCGTCACTTCCTTGCCGCGGCGCGCCGCATCCACCAGCAGTTCCATCAACTCGGACTGATTGCCGGTGCGGTAGATGGTCTGCTTGATCGCGACCACGTTCGGGTCGTTCACCGCCTCGCGCACGAAATCGAGCACCGGCGTGAAAGACTGGTAAGGGTGATGCACCAGCACGTCCTGCTTGGCGATCACCTTGAACAGACTTTTCTGCTTTTCCTCGCCTTTGCGCAAAGCCTCGGGCAGGCCCGGCGTGAAGGACTTGAACTTGAGATCGGCACGATCGACCAGATCGGGCACCTGCATCAGCCGCACCAGGTTGACGGGACCGGCCACATGGTAGACATCGTCATGGGTCAGGCCGAGTTCGCGGCACAAGTAGTCGCGCATGGTGGCGGGGCAGCTCTCGGCCAGTTCGAGCCGCACCGCGTCGCCGAAATGCCGTTGCGACAACTCGCCTTTGAGCGCCTCGCGCAGGTTGGTGATTTCTTCTTCGTCGATGAACAGATCGGAATTGCGCGTGCATCGGAACTGATGCACGCCGACGATCTCCATGCCCGAGAACAGCTCGCCGACGCACCCTTGCATGATCGAGGTCAGCAGCATGAAACCATGCGCATGGCCCGATACTTCACGCGGCACCCGGATCAGGCGCGGCAAAGCGCGCGGCGCTTGCACGATCGCGATGCCCGAACTGCGCCCGAAGGCGTCCTTGCCCGACAACTCGACCGCAAAATTCAGCGATTTGTTGAGCACCTTGGGAAACGGCCGCGCCGGATCGAGCGCGATCGGCGTCAGGATGGGCAACACATCGCGCTCGAAGATCTCACGCGCGAAAGCGCGCTGCGCCTCGTTCCAACTCGCCACCATGTGGAACACGATGCCCTGGCGCTCGAGCGCCGGGATCAGGACTTCATGATGGACACGGTATTGGCGTTCGACGAGCGCATGGGCGAATTCCGACACCATGCGCATGGTCTCCGCGACCGTCTTACCGTCGTCGAGCAGGAAATCCGGGTCCAGACGCATCTGGGCCTTGAGCCCCGCGACGCGGATCTCGAAGAACTCGTCGAGGTTGCTCGACGCGATACACAGATATTTGAGCCGTTCGAGCAGCGGGACGCTGCGGTCTTCAGCCATCGCCAACACACGTTCGTTGAACGACAGGATGCCGAGTTCCCGATTGAGCATCGGTACCCGACGCGACGACATCGATTCCATAAGGGCCTTGCGAGCTTTCTTTTGAGCGGATTGCTTGACCATGATCGTGCCGAGGCGATGTGACATTTCCATGACGTTTCAACGAGCCGTCGAGTTTAGCCCCGTCGCCGACACAGCCTTTACCGCTTGAACTGTCATAATCGGGCTCTATTCTTCGTCTGCCGATGCCCGCGCATCGGGCGGTCCGCCAGCCACCATGAAAACGCCCTCCTTGATCGCCGCCGTCGATTGCGGATCGAACAGTTTCCGTCTGCTGGTCGCCCGCATCGTCGAGACCGGCCACGGCAAACAGATCTACGCGCTCGACGCGCTCAAAGAGACCGTGCGCCTGGCCGCCGGACTGTCGCGCGACAAATGGCTCGACGACGCGGCATTCGAGCGCGGCCTGACCGCGCTCGCGCGCTTCGGCGAGCGCCTGCGTTCCTTTCATCCCGATCAGGTCCGCGCGGTCGCGACCAACACCCTGCGAGTCGCCAAGAATGCGCCGGCCTTCCTGCGCCAAGCCGAGGAAGTGCTGGGCTTTCCGCTCGAAGTCATCGCCGGGCGCGAAGAAGCGCGCCTGGTCTATCTCGGTGTCGCCCACGCGCTGCCGATGCCGACCCAGGATGACGGCCGCGAGGGCAACCGCCTGGTGGTCGACATCGGCGGCGGTTCGACCGAATTCGTGATCGGTTCCGGATTCGAACCGCAATTGATGGAAAGCCTGTACATGGGCTGCGTGAGTTGGTCGCGCAATTTCTTCCCCGATGGCGAGATCGATCGGCACAACCTCAAGGAAGCCGAACTCGCCGCCCAGCGCGAGATTTCGATCATCGCGCGCAACTACCGTCAGCGCGGCTGGGACCAGGCGGTCGGATCGGCCGGCACCGCCAATGCGCTGGCCGAACTGATCCATGCCAACCGCCTCGGCGGCCAGGACGACGAACCCGATGGCGTGATCACGCGCGCCGGCCTCGCCGCCTTGCGCGCCGAACTCCTGCGCGCCGGCCATGCCGGCAAGCTCAAGCTCGCCGGCCTCAAACCCGATCGCATTCCAGTGCTGCCGGGTGGCTTTGCGATCATGAGCGCGGTGTTCGACGAACTCGGCATCGATCGCATGGAAACCTGCGACAACGCGTTGCGCCTGGGCGTGATGTACGACCTGATCGGACGCAGCGGCAGCGAAGACATGCGCGCGATCACGGTCGCGGCCTTCCAGCAGCGTTACGGCGTCGATCGCGCGCAAGCGGCGCGGGTGGGCGAATTGGCGGCCCGATTGTTCGTCTCGGCCGATCTCGCGGCCGCGGACGAGATCGACACCGACTTGCAGCATCTGCGCTGGGCGGCCGATCTGCACGAAGTCGGCCTATCGATCGCCCACGCCTCGTATCACAAGCATTCGGCCTACATCGTCGCCAATGCCGACATGCCCGGGTTTTCCAAGAAGGAACAAGCCGACCTCGCCACCCTGGTGCTCGGCCATGCGGGCAAACTGCCCAAGCTCAAGGTCGTGCTCGAAGGCAAGACGCAATCGCGCCATGAATGGGCGCGCATCGCATGTTTACGCATCGCGGCCTTGTTGTTCCGGCGCCGGGTCGATGTCGATCTGCCGCCCGCCACGCTGACCGTCGATGGCAACACCTTCACGCTCGATTTCGCGTCCGACTGGCTCGAAACCCATCCGCTGACCGCCTATTCGCTGGAGCAGGAAATCAACGAATGGGCGAAAGTCGGCTTTCATCTGCGCGTGCGCACCCAGGCCGAACTCGCGCATTGAGCGGCGTCGCCGGCCGCGCCGTTCAATCGGGGGTCCAGGCGCCGCGCAACACCACCGGCGCGTCTTCGCGCGTCTGCGGCCGCAAGATGAACCACCAGATCCCGCCCTTGCGCACGCTGATCGGATGCAGGCTGCTGACGAGCAGATCGGCGATCACGGCGCCGATGGTCGGCTGATGGCCGACGATCACGAGCGCGTCATGCTTGTGTTCGAGCCCGGCGGCCAATTCGAGGTAATAGGCCGGATCGGCGTCGGGCGCGAGCCGGGTGTCGATTTGCGGATGCGGCGCGAGCGTCTGCGCGGTTTGCAAGGTGCGCTGCGCCGGACTGGCAACCACCCGCAGCTTCCATTCATGTTGATGCGCGAACGCGCGTATCCAGCGCGCGCCCTCGACGGCCTGGGCATGCCCGCGCGTGGTCAGCATGCGCGCCAGATCGCCGCGCGCGTTGAAGTTCTCGGCCTCGGCGTGCCGCCATAAGAGCAGGTTCATGCCGCGGCGCTCGGGGCATCTTGCGCCGGCCCGCCGCCCAATGCGGCGAACACCGATTGCAGGCGCTCGACTTCGATCGGACGCGCCATCTGCACATCGACGCCCGCAAGGTTGACGCGCACGCGCTCGATCGCGCCGGCCCGCGCATTGGTCAGGATCAGGGTCGGACGCACTCGCTCGTGGCGCGCCTTGACGAAGCGGCAGATTTCGAGCGCGCCGACACCGGCCAATTCGCGATCGAGGAACACCAGCAGGTAATCGTGCTGGGTCAGCAAGGCGAGCGCCGCTTCCGATCCCTCGGCGCGATCGACCGCCAGTCCGTAATCGGCGCACAAAGCTTCGATCGCGACGCGCGACACCTCGTCGTCTTCGGCCAGCAGCACGCGGCGCGCCGCGGTCCCCGCGACCGGCACCGGCGTCGCGCCCGCGTCGAGCACGCCGCCGGACACCGCGGCGGGCACGGTCATGACCGCGCCCAGCACGCCGGCGGCGGTCGAATTCAGGTTGGCGCGCATCTTGGCGTAATCGACCACATCGAGATCGACATCCAGGCGCGGCCGGCTGCGCCGATCGACGAACGGCCATTGATTGCGCGCGGCGTCGGGCGGCAAGGTCTTGCGCGCCTGCTCGGCCAGCTCGATCGAGCGGTCGAGCAACTCGAACAGTTTCATCCAGCGGATCGGACGCGCGACACTGGGCCATTGCGTGCCGTGGGCATCGGCGCCGATCAGGATCGCGGGGTGCATCGCATCGGGCGAACGCGCCGAAAACTCGACCATCGCCTTCAGATCATCGGCATCGACGAGATAGAGGTCGGGCCGCATCGCCGATTCGAGGTGATGCACATAGCGGATCGGGCGGCGTTGCGACAACGCGAAGGTCGACGCGAACACCGTGCGATCGGCTGTGGAGAATCCGATGAGATCAACCGAATAGGTGCGTTGGCCGGGCGTCGACATGGAATCAGGAACAATGACGTCTGCGTGTCGCATCATCGCGTGCCCGGCCCCGGGCTGTATAGCCCCACGACCGGGCTAACAGACGCGATAGCGGACTTATTGCGCAGAGCGCGCCATCCGGATACGCGCGGCATGCATGTGGCGCGGTCGCGCCCATGGAGGCGCGGCGCACCGCTCGCCGCACGGCGACGCCCACGCCGTGCGCCTCAGCCGTGGGCGGGCGGTGCGACCTTGAGCACCTCTTCGATCGTGGTCAGGCCCTGGGCGACCTTCATCGCGCCCGACAGGCGCAAAGACCGCATGCCCTGCTTGATCGCCAGCTTGCGCACACCATCGATGTCGGGCGAATGATTGACCATGATCCGCAGTTCCTCCGACATCAGCAGCGTTTCATAGATGCCGGTGCGGCCGCGGTAGCCGGTCATGCGGCATTCGAGACAACCGACCGCGCGGTACACGGTCTTGGGCGGATCGGCACGAAACGGCGCGAGCAAACCGTTCCAGACCTCGGGCGAGACCGGTTCGCCCTCGGCGCGGCAATGCGGGCACAAGGTGCGCACCAAACGCTGGGCCAAGACGCCGAGCACGGTCGCATTGAGCAGGTACGGCGGCACCCCCAGTTCGAGCATGCGCGAGATCGCGCTCGGTGCATCGTTGGTGTGCAAAGTGCTGAGCACCAGATGGCCGGTCAGCGACGCCTGGATCGCGGTCTCGGCGGTTTCGAGATCGCGGATTTCGCCGACCATGATGATGTCCGGGTCCTGGCGCATCAGGGCGCGCACGCCATCGGCGAAGCTCAGATCGATGCCGTGCTGGACCTGCATCTGGTTGAACGCCGGCTCGACCATTTCGATCGGGTCTTCGACCGTGCAGACATTGACCTCGTCGGTCGCGAGCGTCTTGAGCGTGGAGTACAGGGTGGTGGTCTTGCCCGAACCGGTCGGCCCGGTCACGAGGATGATGCCGTGCGGCTTGGACGTCATCGATTGCCATTTGGCGCTGTCGTCGGTGCCAAAGCCCAGTTGCGCGAAATCGCGCACGATGACCTCGGGATCGAAAATGCGCATCACGAGCTTTTCGCCGAAGGCGGTCGGCAGCGTCGATAAACGCAGTTCCACCTCGTCGCCGTCGGCGTTCTTGGTCTTGATGCGGCCGTCGAGCGGGCGGCGTTTTTCGACCACATCCATGCGCCCGAGCAGCTTGACCCGCGCGACCATCGCCGCCATCACGGTGGCCGGCACCTGATAGACCTGATGCAGCACGCCATCGATGCGAAAACGCACCAGACCGAGGTCGCGCTTGGGTTCGAGATGGATGTCGCTCGCGCGCTGGTCGAAGGCGTATTGCCAGAGCCAATCGACGATCTGCACCACATGCGCGTCGTTCTGATCGACCGTGCCTTGCGTGGCGAGCGCATTGCCCATCTGGACCAATTGCTCGAACTTTTGCTGTTCGGCCGCGCCGCCGTGTTTGGCCGCGCTCTTGACCGAACGGGCGAGGTTGTAGAACTCGACGATGTAGCGCGCGATGTCGTTGGGATTGGCCACCACGCGCTTGACGCCGCGACGCATGATCTGCGCGACCTCGCCGACCCAATCGGCGATGAACGGCTCGCAGGTCGCGACCACGACCTCGTTGGGCTTGACCTCGATCGGCAGGATCGAATAGCGCGAGGCATAGGTCGAGGTCACGACATCGCCGACCTTGTTGAAATCGATGCGCAGCGGGTCGATGTGCTGGTAAGGCAAGCCGACCTTGCTGGCGAGCCAATCGGTCAGGACTTCTAGCGACAGGCCGGTCCCCATGCGCGGCCCGCCCGCGGCGCGCAGTTTGGTCTCAGCGACCGCCACCAGCGGATGCATGCTGCGATCGGCCATGCGCACGTATCGCACCACCTGCTCGGCATCGGCCGGCGCGATCCAGCCATCGGCCATCAAGGCGTCGAGCACCGCGGCGAGCGACAAGCGCTGCCCTTGCTGGCGCGAGGCGAAGGAGGCGGCGCGCGCGGTGGTGCTGCTGGAATTGGGCTGTGCACTCATCGCGTCGGCGCCGGGAAAGGGATGGCGGGAATTCTAGTCCAGGCCTTGCGCGCGCAGGCTTTTACACCGGTGACCGATTTGCGTGCGCGCCAACGACCGGACACCGCCAGGGCTCAAAACCGCAACCGTCCGTCGGCCGAGGCTCGCCCCGATTCGGCGGCCGCGCGCTTGAAGCCATCGACCCAGCGCCGCGCGGGCAGGCCGTTCTGCGCCTCGACCTGCTTGGCACGCGCGTAAAGATCGGCATAAGCGAGATCGATCGGCGGCCCCCGAAAGGCCAGCGCGACCCGGTTGCCGGCGTCGATCTCGGGCAAGGCGATCACCCGCCCTTCGAAAGCCGCGAGCAGCCGGCGGAAATTGCGCGGAAAGCTCGCATGCTCGCCGAACAGATTCACGACCAGGATGCCGACCGGGCGCAACGCCGCCGCGCAATCGGCGTAGAACTGCGCGCTTTCATGCACCGGCCCGCGCGCCTGGGCGTCGTACAGATCGACCTGCAGCACGTCGAAACGGCCCGGCACCCGGGCGACGTAATGCGCCGCATCGGCTTCGACGATCGACAAGCGCGCGTCTTCGGGCGGCAGCGCGAACATGCTGTGGGCGCAAGCGATGACGGCCGGGTCGATGTCCACCGCCGTCACTTGGGCCGGCGCGCAATGCTTCCAGCAGAATTTGGTCAGCGCGGCCGCGCCGAGGCCCAACTGCCCGATCTGAAAGTCCGGCCGTTGCGGGTCGAGGAACAACAACCAGGCCATCATCTGGCGCGTGTATTCGAGCGCGATCTCATACGGCCGCGCGATGCGCATCGCGCCTTGTATCCATTCGGAACCGAAATGCAGATACCGCAGACCGCGGTCTTCCGACAAGGTGACCGGTGCGAGAGCCGGCGCACGGCGCACCACCGACGCGCCGCCGGCCTGGGATTTTGAACGGGTCATGGTGCCGATCCTTGCATCATGTCGAGGGTGAGGCCGTCGCGCCAGCGCGCGCATTTGTCTTCGTAGCGCAGGCTGGCGTAGGCCGGGCTGGTCGAGGGCAGCACGCGGACCTCGAACGCGCCGTCGGCGAACAAGGGTGCGAACCGCCCCGAGGTCTTGCCGTTATGGCAGACCCGCCGCAGCGCGGGCGCCAAACGCAAGAGCCTGCGGAAATCATTGGGCCGGGCGTCGCGGATCGCGCTGTCGAGGCTGCCGGCGCGGGTGCAACTGCCGTACACATCCCATAGCCCGAGGCCGGCGGCCAGCACCGCCTCGAGTTTGTCGGCATACGACAGGCCCACCAACGGCCGGCCGATCACCGCGCCGACGATGCGCCAGAACTGATTTTGCGGATGGGCGTAATACTCGCGCGCGGCCAAGGACGCCGCCCCCGGGAAACTCCCGAGAATGAGGACGCGGGTACGCGCATCGGCGACCGGCGGCAGGCCGCGCAAACGCGGCGGCACCAGGGCGCGGGGGGCGGACGAGTTGGCCATGCAAAGCGGGGATGGGCGCCGGACCGCGGCGCGCGGCAGGTGCGCCGACACCGCGTCGATGCACTGCACGATTGTATGTCGCCGCGAAACGCGCGAGCCTAAGCGGCATGCACGATCGCGCGCGCCTGGTGTGTGGAAACGGGCGCGCGGGACCTGCCCACGACTTGCCCCTTTGGAAGGAGACACCATGAGCGAATACGCCGCCCTGCCCCTCAAGTCCGTCAACGGCATGCTGACCTTCGATGTCGACGCCCCCGAACGCGCGGTGCTCGACACCCCGGCGCTCGCCCTCCTGACCGATCTCGCCCATGGGCCGCGGGTCTCGGTCTATCCGGACGACCGCATCGACGATGCGATCGAACTGATGAAACGCGCCGGTGTGCGCATGGCCTTCGTGGTCACCACCGCCGGCAGCGCCACCACGCCGATCGGCATCGTGACCGCGGCCGACCTGCTCGGCGAACGGCCGATGCAGATCGCCAGCGGATCGCCGATGTCGCGCCAGGACCTGCGGGTGCGTGATCTGATGGAACCCATCGAACGCTGGCATGTGATCGACATCGCGACCGCGCGCAACGCGCGCCTGGGCCATGTGGTCGAAACCATGCGCTCGACCGGCAAGCGCCATCTGATCGTTATCCAGCAACGGGAGCGCGGCACCATCGTGCGCGGGGTGTTCTCGGCCACGCGCATCGAACGCGCATTGGGCCATCGCATCGACGAACCCATGCACTCGCGCAGCTTCGCCGATGTCGAAGCCGCGCTGGCACCGCACTGAACACAAGGCCGGGCAGCGCCCTGCGCACCCGAACCGCGGTGCGCAGGCCGACGCCACGCGCGTTCAGCGGCCGAGCAGCAACTCATTGACCCGGCGCACGAATTCGCCGGGCTCGGTGAGTTGCCCGCCTTCGGCCAGTAGCGCGAAGTCGAACAAGGTATTGCTCCAATCCGCGAAACGCGCGTCCTCGGTCTTGAGGCGCACGACCAGCGGATGCTGGGGATTGATTTCCAGGATGGGCTTGCTGTCGGGCGCCTTCTGGCCGGCGGCCTTGAGCATGCGCTGCAAGGTGGCCGACAACTCGCCTTCGTCCGCCACCAGACAAGCCGGCGAATCGGTCAGGCGCAGGGTCACGCGCACATCCTTCGCGCGGTCCTTCAAGGCCTCCTTGAGCTTCTCGACCACGTCCTTGTATTCGCCTTCGGTCTGTTCCTGCTGCTTCTTTTCTTCTTCGTCTTGCAATTGGCCGAGGTCGAGCCCGCCCTTGGCGACCGAGACCAGCGCCTTGCCGTCGAATTCGTTGAGGAAGCTCAGCATCCATTCATCGACGCGGTCGGTCAGCAACAGCACCTCGACGCCCTTCTTGCGGAACACCTCCAGGTGCGGGCTCGACTTGGCCGCGGCCCAATTCTCGGCCGTCGCGTAATAAATCTTGTCCTGGCCTTCCTTCATCGCGGCGACGTAATCGCCCAAGGACACATTCTGCGCATCGTCGGTGTTGCGGGTGGACGCAAAGCGCAGCAGCTTGGCGATGCGTTCCTGGTTGGCGTGGTCTTCGCCGATGCCTTCCTTGAGCACCTGGCCGAACTCGCCCCAGAACTTCGCGTAATCGTCCTTCTTGTTCTCGGCCAGATCTTCAAGCATGCCGAGCACGCGCTTGGTACAGCCTTCGCGGATCGCCTTGACGTCCTTGCTTTCCTGCAGGATTTCGCGGCTCACATTGAGCGGCAGATCGGCGGAATCGACGAGGCCCTTCACGAAGCGCAGATACACGGGCATCAATTGCTCGGCATCGTCCATGATGAATACGCGCTTCACATACAGCTTGATGCCCTTGCGCTGTTGCCGATCCCAAAGATCGAACGGCGCCTTGCCCGGAATGTAGAGCAGTTGCGTGTATTCGCTGCGGCCTTCCACGCGGTTGTGGGTCCAGGCCAGCGGCGCTTCGAAATCGTGCGCGACATGCTTGTAGAACTCCTGGTATTGCTCGTCGGTGATGTCGCTCTTGCTGCGCGTCCAGAGCGCCGAGGCCTGGTTGACGGTCTCGTCTTCGTCCTTGACCACCGTTTCGTTCTTCTCGGCGTCCCATTCCTCCTTCTTCATGAGGATGGGCAGCGCGACATGATCCGAATACTTGCGGATGATGGATTTGATGCGCCAGGCGTTGAGGAAATCGTCTTCGCCTTCGCGCAAATGCAAGGTGATGCTGGTGCCGCGTTTGGGCAATTCGATGTCTTCGATCGTGAAATCGCCGGCACCGCCCGATTCCCAGCGCACGCCCTGGGCTTCGCCCGCGCGGCGGGTCTCGACGGTGACTTTGTCGGCGACGATGAAGCTCGAATAAAAGCCCACGCCGAACTGGCCGATCAAGGCCGCGTCCTTTTGCTGGTCGCCCGACAAGCGCGAGAAGAATTCCTTGGTGCCCGATTTCGCGATCGTGCCCAGATGTTCGATCGCTTCGGCGCGGCTCATGCCGATGCCGTTATCGCTGATGGTGATGGTGCGCGCCGCGGCGTCGAAGCCGATGCGGATCGCGAGCGCGGCGTCGTCGCCGTACAGCGCGGGCTGGGCCAGGGCTTCGAATTTGAGCTTGTCGCAGGCGTCGCTCGCGTTGCTGATCAATTCGCGCAGGAAGATCTCCTTGTTCGAATACAAGGAATGGATCATCAGCTGCAGCAGTTGCTTGACCTCGGCCTGAAAGCCCAGTGTTTGCTTGGATTGTTCGGTCATCGTGGTGTCGTTCATGGTGGTCATGGTGCGGAAGTTCGAACACGCTGCGCCGCGCACGGGTATCGGCCCGTCTGGCGGCTCACGCGCGCAAAGCTGGGGGCGGATTTTGCCCTTTCAAGGCCGGTTCGTCAGGCACGGCCGGCGGCGCGGGCCAACAAGGCCAGGACATCGGCGCGCTGGCTGGTCGCGATATTGAAGCGCATGAAGGTCGAAGGCCCCTGGCTCGGACTGAACAAGGAGCCCGGCGCGGCGACGATGCCGGCCGCCTGGGCCGCCGCCGCGATGCGGTTCGTATCGCCACCGGCATCGGCCCACAAAAAGCTGCCGCCGCGCGGCGCATGGGCGACCCGGAACCCGTGGCGTTCCAGGGCGCGGATGGTCTTGTCGCGCAAGCCATCGAGCCGGGCGCGCACCCGCTCCACATGGCGCGCATACCGGCCATCGGCCAGCACCTTGCAGACCACGCGCTCGTTGAGTTCGGGCGTCGCCAGCGAGGACAACAACTTGTGTTCGATCAACGGTTCGATGCGCGCCGGGGCGCCGGCCAGGAAGCCCACGCGCAGGTTCGGCGCCAAGGTCTTGGAAAACCCGCCGCAATACAGCACCCGCGCCAGCCGGTCGAGGCTCGCGAGCCGGACCGCGCGCACATCGGCCGGAGCGAAATCGCCGTAGATGTCGTCTTCCACGATCAGGAAATCGTGGGTTTCCGCGATCTTGAGGATGGCGTGCGCGGTCGCCAGCGACAGCATCGACCCGGTCGGGTTATGGCAGACCGAATTGACGACGAACAACTTGGGCTTGACCTCGGCCGCGATCCGCGCGAGCGCCACGGTATCGGGTCCGTCGGCCAGGCGCGGCACGCCGACCACCCGCACGCCCGCGCGGGCGAAGCGGCCGAACATCAGAAACCAGGCCGGGTCTTCGACCAACACCGTATCGCCCGGATGCAGATGCTCACGCGCGACCAGGTCGATCGCCTGGGTCACGCCCGACGTCAGCACGATCTGCTCGGGCGCGGCGCCGATCTCGCGCTCGGCGAGCAATTGCGCCAGTTGTTCGCGCAAGGGCAGATAACCCTCGGCGGTGCCCGACCCGACCATGACCGCCGCGGCCTGGCGCCCGACCGCGCGCACCGCGCGCGCCACCATTTCGCCGTCGTACCAGTCGGGCGGCAAATACCCGAGCCCCGGCGATCGTTCGGGCGGCTGGGCGAGCGCGGCGGCGCCGAACATGTTGCGCAACAACCAGACCACGTCGATGTCGGAGCCGATCGCCGGCAAGCTCGCGGCGCGCACCGCGCGCGGCGCGGGCTTGCGCACATAAAAACCCGAACCGCGCCGGGCTTCGACCAGCCCCAAGGCCACCAGCCGGTCGTAGGCTTCCACCACGGTGAACCGCGACACTTGACGGCTTTGCGCCAGTTCGCGGATCGACGGCAGGCGCGCACCGGGGCGCCAGAGGCGTTGGTCGATGCGCGCGCGGGCCTCCTCGACCAATTGGTCCACCAGGGTGCCGTTGACCGCGACCGGCAGATCGTGCAATTGCATGGTTGCGCCTTTCGCCGCGCCCGGTGTGCGGTGCCAATAGTGCCGGCACCGGGCCAGTTGTCTGGATTTGTCCGCAGACTGTACCGGTACTGTACAGGTCGAAATGACTAGAGTGAAGCCCATCGAGCCCGCCATGACCATCCGCCTCGCCCTCGCCGACACGCCCGCCCGCACCGAAGCCGCGCGCGCGCTGTTCGTCGAATATGCGAACACGCTCGGCTTCAAGCTGTGCTTCCAGGGCTTCGATCAGGAACTCGCCGGCTTGCCCGGCGCCTATGCGCCGCCGCACGGCACGTTGCTGCTGGCGCTCGATGCGCAAGACCATGCGGTCGGTTGTGTCGGCGTGCGTCCGCTGGCCGCGGACGATGGCCGGCGCCTGGCCGAACTCAAACGGCTGTACGTGCAGCCGGATCGGCGCGGGTCCGGACTCGGGGCGCGCCTGACCGCGGCCGCGCTCGCCTTCGCCCGCGCCGACGGCTACGCCGCGATCCGGCTCGACACCTTGCCGAGCATGCGCGCCGCGATCGCGATGTACGAGGCGCTGGGCTTTCGCGACATCGCGCCTTACTACGACAACCCGATCGCCGGGGCCCGCTATCTGGAGCTGGCGCTGAACAGGATCGCCGCATGAACTATGCTCTTCGTTCGCGCCGCATGCTCCGGCATGCCGGCATTCATTCAATCGCGCATTCGATGAATGCGTTCTCCTCGGAAAACCAGGCATGAGCATCGCCCAACGACTGCAAACTCTCGGCATCACCCTTCCGACCGCCGGCGCGCCCGCCGCCGCCTATGTCATGGCCGCCCAGACCGGCGCCTTGGTCTACGTCTCGGGCCACATCGCGAAGAAAGACGGCAAACCCTGGGTCGGCCAATTCGGCAAGAACATGACGACCGAAGAAGGCAAGGCCGCCGCGCGGGCGATCGCCGTCGATCTGATCGCGACGCTGCAAAGCCATCTCGGCAACCTCGACCGCGTCAAGCGCATCGTCAAGCTGATGTCGCTCGTCAATTCGACGGCCGAATTCACCGAACAGCATCTGGTCACCAACGGCGCCTCGGAATTGCTGGTCGAAGTCTTCGGTGAAGCCGGCAAGCATGCGCGCAGCGCCTTCGGCGTCGCGCAGATTCCGCTCGGCGCCTGCGTCGAGATCGAACTCATCGTCGAGGTCGACTGACCCCGCGCCGCCCGCACCACACACCACCGCCGTCTCGCCTGTTCGTTCGAAAGAAGGTTCCCATGTACTGGACGCTGTCCCGCCGCGCCGAGCAACTCACCAGTTCCGCGATCCGCGAAATCCTCAAAGTGACCGAGCGTCCCGAGGTCATTTCGTTCGCCGGCGGTCTGCCCTCGCCGGCCAGCTTTCCGGTCGAGGCCATCGAACAGGCGTGCCGGCGCGTCTTCGTCGACGATCCGCACGGCGCTTTGCAATACGGCCCGACCGAAGGCTATGGTCCGTTGCGCGAATGGATCGCCGCGCGCCATGGCGTGGCGGCCGAACGCGTGATGCTGACCACCGGTTCGCAACAAGCGCTCGACCTGCTCGGCAAGGTGCTGATCGACACCGGCGCGCCGGTGCTGGTCGAAACCCCGACCTACCTGGGCGCCTTGCAGGCGTTCTCGATGTTCGAGCCGCGCTATGTCTCGGTGGCCTCCGACGACCTCGGCCTGGTGCCCGAGGCCATGACGCCCGAAGTCACACGCGGCGCGCGCTTTTTGTACGCCCAGCCCAATTTCCAGAACCCGACCGGCCGGCGCATGCCGGTCGAGCGCCGCCGCGCGCTGGTCGAGACCGCACAGGCACGCGGCGTGCTGATCGTCGAGGACGATCCGTACGGCGAACTCAGTTACGACGGCACGCAATTGCCGTCGCTGTTGTCGATGAACCCCGATGGCGTGGTGCGCCTGGGCACGTTCTCGAAGGTGCTCGCGCCGGGCATGCGCCTGGGCTATCTGATCGCGCCGCCCGCCTTGTTGCGCAAGATCGCCCAGGCCAAGCAAGCCGCCGATCTGCACACGCCGAGCTTCACCCAGCGCGTGGCTTACGAAACCGTGCGCGACGGACTGCTCGACACGCACCTGCCGAAAATCCGCGCCTTGTACGCGGGCCAATGCCAGGCCATGCTCGATGCGCTCGGCCAGCACATGCCGGCGGGCGTGCATTGGAACCGCCCCGAAGGCGGCATGTTCATCTGGATGCGACTGCCCGACCCGCTCGACGCGAGCACGGTGCTGCAACAGGCGATCGAGCGCAATGTCGCCTATGTGCCCGGCGCGCCGTTCTATGCCAACACGACCGATCCGCGCACCTTGCGGCTGGCGTTCGTGACGGTGGCGAGCGAACGCATCCGGCAAGGCGTCGCGGTCCTCGGCGATTGCCTGCAACAAGCCCTGGCCGAAACCGCCGCGGCGCATTGAGCCGCCCGGACCGCGCATCCATCGCCCCCAATCACACCGAGCGCGAGGCCGCCATGCCATTGCCCAGCCGGGAAACACTCGACGCCGCGGCGCGCATCGTCTACCGCACGATGGCGCCCACGCCCACCCACGCCTGGCCCTTGTTGCGCGAGCGCCTGGGCACGCCGATCTATCTCAAGCACGAGAACCACACCCCGGTCGGCGCATTCAAACTTCGCGGCGGGCTGGTGTACTTCGATGCGCTGCGCGCCCGCGAGCCGAGCTGCCCGGGCGTGATCAGCGCGACCCGTGGCAACCATGGGCAATCGGTCGGGCTGGCGGCGCGCCGCGCCGGCTTGCCGGCAACCATCGTCGTGCCGCGCGGCAACAGCGTCGAAAAGAACGCGGCGATGCGCGCGCTCGGCGTGACCTTGATCGAACATGGCGACGATTTCCAGGCCAGCCGCGAACATGCCCAGGCGCTGGCCGCCGCGCAAGGGCTGCACATGGTGCCCTCTTTCCATCCCGACCTGGTGCTGGGCGTGGCGTCGTACTGGCTTGAATTCTTTTCGGCGGCCCCGAAGCTCGATACCGTCTTCGTGCCGGTCGGCCAGGGTTCGGGCATTTGCGCGGCGGTGGCGACGCGCAACGCGCTCGGACTGCGTTGCCGCATCTTCGGCGTGGTCAGCGCGCATGCGCCCGCCTATGCCTTGTCGTTCGCGGCACGGCGCGCGATCGAAGCGCCGGTCAGCGCCGTGATCGCCGACGGCATGGCCTGCCGGGTGCCCGACCCGCAAGCGCTCGACCTCATCCTTGCGCACGTCGACGACATCGTGCAGGTCAGCGACGACGAAGTGGCCGACGCGATGAAGATGCTGTTCATCGACACCCACAATGTCGCCGAAGGCGCGGGCGCGGCCGCCTTCGCGGCGGCCCTGCAACGGCGCGACAGCCTGCGCGGGCGCACGGTCGGCGCCGTGGTCAGCGGCGGCAACGTCGATCACGACGTCTATGCGCGGGTGCTGGCGCGGCCCTTGCCGCCCATGGCTCGCGCCGCCTGAACCCGCGCGTCAGCGCCGCGCGTCGAGCGTCTGCGCCACCGATTGCGCGATCGCCAGCGAGGCGGTGAGTCCCGGCGATTCGATGCCCAGCAGATGCACGAGGCCGGTCAGCCCATGCACGGCCGGCCCGGCCGGCAGAAAATCGGCCCAGGTCGAATCCGGGCCGTGCAGCTTGGGGCGCACCCCGGCATAGGCCGGCTGCAAGGCGTCGGCCGGCAGCCCCGGCCAATACGTGCGGATCGCGGCGTCGAACCCCGCACCGCGGGCCGGATCGACACGGTAATCGAAAGCGTCGGCGTCGGTGCCGGACGGCGTTTCCAGCCATTGCACATCAGGACCGAACCGCGCCTGGCCACCCAGATCGAGCGTCAGATGCACGCCCAATCCGCCCGGCTCGGGCAGCGGATAGACCAGGCGCGCGAACGGCGCCTTGCCGGCCAGGGTGAAATAGCTGCCCTTGGCGAAATGCGGCGCGGGCAACCAATCGGTGCGCATGCCGCGCATGCCTTGCGCGAGCCGGACCGCATTCAATCCGGCCGCGTTGACGACACTGCGCGCGTGCAAAGCGTAGGCGGTATAGCCGCCGGTCTCGACGCGAAATCCGCTTTCGACCGCGGCCAGCCCATGCACCGGGCTGTTGTACGCGCAAACCGCGCCGGCCTGCTCGGCATCGGCGAGCAGCGCCTGCATGTAGCCGTGGCTGTCGACGATGCCGGTCTCGGGACTCCAGACCGCCGCCTCGCATTCGAGCGCCGGCTCCAGGGCAAGCGCCTCGGCGCGGCTCAACCATTGCAGACCGGCCACGCCATTGCGCCGGCCGGCATCGAGCAGTTCGTGCAGCCTGGGCAGTTGTTGCGCTTGCGTCGCGACGATCAGTTTGCCGCAACGCCGGTGTGCGATCCGGCGCTCGGCGCAATAGGCGTAGAGCGCTTCGCGCCCGGCGACGCACCAGCGCGCCTTGAGCGAGGCCTGCGGGTAGTACAGGCCGGCGTGCACGACTTCGCTGTTGCGCGAACTCACCCCGGTGCCGAAGGCGGGCGCGGCCTCGATGACCAAGACTTCGCGCCCGCGCTGCGCGAGCGCGCGCGCCGTCGCCAGACCGACCACGCCGGCACCGATCACCACGCAATCGACGCGTTCCACGATCGGACTCAGCGCAGCTTGCGGGTTTCGCCGATCGCGAACAGCACGAAGGCATCGTCGGCGACGCCGAGCGTGCGCCGCGCGACGGCCAGATCGGCCATCGGCTGCTCGACCGGCTCATCGCACAAACGGAAGGTGCCCCAATCGACACCCATCGACAGCCGCGCCTTGATTTCGCGATGCAGACGCACGGCTTCGAGCGGATTCATGTGGACCGGTTGCATGAACCAGCGCGGCTCATAACAGCCGACCGGGATCATCGCGAAATCGACCTGGGGCACGAGTTGCGCCAGATGCGAGGCGAGATCATCGACGAGTTCGGGTGCATACCCGGTATCGCCGACGAACCAGGCGGTGAAACCGGCGCTCTTGAGCAAATAGCCGCCCCAAAGCGCTTCGTCGCGATCGAAAGGCGTGCGCTGGCTCCAATGCTGGGTCGGCGTCATGACGATCTCGATGCCCGCGACGGTGGTGCGCTCCCACCAGTCGAGGCGGCGCACCGGCGCGATGCCGCGCTGCTGGAACCAGCGTTCGACACCGAGCGGCACCACGAAGACCGGCGCGCCGCCGGGCTGGGCCGCCAATGCGGCGATGCTGTCGGCATCGAGATGGTCGTACTGGTTGTCGCTGATCAGGACGAGATCGATGCGCGGCAATTGCGCGAGGTCGATCGTGAGCGGCACTTGGCGCGCCGGCCCGATCCATTGCAACGGCGAGGCGCGCTGCGAAAAATTCGGGTCGGTGAGCACATTGACCGCGCCGACCTGCAACAACACGGTCGATTGTCCGACCCAGGTCGCGCGCACCCCGGCCGCCGGCGTGCGCAGCAGTTCGGCATCGGTCGCCGCCACCGGCACCCGGCTGGCGTCCTGCGGCCCGACGCCATACCGCAAGCGCTGCCATTGCCATTCCCAAAAGCCTTCTTCGGGCGCCTTCACATACGGATTGCGAAACCCGTTCGGGGTGTGATGCACGCGTTGGGCATCGTAATCGGGGTTCACGCTCGCACAACCGGCCGCCAGCGTCACGACCAGCGCCGGCAACACGCGCCGTGCGATCGAGCGTAAGCGCGCCGCGACGATCATCGCGCCTCGCCCTTGCGCCATTCGCGCTTGGGATGGGCGCGCGACGTACCGGCCAGATCGGGCGCTTTTTCGACCCGCCAGATCGCGGTCTCGCCGCTTTGCATCAACAGGAAATCGTCGGGCGACAAACCGGCCGCGGCCAGCGCCTTGGGCAAGTCGGTACGCGCGGCGTCGATGGCTTCGGTCGAAAGATCGAAAGTGCCCCAATGCACGGCCACCGAACGTTTGACGCCCAGATCCTTGTGGATCTGCACCGCCTGCGCCGGATCGACCTGCATCGGCTGCGCGTACCAGCGCGGTTCATAGCCACCGACCGGCAGCAAGGCCATGTCCAGCGGGCCGAACTTTTCGCCGATGGCCTTGAACTCCGGCCCGTAACCCGTATCGCCCGCGACCAGCACGCCGAAGTCGCCGCTCTTGAGCACATAGCCCGACCATAGCGTCTGATTGGCGCTGAACCAGCCGCGCTTGCTCCAATGATGGGTCGGCACGCCATGCACCTGGACCTGCACCCCGGTCTTGGTCGCCACCTCGGCCATGTCCCACCAATCGAGCGCGCGAACGTTGGTCACGCCCCATTCGCGCAGCAAGGCATCGACCCCGATCGGCACGATGAACAATGGATTCGATTTGGCTGCGATCGCGCGCACCGAAGCCTCGTCGAGATGGTCGTATTGATTGTTCGAGATCACGACCAGATCGATGCTCGGCAATTCCTCGATCGACATCGCGGGCGGCACGCGCCGCTTGGTGCCGAACCAATGGCCCGGCCCGATCTCGGTCGAGAACACCGGATCGGTCAGGACGTTCAGGCCGGCGATCTGCAACAAAGCGGTGGAATGCCCGATCCAGGTCAACGAATTCTCGGCGCGGTTCTCTTGCAGATAACCGAGGTCGGGCACCCTGGGCGTCAGGTCGGCTGGCAAGGGCGCGCGCGAAGTGGTCCACATCGCCCAATCGAGGCGAATGCCATTGAAGACGCCAGGGTTGATCGTGCTGCCATCGGTGTTGCGAAAGCCCGCCGAAGTGTGATGCGGCTTTGCGGGATCGGGCACCTCGACATGGTTGGAACATCCAGCGCTGACGAGGGCGAGCGCCGCCAGGCCGGCGGCAAGCAGTGCAACATGGGTCGGTCGCGTCTTCATGTTTCTTGGGATCGATGCGCGGGTTTTCGGCACGGCGCACAGTGTGCCCTACTGCACCGCGACATGCATCCGGAAATGCGCTTTGCCATAGTAGCCGGCAGCCCGCCGCGCGGCGGGCGCACCGACAACGATCTGTCCCTCTGGAGAACTGCGATGGCTCATGTCCATGATGGTCCGCACGCCCTGCCCCAAGATCCCGCGGTGTCGCCGGCGCCGCGCAGCGTGGGGTTCGATGCGCCTTGGCGCTGGCTCGCCGCCGGCTGGCACGATCTGCGCGCGACCGGCTTTCGCGGCGCGTTTTATGGCGCGGTGTTCGCGCTCATGGGCGCGCTGGTGCTCACGGTCTACGAGACCTACTGGCAATTGACCATGGGCCTGCTCGCGGGCTTCTTTCTGGTCGGGCCGTTCATCTGCACCGGCGTCTATGAATTGTCGCGCCAATACGAGCGCGGCGAAGCGCTCGATCTGCCGGCGACCTTCACCTGCTGGAAGCGCAATCTGGGCGCGATCGCCTTCTTCGCCGCGATCCTCACGTTCGCGATGATCGTCTGGGCGCGGGTCTCGGTCGTGATGTTCGCCTTGTTCTCGACCACCGACTTTCCGACCATGCGCGGCGTGATCCACCAGATCTTCAGCCTGCACAATCCGGAATTCGTCGCGGCCTGGGCCGGCGTCGGTTTCGTGTTCGCGAGCCTGGTGTTCGCGATCTCGGTGGTCTCGGTGCCGTTGATGCTCGATCGCCGCACCGACACCATGATGGCGATCTTTTCGAGCGTACGCAGCCTGTTCCGCAACCCGGCCGCGCTCTATCTGTGGGCGGCGCTCATCGTCGCGATCCTCGGCGCGAGCATGCTGCTCTGGTTCGTGCCCTTGATCCTGACCGCGCCCTTGGTCGGGCATGCGACCTGGCATGCCTATCGCGAGTTGATCGAACCGGCGCGCTGAATCGACGCCCCGTGGCGGCCGCGCGAGGCACACGCCGCGTCGCGGCCCGGACGCGGCCGGCCGTCAGCGCGCGTCGGGCCAGCCCAGGCCCAGCACATCCTTGAGGCGCGCCTCGATCATCCGGCCCTTGCGCGCGCGTTTGCCGAAATGGGCCGCCAGCGCATTGCCGGCCAGCGGCACCGCGCGCGGCTTGCCGCCGAAGGTGCCGAGCACCACCACGCCGCGCTCGTCGATCGGCAATGCCGCGACGAACTTCTCTTTGGCTTCGAGTTCTTGCAGCGTCACGCCGCGTCCGCCCGAGGCCAAAGGCTTGAGTTCATCGAGGCCGAACACCAACAAGCGCCCGTGGCCGCTCAGGCAAGCCAATGCCGACGCGCCGCGCGCGAGTGCCGGGCGCACCGGCTCGACACCGGCTTCGAGCGTGATGAACGACTTGCCGCCGCGCTGGCGCGACACCATGTCGCCGACCTTGGCGCTGAAACCGAAACCGGCGGTGGTGGCGAGCACCAGGGTTTGGTCGCCGGCACCGGCATGGAAATGCACGATCCGCGAGCCCGGTTCGAGTTCGATGAAACTCGTGACCGGCTGGCCGTCGCCGCGCCCGCCCGGCAAGGCTGCGACCGGCACCGAATAGACCCGGCCATTGCTGCCGAAGGCGAGCAAGGTATCGACGCTGCGGCATTCGTACAGCCCGTAGAGCTCGTCGCCCGACTTGAAGCTGAATTGCGGGGCATCGCTCGCGCCGCTCGCCGCGCGTTCGGCCAGCAGATGGCCTTTTTGCGTGCGCAGCCAGCCCTTCTCCGACACGATCACGGTCACCGGTTCATCGACCACCTTGACCTCGATCACCGCGCGCTTTTCGGCGTGGATCAGGGTGCGGCGCGCATCACCGTATTGCTTCGCGTCGGCCTCGATTTCCTTGATCACCTGCTTTTTCATCGACGCCGGATTGCCGAGCAACTCTTCATAGCCCGCATGTTCGTCGCGGCGCTCGCGCAATTCCTTCTCGATCTTGAGCCCTTCGAGGCGCGCCAACTGGCGCAAGCGGATGTCGAGGATGTCGTCGGCCTGGATCTCGCTGAGCTTGAAGGCGGCGATCAGCGCCGGCTTGGGCTCGTCGGACTCGCGGATGAGCTTGATGACCTTCTCGATGTTGAGGAAGGCGATCAGACGCCCTTCGAGGATGTGGATGCGTTCATTGACCTTGTCGAGCCGGTGCTGGGTCCGGCGCCGCACCACTTCGAACCGGAAGGCCGACCATTCATGGAGGATCTCGGCCAGGTTCTTCTGGCGCGGCCGGCCGTCGCGGCCGATCATCACCAGATTGGCCGGCGCGCTCGATTCGAGCGAGGTATGCGCGAGCAGCGTGTTCGCGAATTCGTCCTGCGCGATGTTCTTGCTCTTGGGCTCGAACACCAGACGCACCGGCGCATCCTTGCCCGACTCGTCGCGCGCCTTGTCGAGCAGGCCCAGCACCTGGGCCTTGAGTTGCTGTTGTTCGGGTGTCAGCGATTTCTTGCCGAGCTTGACCTTGGGATTGGTCAGTTCCTCGATTTCTTCGAGCACCTTCTGGCACGACACGCCGGGCGGCAGTTCGTACACCACCAACTGCCATTGGCCGCGCGCCAGATCTTCGATGCGCCAACGCGCGCGCACCTTGAGGCTGCCGCGACCGCTCGCATACACCTCGCGGATGTCTTCGGGCGAAGAAATGATTTGCCCGCCGCCGGGAAAATCGGGGCCCGGCACTTGTTCGAGCAAGGCGTCAATATCGAGCGCCGGCGCGTCCTGGGCCTGCGGAATGCCGCGCGTCGCCTTGATCATGGCGACCGCCGCGCTCGCGACCTCGCGCAGATTGTGCGGCGGGATTTCGGTGGCCAGGCCCACCGCGATGCCCGAAGCGCCGTTGAGCAGCACCATCGGCAACCGCGCCGGCAACAGGCTGGGTTCTTCGCTGGTGCCGTCGTAATTGGGCAGGCGATCGACGGTGTTCTCGTCGAGTTCGTCGAGCAGCAGCTTGGCGATCGGGGTCAGGCGCGCTTCGGTGTAGCGCATGGCCGCCGCGCCATCGCCGTCGCGCGAGCCGAAATTGCCTTGCCCGTCGATGAGCGGATAGCGCAAGGAGAAGTTTTGCGCCATGCGCACCAGCGCGTCATAGACCGAGCTATCGCCGTGCGGATGCAGCTTGCCCAGCACATCGCCGACCACCGCCGCGCTTTTGCGCGGCTTGGCGTTGTCCATCAGGCCCATCTCGCGCATCGCGTACAAGATGCGCCGCTGCACCGGCTTTTGGCCATCGGCCACATCGGGCAGCGCGCGGCCTTTGACCACGCTCACCGCGTAATCGAGATAGGCGCGTTCGGCATAGCGCGCGAGCGTGATGCGCTCGTGCGCGTCGTCGGCGGTCGGGAGATCGAGTTGGTCGTCGTTCATCGTGTTGCGGCTACGGAAAAAAGAAGGTCAGGCGCTCGCGCGCAGCGCGCGGCTGAGCAGCGCGCGGACATGGGCGAGCAATTCGCTCGCCTCGTAAGGTTTGCCGAGGTATTCATCGACACCGATCGCGCGGGCGGTGGCGCGATGCGGCTCATCGACATAGCTCGAAATGATGATGATCGGGATGTGCCGCCATTGCTGGCTGGCCCGCACCGCGCGCGTGAATTCGAAGCCGTCCATGCGCGGCATTTCGATATCGACCAGCATCAGATGCGGCGTGAGGCCTTGCAACTGGCCCAAGGCATCGACACCGTCGCTCGCGAGGACGACCTGATACCCCTCGCGTTCGAGCAAGCGCTGGGCGACTTTGCGCACGGTGGCCGAATCATCGACCACCATGACGGTGGGCAGGACTTCATACGCCGGCCGCGATTCGGGTTCGGGCGGCTGGGGCGCGCGCGGCGCGGCGGCCGTGGGCGCGGCCGAATCGGCGGGCACGCTGGTATCGAGCACCGCCGCCTGGGCGCGGCGAATGCGGCGCTTTTGCCCGGCGGGCATCAGTACCAGCGAATCGCCGACCGTGATGCATTCGAACCGGTCGCCGGGCGTAGCGCCGATGGCGACACGCACCGCGCGCGGCAGCGCCACGGTTCCACGTCCGGACATCCTCACCCGCGCCATGCCCGCTCCTCGCCCGAGATCGCCCGCCGCCCCGGCCGCTTCCGGCCGGCGCCGACGCGGACCGACTCAGATGTCGGCCTGCACTTCATTGCCATGTTCTTCGAGCCAGGCGCGCCGTTGCGCGGCCTCGCCCTTGCCCATCAACATGTTCATCATCGCATCGGTGCGCGCCGAATCGAAGTCCCCGAGAGTCACCGGCAACAAACGGCGCGTGTCGGGGTTCATCGTGGTCTCCCAAAGCTGCTCGGCGCTCATTTCGCCCAGGCCCTTGAATCGGCTGATCTGCCAGGCGCCTTCGCGCACCCCGTCCTTGCGCAACTTGTCTTCGATCGCGGCGAGTTCGCCGTCGTCGAGCGCATAAAGCTTTTGCGCCGGCTTCTTGCCGCGCGCCGGCGCATCGACGCGGTACAAGGGCGGTCGGGCCACATGGACATGGCCGTGCTCGATGAGCTTGGGGAAATGGCGATAGAACAAGGTCAGCAACAGCACCTGGATGTGCGCGCCGTCCACGTCGGCGTCCGAGAGGATGCAAATCTTTCCGTAGCGCAAATTGCTCAGGTCTGGCGTTTCGCCGGCCCCGTGCGGATCGACGCCGACCGCGACCGCGATGTCATGGATTTCATTGTTGGCGAACAAGCGGTCGCGTTCGGTCTCCCACGAATTGAGGACCTTGCCGCGCAAAGGCAGGATGGCCTGGTATTCCTTGTCGCGCCCCATCTTCGCGCTGCCGCCGGCCGAATCGCCTTCGACGAGGAATACCTCGTTGACCGCGATGTCGGTCGATTCGCAATCGGTGAGCTTGCCGGGCAGCACCGCCACGCCCGAACTCTTGCGTTTTTCAACCTTCTGCCCGGCCTTCAGACGCGTCTGCGCCTGCTTGATCGACAGCTCGGCGAGCTTGCGCCCCCAATCGACATGCTCGTTGAGCCAGAGTTCGAGCGCGGGCTTGACGAACGAAGCCACCAACCGCACCGCGTCGCGCGAATTCAAACGCTCTTTGATTTGGCCCTGGAATTGCGGATCGAGCACCTTGGCGCTGAGCACGAAGCTCGCGCGCGCGAACACGTCTTCGGGCATCAGCTTCACGCCCTTGGGCAAGAGCGCATGCAGTTCGATGAAGCTCTTGACCGCGCCGAACAACCCTTCGCGCAGACCGCTTTCATGGGTGCCGCCGGCCGGCGTGGGAATGAGGTTCACATAGCTTTCGCGCACCACATTGCCTTCGTCGGTGAAGGCCACGACCCATTGCGCGCCTTCGCCAAGCGCGAAGCTCTCGTCACCGGCCTGGGCATAGCCTTCGCCATCGAACACCGGCACGACCGGTTCGCGTTCGAGCGATTGATCCAGATAGCCTTTGAGGCCTTCTTTGTAGAACCAGGTCTTTTCTTCGCCCTTGGCGGTGCGCAAGGTCGTGCGCACGCCGGGCAACAGCACGGCCTTGCTGCGCAACAAGCGCTCGAGTTCGGCCAGCGGAATCGTGGGCGTGTCGAACCTTGCTGCGCAACAAGCGCTCGAGTTCGGCCAGCGGAATCGTGGGCGTGTCGAAGAATTTCGGCTCCGGCCAGACCTTGATGCGGGTGCCGTTGCGCCGTTCATCGGGACCGGCCTGGGCCGAGCGCAAAGGCTCGACCACCGCGCCTTGCTCGAAGGCGATGGTATGCACGCCGCCGTCGCGCCAGACCGTGACTTCGAGCCGCTTGGCGAGCGCGTTGGTGACGCTCACGCCCACGCCATGCAGCCCGCCGGAAAAACTGTAGGCGCCGCCCGCGCCTTTATCGAACTTGCCGCCCGCATGCAAACGGGTGAAGACGATTTCGACCGTCGGCACTTTCTCTTCGGGATGCATGCCGACCGGAATGCCGCGACCTTCGTCCTCGACCACCACACTACCGTCGGCGCCGAGCGTCAAGGCGATGTGTCGGCCGAAGCCGCCGAGCGCTTCGTCGGCGGCGTTGTCGATGACTTCCTGGATGATGTGCAGCGGATTGTCGGTCCGCGTATACATGCCGGGGCGCTGCCGAACCGGCTCGAGGCCTTTCAAGACCTTGATCGACGCTTCCGAATATTCCTGCTGGGCTAGGTGATTGCGTGTGGCCATGTCAAGTCGATGCGCGGTATTTCCGGCCGCGCGCCGGGGAATAGTTGTCCACATTCTTTGTGGACAAAGGCGTGGACCAACAGGCGCAAAGCACGCAACGGCGCGGGTTTCGCTGGACTGGTCAAAGTTTGAACAGTCGGCGCGAAGCACTGCGTTTTGCGCGTCGCGGACGCTGGTCTACCCCCTGAATATGGTAGGCATTCCACCGCCGGCCTGCGCCGATGCGGTGCATATGCGGCGGCGATTATACGGAGCGGCCCGCCGCCGCGTTCGCGCGCTGTTCGAGTTCTTCCCAACGCGAAAGTGCCAGATCGATGTCCCGCTCGACCTGGGCCAGCCGCTCGGTCATCGCGGCCACCTCCTGGGCGCGCTCGGTGTAGGTCTTGGGATCGGCAAGCGCCGCGGTCAAGACGGCCTGCTCGGTTTCCAGCGCCGCGATGCGTTCGGGCATCGCGCCGAGTTCGCGTTGTTCGTTGTACGACAAGCGCACCCGCTCGCGCGGGCGTTGGGCGCTGCCAGCAGCGTCGGACGCGGCGGCGTCGGCACCAGCCCCCAGGCCTGCATCGGCATCGATGCCCGCACCACGGTTGGCAGGCGCCGCGGTGCTCGCCGCACGCACCGCCTCCATGCGCTGGCGCGCGGCCGACACATCGGTCCAGCCGCCCACATATTCGGTCCAACGGCCATCGCCTTCGGCCACCAACGATTGCGTGACCACACGATCGATGAAGCGGCGGTCGTGGCTGACCAACAGCACCGTGCCCGGATAGTCGATCAGCAATTCTTCGAGCAGATCGAGGGTTTCGATGTCGAGGTCGTTGGTCGGCTCGTCGAGCACCAGCAGATTGGCCGGCCGCGCGAACAAGCGCGCGAGCAACAGCCGATTGCGCTCGCCGCCCGAGAGGCTGCGCACCGGCGAATTGGCGCGCGCCGGCGGGAACAGAAAATCGCCGAGGTAAGACATCACATGCTTGCGCGTGCCGTTGACCTCGATCCAATCGCTGCCCGGCGCAATGGTTTCGCGCACCGTGCGGTCCGGATCGAGCGCGGCGCGCAATTGATCGAAATACGCCACATCGAGTTGCGTGCCGCGGCGCAGGCTGCCGGCATCGGGCGCAAGCTCGCCGAGCATCAAGCGCAGCAGCGTGGTCTTGCCCGAGCCGTTGTCGCCAAGCAGCGCGAGTTTGTCGCCGCGCATCACGGTGAGGTCGAGATCGCGCACCACCGCGCGCTCGCCCATGGTCTTGCTCACGCCGATGGCCTCGATCACCAGGCGGCCCGATTGCCCGCCCGCATCGACCTTCATCTGCGCGCGGCCGACCGCATTGCGCCGCGCCGCGCGTTCGCCGCGCATCTGCACCAAACGCTCGATGCGCGCCACGCTGCGCGTGCGTCGCGCCTCGACGCCCTTGCGGATCCAGACTTCTTCTTGCGAAAGCAATTTGTCGAAGCGCTCGCGCTCCAGGCGCTCGGCATCGAGCTGCTGCGCCTTGAGCACTTCATAGGCCGAAAAATTGCCCGGGTAGGAACGCAAATGCCCGCGATCGAGTTCGACGATGCGCGTGGCGACGGCATCGAGAAACGCGCGGTCGTGCGTGACGAACAGCAAGGCACAGCCCAGATCGACCAGCAGGCTTTCGAGCCAGCGGATCGCGGTGATGTCGAGATGGTTGGTCGGCTCGTCGAGCAAGAGCAACTCAGGCTGGGCCGCCAGCGCGTGCGCAAGCGCCACCCGCCGCTTTTGCCCGCCCGACATCGCGCCCAGCCGCTGGCTGCCGTCGATGCCGAGCTTGCCCAGCATCGCCTCGACGCGATGCGCATGGTTCCAGCCGCCCGCCGCTTCCAGCGCCGATTGCGCGCGGTGCAAACGCTCGAGCGCAGCCGGGGTCTCGTCTTCGCCGAGCGCATGCAGCGCGGCCTCGTAGGCGCTGATTTCGGCCGCGCTCGGCAAGCCAGACGCCACCACCTCGAACGCGCTCAAGGCCGCGTCGAATTGCGGCTCTTGCGGCACATAGCCCACGCGCAAGCCGTTCTGGATCGCGAGCGTGCCGCGGTCGGGCTGGATTTCGCCCGCGACGATGCGCAACAAGGTGGATTTGCCGGTGCCGTTGCGCCCGATCAGGCCGATGCGCTCGCCGCGCTCGATCGCGAGCGCCGCGCCGTCGAGCAAGGGCGCAAGGCCCAGCGCATGATGCACATCGAGCAGACTGACCAAAGCCATGAAACCCACACCGGGAAAACGAAGGAAGGCGCGCAGGGTACCGCATCCGCCGCGCGCCCGAGGGCGACCGCTATAATCCGCCCCCGCGCTCCCCGTAGTTCAATGGATAGAACAAGTGCCTCCTAAGCGCTAGATACAGGTTCGATTCCTGTCGGGGGGACCAGCGGTTCCCTTCGATTTCGGCGCTATGCGGCTCGCTCAAGCGGAACTTCCCAGCCCGGGAACACCAGCACCGCAGGATGGCAATTGAGGGCACGGGCAAGCACCTTTGCGCGTTCGACGCCCAGATTCACGCGACCGTTCTCGATGGCCGAAATGGTGGCTTGAGGAATGCCCGTGAGTTCGGACAGTTGGCTTTGGCTCAACTCCTGCAGCTCGCGCAGAATGCGGACGGACTCTCCCACCGAGACCTCGACTCGCTTTTTGGCGGGACGAAACTCCTTCATTTCATGGCCTCCTGTAATCGTGGGCGGTTACATGTACAACCTGAATCTGCAGCACGTTGGCGACCACCCGGTAAATCACCCGCCATTGAAGCCCGAGCCGCGATGAGCGATGCCCCTTCCACTCGCCGGACAAGGATTCGTCGTGAAAGCCCTTGATGGCACGCAGTCCGGGCGGGCCGGAAAGCCTGGCGATGTCTTTCCATTTTTCGTAGCGCTTCAGAACCTCAACCGGAACCGACCCGGAAAGCTGTTTGTCGACGCGACGGTGCTCTTCGATTAGCCACATGTCATATTGTGCATATACCACAAATGATATGTCAAGATTGCTAAGATCAGTGCGTGTGACTCACGCGTATGCCGAGAGTGGTAAAGCGTGTCTATTGCCCGGCAGGAGGCTGCCAGAGTTCCACCTTGTTGCCCTCGGGGTCCATGACCCATCCGAACTTGCCGTACTCCGAGTCGTCCGTCTTATCGAGCACGTTGCAGCCCTCGTCGCGCAGCGCCCAACCGAAGAAGGAACCGGTGACGGCACGCTATCAATTGGCACGCTCGAAGGGCAGCATTTAGTGTCGTGGGGAGACTGGATCATTCAGGGCGTGAAGGGTGAGCTGTACCCCTGAAAACCGGACATCTTCGCGGCGACGTATGAAGCGGCATAACGCTCTGCATCAGCCGCGGATTTGCCGTAGCGCAGCGGAGGCAGATGCGTCGGCTGCATGCAATGGCTGGGCGGCGACAAGTTTACGCTGGCAGGCGGCTGATAACCTTTTGATCCACGAACTCCTTGTAGATAAGGCCCGTTCGCCGGATCGTATCGACGGCATCGTCTCTCCAGAACTCGATGATCTCCAGTTCTCGCTTCTTTCTCGACGCGGTGTATTGACTAACGTCGAGCATAAATGCTTCGAAGGTCTTGCCCGGACGATCTCTAACAGTCAACCTGCTTCTAACCCGATGCACGAGTCGAAGGTCGACCAGTTCTTCAACCGGTTCAAGCTCACTTTCCGGTAACGACTTGTCCAGGAGGAAGACGTTCGCCTTTGCGCCTTCGTTTACAAAGCGTCCGATGCGCTCAAACTCTTCCTCCAAGCTCTGACGCTCATCAAGTGTGTCTCTGGTCAGCTCTTCGCGTTTCGAGGAGTCGTATTCCCCAGCAGCACCGTTGATGTCCTCAACACCTACCTTGTCGCCCCGAGCGTTGGACCCTCGTTCTCGAGCAATGAGAATTGACCGACGCAGCAACCCAAGAAAATCACGAGCGACGCCGCCGCTAGCAAGAACAAGGCGGTCGAATGCACTCCTGGCCAAGAAGTCGGCCCTCCTCACGCCGCTTTCTTGCAGGAATGAATTGAGAATCTTCTCTAGGAATGCACTGGTAACTTTGTACTTCTCCAAGGTCAAGTCTAAATCTATGTCACCAATGTCGTCGCCGATCTTCACTCCCGTCGGAGGATCACCATGGAGATACCATTGCGTTCGGTGCTTGATCGTTCCGATTTTCAGCCAAAGATTGTTTCCCTTGGCGATCCGGTGAAAATAGTCAAGGACCTGAGCCTGATACTTTCTTGGAATGTGGTACAGGTCATCAAGGAACAGAAATGCGTCACCGCCCGATAGCGTCGCCATCTCCCTGAACAGCGCTTGATAATCGAGAATTCCGCGCAGCAAATGGTTGACTTTGTTTCGCGTAAAGCGACTCTTGTGTTCGCTGGTGAGTTCTAATGAGCTTGACGATTGCCCTTCGACCGAAGTGCCGGCGAGATCGCTCCCAAGAGTCACCTTCGCCGACGCTCCCCCGGCACTCGCCTCCTTCCCCGCGGTAGTTGCTTCAACCTCCACCATGTCTTCCGAGAAGAGTAGTTCCCTAAGCTGACCAAGTTGTCCCCTCAGCCGTTCGGACAATGCACGAGCACGGGCCTTGTCAAATGGAGGACGAGTTGGTTTCTGACCAAACAAACGCGCCCAAAACGTCGTCTTGCTAGCAGGGGCAATGGCAGCCGTTTCCAGCCATTCTGCGAATCTATTGAAAGTCTCGATCAGCACGCTAATCAAGACGTCTGGATACTCATGCCCCTTGAACGATTCAAGGTCTACAAAAGCAATTGGGCGTCGGTCGATCGTCAAATCTTGAGCGGCCTTTCTGAGCAGGCTCGACTTGCCGGAGCCGCGTCGCCCAAATACGAGATGGTGACTTCGAGAGGTAGCACGAGTAAGCGTCCCTGCAGCGGGCTCGGTGAAACGATGAACCCCGCTCTCAGATGAGCGAGTCGCTTCCTCAAGTTTCACCTCTAGCGCTCCAACTTCTGCGCTATCCAGTATCGCTAGGTTCTCGTCAGACATCTTGTCTCCCGTGCATCTTTCGGAGTTATCGCACCGACCCGTCGACCATCATACGCACCAGCCGTCCCCAGAGTGGCCCAACGAGTGGAGTTGAGGCGCCTGCGCGGCTTTTCGCGCATGTCCGGTTGAGTGATGGGATGGACTCCCCCCGCTCTATCGGGGGCATCATCGTGCCAGTTGGCCTCATGGGGGGTGGGGTGTCGGCGATCGCATGAACAGGAGGAGTCCGTCATGGATGCTACTACCGCTGTTGCCGCTTCGGCTACTGTCGGTGCCAGGCGTGGGTTTGCTGACGGCCACGGCGATGGTGGCGGCGACCTCCGGCGATGTGACCCATTTTGTGGATGCGCGGCATTTTGCGTCGTGGTTCGGCTTGACGCCCAAGGAGCATTCTTCGGGCAGTTCGCGGCATCTGGGGCGCATCTCAAAACGCGGGGATCGGTACTTGCGCATGCTGCTCACGCATGGCGCGCGCTCGGTGTTGCGCGCGGCCTCGGTGGCGCGTGAGCG
>JADHEF010000140.1_pt1 | contig 85439 bp, 73 predicted proteins | sample 8952391 | NCBI WGS metagenome assembly JADHEF01 (sample SAMN16124439, study PRJNA663245) | bioreactor sludge metagenome | isolation source: sludge (nitrite) | place: India:Bengaluru | collected 2019-02-28
CCCAGCGAGGCTCAGGAGATGAGCCTGTCACTACTTAACGCGAATTGAGCCTTTTCTTTGGCTTCTTTCTTTTGGCGACCCAAAAGAAAGAATGCCCGCGCGTCAGGCGCGGAACCCAGCGCGTCAGAATCCTCACCCAAACCCCCAGTTCCATTTCGCATGGAACTGCTTTCCAGCCGAACAGTCAGAGTCTCCCGGATACCAACAGGGAGAATCGCATGCACGACATCATTCGTCAGCTCGCGGAGAAGCGCGAGGCTGCCCGTCTGGGTGGCGGACAGAAACGCATCAATGCGCAGCACGCCAAGGGCAAGCTGACCGCCCGCGAACGCATCGAGCTCTTGCTCGACACCGGCTCCTTTGAAGAATGGGACATGTTCAAGGAGCATCGCTGTACCGACTTCGGCATGGCCGAGCAGCAGATTCCGGGCGACGGTGTGGTGACCGGCTACGGCACGATCAACGGTCGGTTGATGTTCGTTTACTCGCAGGACTTCACCGTCTTCGGCGGCGCGCTTTCGGAGACGCACGCCGAGAAAATCTGCAAGCTGATGGACCACGCGATCAAGGTCGGTGCGCCGGTGATCGGCATCAACGACTCGGGTGGCGCGCGCATCCAGGAAGGTGTCGCTTCGCTCGGCGGCTATGCTGATGTGTTCCAGCGCAATGTTCTGGCCTCGGGCGTCATCCCGCAGATCTCACTGATCATGGGGCCGTGCGCTGGCGGTGCAGTGTACAGCCCGGCGATGACCGACTTCATCTTCATGGTCAAGGACTCGTCGTACATGTTCGTCACCGGGCCTGAAGTTGTGAAGACGGTGACGCACGAGGAAGTGACGGCCGAGGAGCTGGGCGGAGCGGTGTGCCACACCAGCAAGTCCGGCGTCGCCGATCTGGCCTTCGAGAACGACGTCGAGGCGCTGATGATCGTGCGTCGCCTGATGGGGTTCATTCCCGGCAGCAGCCGCCAGAAGCCGCCGACCTGGCCGGCGCAGGACCCGGCCGAACGCATCGACTACTCGCTCGACACGCTCGTTCCGGACAATCCGAACAAGCCCTACGACATCAAGGAGCTGATCCTCAAGACGGTCGACGACGGCGACTTCTTCGAGTTGCAGCCGGACTATGCGAAAAACATCGTGATTGGCTTTGGCCGCATGGATGGTTCGCCGGTTGGCATCGTCGCCAACCAGCCGCTGGTCATGGCCGGCTGCCTCGACATCAAGAGTTCGATCAAGGCGGCGCGCTTCGTGCGTTTCTGCGATGCGTTCAACATTCCGGTCGTCACCTTCGTCGACGTCCCCGGCTTCATGCCCGGCACCGCGCAGGAGTACGGCGGCATCATCAAGCATGGCGCCAAGCTGCTCTACGCCTACGCCGAGTGCACGGTACCCAAGGTGACCATCATCACGCGCAAGGCCTACGGCGGCGCCTACGACGTGATGTCGTCCAAGCACCTGCGCGGCGACGTGAACTTCGCCTGGCCGTCGGCCGAGATCGCCGTCATGGGGCCGAAGGGCGCGGTTGAGATCATCTTCCGCGAGGAGAAGGGCGACCCGGAGAAGCTGGCGCAGCGCGAGGCCGAGTACAAGGCCAAGTTCGCCAACCCCTTCGTTGCCGGGGCGCGTGGTTTCATCGACGACGTGATCATGCCGCACGAAACGCGCAAGCGGATCTGCCGCTCGCTCGCCATGTTGCGCGACAAGCAGCTCGAGAACCCGTGGCGCAAGCACTGCAACATTCCGCTCTAGTCGGTCCCGATAGAACCATTAACCACAGAGACACAGAGGCACAGAGGCACAGAGAAAGACCAGAGCTGATATTGCAGTTCTCTGTGTCTCTGTGCCTCTGTGGTGAAAGGTTTAGAACATGTTCAAGAGAATCCTGATTGCCAACCGCGGCGAGATCGCTTGCCGCGTCATCAAAACGGCGAAGCGCATGGGCATCGCCACCGTCGCCGTCTATTCCGAAGCTGACCGCGACGCGCTGCATGTGCTCTCGGCCGACGAGTCGGTGTGCATCGGCCCGGCGCCTTCGAAGGACTCCTATCTCGTCATCGACAAGATCATCGAGGCGTGCAAGCAGACCGGAGCCGAAGCGGTGCATCCGGGCTACGGCTTCCTCTCCGAGAACCAGGAGTTCTCGCGTCGGCTGGAGGAGAACGGCATTGTCTTCATCGGTCCCAAGCACTACTCGGTCGCCGCGATGGGCGACAAGATCGAGTCGAAGAAGCTGGCGATCGCCGCTGGCGTCAATACGATTCCCGGCTACAACGATGCGATCGCCGATTCGGCGCATGCCGTCGAAATCGCCAAGGGGATTGGTTATCCGGTGATGATCAAGGCCTCGGCCGGCGGTGGCGGCAAGGGCTTGCGCGTCGCGCGCAACGATGCCGAGGCGGCCGAAGGCTTCGACTCCTGCCGCAACGAGGCGCGCGCCAGCTTTGGCGACGACCGCGTGTTTATCGAGAAGTTCGTCGAAGGCCCGCATCACATCGAAATCCAGGTGCTCGCCGATGCGCACGGCAACACCGTCTACCTGCTCGAACGCGAGTGCTCGATCCAGCGCCGGCACCAGAAGGTGGTCGAGGAAGCGCCGTCGCCGTTCATCGACGCGACGATCCGCCAGGCGATGGGCGAGCAGGCGGTGGCACTCGCCAAGGCCGTCAAGTACCAAAGCGCCGGCACCGTCGAGTTCGTTGTCGGCTCGGACAAGTCGTTCTATTTCCTGGAAATGAACACGCGCTTGCAGGTCGAGCACCCGGTCACTGAAATGATCACGGGCCTCGACCTCGTCGAGCAGATGATCCGCGTCGCCGCCGGCGAGCCGCTCTCGCTCAAACAGGACGATATCCAGCCCAAAGGCTGGGCGATCGAGTGCCGGATCAATGCCGAGGACCCGTTCCGCGGCTTCCTGCCATCGACCGGTCGCATCACCCGCTTCCAGCCGCCGCCGACCGAGAGCGGCGAGGTGCGTGTCGATACTGGCGTCTACGAAGGCGGCGAAATCTCGATGCACTACGACTCGATGATTGCCAAGTTGATCTGCCATGGCGACACGCGCCAGCAAGCGCTTGAGCGCATGCGCGACGCGCTTAATGCCTTCCTGATTCGTGGCGTCAGCTCGAACATCCCGTTCCAGGCGGCGCTCATGCAGCATCCGCGTTTCGTCTCGGGCATGTTCACGACGGCCTTCATCGCCGAGGAATACCCCAACGGTTTCGTCGCCGCCGACGTGCCGTACGACGATCCGGCGCTGCTCGCCGCCGTTGCCGCCTTTGCGCGTCGCCGCTACATCGACCGCGCCGTGCAGATCAGCGGCCAGCTGGGCGGCCACCCGCGCAAGGTCGGGCCGAACTGGGTCGTCTTCATCGGCGAGATGCATTACCCGATGACGCTTGGCGAGATCGAAGGCGGCTATTCGATCGTCTGCGAAGGCAAGCGCTACGATCTGGTGTCCGACTGGCAGTTCCGCGACCTCGTCTTCAACGGCACCTGCAATGGGCAGGCGATCTGTCTGCAGATCGAGCGTTCCGGGCTCGATTACCGCATCAGCCATTTCGGCAAGCAGGTGAAAGCCATCGTGATGACCGCCAAGGCCGACCGGCTGCTGGCGCTGATGCCGGTAAAGGCGGCGCCGGATATGTCGAAGTATTTGCTCTCGCCGATGCCGGGGTTGTTGCGCGAAGTCGCGGTGCACGAGGGGCAGAAGGTGCGCGCTGGCGAGCGCCTCGGCATCATAGAGGCGATGAAGATGGAGAATATCCTGAAGGCCGAGAAGGATGCCGTGGTCAAGCGCGTCGTCGCGCAGCCGGGCGAAAGCCTGGCTGTCGATCAGGTGATTATCGAGTTCGCCTGACCTGGAAGCCTGTCCTAACCACGACGAACACGACGGGCACAACGAAGTTGATTCAAGTTTCTGTTATTGCGTTGTGGCAGTCGTGGTTAGCTGTCGTTTCGAGTTTCAAGCGTCGGCGTTTGCGCTAGCGGCAGACATGCGTCCAAGCTTTTTGCGGCGGATTGAAGATTTTTGACAGCGCTTGTGCTGGTGTCGGTGATGGAGCGTGCTTAATCTATCGTGACCGCGAATGATGATGCCGGTTGCGGAAAACCAAGCTTTGTATCATTGCCGACGCGCAATCCGACTTCGATCCTCTCCGTCATTATGAACAACACCGCCGAACTTGCCCTTCCCGTGAATGCTCCAACCGGTTCTCTCGCCCGCGCCCGCTGGTCCACCCGCGTGCAATTCGCCGTTCTCGGCGTCCTCTCGGGTGCCTGGGGGGCGCACGTGCCTTCGGTCAAGCAGCATTTCGACCTGACCGAAGCCAGCCTGTCGATGATCCTGCTGTCCCTGGCGGTGGGTGTGCTTTGCTCGCTCATGTTCGTCGGGCGCGCCGTCGAGAAGCTGACGGCGCGCGGCGCGGCGCTCGTCGGCGGTGTCTTGATCGCCGCCGCGCTGGCCGCCATCCTGCACGCGCCGAGCTTTGCCTTCGCGTTCCCCATCGCCTTTCTGCTTGGCGCATCGATGAGTCTCTTCGATGTTTCGATCAATGCGGAAGGTACCGAACTTGAGCACGTCGGCGGCAAGCCGATCATGAGCAATCTGCATGGCATGTTCAGTGCCGGTGGCATGGCCGGTGCTGCGCTCGTCGCTCTCTTGTTGCGTCTGGGGATGCCGGCGGCCGAACAGCTTGCACTGATCAGCGGCGTGCTCGCCGTCGTCATCGTCGTTGCCTCGCGCGGCATGCTCGTCACGCACTCGACGAGCAGCGAGCCGCAGGAGCACTTTGCCTGGCCGCGCGGCCTGTTGCTCGTCATCGGCTTGCTCATCCTCTCAGGCATGATCGCCGAAGGCGTGATGTACGACTGGGGTGTGCTCTTTCTCAAGCAGGAAATCGGCATGCCGCTCGATCAGGCCGCGCTCGGCTACGCCGCGTTCTCGGCCGCGATGGCGCTCTCGCGCTTTTCGGGCGACTATCTGCGCCAGCGCTTTTCAGAGAAGAGCTTGCTTCTGGTCGGCGGCACGACGGCTGCCGTCGCCATGACGGTTGTGCTGCTGAGCGGCAACGCGTGGGTCGCTCTTGGCGGCTTCGTGCTGGTCGGTGCCGGACTCGCGCCGGTCGCCCCGGTTCTCTTCAGTGCCGCGACTCGCGTTCCGGGCGTCAGTCGTGCCGCCGCGATCGCCTCCGTCACCTCGATCGGCTACGCCGGCTTCATGATCGGCCCGCCGCTGATCGGCGGTCTGGCCCATGCCACTTCGTTGACCGTCGCCCTCGCGGTCATCGTCGTCAGCGCCTCGCTGCTAGCCTTCGGGTCACGCTTTGTGCCGAGCAGGCAAGGCTGAGAGGCCCGAGAAGCAGCTTTCCATACGCATACAATTTCCCACGATGCGAAACGGTGGTTCGCATCGTAATAAATGGTGCTAAAATACGCGCCTTGATCAGCGTCCAAGGGCGCTGTACGTCCGTCTGTCTGACGACAAGGCGCGAGAACACAGGCCGTGGCCGCGATGCGGATTATCGGTCTGGACAACGCGCTCCGTTGAAGCCATGCGGCACGGATTGAAGAAGTTGATTTAGCCGTAGAGGAGCAGGCGCACCCCCACCTTTGCAATTTGTCGAGACGAGCACCGCGCTGGTCGCGCGGATTCGATTCGGCCGGATGGCGCCTGCCAGGTGCACAAGACCAACTGAAGTTGGACTCTCCCAGGCTTTCGTCGCTGACGATGGCAACCGGGCGGTGTGTTCTTCTGGCTCAACACGGGTCGCAGTTTGTTTTTGCGACGGGGCTGTCTGAGAGCATCTGGTTCGACAAAAGTTCCGTTCGCTTCCACTTTCGCGCCAAACGACTTACACCGATTTACTTGCATGCTGAAAAACAGGAGAAACCAATGAACGCACCACATTTCGTGATGACCCGCCAAAACCCTTGGGAAGGGTTCAGCGAAGGCGCGTGGCGCACCGAAGTCAACGTTCGTGACTTCATCAACCAGAACTACACGCCCTACGTCGGTGACGACAGCTTCCTCGCCGGTGCCACCGCGCGCACCAAGGCGCTGTGGGAAACGATGGCCGACTTGCTGAAGAAGGAACAGTCCAATGGCGGCGTCCTCGACGTGTCGGCCAATCTGCCGTCCTCCATCGTTGCGCACGACGCCGGCTACATCGATCGCGACCGCGAAGTCATCGTTGGTCTGCAAACGGATGCGCCGTTGAAGCGCGCCATCATGCCGAACGGCGGTCTGCGCATGGTCGAGAGCGGTCTCGAGGCCTACGGCTTCAAGGCCGATCCGCTGGTTTCCGAAATCTGGACCAAGTACCGCAAGCACCATAATGCCGGCGTTTTCGATGTGTACTCCAAGGAAATCCTGGCTTGCCGCAAGTCGGGCATTCTCACCGGGCTGCCGGACGCCTACGGGCGCGGCCGCATCATTGGCGATTACCGCCGCGTCGCCCTGTACGGCGTTGACGCGCTGATCGCCTTCAAGAAGAAGGAGTTCGCCGAACTCGACGGCCGCGACTTCAGCGAGGACGTCATCCGCCTGCGCGAGGAACTCTCCGAGCAGCGCCGTGCGCTGGCCGAACTCAAGGAAATGGCCGCCAAGTACGGCTATGACATTTCCCGCCCGGCGAGCAACGCGCGCGAAGCCGTGCAATGGACGTACTTCGCCTACCTCGCTGCGGTCAAGGAACAGAATGGCGCCGCGATGTCGATCGGCCGCATTACGACCTTCCTCGACGTCTACGTCGAGCGCGACCTGCAGGCCGGCCTGATCACCGAAGAGCAAGCACAGGAAATGATCGACGACCTGGTGATCAAGCTGCGTATCGTGCGCTTCCTGCGTACGCCGGACTACGACCAGCTCTTCTCCGGCGACCCGACCTGGGTCACCGAGTCGATCGGCGGCATGGGCGAAGATGGCCGCTCGCTGGTTACGAAGTCCAGCTTCCGCATCCTCAATACGCTGTACAACCTCGGGCCGGCACCGGAACCCAACCTCACCGTGCTGTGGTCAGAGAACCTGCCGCAAGGCTTCAAGGAATTCTGCGCCAAGGTCTCGATCGATACCTGCTCGGTGCAGTACGAAAACGACGACCTGATGCGCCCGTACTGGGGCGACGACTACGGCATCGCCTGCTGCGTTTCGGCGATGCGCATCGGCAAGCAGATGCAGTTCTTCGGCGCGCGCGCCAACCTCGGCAAGCTGATGCTCTATGCGATCAACGGCGGCCGTGACGAAATGAGCGGCGAGCAGATCGCCCCGGTCAGCGAGCCGATCACCGGCGACGTGCTGAACTACGACGAAGTCGTCGCCAAGCTCCTGCCGATGATGGAGTGGCTGTCGACGGTCTACATGAAGTCGCTCAACGCCATTCACTACATGCACGACAAGTATTGCTACGAGCGTATCGAGATGGCGCTGCACGACCGCGACATCCTGCGCACGATGGCTTGTGGCATCGCCGGCCTGTCGGTGGTCACCGACTCGCTGTCGGCGATGCGTCACGCCAAGGTCTCGATCATTCGTGACGAACGCGGCCTGGCGACCGACTTCAAGATCGAAGGCGACTTCCCGGCCTACGGCAACAACGACGAGCGTGCCGATTCGATCGCCGTGTGGCTGGTCGAGACCTTCATGGGTTACCTCAACAAGCTACGTGCCTACCGCGATGCGACGCCGACCATGTCGGTGCTGACCATCACCTCGAACGTCGTTTATGGCAAGAAGACCGGCAACACGCCGTGCGGCCGCAAGGCTGGCGAACCGTTTGCACCGGGCGCCAATCCGATGCACGGCCGCGACTGCAAGGGTGCCGTCGCCTCGATGGCGTCGGTCGCCAAGCTGCCGTACGACTGCTCGCAGGACGGAATCTCGTACACCTTCACGGTGATCCCGAGTGCCCTCGGCGCGCTGCCGAAGGAGCGGATCAGCAACCTGGCCGGCCTCCTCGACGGCTACTTTGCGCAGAACGGTCACCACATCAATGTGAACGTTTTTGACCGCGAAACGCTGATGGACGCCATGGAAAAGCCGGAACTCTACCCGCAACTGACGGTGCGCGTTTCCGGCTACGCCGTGAATTTCATCAAGCTGACGCGCGAGCAGCAGCTCGATGTGATCAACCGCACCTTCCATGCCGGACACTGACACAGCAACAGTTGTCGCATGTCCGTCCCGCTCCGCCGCAACGGCGGGGCGGGATTTTGCCGTTTCCGAAGGCTGGGTGCATTCGACCGAAACCTTCGGCACCACCGACGGGCCGGGCATCCGCTATATCCTTTTCCTGTCCGGCTGCCCCTTGCGTTGCCAGTATTGCCACAACCCGGACACCTGGCACCGGAAAGACGGCACGCTGACCGCCGTTGACGACATTCTCGCCGACATCGCCAAGTACCGTCACTTCTTCGCCCGCGGTCGCGGCGGCGTCACGTTGAGTGGTGGCGAGCCGCTCGTCCAGCCCGGTTTCTGCAAGGCCATCCTGCGCGGCTGCAAGGAAATGGGCCTGCATACCGCGCTCGACACCTCCGGCTATCTCGGCGACAAGGCCGACGACGACCTGCTCGACGATGTCGACCTCGTTCTGCTCGACGCCAAGGCCGCGCGCAAGAGCAAGTACAAGGCGCTGACTGGCGTCGCGCTCGATCCGACCGTGCGTTTCGCCGAACGCCTGGCGCACCGCGACCAGCGCGTTTGGCTGCGCTACGTGCTCGTTCCCGGGCTGACCGACAACCTAGACGACGTCGAATCGATGGCTACCTTTGCCGCCAGCCTCGGCAACATCGAACGCGTCGACGTGTTGCCCTTCCATCAGATGGGCGAGCACAAGTGGCGCGAGCTCGGCCTCAACTACAAACTTGCCGGAAAGCCGACGCCGACCCCGGAAGCGGTCGACAAGGTGCGCAAGACCTTCCGCGCGGCGGGGTTGCTGGTGAGCTGAGCATTTTTTCGGGCGAGAACCGCCTCTGGCCGTGTCGCCGTATATCTATCTGGAACTACCTGAACATGTTGAAAAAGGTTGCAAGAAACACCCCCGGCGCGCACGCCAGCGCGCGAGAAGACCAGCCCCTGTCCGACTACGGAACGGCGCCGACGATCTCGTCGATCGCTCCGTTGATGCCCGATGCGCTGGCCCAGGCTTGGGAGAAAGTCGGCACAAAGAAGGCGCTCCAGCCCTTGTCGACCCAGTTCATGCTTGGCATTCTCGGCGGTGCCTTCATCGGCATCGGTGGGATGTTCGCCATGATCACAGTCGCTGGCTCTGAAGGCATGATGGCCTGGGGTCTCTCGCGAATGCTGATGGGCGTCGCCTTCTCGCTCGGCCTCCTGCTCGTCGTCCTTGCCGGCGCGCAGCTGTTTACCAGCGACTGCCTGATGGTCATGGGTTGGGCGGGTGGAAAGCTCAACTTCGGGCGCGTGATGCGCGTCTGGTCGACGGTCTGGCTCGGTAATCTGGTGGGTGGAATAGCCTTCGCGCTGCTCCTTTATCTTGCCGGCGGCTACATGTCGGGCAAGGGCGAGGTTGGCGCCACGGCGCTCTATCTCGCGTCCTACAAGGCTAGCTTACCGGTCGGCAAGGCCTTTTTCATGGGTATCCTCTGTAATGTTCTTGTCAGCCTGGCAGCCTACCTCGCACTTGCCGGACGTACGCTGACCGATAAGGTGCTGGCCATCATATTTCCGATCAGCGCTTTTATCGCCGCCGGATTCGAGCACTGTGTCGCCAACATGTTCTTCATCCCTTACGGTCTTCTCATCAAGTTCGGTGCGTCGGAAGCCTTCTGGGCGACCGAAGCCGGCCAGCGTGTTGCGGCGCTGAACATTCCGCTCGATCAGTTCGGGATCAACCTCGCGGCCGTTACCTTGGGCAACTGGGTAGGCGGTGGTTTGCTCGTCGGGGCGTTCTACTGGTTCATCTACTGTCGGCCGCGGTTGAAGGCTGGCGCAAGCAACTAGCGGGATTGCGCGGTGGGCCTTCATCCTCAGTGTTGTGCGGTCCTCCCATGACCTGAACATGGTCGCCCGGCATGAAAATGCCCAAGAAAAGATGCGTCGCGCCCACTTTGCTATTTCATGACAAGGCGTAGAATGAATCCGGCTTTCCGATCAATCTTGAGTAGTCAGTTGCTCTTCTAGGGGCAGTTGCTGGTTTCTCGCCCCATGTTGAGTGCTTACACATCACTGGGAGAAATCATGGGTCAGAACACTGCAAGTCTTCGTACTGTCGCACTCGTAGGCCACGGTGCCGCCGGAAAGACGACGCTGGCGGAAACGCTGCTCGCCGCTTCCGGCGTGATCACCACCCGCGGTTCAGTTGAAAAGGGCAACACCGTCTGCGATTTCGATCCGCAAGAAAAAGAACTCGGACACTCGCTCAATTCCGCCGTTTGCAGCTTCTCCTGGCAGGACACCCAGATTCACCTGCTCGATACCCCCGGATATCCCGATTTCGCCGGCCAGGCCATTGGTGCGCTGGCCGCCGTCGATACGGCGCTCGTCGTCATCAACGCGCAGACCGGCATCGAACTGTCGACCGAACGCATGATGCGCCTTGCCGCCGCGCGCAACGTCTGCCGCATGATCGTCATCAACAAGATCGACGCCGATAACGTCGATCTGCCCAAGCTCGTCGGCGAAGTCCGCGAGCGCTTCGGCCGCGAATGCATGCTGCTCGATCTGCCGGCGCATCACGGTGCCGACGTCATCGAACTGCTCGGCCACGACAGTGGCGAAAGCGACTTCGACTCGGTCGCCGACGACCATCGCGCGCTCATTGACCAGATCGTCGAAGAAGACGAAGACCTGCTCGCCCGCTATCTCGACGAAGGCACCGACCCCAGCCCGGACGAACTGCATGCGCCTTTTGAGAAGGCGCTGCGTGCCGGCCACCTGATCCCGATTCTCTTTGTTTCGGCCAAAACCGGCGCCGGCATCCCGCAACTGCTGGACGTGCTGGCCAAGCTGGCGCCGAACCCCGCCGAAGGCAACCCGCCGCCCTTCTATAAGGGCGCGTTGAATGACCCCAACGCCGAGGCTTTCCACGCTGAACCCGACGCTTCCAAGCATGTGCTGGCGCATGTGTTCAAGGTCGTCAGCGATCCGTTCGTCGGCAAACTCGGTGTGTTCCGCGTGCATCAGGGCACGATCAAGAAGGACTCCCAGCTTCTGGTCGGCGATGCCAAGCGTCCGTTCAAGGTAGGCCATCTCTATCGCCTGCAGGGCAAGGATTACGTCGAAGTTGAGTCGCTGATTCCGGGCGACATCGGTGCCGTTGCAAAGGTCGACGAGATCGAGTTCGACTGCGTACTGCACGACTCGCACGACGAAGATCACATCCACCTGAAGCCCCTCGAATTCCCGCAACCGATGCAGGGCCTCGCCGTCGAGACGAAGAAGAAGGCCGATGAGCAGCGCCTCTTTGACGTGCTGCACAAACTTGAACTCGAAGACCCGTGCTTCAAGGTCGAACGCCATCCGACGACCAACGAGACGGTCATCCGCGGTCTCGGTGAGATGCACCTGCGCGCCAAACTCTCGCGCATGGCACAGCAGTTCAAGATCGAACTCGACACCAAGCCGCCGCAGATACCCTACCGCGAGACGATCAGCGGCAAGGCCGAGGGGCATTGCCGGCACAAGAAGCAGAGTGGCGGTGCAGGGCAGTTTGGCGAGGTGATGCTGCGCGTCGAGCCGCTCGAACGCGGCGCGGGCTTCGAGTTCGTCGACATCGTCAAGGGTGGCACCATCCCCGGTGTCTTCATGGCCGCTGTCGAGAAGGGCGTGCGCCAGGCGCTCGAAGACGGCGTTGTCGGTGGCTTCCCGGTGCACGACGTGCGCGTGATTGTTCACGACGGCAAATCGCACTCGGTCGACAGCAAGGACATCGCTTTCTTCACCGCCGGACGCAAGGCGGTGATTGACGCGATCCGCGCTGCGACGCCCATCATCCTTGAACCCGTCGTCGACATCGAGATTCTGGCTCCGGACGAGGCAGTTGGCGATCTGGCCGGCGACCTTTCGAGCAAGCGCGGCCAGGTGACCGGCACGCAGCCGCGAGGCGCGGGCAGTATGGCGATCGGTGGCAAGGTGCCGTTGGCCGAACTCGACGACTATCAGGGGCGGCTCAAGTCGTTGACTGGCGGGCAGGGTTCCTACAGCATCTCGTTCTCGCACTATGCCCCGGTGCCTGCCAGCACCCAACAACAACTCGCTTCCCAGTTCAAGATGGTGGCGCTCGACGAAGACTGACCACTGCTGAACCGGAAGAAGCTCAGACAAGAACAACGATATGACTGGCTTCTTTGATTTGCCCGGCTGGGCCTTGCCGCTGGCCCGCCGGGTTTTGTATTTCTGGGTGCGCCCGACCGTATTCCCGGAGAACCCGCAGGAACTCGGCCTCGATCCGGCGAAACCGGTGTGCTACGTCTTGCAGGATCACCATCTGTCGAACCTGCTCGTGCTGTTCAAAGAGTCGCAGTCGGCCGGATTGCCGCCGGCGATCGCGTCGCTGCGTATCGGCAGCAAGTTGTTTCCGCACGCCGCATTCTTCCTCAACCGCAAGCATTCGTTGAGCGCCACGGCGCGCGAGCGTTACGCCCATTCGACGCTGATGACGGCGCTGATGCGCGAGGCGCTGGGCAATCCGGAACTCGACATGCAGATCGTTCCGGTCGTCATCCTCTGGGGGCGCAGCCCGGACAAGCAGGAGTCGATCCTAAAGGCGCTATTTTCGGAAACCTGGCGCCAGCCCGGGCCGTTGCGCCGCTTTCTCACCATCCTGCTGCACGGGCGCAACGTGCTTGTGCGCTTCAACACGCCGATCGCGTTGAGCTCGATTTCGCGCGAGGGTCTCAACGAGGAACAGGCGCTGCGCAAGTTCTCGCGCGTCTTGCGCGTGCATTTCCGCCGTCAGCGCGAAATGGCCATCGGCCCGGATCTCTCGCACCGCAACACGCAGGTCGAAACCTTGTTAGCGGCGCCTGCCGTCCGTCTGGCGATTGCCGACGAAGCGGAGAAGCAGGGCATCCAGCCCGACGAAGCCAAGCAACGGGCGCGGCGGTTCGCGCTGGAAATTGCTTCGGACTACTCGTACGGCGCGGTGCGTGCGCTCGAACTCTTCCTTTCCTGGTTGTGGACGCGCCTCTACGACGGCATCGAAACGCACAACCTCGACGTCCTCACGCGCATTGCGCCAGGGCAAGGCATCGTCTATGTGCCAGCGCACCGCAGCCACATCGACTACCTGTTGCTCTCATACCTGCTGCACGACAACGGTTTCACGCCGCCACACATCGCTGCTGGCGCGAACCTCAACCTGCCGCTGGTCGGCCGCCTGTTGCGCCACAGTGGCGCTTTCTTCCTGCGCCGTTCGTTCAGGGGCGAGCCGCTCTATGCGGCGGTGTTTCACGAGTATCTGCACCTCATCCTGACGCGCGGTTTTCCGCTCGAGTACTTCATTGAGGGCGGGCGCAGCCGAAGCGGTCGCACGCTCAACCCCAAGGCCGGTATGCTGGCGATGACGGTGCGCAGTTTCATTCGCGAACACACGCGGCCGCTTGTCTTCGTTCCCGTCTACATCGGCTACGAGAAGGTCATGGAAGGCCGCACTTACGTACGCGAACTCGCTGGCAAGCCGAAGCAGAAGGAGTCGTTGTGGGTGCTCTTGAAGAGTGCGCGCCAGATCAAGCGGGTCTTCGGCAAGGTGCACGTGAATTTCGGCGAACCGCTGCCGCTCGCCGAGTTCCTTGAACGCAGCCGCCCGGGCTGGGCCGGCGAAGACCTGACCGGAGCAGATGGCTGGTCGCGCGAAGTTACGCAAGGGGCCGCGCTCGAACTCGCGCGCCGGATTAATGCGGCCGTCGTCGTCAACCCTGTCAATCTTGTCGCTCTGGCGCTCCTTTCGACGCCGCGCCACACGGCCGACGAACAGGTGCTTGATCGCGTGCTGGCGCACTATCAGGCGCTTATCGCCGAGGCGCCGTATTCGACGACGACTATTCCCTGCCATCTCGCGCCGCGACAGATCGTCATCTACGCCGAGCGGCTCGGTATCGTCGAGCGCATCGCGCACCCGCTCGGCGACCTGATCCGTATCCCTGAGGGCGACGCGTCGTTGCTCGCCTACTTCCGCAACAACGTGCTGCACGTCTTTGCGCTGCCGGCGCTGATCGCCTGCCTGATCAACCAGAATCGCCATCTCGATGAGCGGCGCGTCAATGAAGCCGTGGTCGGCATTTACGGCTTGATGGCCACCGAACTGTTCCTGCGCTGGTCGTCCGATGAGTTGCCAGCGGTCACTGCGACGGTGATTGACGTGCTGGTCCGCCGTGGTCTGTTGCTGCGTACGTCGTCAGGACACCTGCTCGCGCCGGAAAGCAACAGTCAGGAGTTTGCCGAGCTGCGCCTGCTGGGTGAAACGCTGCGGCCGATACTGGAACGCCACTTCCTGACGCTTTCCTTGCTGCAGCACTACGGAACGGGCCGTCGTGCGCGCCGCGATCTGGAGAACGACTGCCACCTGCTTGCCGGCCGCCTGGCGCTGCTCTACGACTTCAATACGCCGGAGTACGCGGAAAAGGCGACCTTCTCGGCGCTGATCGGGAACCTAATCGAAGCCCGGGTGCTCAACGAGGACGAGACCGGCCTCCTGCACTTCGACGAGCAGATTGGCATGCCGCTGGCGCAGGCCGAACTCGTTCTACCGGTCGAAGCGCGGCAAACCATCCGGCGCATGGCAAGTGCCGGACTGGCGACGCCGGCTGAAACCAGCCGATAGTTGATGGCCGGTGCGCTGGGCGCGAGATTCAGGCCGCGCCCGGCGCGACCACTGCGGCACTCTTGCGCCGAGTAGCCTGTTCAAGCCGTTCTTTCTCGGCCAGAACCTTCGCTGCGTAGGCACCTTCCGGGTCGGACGATCCGGCATATTGCTGCAGGCCGGCGACCAGTCCACCTTGCCGGCGGATCGCTTCCTCAAGCACTTTCACCCCGACCTGGATGTTGATTACCGGGTCGAGCAGGGAACGCTCGTTTGCGCCGGCCGGCAATTTGTCCGTATGGAACCGCGGGATGACCTGCATCAATCCCTTGGCACCCATCGAGCTTTCGGCAAACGGGTTGAAGCGCGATTCGATGGCGATGATCGAGAGGATGAGCAATGGGTCGATGCGGCGTTCCTTGCCGATGAGTTGTGCGACTTCGAATACCGGCGTCAGGGCCTCGGGCGAGACCTTGTACCGACGCTGTACGTAGCCGAGCGCGTTCTGCATCTGCGGGGAAAGTACCGGAGTTGCCGGCGTCGATGCCGTGGTGCTCTGACGGATCGAGGCTTGAAGTGGTAGCGCTGCTTGAGCGGCTTGCACAGGGGTCTCGTCTGACAGGGGCACTACGGCGGAGGCCGCAATCAGGGCTGCGGATTGCATTTCCTGCTCAGGTGCTTCGGTGGCAGGTTGTCCATTGAGGAACAGGTGAGTCATGCCGACGAAGAACAAGAAAGCGGCAATGACCAATACAACTTGAACAAGATCTAGCGCGACGTTACTGCTTCGCGCCATCGGTTTTTTGAGCGAGATCGTTGCAGACATGCTCTCTCCTTCACTGTTGTCATCGCGCAACCAATACAGCATGCCGGGCGACAAAGGTTTCAGGGGGGTGCAAAGCCCAGTTTTGTGACGGTGAAAAGACCGCTGGGCGAGAACTTCGAATGCTGCTAAAGAATAAGAACTGAAAGTCCTGGTACTAGGAAAATGCCAGAGGTCGATAAGTTTCAGTCGAAAAAAAATGCAATGCGCTATAGAACGCATTGCAACGGAAATCGCAGTCTATTGATTAGATTGATGTTTGTCAACCGTGGTCGAACACGCACTAAAAGCAGGAGGCGTTTGCCCCCGCTACGAGGGCGTTGTCGGACCATGCGAAGTGCCCCAGTTTGCGCGCCATTGCGCATCGGGCGCCAACGTCTTGGCGAGGCTAAAATGTCTCCATCAATCATCACATCGCCACCTGATGTCACCCTTGGATACGAACGCGAGAACCGATTCGCAAGCGGATCAGCCCAGATCAACGAAGCCGCAGTCGAGCGCGCTCCCGCGTTATCTTTCTCTCGCCTATTCCGCGCTGATCATCTATGCGAGCCTGCATCCATTCTCGGGGTGGCGCGATCCCGGGCTTCCTCTTCTGGTATTCCTCGACTCGGGCTGGCCGCGTTACTGGACCGGTTTCGATCTAGCGGTCAACGTCATCATCTATGTACCTCTCGGTTTCCTGCTGACGCTCTCGCTGCGACGTTTGCCTTGGCGCTGGCTGCAACCGGCGATTGCTTTGCTTCTTGGCGCGGGACTAAGTCTCGGCCTCGAATGCCTGCAAACGTGGTTGCCGTCACGTGTCGCCTCGAACCTCGATCTCGGCTGCAACGCCCTGGGCACGGCGCTCGGTGCGCTCGTTGCCTGCGTACAGGGCGACCGCCTCTTCGTCCGCCTGGCACAGTTGCAGCACCGTCTGCTCGCGCCGACGCGCCAGGCAGAACTCGGTCTGGTCCTGATCGGCGCCTGGCTATTGACCCAGTTGTCGCCCGAAACCATTCTTTTTGGTGCCGGCGACCTGCGTCGATTGCTGGAGATTCCACCGACAGTCACCTATGCCGCGCAGTCGTTCTTTGCTATCGAAACCGGGATCATCGTTTGCAACACGGTGGCCGTCGGTCTCGTTGCGCGGACGTTGCTCGCGCGGATATCGCCGCCTTATCTTGAACTGTTCGTGTTCTTTCTCTTTGCGCTGGCGATCCGAACGCTGGCCGCGGCCATCCTCGTCGGTCCGGGCGAAGCGCTCGCGTGGCTGACGCCCGGTGCCGGACTCGGCTTGATGATCGGCGGCGGCGTTCTATCCATCTTCCTGCTTCTACCCAGCGGGTTGCGCCACGTTGCGGCGGGTCTGGCGCTAATGGCAGGGACGGTATTGGTCAATCTGGCGCCGCCCAATCCCTATTCGGCCGTCGCCTTCAGCATCTGGCAGCAGGGGCATTTCCTCAACTTCAACGGGCTGACGCGCTTGTCTGCCAGCCTGTGGCCATTCTTCGCACTGCCCTACCTGACAACGCTCGGACGCCGGGTGTGAGGTAGATTGAATCGATACCTCCAGTGCAAGTCATAATGCGCAGGGACCGCAAGCACTGTCGGTCGTTAACCCCGATCAGAACGAGGCAGATACACATGAGCTATTTCAAACATCACGTTTTCTTCTGCTGCAACCAGCGCGGCGAGGGCGAGTCATGCTGCAACAACCTCGGGGCGACCGAGGCGCAGACCTATGCCAAGGACCGCATCGGCCAACTGAAGCTCAAGGGCAAGGGCAAGATCCGGATCAACAAGGCCGGGTGCATGGATCGTTGTGACGACGGGCCTGTGATCGTCGTCTATCCGGAAGAGGTCTGGTACCACTATGTTGACAAGGAGGATGTCGAGGAAATCATCCAGGAGCACCTGATCAACGGTCGCGTGGTGGAGCGCCTCAAGATATGAATCGCAACGAGGAAACCATTTTCATCGATGGCCCGGTCGGTGCCATCGAAACGCTGGTCGAAAACCCCGGGGCCCCGCGCGGCATAGCGCTCGTCTGCCACCCGCATCCGCTTTTCGGCGGCACCAACACCAACAAGGTGACGCACGCGCTGGCACGCACGTTTACGCGCTTGGACTACGTCGCCCTGCGCCCCAATTTTCGTGGCGTTGGAGGCAGTGCCGGTAAGCACGATGAAGGGCGCGGTGAGGCTGAAGACATGCTCGCCGTTCTCGCCGAGGCACGTCGTCGTTTTGGCGATTTGCCGGTCGCCCTTGCGGGGTTCTCCTTCGGTGCCTATGTGCAGACGCGTGTCGCGCAGGTGCTTGCCGAGGCTGGTCATCCAGCGCAACGGCTGGTGCTCGTTGGTACGGCCGCCGGGAACGTCGAGGGCGCACGCAAGTACGAAACCAAGGCGGTTGCCAGTGACACCATCGTCATTCACGGCGCGCGCGACGAAACTGTACCGCTCGCCAATGTGCTGGCCTGGGCGGAGCCGCTGGAGCTTCCGGTCATTGTCGTCCCCGGAGCGGATCACTTTTTCCACCGCCGGTTACACGTCATTCGCGACATCGTGACCCGAGCCTGGCGTCATTAGTCTCGATGCGGGGGTGCAATAGATGCTTGGCAGTGCGAAGACTCTTTGGCTAGAATCGACCTCGCCTTGGTCTTCCAACTAACTCGAATTTCCGCCGACGTCATGCGCCGAGCGATCTGGCCAAGGCTCCTGCATGTCGATAGGGAGCCTCAAGTTGCTTGAGGTTCAAGCCGTTGATGTATAGTGCAGGTCTGGTTGTATCGGCCAGATCGGAATTCTGTACGCGACCCAACCGAAGGGCTTCTGGAGGTAGGAATTGTCCGACGCAGCAAACCTGAGTGGCATCAAGGTGATGATCATCGATGACAGCAACACCATCCGGCGCAGCGCGGAGATATTCCTCGTGCAAGCCGGTTGTCAGGTGGTGTTGGCGGAAGATGGATTCGACGCGCTTGCGAAGATTGCAGATCACCAACCAGCGGTCATCTTTTGCGACATCATGATGCCGCGTCTCGATGGCTATCAGACCTGTGCGCTGATCAAGAAGAACCAACGGTTCCGCAACACCCCGCTGATCATGTTGTCGTCCAAGGACGGTCTGTTCGACCGGGCGCGGGGGCGCATGGTCGGATCCGATCACTATCTGACCAAACCGTTTACCAAGGACAGCCTCTTGAAGGCTGTCGCAACCTACGCGCCGTCGCCGGCCTGACGCACGCTAACATCCAAGAGTAACTCAGGGAGAAATCGAAATGCCCGTTAAGAAAGTCCTCGTTGTCGACGATTCGCCTACTGAACGACATGTTTTGGTCGAGCTATTGACCAAGAATGGTTATCAGGTCATCACTGCGGAGAGTGGTGAAGAGGGAATAGAAAAGGCAAAATCCGAACTGCCTGACCTGGTACTGATGGATGTCGTGATGCCGGGACTCAATGGCTATCAGGCGACCCGGACGCTGACACGGGATGAGACGACGAAGCACATCCCGATCATCGTCTGTACGTCCAAAGGTCAGGAAACCGACAAGATATGGGGCTTGCGGCAAGGAGCCTTGGATTATCTGGTGAAGCCGGTCAACGGCGAAGAACTGCTTTCCAAGATCGCTGCGCTCTAGCCGTCAAGCTTTTGTATGGCTAAGCGAGGCAGTCTTAGAGAGTTTCAGGCGCACCTGGCGACTCGGCTGGCTGGTGTTGGCGACAAGAGCGCAGCGGGTTTGCTTGGGGTTCAGGCCGGTAACGACTTCTGGCTGCTCGATTTGACGGATTCCGGCGAAATCGTTCCCTTGCCCTCGTTGACGTCGGTGCCGTTGACCAAACACTGGTTTGTCGGGATTGCGAACATCCGCGGGAGTCTGTATTCGGTCGCTGATTTCTCGGCATTCCAGGGCAAGGAGGCGACGCCCCAGAATGCGAGTTCACGACTTCTCCTCGTCGGCACTCGGCATGGAAACAATGCTGCGCTGCTGGTGACGCGTATGCTCGGATTGCGCAACGAGGACAATCTGACGCCGGTTTCCGTCGAGCTCGATGCGCCTGTGTGGGCTGCGCGGGCTTTTACAGACAGCGAGGGGCGTCGGTGGAAGAAGCTCGATGTTCGCGCACTGCTCGCCGACGAAGGGTTTATGGATATCTGTGCTTGAGTCCCGGTTGGGTCAAATCGTAATTACCAATAAATATCCCGTCCATTTGAAACGGTGAAATCGGAGAGTCTGATGGCGTTCGAGTTGAAGTTACCCGCATTCTTGTCTGGCCGAAAAGGCTCAACAGAGCAAACCGTCTCGGCGGCGATGGGTGTCGGCAAAAATCCATCTCCAACTGCTCGCGCGGGGAAGAAGAGCGGTCTTGATTTCCTCGGGCAGTATTCGGTCACCAAGCAGCTGCAAATCCTCGGTGGCGTACTCCTCGTCTTGATGTTCCTCGTCGCGGGCATCGTCTATCACGACAATCGTGAGTCGACTTACAACACGGCGTATGTGGCGACGGCGGGCGAAATGCAGATGCTTTCCCAGCGCCTCGCAAAAGCTTCCAGTCTTGCGCTGCAGGGTAACTCGATCGCGTTCAAGCAGATGCGTGACTCGCACAGCCAGTTCGCTACGAACCTTGACCGGTTGATGAACGGCGGTGAGCTCGCTGGAACGTCGGTGCCGCCATCGCCGGAGAATGTGCAGCCACAGTTGCAGGCGTTGGCCAAGGCGTGGACTGCGACCGACAAGGATTCGGTGCAGATGCTTGACATGGAAAACTATTTGGTCAAGTTGGGACAGGACGTGACGGACATCGTCGAGAAGAACTCGCAGATGCTTTATCTCGCCGAGCAAGTCGCCGCGCTCAAACTACAAAACGGTGCGAGTGCCGGAGAAATTGCCGCTGCCAACCAGATGGTGATGTTGACGCAGCGTATTGCCAAGAACGCCAGTGCGTTGCTGGTTGGTGATGCAATCAGCCCGCAGACGCCGTTCCAGATGGCGAAGGATACGAACACTTTCAAGGATCTGCTGGAAGCCCTGATCAAGGGAAGCGACATTCTCGGCACATCGGCGACGAATGACCTGGAAACGCGCACCAACCTGACGCAACTCGAGATTAGCTACAAGGAGTATCAGGAGTCCGTTAAGGGGATCCTGGACAGCATGCAACGCCTGGTTGAGGCCAAGCACGCCGGGTCGAAGATCTTCCGCGACAGCGAAGAACTGCTTGGCTCGTCCAAGGCGCTGGCCGAAGCTTATCAGGGTGGTATTGCCGAGCGAGCGACCTACGGCGTGATATTGGCCGTCCTGGTCGTCCTGGTTCTCGCTACGCTGATTCTCATGGCCAAGATTTACCTGGATGACACGCGCCGCCAAGCTGAGGTCGCCGAGCAAAGCCGGCTGGTGAGCGAAATGGTCAATCGACAAAACCAGGACGCCATTCTGCGACTGATGAATGAACTGGGCGACTTGGCCGACGGTGACCTGACGGTTACCGCAACCGTGTCGGAAGACATCACTGGCGCGATTGCCGACTCGATCAACTACACGGTTGAAGAACTGCGAGTGCTGGTCGGACGGATCAACGACGCGGCCGGCCGCGTGACCCAGGCCACCGAGATCGCCCAGCAAACCTCGGCCGAGCTGCTCGCTGCTGCCGAGCGGCAGTCGGTGGAAATTCAGGATGCTGGCCGATCGGTTCTGGCCATGGCGAGTTCGATGACAGAGGTGTCCGGGAGCGCAAACCTGTCGGCGCAGGTGGCGCGCCAATCGCTGGCAGCTGCCGGCAAGGGGACAGTGGCGGTGCAGGATTCGATCAAGGGCATGAACGAGATTCGCGAGCAGATTCAGGAGACGTCGAAGCGGATCAAGCGTCTTGGTGAGTCGTCGCAAGAGATTGGCGAAATCGTCGAGCTGATTTCCGACATTACCGAGCAGACAAACGTGCTGGCACTCAATGCCGCAATTCAGGCGGCCTCGGCGGGCGATGCGGGGCGTGGCTTTACCGTGGTTGCTGAAGAAGTGCAGCGACTGGCCGAACGTTCCGGCGAAGCAACCAAGCAGATCGCGGCCATCGTGAAGACGATTCAGACCGACACGCAGGGTGCAGTCTCCGCCATGGAGGAATCGACGCGCGGTGTGGTTGAAGGGGCTAAGCTCTCGGATGCGGCCGGACAGGCGCTTGCAGAGATCGGCGATGTTTCGCAGAACCTCGCGCAGCTGATCGAAAGCATTTCCGACGCAACACGGACTCAGGCCGATTCGGCGACGAGCGTTGCGGGCAAGATGCAGGACATTCTCCGGGTGACGGAACAGACAACAGCAGGTACACAAAAGACGGCGATTGCCGTTGGCGAACTGGCCGGTCTGGCGACTGAACTGAAGGGTTCGGTTGCTGGCTTCAAGGTGGGCTGATAGCCCTGCGCAAAAATCGGAGATAGCGCCCCTCATGAATGCAGCGACGGAATTTGATGTCGGCCCGTTGACCTGGGTCAAGAGCGAGATCGATCTTGCTCTGGGGCGTGCCGATCAGGCGCTAGAGCAGTACGCGAAGAGCCTCGAGGCTGGTGAGGGCGATCTGACGCAAGTTCGCTTTGGTCGTACGCACTTGCATCAGGTGCAGGGCGCGTTGACGATCGTCGGGCTCGACGGCGTTACCCAGTTCGCCGAGGCGCTGGAGGCGATGTTGCTGTCGATCGAAGAGCGGAACCTTGCTGCAGATCCCGCACGCATAGCGCTCGCTCATCGAGCCCTGGCGATGATTGGCCACTACCTTGATGGCCTGATCAATGGCCAGCCGAACCAACCGCTACGGCTGCTCGCTGTCTATCGAGAAATCCAGGCAGCGCGCGGTATGCCGCGAATCTCGGCGACCGATCTCTTTTTCCCCGACTTGTCGGCACGTCCGCCCAGGCGTGATGCGCCGGCGACAAAGCTGGTGCAGGAGGAGTTACACAAACTCTTGCGCCAGGAGCGCGGTCGTTTCCAGCGGGGATTCCTTGCTTGGCTGCGAAATCCGAAGGACAGAAGCGGGCTGTCCGATATGCTGGTGGCCGTCCGCAAGATTGAAGATACGCAGGAATCAGCGGCGGCCCGGGCGTTCTGGTGGGTGGCAACTGGCTTCCTCTCGGCGCTTGCCGAGGGCGCGGTGCAGGATGAGGCCAATGCCAAGCAACTTTGCGCGCGCATCGATCTGCAAATCCGCCGACTACTCGACGGCTCGAAGAACGTTGCCGAACGGCTGGTGCGCGATGCCCTTTACTTTGTGGCGACGGCTGATTCCAGCAGCGATGCCGTCCAGACGATCAAGAGCGCTTACCAGTTGCAGGCAGCTGTTCCCGGTGCGGATGCCGAGGCGCCGGTTCCCGAAGAGACGCTGCGCAGGAAGCTGCGCGAGGTCATCACGAGTACGGAGGAAACGTGGAACAAGTTCTGTGCCGGGACTGCGCAGGCCTTGCCGCTATTCAAGGAGCACGCTAACGGCTTGTCGGCGCTTGTCGATCAATTGGGGAACACCGATTTCCGTCGCTTGGCGCAGGCGATTGCGGCGGCGGCGAAGTGGCTGGCCGATGACGGCTCTCGTCATTCCGAAGCACTGGCCATGGAAATCGCGACAGCTATCCTCCTGACGCAGAACGCACAGGAGAACTTCCTGCGGTTCGGCAGCGACTTCGCGCATCAGGTGGATGTCACCGTTGCACGTATTCATGGCTGCATCGCGGGCAATTTGCCGTCACCCGGTTCAGAGATCCCCCTGCTTGACGAGATGTCCCGGCAGGCGCAAGAGAAACTGCTGATCGGGCAGGTCGCCAAGGAAATCCAAAGCAATCTTGTCCAGATCGAGCAAGTCCTGGACGGGTTCTTCCGCGACGCGGCCAAGAGAAGCGAGCTTGAAGGCCTGGATGTTCCCCTGAAACAGGTGATCGGTGCGTTGACGATGATGCGCCAGGATGCGGCGGTCGCAGCGTTGCGCGACTGCGCTGACGAAATTCATCGCTTTGCCGATGCCGGATATGAACCGCAGGAAGCCGATTTCGAGCAGGTCGCCGATCGCCTGTCGATGATCGGCTTCTTCATCGATGCCATGCAGCATGGTGCCGACGATTTCGCGGAGTTCTCGCGGCGAATGCAAGCGCACCCGGCCGATGAGCCGGAGGACGTGGAAGAAGCCGCTGGCGATGAAGTGAGTGTTTCGGTCGAGCAGGAGGTCGAGCAGCAGAAGGCCGAGGCCCGCGCGTTGCTTGATGCCTTGAAAGAGCAGCCTGAAGACAGCCATCTGCGCGAAGAACTCAAGAGTAACCTGACGGCACTGAAGAACGATGCCGACCTGGTGGCCGATTCGTCACTTGCTGAACAGGCGAAAGCAGCGCTTTCCGTTCTGGAGAGAGGCGATGCCGCCGCGCCGCAACTCGAGCAGGCGATGGCATCGCTCAAACCGCAGCAAGCCGACCTGCCTGCACCTTCGGCCGAGACGATCGAGTTGTCGCAGGCGAGTACCGAGGAAATCGATGCCGAACTGCTGGGTATCTTCCTCGAGGAGGCGAATGAGGTACTCGCCACGATCGAAGAGAACACGCGGCTATTGCAGGATCAGACGCACAATGTCGAGTATCTGACAACCATTCGCCGTTCCTTCCATACGCTCAAAGGCAGCGGCCGGATGGTCGGTCTCAAGGACGTCGGCGAGGCGGCCTGGGAGGTTGAGCAGACGCTCAACCTCTGGCTGCGCAAGGAACTCGAAGTCGGAACGGTGTTGCTCGACATGATCCGTCTCGCCTATTCGCTGTTCTCGGACTGGGTGCGTTTCCTCGAAACCCGTGAAGGTGCCGCGCCCGATCCACGCGCCTTGATCAACCTCGCCGATTCGTTGCGTCTGAGGGGTGAAGAGGGTGTGGCGGCCCCACCGATTGTTCAGGAAGTTGCTGATACGGTAGCCCTTGAGTCCGCACTAGCGCAGGTTGGCGAGACCGCGATTGAAGAATCCGGGGCAGAGCCGCAGAATGATCTCGATACCTCGGCGACCGTCGTTGCGCAGGAAGGCGCAGAGATCATCACCGTTGATTTCTCGCCTCTGGAGGTCTCTCCGGCCGCGAACGAAGATGACGGCTTAGGTACGGCCGCAGTGGATGAGCTTGGGCCAGCTGAAACGAGCGTAGAAGAAGCCCCGGCGATCGAAGACGTCAGTCGGATTGCCGAGGCGGTGGCCGAACCGCAGACTTCTCCGACTGCAGATGAGGTGCCGGAGACGCCTTCACGGCCGCACCAGACGGTGACCATCTCGCCGGTGCTGTACGAGATCTTTTCGGAAGAGGCGAGCGGACATCTCGCGACGCTGCAAAAGGAACTCGCCGCGCTCGAGCGGAACGAACTGTTGCCGACTCCCCATGCGATGTACCGTGCAGCACACACCTTGGCCGGGATTTCGGCTACGGTTGGCCTGGATCCGATCAACCGTCTTGGTCTGGCCCTTGAACACGCCTTGTTGCGGCGCGACAACTCGGCGCAGCGTGCCAGCAGCGAAGCGATCGCCGCGGTCGCGCGCGCGATCGGCGAACTGAACGCGATGCTTGAGACGGTGACCCTCAAGCGGGTACCGGACGAGGCTGACGAAATCGTTACCTCATTGGAGGCGCTGTATCCCGTCGTAGCATCTTCGGCGCCGGTTGCGCCGGCGGAATCGACCGAACCCGAAGTTCAGACCGACGCGGGTGCGGGCGCCCGGCAGGAAGCCAGTAAATCCGAGGTGACAACGTCGTCGGCACCGGTCGACAACATTCCGCAGTTGCCCGACGAGATCGACGAGCAACTGCTGCCGATCTTTCTCGAAGAGGCGATCGACCTCAGTCAGAACATCGCCACCCAGATGCGCGCGTGGCGCGGCGATCCCGCCAGTGCAGAGCCGGTGCGTACGCTGGCCCGCCTCCTGCATACGCTCAAAGGTAGCGCGCGCATGGCCGGCGCAATGCGTCTGGGCGAAATTACGCATGCGATCGAGACCCGCGTAGACGATGCGAGCCGTTCCGGTGAAGTGACGCTTGATACCATCGACGAGATTCACACGTCTCTCGATGCCGTACAGCAGATCATCGAGCGCCTGCAAAGCGGCGAATCGCTGGCACAGCCGTCGGTTGCCACACCCGAGCCGGGTGCGGTTCCGGCTGTCTCGGCCGTTTCCGCCGCTACGGCGCCTGCCGAATCCGCAGCGGCCCCGATGCCAGCGGAGCGTCGTGCTGACCGCACGCGTATCGGGGAAGTGGACGCCGAAACCGACGCGACGGCGCAGCGATCGATGCTGCGTGTGCGTTCCGATCTGGTTGATCGCCTGGTTAACGAGGCAGGCGAGTTGTCGATTGCGCGTGCGCGGATCGAAGGCGAGATGCGCAGCCTGAAGGAGTCGTTGCTCGACTTGACGGAGAACGTCATTCGTCTGCGTCGCCAACTGCGCGAAATCGAAATCCAGGCTGAATCGCAGATGCAGTCGAGGACCGCGCAGGCCGATGAACACCATGCCGGCTTCGATCCTCTGGAATTCGACCGCTTCACCCGCTTCCAGGAACTGACGCGGATGATGGCCGAGTCGGTCAACGACGTGGCGACCGTTCAGCAAAATCTGTTGAAGAACCTCGATGACGCTAATGCGGCAATCATCGCCCAGGCGCGCTTGAACCGCGAGGTTCAGCAGGAGTTGATGTCCGTGCGCATGGTTCCGTTCGGCAGCCTTGCCGATCGCCTCTACCGTATCGTTCGGCAGACGTCGAAAGAGCTTAACAAGCGCGTCAATCTTGAAATCAAGGGAAGCCAGGTCGAACTCGACCGCAGCGTGCTCGACAAAATGGCCGCGCCACTTGAGCACTTGCTGCGCAACGCTGTTGCGCACGGAGTCGAGGATCGCGAGACGCGAGTTCAGCATGGCAAGCCCGAGATCGGCGAAATTTCGCTCGCCCTCAAGCAGGAGGGCAACGAAATCATTCTCAGCTTTGCTGACGACGGTGCCGGCCTCGATTTCGAGCGGATTCGGGCGCGTGGTATCGAAGCGGGCCTGTTGCAGGAGGCCGATGAAGTTGATGCGGAGGGGCTGGCGAGTCTGATTTTCACGCCCGGTTTCTCGACCGCTTCGGAGGTGTCGCAAGTCGCAGGTCGCGGTGTCGGCATGGATGTGGTGAAAACCGAGGTCGGCAGCCTTGGCGGCCGGATCGAAACGCTATCCACGCAGGGGCTGGGAACGGAGTTCCGCCTCTACATTCCGCTGACGCTGGCGGTCACCAAGGCGCTGATCGTGCGTGCGGGCAGTAAGCGCTACGCAATTCCGTCGGTGATGATCGAACAGGTGCTCGATCTGAAGGAGGCGGCGTTGAGTCGTATTCGCGAAGCGGGAACCGCTGAATGGATGGGGCACCACTATCCGTTCAGCTATCTGCCGCATCTCCTCGGCGAGCAGCAGGCTTTGCCGGAGCAGCACCGACAGTACTGGACGCTCCTGTTGCGCAGCGGCGATCGGAGAATTTCCGTCCAGGTCGACGAGTTGATGGGCAACGAGGAAATCGTCGTCAAGAACATTGGCCCACAGTTGGCGCGTGTGGTCGGCATCGACGGCGCCACGGTGCTCAGCGATGGCCAGGTCGTGCTGATCCTCAATCCGGTTGCACTGGCTAGCCGCGCACGGAGCGTCGAGCAGCAGGACCATTTGGCAGCGATGCCGGACGTGTCGGCCGCCGCAGAGGTATCGACCTTGCCTACGGTCATGGTTGTCGACGATTCGCTGACTGTGCGCAAGATCACCGGGCGCTTGCTGGCGCGCGAAGGCTATCAGGTGCTGCTGGCGAAGGACGGCGTCGAGGCGCTCGAGCAGCTGCTCGACATCGTGCCGGACGTCATGCTCGTCGATATCGAGATGCCGCGCATGGACGGCTTCGATCTGACCCGAAACGTGCGTGCCGACGAGCGCCTGAAGTCGATACCGATCATCATGATCACGTCGCGCACGGCCGAAAAGCACCGTGCCTACGCCTTCGAGATCGGCGTCAATCACTACCTCGGCAAGCCGTATCAGGAAGACGAACTGCTCGGCCTCGTCGCGGACTACGTCACGAAGCAGCGGCACGTTTGACGACGGCGTAGCGCGCCAGGGTCGCGCGCCGCGCCGCGTCGTGTTCGACAATAGGGGACGGCGTATCGCGTCCCACAATCACACCGCAAGCCGATTGCTGACTGGCATCCATCAACCATGGCGCGTGGATATACCGGTCCGGTACCTTGGTGAGTTCGGGCAGGTAACGGCGGATGAAACGGCCGCCCGGGTCGAATCGCTCGGATTGTGTGACCGGGTTGAAAATGCGGAAGTACGGCTGGGCGTCGCAACCGCTTGAGGCGGCCCACTGCCAGCCGCCGTTGTTGGCCGCCAGATCAAAGTCGTTCAGACGCTCGGCAAAGTAGGCCTCTCCGCGCCGCCAGTCGATTCCCAAGTCTTTCGTCAGGAATGAGGCGACGACCATGCGCAGGCGGTTGTGCATGTAGCCGCTGCTATTCAGTTGGCGCATGGCGGCGTCCACCAGCGGGTACCCGGTCTGCGCGTTGCACCAGGCGGCGAATCGCGCCTCCGCCCGTTCGCCCCGCTCCCACACGATCGTGTCGTATTCGGGTTTGAATGAACGCTCCGCCACGTGCGGAAAGTGGTCGAGGATCATGAAGTAGAACTCGCGCCAGATCAGTTCCGACAGCCACGTCGCCGCGCCGTTGTCGTCTTTAAGCGCACCTCCGGTCAGGGCGCGTGCGACGAGCTCGCGGATCGAAATCGTGCCGAAGCGAAGGTGAACTGAGAGGTAAGAAACGCCCTTGATCGCCGGATAGTCGCGTCGTTCGTTGTAGTGCGCCATACGCTGAGCGAAGTCGTCGGCCAGGTCGCGCGCACCGCGCATGCCGGGCGCGACTCCGAGGTTGCCGAGGTTCGTCGGCTGGAACCCGAGTTCGGTCAGCGATGGTAATGCGCTGAGACCTGCCGGTTTGGTCAGCGTGCCGCGCTCGCTTGAATGGGGCGTCAGGTCGTCGTCCGAGAGGCGCTTCAGCCAGGCGCGCTTGTAGGGGGTAAAAACCGTGAAGGGCTTGCCGGCGAGCGTCAGCACTTCAGGGCCGTCAAAGACGACCTGATCCTTGAAACACTCGAAATCGATGCCGTTGCGCCCCAACTCGGCCGCGACGATCGCGTCGCGGGCCTTGGCCTGCGGCTCGTAGTCGCGGTTGGCAAACACAGCATCGACGTGGAGTTCTCGCGCCAGTTGAGGAATCGCGTCGACTGCGCGTGCGTGCCTGACGATCAGGCCACCACCGCGTCGCTGCAACGCCGAGTCGAGTTCGGCAAGCGTTCCGTGGATGAACTCGACTCGGCGGTCATGTCTGCTTGGCAACGCGTCGAGAATGTCGCGGTCGAAAACGAACGCGCAATAGACGGAACGCGCCCGGTGCAGGGCTTCGCCGAGCGCGGCATGATCGTAGTCGCGTAAATCGCGCCGGAACCAGACGAGGATGGAATCGAGCATGGATTACCTTTGTCTCAGTCGCATGCGGCGTTTAAAATAGGTCGGCTATGCAAAGCATGAATCTCACCAATCATTTTCTCATTGCCATGCCGGCAATGGATGACCCGTATTTTTCCAGATCGCTGATCTATGTCGCCGAGCATAACGATCAGGGGGCGCTCGGTCTGATCGTGAACCGTCCGATCGAACTGAACCTGGCGGCACTGTTCGAGAAGATCGACGTGCCGCTCGAGGCCGCCGATGTCGGCAAGCTCCCGGTCTATTTCGGGGGACCCGTGCAGACCGATCGCGGCTTCGTCCTGCATCGCCCGCTCGGCGACTGGCAGTCGACGCTGGCGGTGACGCCCGAGATTGGACTGACGAGTTCGCGCGACGTTCTGCAGGCGCTGGGTCGCGATGGCGAGCCGGGAGAGATCATCGTGGCGCTCGGCTATTCAGGTTGGGGCGCCGGCCAACTCGAGCACGAGCTGGCGCAGAATGCCTGGCTGACGGTGCCGGCCAATCCGCGCATCCTGTTCGAGTTGCCCTTCGAGGAACGATTGCCGTCGGCGATGGAGGCGCTTGGCGTCGATTTTGCCAACCTGTCCGAAATGGTCGGGCATGCCTGACGCGACTGTTCGCCAGCCCGGTACCGTACTGGCCTTCGATTTCGGGGTGAAACGGATCGGCGTCGCGGTCGGCGAGTGGCCGCTGGCGCAGGCACACCCCCTGACGACGATCCACGGCGAAGCCAATGCCGAGCGTTTTGCCGCGATCGAGGCCTTGCTCAAGGAGTGGCGCCCGGTTTCGCTCGTCGTCGGCTTGCCTGTGGCGCTCGACGGCAGCGCGCACGAGATGACGGCGCGTTCCACCCGCTTCGCGAACCAGTTGCGCGGTCGTTTCGGTCTCCCAGTAGATTACGCCGAAGAGCGCCTAAGCTCCGTCGAAGCTGAGGAGCGCCTGCGTGCCAGTGGTCATAACACCCGAAGCGCGCGCGAACATGTCGACGCGATGGCGGCACAGATCATCTTGCAGTGTTTTTTTGAACGTCTTTCCGAAGAATCCAGGAACCCCGCCCATCATGTCGCCTAACCAACTCCCCGACGCCGAAGCGCAGTGCGTCGAACTTGCCAACCTAATCCGCCCGAAACTGCAGCCGAATACCGTCCTCGTCGGTATCCACAGCGGCGGTGTGTGGATCGCGCGCCGCCTGCGCGAATTGCTCGCTCTGGAGAGCGAAGTCGGGCTGATCGATGTCTCTTTCTATCGTGACGACTTCGGCGAGAAGGGACTCCACCCGCAAGTGAAGCCGACGTCGATTCCCTTCGATGTCGAGGACCGGCCGATCATTCTTGTCGATGACGTCCTCTATACCGGGCGCACGACCCGCGCGGCGATCAACGAGCTGTTCGATTACGGACGCCCGGCCAACATCAAGCTCGCCGTGCTGGCCGACCGCGGTGGCCGGGAACTGCCGATCTGCGCCGAGTTCTGCGCCTGGCAGGTCGAATTGAGCGATGGCGAGGAACTCGTTCTGGTGCCGGCGGAAGACGGTCGATTGCAGTGGAGGTGCGACGGCCATGCATAACCCGCAACTCAACGCCAACGGCGAACTGGCGCATCTCCTCTCGATCGATGGCTTGCCGCGCTCGATCCTGACGCAGATCCTCGATACGGCGTCGAGCTTTCTCGAAGTCTCGGACCGTGACGTGAAGAAGGTGCCGCTCCTGCGTGGCAAGAGCGTCTTCAACCTGTTCTTCGAAAATTCGACGCGTACGCGCACGACCTTCGAGATCGCCGCCAAGCGCCTCTCGGCCGACGTCATCAACCTCGACGTCGCGCGGTCGTCGACGGCCAAGGGCGAAACGCTGCTCGACACGATCGACAACCTCGTCGCCATGCACGCAGACATGTTTGTCGTTCGCCACGCGTCTTCTGGCGCGCCCTACCTGATCGTCGAACACCTGCGCCGCCTCGGGCGCTCCGACGTGCACGTGGTGAACGCCGGTGATGGCCGGCACGCGCACCCGACGCAAGGCTTGCTCGACATGTACACGATCCGGCACTACAAGAAGGATTTTGCAAACCTCACCGTCGCCATCGTCGGCGACATCCTGCATTCCCGCGTCGCGCGTTCCGACATCCATGCGCTGACCACGCTCGGTGCCGCCGAAGTGCGGGCCGTTGGTCCGCAGACCTTGCTGCCGACCGCGATCGAGAAAATGGGCGTGCGCGTCTGCCACGATCTCAAGGAAGGGCTCGCCGGTTGTGACGTGGTGATCATGCTGCGCCTGCAGAACGAGCGCATGAATGGCGCCTTGCTTCCCTCGGCGCGCGAGTATTTCAAGTGCTACGGCCTGACGCCCGAGACGCTCGCGCTGGCCAAGCCGGATGCCATCGTGATGCATCCGGGGCCGATGAACCGCGGCGTCGAAATTGCCTCCGAGGTCGCCGACGGACCGCAGGCCGTCATTCTTCCGCAGGTCACCTTTGGTATTGCGGTGCGCATGGCGGTCATGAGCATTCTGGCAGGGAATTGAGCGATGCAAGAACAGCAGAAGGTTACCAAGATTCATATCAAGAACGGGCGGGTCGTTGATCCGAAGTCCGGTTTCGACGGTGTTGCCGACATCTGCATTGCCGATGGACTCATCGCCGCCATTGGCGAAAAGCCGGACGGCTTCGCGCCGGACACTGTCATCGACGCGAGAGGGAAGATCGTCTGCCCCGGCCTGGTCGATCTCTCCACCCGCCTCGGCAGTCTCGGCTCGGAACTAGCTGCGGCTGTTGCCGGCGGCGTGACCGCCGTTGCCTGCCCACCGGATACGAATCCGCCGCTTGACGAACCGGGTCTCGTCGAACGCCTGGTACGGCACAGCGAAGCGCTCGGCCTTGCCCGCGTTTTCCCGATCGGCGCGCTGACGCAGCAGTTGGCGGGCGAGAAATTGTCCGAGATGAACAGTCTCGCGCGTGCGGGCTGCCTTGCTTTTTCGCAGGCCAAGGAACCCATCCTCGACACGCAGATCCTGTTTCGTGCCATGCAGTATGCCGCGACCTTCGGCTACACGGTCCATCTGCAACCCGAGGATCATTATCTTGCGCGCGACGGCGTCGCACATGACGGTGAAGTGGCTTCGCGCCTCGGTCTTGCCGGGGTGCCGGTTTGTGCCGAGACGGTGGCGATCTCCACCGCGCTGCAACTCGCCGGCGAAACCGGCGCGCGCCTGCACTTTGCGCGCCTGTCGTCGGCGGCGGGTGTCGCGCTGGTGCGCCGGGCTCGGCAGCAAGGGGCGAAGGTGAGCTGCGACGTAGCGGTTCATCACCTGCATCTGTCGGAAGTCGACATCGGCTATTTCGACAGCCACGCGCGCTTCGATCCGCCGCTGCGCTCGGGTGCCGACCGTGCGGCCTTGCGCGAAGCCGTCAGCGAGGGGCTGGCCGCGATCAGCTCGGACCATTCGCCGGTCGACGAGGACGGCAAGCAGTTGCCGTTCGCCGAGGCGGTGCCCGGGGCGACCGGGCTTGAATTACTGCTGCCCTTGACCCTGAAGCTTGCCGAAGAGATGAAGATCCCCTTGGCGGCGGCGCTGGCGCGTGTGACCTGCGATCCCGCAGCGGTGCTCGGAATCGACGCCGGGACGCTAACCGTCGGCAAGCCTGCCGACATCTGTGTTTTCGATTCGAACGAACCTTGGCGCGTTTTGCCCGAAGCGTTGAAAAGCCAAGGCAAGAACACACCGTTCATCGGCTACGAAATGGCCGGCCGGGTCAGTGCGACGCTGGTCGGCGGTCGTGTCGTTTTTGCCCGTTAAGTTAGTCAGGCAGTAGCCGCTGCGCCGTATCTTCCGGCGCAGCGCTGATTTCCAGGACCTTGCGCCGCGACGTCTGGCCGCTCTTGAGCGAAACCGCGGACTTCGCGAGACCCAGCCGCTCGGCGACGAACTCGATTAGGGCAGCGTTTGCTTTGCCATCAACGGGCGGTGCGGCGAGGCGAATCTTTAGCGCGTCACCATGCAGGCCGGCGATCTCCGTTTTCTTGGCGCCGGGTTGGATGTGCAGCGTCAGCGTCGCGCGTCCGCCGCTTTCCCTGAGCCAATCGGCCATCGTCAAATGAAGATGAGGATGACCTGCGCAAGCAGGATGGCGACCAGCGGCGACAAATCGATATTGGCGATCGGCGGTACGACCCGGCGGATCGGGCCGAGGAAGACTTGTGTAATCTGGTTGATCGGCCGGCCGATGGGCGAGTAAGGATTCACCCAGGAGAGCACGGCTTGCACGATCAGGAGGCCGATCAGCAGATAGACGCTGGTGCGCAGGAGCGCGCGCAGACCGCCGAAGAGAATCGCGACGACGTGCACTTCCGGCCCGGCTTGCAGCGCGACCGCGGCAAGCAGCACGATGACCTGCAGCAGGTAGGCTGGCAGCAGGCTCGACAGGTCGAGGCCGAAAACGCCGGGAACAACCTTGCGCAAGGGCAGAACCAGCCAGTTGGTCAACTGCACGACAAAGGCGCCGATCTGGTTGGCAAACGACACCCGGAAGAGCTGCATAAAAAAACGCATCAGCAGCAGGATTGACAAGAACTCCGCGAGTGACTTGAGCAGGAAAAAGCCGGCTTGATTGATGAGGTCGAACATCGTGTGTGTCGTTCAGTCGTCCTTGCCCAGCAGTTCGCCGAGTTCGGCACCGCGCGCGTTGGCGGCCATCGCACCGGCGACGATGCCTTCCTTGACCTTGCATTCGGCCATCACGCGCAGCGCGGCTTCGGTCGTGCCACCTTTGGAGGTAACGCGTTCGCGCAGAATGCTCGCGGGTTCCTCGGACTGCGCGGCCAATCGAGCGGCGCCGAGCGTCGTTTCGATCGACAGCTGGCGCGCCTGCTTCGGCGTGAAACCGAGTTCCATCGCCGCCTGTTGCATGGCCTCGATGAAGAGGAAGACGTAGGCCGGGCCGCTGCCCGAGATCGCGGTCACCGCGTCGATCTGCGATTCGAGGTTGACCCAGACCGTACTGCCGACGGCGTTCAGCACCCGCTCGGCACCCAAACGCTCGGCTTCGGAAACGCTCGGCAACGCATAGAGTCCGGTGACGCCCGAACTGATCAGCGCCGGCGTGTTTGGCATGGCGCGCACCAGACGGTCGTGGCCGCCCAGCCAGCGGGACAGCGCGTCGAGGCGCAGGCCGGCAGCGATGCTGATGACCAACTGCGTCTTCAGGTACTTCTTTACCGCCAGGCAGGCATCGCGCATCTGCTGCGGCTTGACCGCCAGAACCAGCGCGTCGCAATGCATGGAGACCGGGTCCGGCTCGGCGTAGCAGCGCACGCGGTATTCGCGTTCGAGGCGTGCACGGTTCTCGGCGTTGATTTCGATGACGGCGATCTCGCTTGGCGGAATGCCGTTGTTCTGCAGGCCGCCGATCAGCGCGCTCGCCATGTTGCCGCCACCCAGGAATGTGATTTTCATGCCTTGTTTCTTTCACCAAAAATTGCGGTGCCCACCCGCACCATCGTTGCGCCTTCGGCGATTGCCGCTTCCAGATCGTGCGACATGCCCATCGACAACGTGTCCAATGACAGACCTTCCCTGTTTAGTTGCTCAAACGCGTCGCGTACGCGAAGGAAGGCATCACGTTGCCTGGCGAAGTCATCGACCGGCTCCGGAATCGCCATCAACCCGCGCAAGCGGATACGCGGCAATGCCGCCACGCGATGTGCCAGTGCTGACACCTCGTCCACCGTAACGCCACTCTTCGATGCCTCGCCACTGACGTTGACCTGAATGCAGACTTGAAGTGCCGGAAGATTCTCCGGACGCTGTTCGGACAGTCGCTCGGCAATCTTCAGGCGGTCGATCGAGTGCGCCCAGGCGAAGGTCTCGGCGACCGGACGTGTCTTGTTGCTTTGCAGTGGGCCGATGAAGTGCCAGTCGAGATTGAGTGCGGCGAGCGTCCTGGCCTTGTCTACACCTTCCTGAACGTAGTTCTCACCGAATGATCTTTGTCCGGCCAAGGCGGCTTCATGCACATCGGTAGCCGGCCAGGTCTTGCTTACGGCGAGCAGCGAAATGTCATCCGGATTCCGCCCGAACTGCCGCGCAGCGGCTTCAATGCGCGCGATGACGGCTTGCAGGTTGGCGGAGATTGTAGTCATAATCGGCCGTTCGTATAACTTCCGAAGTATAGCACCGGCCCTGCCCGCCGCTGAGGATGAGCTCCGATGGACATCACCGAATTACTGGCTTTCAGTGTAAAGAACAAGGCGTCTGACCTGCACCTCTCGTCGGGGTTGCCACCGATGATTCGCGTGCATGGCGACGTGCGGCGCATCAACTTGCCGGCCATGGAGCACAAGGACGTGCATGCCATGGTCTACGACATCATGAACGACGGTCAGCGCAAGCACTATGAAGAAACGCTCGAGTGCGACTTCTCGTTTGAAATCCCGAATCTCGCACGTTTTCGTGTCAATGCCTTCGTGCAGAACCGGGGCGCTGCGGCTGTGTTCCGGACGATTCCGTCCAAGGTGCTGACGCTTGAGGATCTGGGCGCGCCCAAGATCTTCAAGGACATCGCCGAGTATCCGCGTGGTGTGGTGCTGGTCACCGGGCCGACCGGCTCGGGCAAGTCGACGACCCTGGCGGCGATGATCAATCACATCAACGAGAACGACCACGCGCACATCCTGACTGTCGAGGATCCGATCGAGTTTGTGCACGAGTCGAAGAAATGCCTGATCAACCAGCGCGAGGTCGGGCCACACACCTTGTCGTTCTCGAACGCCTTGCGCTCGGCGCTGCGCGAAGACCCGGACGTCATCCTCGTCGGCGAAATGCGCGACCTTGAAACGATCCGTCTGGCACTAACGGCGGCCGAAACCGGCCACCTGGTATTCGGTACGCTGCACACGTCGAGCGCGGCGAAGACGATCGACCGCGTGGTCGACGTGTTCCCGGCGGCAGAGAAGGAGATGGTGCGCTCGATGCTTTCCGAATCGCTGCGCGCGGTGATCTCGCAGACCCTGCTCAAGACCAAGGATGGTGCCGGACGGACGGCGGCGCACGAAATCATGATCGGCACGCCAGCGATCCGCAACCTGATCCGGGAGAACAAAGTGGCGCAGATGTATTCGGCGATCCAGACCGGTGCGCAGCTCGGCATGCAGACGCTCGACCAGAATCTTCTCGATCTCGTGCGCCGCAACATCGTTTCCGCTGCCGAAGCGCGTGCTCGGGCTGCCAACAAGGATGCTTTCCCCGGGGCGTGAAGCACCGAAAAAGAGAGGTAAATCATGGAACGCGATCAGGCACTTAAATTCATGCACGACCTTCTGCGCCTGATGTCGCAGAAGAACGGTTCTGACCTCTTCATCACCGCCAACTTTCCGCCGGCGATCAAGGTGGACGGCAAGATCATGCCGGTGTCGAACCAAGCGCTATCGGCGACGCATACGGCGGAACTTGCGCGCGCGATCATGAACGACCGCCAGGCGGCCGAGTTCGAATCGACCAAGGAGTGCAATTTCGCGATATCGCCGTCGGGCATCGGGCGCTTCCGCGTCAACGCGCTGATTCAGCAGGGCCGCGTCGCGGTGGTCTGCCGCACGATCAATCTGGCGATTCCCACGCTCGATGAACTCGGCTTGCCCTCGGTGCTGAAGGATATCGCCATGACCAAGCGTGGCCTGGTGATCTTCGTCGGCGGGACGGGGACCGGTAAAACGACTTCGCTGGCCGCCTTGGTTGACCATCGCAACAAGAATAGCCAAGGACACATCATTACGATCGAGGACCCGATTGAATTTATTCACGACCACAAGGGCTGCATCGTCACGCAGCGCGAGGTTGGGGTCGATACGGATTCGTGGGAAGCGGCGCTGAAGAACACCTTGCGTCAGGCGCCGGACGTCATCCTGATGGGCGAAATCCGCGACCGCGACACGATGGACTATGCGGTGGCGTTTGCCGAGACTGGTCACCTTTGCCTGGCGACGCTGCACGCCAACAGCACCAACCAAGCGATCGACCGCATCATCAACTTCTTCCCGGAAGAGCGCCGCCATCAACTGCTGATGGATCTCTCGCTCAACCTGCGTGCGCTGGTATCCCAACGGTTGCTGCCGAAGAAGGACGGCAAGGGGCGCGTCGCGGCGATCGAGATCATGCTCAACTCGCCGCTGATCTCGGACCTGATCTTCAAGGGCGAAGTGCACGAGATCAAGGAGATCATGAAGAAGTCGCGCGAACTCGGCATGCAGACCTTCGACCAGGCGCTCTTCGATCTCTACGAGGCCGGCCGCATTTCTTACGAGGATGCCCTGCGCAACGCCGACTCGATCAACGATCTGCGCCTGCACATCAAGTTGCACGGCAAGGAGTCGAAGGAACGCGATCTCAGCTCCGGGATCGGCCACCTCGAAGTGGTGTAGTCCGGCGCGAGGCGCTTCCTTCAAGCCAAACGGCCGCGTTTGTCGCGGCCGTTTGGCGTTTACGGCGTGAAATGCGCGGGTCTTGGCTCAGCCATTTTGTCCAGATTTGGCGATCCGAAACGTCATCTCATTATCCGCAAGGATATTGGTAGAATCTTTAGTTCCGGCCTTTCATCAATAAGTTCCGCAATTGCATCAAGTAATTAAGCGGGCACATGCCGGATACTCAAAATGAGGAGCACACATGTTCGAGGTACGTATTCACGGCCGAGGCGGCCAGGGGGTTGTGACCGCGGCAGAGATGCTGTCGATCGCGGCATTTGAGGAGGGGCATCACGCGCAGGCCTTCCCAAGTTTTGGTTCCGAGCGAACCGGCGCACCGGTGGTGGCTTTCTGTCGCATCGCCGACAAGGAAATCCGCTTGCGCGAACCGATCATGCAGCCAGATGCATTGATCATCCAGGATCCGACGCTGCTGCATCAGATCGACGTCTTCGCCGGGCTGAAGAAGAACGGCTTCATCCTGATCAACACGACCAACAGCTTTGAGGAACTGGGACTGAGCGACTTCGTTCGCGATTTCCCGGCCGACCGGCTGTGCACGCTCGCAGCGACCGGGCTGGGTCTCAAGCATGTCGGCCGCCCGATGCCGAACGTGCCGCTACTCGCCGGCTTTGCCGCGCTGTCGGGCAGCATCAAGCTCGAATCCGTGTGCCTGGCGATCAACGCCAAGTTTTCGGGCAAGGTCGCGCAGGGCAACGTCGCCGCTGCAACCGAGGCTTTCGAGACGGTTCGCGCTCAAGTCGAAACTGCTCGCAAGGAGGTCGCCCATGCTTAAGCAGATGGAAGGTTCTCATGCCGTCGCCAAGGCCGTTGCACTTTGTCGGCCGGAAGTGATTTGCGCGTATCCGATTTCGCCGCAGACGCACATCGTCGAAGGCATTGGCGAGATGGTGAAGTCAGGCGAACTTCACGATTGCGAGTTCATCAACGTCGAGTCCGAGTTCGCCGCGATGAGCGTGGCGATTGGCTCGTCGGCTGCCGGCGCGCGGACCTATACCGCGACCGCGTCGCAAGGCTTGTTGTTCATGGTCGAAGCCGTCTACAACGCATCGGGCCTCGGCTTGCCGATCGTGATGACGGTGGCCAACCGTGCCATCGGTTCGCCGATCAACATCTGGAACGACCACTCCGACTCGATCTCGCAACGCGACAGCGGCTGGATCCAGATCTTCGCCGAGACCAACCAGGAGGCGCTCGACCTGCACATCCAGGCGTTCAAGTTGGCCGAAGAGTTGAGCCTGCCGGTCATGGTCTGCATGGACGGATTTATCCTGACGCATGCCTACGAACGCGTCGACATGCCGACGCAGGAACAGGTTGATGCTTTCCTGCCACCGTACGAACCGCGTCAGGTGCTCGATACCGATGCGCCCGTTTCGATCGGCGCCATGGTCGGGCCCGAGGCCTTCACCGAAGTGCGCTACCTCGCACACGTCAAGCAGATGCAGGCCCTCGACCTGATCCCGAAGCTCGCCGGCGAGTTCAAAACGATCTTTGGCCGCGACTCCGGCGGTCTGGTGCGCTCGTATCGTACCGAGGATGCCGAGACCATCGTCGTCGCCATGGGTTCGGTGCTCGGCACGATCAAGGATACGGTGGACGAGATGCGCGATGCCGGTGTCAAGATCGGCGTACTCGGCGTCATCTCCTTCCGTCCCTTCCCGCTCGAAGCCGTGCGCGCCGCACTCAAGAATGCGAAGCGCGTCGTCGTCCTCGAAAAGACCTTCGCTGTCGGTATCGGCGGCATTCTCGCCACCGACGTTCGGACCGCGCTGGCGGGCATTCAGCATGCAAGCTACACGGTCATCGCCGGTCTCGGCGGTCGGCCGATTCTCAAGAAGTCGCTGCACGAGATGCTCGACAAAGCCGGACGCGACGAACTCTCGGGCCTCACCTTCCTCGACCTCGACTGGAAGGTGGTGAACAAGGAACTGGAGCGCGAGCGGCAGAAGCGCCGTTCGGGGCCGATTGCGGAAAACATCCTGCGCGACGTGAACAACGTCGCCGCGCACGGCGTTTGAGGAGCAGACCATGAGCTATCAACCGATCAAGTTCTACCAGACCGGCACCTTCACCGTCGGCAACCGTCTGCTCGTGCCCGAAGAGCGCAGTGTGCAGGCCAACATGGAACGCACCAACTCGCTGAATTCCGGCCATCGCGCCTGCCAGGGCTGTGGTGAAGCGCTCGGCGCGCGCTACGCGATCGACGCGGCGATGCACGCGACCAACAACCAGCTGATCGCGGCCAACGCGACCGGCTGCCTGGAAGTGTTCTCGACGCCGTATCCGGAAACCTCGTGGCAGATTCCGTGGATTCACTCGCTGTTCGGCAATGCGCCGGCGGTCGCCACCGGCATCGCCGCCGCGATCAAGGTCAAGCGCCAGAAGGGCGTGATGAACGACGTGCGCGTTGTTGCCCAGGGCGGTGACGGCGGCACCACCGACATCGGCTTCGGCTGTCTCTCCGGCATGTTCGAGCGCAACGACGACGTGCTCTACATCTGCTACGACAACGGCGGCTACATGAACACCGGCGTCCAGCGCAGCTCGGCGACGCCGCCGGCCGCGCGCACGGCGACGACGATGCCAGTCGGTCCGGAACCGGGCAACGTCTTCGGCCAGGGCAAGTTCCTGCCGGCGATTGCCATGGCGCATGAGATTCCCTACGTTGCGACGGCCACCGTCGCCGACCTGCGCGATCTCGAATACAAGGTCCGCCGGGCGATGACCTTCCGCGGCGCGCGCTACATCCACATCCTCGTGCCCTGCCCGCTTGGCTGGGGATCGGCGTCGCACGACACCTTGCGTCTCTCGAGGCTGGCCAAGGAAACCGGCGTCTTCCCGGTGTTCGAGGCCGAGCACGGCGAACTCAAGACGTCGACCAAGATTCGCCGCCTGCTGCCGGTCGAGGAGTACCTGCGGCCTCAGAAGCGCTTTGCCCACCTGTTCGGCAAGAATCCGGCCGTTGATACGATCGCCCGCCTGCAGGCGTTGGCCGACAAGAACATCCGCAAATACGATCTGCTCAGCAAGGAGGCGTACTGATGAAGCCGTTTGCCATCACTCTTGACCCCGGCTCGTCGCTCGCCAACCGTACCGGCTCCTGGCGGACCGAGCGCCCGGTCTATCTCGACAAGCTGCCGCCGTGCAACAACCAATGCCCGGCCGGCGAGGACATCCAGGGCTGGCTGTTCCATGCCGAGTCCGGCAACTACGAAGCAGCCTGGCGGCATCTAACCAAGGACAATCCCTTCCCGGCGATCATGGGCCGCGTCTGCTACCACACCTGCGAGGGCGCCTGTAACCGTGGGCAACTCGATTCGCCGGTCGGCATCAACTCGGTCGAACGCTTCCTCGGCGACGAGGCGATCAAGCGCAAGTGGAAGCTGGCCGAGCCGGCGAGCGAATCCGGCAAGCACGTGCTGATCGTCGGTGCCGGCCCGTCCGGCATGTCGGCGGCGTATCACTTGCGCCGACTGGGGCACAAGGTCACCGTCTGCGAGGCCGGCCCGCTGATGGGCGGCATGATGCGCTTCGGTATTCCGAAGTACCGCCTGCCGCGCGAAGTGCTCGACGCCGAGATGCAGCGCGTCGTCGACATGGGCGTCGAGGTCAAGCTCAACACCAAGGTCGACAACATTCTCGAGACCATGCAGGCAGGCAAGTTCGACGCCGCCTTCCTTGCCGTCGGCGCACACATCGGCAAGCGCACCAGCATTCCGGCCGGTGCCGTTTCGAAGATCGTCGATGCCGTTTCCGTGCTGCGCAGCATGGAAGGTGAAGACAAGCCGATGCTTGGGCGCAAGGTCGTCGTCTATGGCGGCGGCAATACCGCCATCGACGTCGCACGCACGGCCAAACGCATGGGTGCCGAGCCGATCATCGTTTACCGCCGTACGCGCGACAAGATGCCGGCGCACGACTTCGAGGTCGAGGAGGCGATGCAGGAAGGCGTGATGATCAAGTGGCTGTCGACGATCAAGCAGGCCGGCGAATCGAGCATCACGATCGAGAAGATGGAACTCGACTCGTCGGGTTTCCCGCAGCCGACCGGCGAGATCGAAACGCTGGAAGCTGATTCGGTCGTCCTCGCGCTCGGGCAGGACGTGGACCTCGGGCTGCTGAACGGCGTGCCGGGGCTGGAAGTGACGGACGGCGTGGTCAAGGTCGATGCCAACATGATGACCGGCCACGCCGGTATCTTCGCCGGCGGCGACATGGTGCCGGCCGAGCGCAACATCACGGTCGGCGTCGGACACGGCAAGAAGGCGGCGAAGAACATCGACGCCTGGCTGCGCGGCACGACGTATGTGGCGCCGCCCAAGCACCCACTGGCGACGTTCGAGAAGCTCAACACCTGGTACTACTCAGATGCGCCGAAGACCGTGCGCCCGACGCTCGACATCATCCGCCGTCAATCGACGTTCGAGGAAGTGCAGGGCGGGCTGGACGAGAGCACGGCGTTGTTCGAAGCGCGGCGTTGTCTCTCCTGCGGTAACTGCTTCGAGTGCGACAACTGCTATGGCGTCTGCCCCGACAATGCAGTGATCAAACTCGGGCCGGGCAAGCGCTTCGAGTTCAACTACGACTACTGTAAAGGCTGCGGCCTGTGCGTGGCCGAGTGTCCGTGCGGCGCGATCAACATGGTGCCGGAGAATCACTGAGCGATTTCGCTACTCACGGTTCAGGTGACGGAATAGGCGGGAATCCCGAGCAGGGGTTCCCGCCTATTTATTTAGCAATCGTTTTTTGTAATGGAAAATAAGTTTAGCTTTAAATAAAGATCCTTCGCTCCTACACTTGAGGAACAAAAACAGTCTCGCGTTGTCGCGGCGCGGACAACCAATAACACAAGCCGAAGCATTGTTCCACGTCACACAGGTTGCACACAGGTTGATATGGGGGATCAAAGTGGCTCATTCAGTGTATGGGGTTTGGGACGGGAAGGTTCACGATTGCCGTTCCGAAAGGTCGGCCGGTTCTGAAGTTGCCTTGGCGGGGCTAGACGAGTTTGCGCCGGACAACCCGACCAAGGCGTTCATTGCCAATCGCGGTTTCCTGGTTCTCGATCCGGATATTTCGCTGGCCGAAGCGCTCAGCCAGTACATGAGTCACGCGGCCAGCGAGTCCTGCGGTCGTTGCACGCCGTGTCGCGTCGGCACGCAGCGCATGCGCGACCTGTTGAAAGGCGTCGTCAACGGTTCGGCGCCGGCCGGCGTGTTCAAGGAGCTAGAAGAACTCGCCGAGCAGGTGAGCAACACATCATTGTGCGGGCTCGGGCAGAGTTGCTCGCGCGCGTTGCTCGCCGCGCTACGCCATTTTCGCGACGAGCTGAAACCGCTGTCGCCGGCACAGGCCGTCTTCCAGCACAGCTACGCGTACACGACGGCGCCGTGCATCGAAGCGTGCCCGTCGAAGATCGACGTTCCCAAGTACATCGATGGCGTCAAGGGCGGCAAGTTCGACTTCGCGCTCGGCGTGATCCTCGAAAAGTACTCGATGGCCGCGACCTGCGGGCGGGTGTGCGTGCGGTTCTGCGAAGACGCCTGCCGCCGCGCCGGGGCCGAAGGCGCGGTCGGCATCCGCATGCTCAAGCGCTACGCCGCCGATCAGGCGCTGGCCAACGACCGGCTCAAGTTCAAGCGCCCGTCGGTGCAGCACCCGCAGCGCGTGGCGGTGGTCGGCGCTGGTCCGGCCGGCATCACCTGTGCCTACAAGCTGCTGCTCGACGGATTCCAGGTCGACGTCTTCGATGCCCAGAAGTCTTCGGGTGGCATGGCTTTGATCGGCATTCCGAGCTATCGCCTGCCCAAGGATGTGGTGAAGGCGGAGAGTGACGGCATCGTCCGCCAGTTGGGCGGCAACTTTTTCTACGGCAAAGTGCTTGGGCGCGATTTCACCGTCGATGCCCTGTTGTCCAGTGGGTACGACGCCGTCTTCCTCGGCTACGGTGCCAGCCTCGGTACCACGCTGGGCATTCGCAACGAGGAGCAGAAACCGGAGGGCTATACCTCGGGTGTCGACTTCCTGTTCAACGTCCACAAGCATGTCGAACACGGCGAGCCGTTCGCGGTCAGTGGCGACGTGGTCGTCGTCGGCGGCGGCAACGTGGCGATGGACTGCGTGCGGTCCGCGCTGCGAATGGGCGCTCGCTCGGTACATCTCGTCTATCGGCGGACGCTAGAGGACATGCCGTGCGAACACGACGAAGTCCGAGCCGCCGAAGAAGAGGGCGTCATCTTCCATTGCCTGGTCAATCCGTCGGCGCTGGTCATCGAGAACGGCAAGCTGCAGGGCGTCGAACTCGTCAGGATGCACCGCGGCGAACGCGATGCCACCGGGCGGCGCAGCGTCGAAGCGATTCCGGGCAGCGAGTTCTTCATGCGCTGTGATCTGCTCATCGCGGCCATCGGGCAGAAGGTGGACAAGGAAACTCTGCAGGTGGACGAAGCTATCGAACGCGATCGCTGGCACTGCGTCAAGGTTAATCCGGATACGCTCGAAACTTCGCGGCGCGGTGTTTTCGCCGGCGGCGACTGCGTACTCGGACCGCAACCTCTCGTCAATGCGCTCGATCACGGCGAACGCGCGGCAGCGAGCATTCGCGACTACCTGCTGTACGGCGAGATCCGGCAAACGCCGGCGTTCCGCATGCAGAAGCTGCTTGCCCGCAACCATTTGCTCGACGGCGAATGCTTGAGCAATCCGGTGATCCAGAGACCGCGCGCGCCTGTTCCCGAACGCGATGTGGATGAGCGGATCACCAGCTTTGCCGAAGTCGACGGCGTGCTGGCCAAGGAAGATGCCTACGAGGAAGCGCGGCGCTGCCTGCGCTGCTATCGCATCTATTCGATCGTCACGGCGAAGTCCCTGAAGAACGGCAACGGGAGTGGGCACGCCATGAGTCATGAACAGCAACCCACAGCCATTGCGGGGTAGTCATCCATGTACGCCAACATCAACGGCCGCGAGTTCGAATTCAAGGCCAACGAAACGATCCTCGACGTGGCTCGCCGCAACGGCATCCACATTCCGACACTCTGCGAGCTGCACGACATAGACCACGCCCCCGGCACCTGCCGCGTCTGTCTCGTCGAAGTGCACGCTGGCGACGATCCGACGCCGCGCTACATGACCGCCTGCGACACGCCGATGGTCGAGGGCTGGAACGTCATGACGCGCACGCACAAGGTGCAGGAGATGCGCCAGCTGCAGATGGAAATGACGATGGCCGACCATCGCCAGGACTGCGCCACCTGTCCGCGCACCGGGCGCTGCGAGCTGCTGGTGGCGGCCAATTCGGTCGGCCTGAAGCAGGTGCGTTTCCGCTATACCGAAGGCTGGAAGGATCTGCCGCCCGACACTGGCAGTCAGCCGATCATCTACGACCGCAGCCGCTGCATTCGCTGCGCACGTTGTGTCGCCGTCTGCCGCAAGATCCAGGATGTCGATGCGCTCGAGCAATCCGGCTGGGGCAATACCGCCGGCGTGCGGCTCAAGGGCGGTTCGGTCGATGCCTCGCCGTGCGTGACCTGCGGGCAATGCGTCATGGTCTGCCCGACCGGTGCGCTGGCCGAACGCGACCAGACGCAGGAAGTGCTCGACTACCTCGCCGACCCGGACATCATTACCGTGTTCCAGACCGCGCCGGCGATCCGCGTCGGTTTCGGCGAGGAGTTCGGATTGCCGCCGGGCACCAACGTCGAGGGGCAGATCATCGCTGCGTTGCGCAAGCTCGGCGCCGACGTGATCCTCGACACCAACTTTGGCGCCGACGTCGTGATCATGGAGGAAGGCACTGAACTGCTCGGCCACCTCAAGGAGAAGAAGCGCCCGACCTTCACCTCGTGCTGTCCGGCCTGGATCAACTTTGCCGAAAAACACTACCCGGAAGTCCTGCCGCTGCTCTCTACTACGCGCTCGCCGCAGGCGGTGATGGGCAAGGTCGCCAAAACCTATCTGGCGCAAAAGCGCGGCCTTGACCCGAAGATGATGCGCATGATCTCGATCATGCCGTGTACGGCGAAAAAGGGCGAAGCAGCGCGCGAACAGTTGGCGACGAACGGCATCCCGGACGTCGACATCGTGCTGACCATGCGCGAGTTTGCCCGCCTCTTGCGCCGCGAAGGCATCAACCTGAAGCAACTCGAACCGTCGACCTACGACGATCCGCTGATGAGCGAGTACTCCGGTGCGGGCGCCATTTTCGGCACCACCGGCGGCGTCATGGAAGCGGCGGTACGCACCATGTACTACGTGGTCAACGGCAAGGAGCTGGAGCACGTCGAGGTGGCGCAGCTGCGCGGCTTCGAAAACGTGCGTTCGGCCCACGTCAATCTCGGCGGCGAGTTCGGCGAGATCAAGGTGGCCATGTGCCACGGACTCAAGGGGACGCGCAAGCTCGTTGAGGCGGTGCTTGACGGCAGCGCCGACTTCGACTTCATCGAGATCATGGCCTGCCCCGGCGGTTGCGTCGACGGCGGCGGCACGCTGCGTTCGAAGAAGGCTTACATTCCCTATGCGATGAAGCGGCGCGAGACGATCTTCGATATCGACCGCACCAAGGTGCGCGTGCGCCAGTCACACAACAACCGGCAGGTACAGAAGCTCTACGCCGACTATCTCGAGTCGCCGCACTCGGAGAAGGCCCATCACATGTTGCACACGCATTACGCGTCGCGCCCTTGCGGCGTCGAGGCGAACGTCCAGGCCGAGTGGGACGAGATCGACGCGCAGGGCAAGCGCTGAGACGAGGTGCGGAGTACAGTGATGACGCAACAGCAAACTAGCGACTGGCTCAACGCCGGCGTGGTCGACGACATCCTGCACGGCATCGTGCGCGACGACGGCCGGATTCGCGCGGTGCTGCAGAAGGCGCGCGAACTCAAGGGGCTCGACATGGCGGACGTCGCGGTGCTCTGCCACATCGCCGCGCCTGAACAGATCGAAGAACTCTTCGCCACGGCGCGTAGTGTCAAGGAAGAGATCTACGGCCATCGCATGGTGCTCTTTGCCCCGCTCTATATCTCCAACGTCTGCGGCAACGAGTGCTCCTACTGCGCCTTCCGCGCTTCGAACAAGGCGTTGCAGCGTACCGCGCTCGACATGGACGGTATCAAGCGCGATACCGCCGAATTGGTGAAGCAGGGGCACAAGCGCCTGCTGCTGGTCGCCGGCGAAGGCTATTCGGCCGCCAACGGCGGCTTTCAGTACGTGCTCGACGCGATCGCCGCCGTCTATGACGTGACCGATGCAACGGGCAACATCCGCCGCCTCAACGTCAACCTCGCGCCGCTCGAAGTCGACGAGTTCGGGCAGCTCAAGCATGCGGGGATCGGTACCTACCAGCTCTTCCAGGAAACCTACCATCGCCCGACCTACGCCGCCGTGCACACCGCCGGCAAAAAGCGCGACTACGACTGGCGGGCAACGGCGCTCGACCGCGCGATGCAGGCCGGCATCGACGATGTCGGCATGGGCGTGCTCTTCGGCCTCCATGACTGGCGCTTCGAACTTCTCAGCCTGATGCAGCACATCCGGCACCTGGAGGACGTGTTCGGCGTCGGCTGCCACACGATCAGCGTGCCGCGCATCGAACCGGCCGATCACTCCGATTTCTCGCTCGCGCCGCCGGCGCCGGTCAGCGATCTCGACTTCAAGAAGATCATCGCCATCCTGCGCCTCGCCGTGCCCTACACCGGGCTCATCCTGTCGACGCGCGAGTCGGCGGCGATCCGCCGCGAGTGCTACGCGCTCGGCGTCTCGCAGATCTCGGCCGGCAGCCGGACCAATCCCGGCGGCTACAGCGCAGGCGAAGACACAGCCGGCCAGTTCCAGCTCGGCGACCACCGCTCGCTCGATGAAGTCGTCCACGAGCTGTCGACGATGGGCTTCATTCCCTCGTTCTGTACCGCCTGTTACCGGCTCGGCCGCACCGGGCAGGATTTCATGGATCTCGCCAAGCCCGGCCTGATCAAGCTCAAGTGTGATCCGAACGCGGTGACGACCTTCCAGGAGTACCTGATCGACTACGCCTCGGAATCGGCGCGTTGCGATGGCGAGAAAGCCATCGGCTGCGAACTCTCCGGCATGAGTGCCAAGGCGCGAAAGACTTCCGAACGCATGCTGGCGCGCATCCGCGACGGCCGGCGCGACGTCTATTGTTAGGCCGGGTGGCACATGCTTGAAACGCCCAAGGGATTGCGGCTGCACATCGGCCTCTTTGGCCGCCGCAACAGCGGCAAGTCGACGCTGATGAATGCGTTGATCGGCCAGTCCATTTCGATCGTCTCCGACCAGCCCGGGACGACGACCGATCCGGTCGAGAAGACGATGGAGCTGTCGCCGCTCGGGCCGGTCGTCCTTGTCGATACGGCCGGCTTTGACGATGTCGGAGAACTCGGCGCACTGCGCGTCGGCAAGTCGCGCGCCGTGCTTGAACGCGTAGACGTCGGCATCGTGGTCGTCGGTGCCGAGGGCTTGGGGTCGTTCGAACTCGAGATCATCGATGCGCTGCGCGCCGCCGGAGCGCCGCTGCTCGTCGTCTTCAACAAATCCGATCTCGCGCGACCTGCAGCGGAAACGCTGGCCCGTCTCGAAGACGACGGCATCGACACTGTGGTCGCCGCCGCTGGTCGCGGAGAAGGTATAGAACGCGTCAAGGAAGGCCTGTTCCGGCAGGTACCGGACGCTTGCCTCGTCGACCCGCCGTTCGTCGGCGATCTCGTGTCGCCGGGCGATACGGTCGTCCTCGTCGTGCCGATCGATCTGGGGGCGCCCAAGGGTCGCTTGATCCTGCCTCAAGTCCACGCGCTACGCGACCTGCTCGATCACGGCGCGCTGGCCCTGATCGTCAAGGAAAGCGAGCTCGCCGCCGCGCTGGCACGGCTCAATACGTCACCGCGGCTGGTCATCTGCGATTCACAAGTGGTGCAGCGCGTCGCCGCCGAGACGCCGCCGGAAATCCGCATGACGACCTTCTCCATCCTCATGGCGCGCATCAAGGGCGACATGCTCAAACTGGCCGCCGGCGCCGGGGCGCTGTCGCGGCTCAAGCCGGGCGACCGCGTGCTGATCGCCGAAGCCTGCACGCACCATCCGCGCGAAGACGACATCGGGCGCGTGAAGATACCGCGCTGGCTCGCGCACTACGCCGGCGGCGCGCTCGACATCGATGTTCGTGCCGGAAAGGACTTTCCCGATGACCTCACGCCCTACGCCCTCGTGGTGCAGTGCGGCGGCTGCACCGTCACACGCAAGCAGATCCTCGTGCGCCAGTACCGCGCCGCGCACCAGGGCGTACCGATGACCAACTACGGCATGGCGATCTCGGTGTCGCAGGGCGTCATCGAGCGCGCGCTGGAGTGTTTTCCGGCGGCGCTGGAGGCGTATCGGCGGGGTGTGGCGGGGGCGTCTGCATGAGCGTTGCAACGTTGACGCGGAAACGTATCGCGGTCGCTCCGGCGGCAGCTGGCGCGATAACACCCATATCCTCGGCGCGAGTGAACTCCGAGGCGCCATTTTCTGCCGAAGCCCGTATGCTCGCGGCGAGCCTCGACTGCGGACGGCCGAACCGCGAGCTCCTGCACCGCATCCTCGCGGCGCAGACGGCCGACGAGGTCGAGGTCATTCGCCGTGCCGCCGAACGGACGCTGCTTGAACACTGCGGCGATACGGTGCGTCTGCGCGGCCTGATCGAGTTCTCCAACCGCTGTGCTTCCGACTGCTACTACTGCGGCATCCGGCGCAGCAACCGTGCGCCGAAACGCTACACACTGCGTCAGGACGAGATCGTCGAGACGGCGTGCTGGTGCGCCGCACAAGGCTACGGGTCGGTCGTCCTGCAATCCGGCGAGCGGCGCGATGCGCGCTTCGCCCGCTTCGTCGCCGACACGCTACGCGCGATCAAGGCCGCGACGCAGTCGGACGCGTTGCCGCAAGGCGTCGGCATCACGCTGTGCGTCGGCGAGCAGTCGCCCGAAGCCTACGCCGAGTGGTTCGCCGCCGGCGCGCATCGCTATCTGCTGCGCATGGAAACTTCCTCGCAGCGCCTGTTCGCCGCCTTGCACCCGGCCGGCCAGCGCTACGACTCCCGCGTCGATTGCCTGAGGGCACTCAAGGCGATTGGCTATCGCGTCGGCTCCGGCGTCATGATCGGCTTGCCGGGGCAGACGCTCGACAACCTCGTCGACGACCTCTTCTTCTTCCGCGACATCGGCGCCGACATGATCGGCATGGGACCGTACATTCCGCATGCGCAGGCAACGCTGACCGGAACGATTCCTGATGTGTCGACGCGACTTGGGCTGGCGCTGCGCATGATCGCCGCGACGCGCCTGCTGCTGCCGGAGATCAACATCGCCGCGACGACGGCCTTGCAGACGCTGGCGCTGGATGGCCGCGAGCAGGGCCTGCGCTTTGGTGCCAACGTCGTCATGCCGCAGGCGACGCCCTTGCGGGTCCGCCGCGACTACGCGCTCTACGACGGCAAACCGTGTCTCGACGACAGCGCCGGGCAGTGCGCCAGCTGCCTTGAAAGCCGGATCGCTTCGGTCGGTCGGCGGATTTTGCGCAATGCCTGGGGCGACCCGGCTGTGGTGCGGCCGCCCGGCTGAGTCGTTTCAGGCCTTCCTTTCCGCGAGCGTGCCGGTAGCGGTGGGCGCAATGGCGGCGGCGACGCCGGCATCGACCGAGCGGATGTGCAGGTCGCGCTGCGGGAAGGGGATCTCGATGCCGGCCGCCTGCAGCGCAGCATGGATCTCGAGCGCCATCTCGCTGCGGATATCCGCGCCGAGATCGAAGTCGTCCGTCCACACGCGCACCACGAAATCCAGCGAACTCTCGCCAAAGCCGTTGAACAGCACCGACGGTGGCGGATCGAAGCTGATACCGTGGATCTTGTTGGCAACTTCAAGCAACAGCGCCTGTACGTCACGCGGCGCGCAGCCGTAGGCGACGCCGACCGGCACTTCGATGCGTCGCCGTCGATTGCTGAGAGTCCAGTTGGTCAGTTTCTCGGAGAGCAGCAGGCCGTTCGGGACCAGCACGTCGGCGCCGTCGAAGGTCGTGATCGTTGTCGTGCGGATGCCGATGTCGCGAATCCTGCCCGTGGTTCCCGACAACTCGACCGTATCGCCCGGCTGGACCGGCCGCTCGATCATCAGGATCAGGCCGCAGACGAAATTGTTGATCACCGTGTTCAGACCGAAACCGATGCCGACGCTGAGCGCGCCGACGACCAGCGCCAGTTGCGACATCTGGAATCCGGCGGCGGTGAGCGCAACCAGCAACCCGAGCATCAGCAGCGAGTAGTAGGACATGGTCGATACGCTGTTGGCGACGCCGCGCGGCAGCGTCATCTTCGGCAACACGTCCTCCGCGAGCACGCTGCGGATGGTCCGGGCGATCCAGAAGGAGAGATAGACCGAGCCGCAGAAAAGCACGATGCCGCCGACGGTGATCGAGATGCTGCCTGCCTCGATCGTGAAGCCGGAGATCGCATAGAGCTTGGTCTTGGCGAGATCGAACACGCGCAGCGAGTAGAGCGTCGCCGTCACCCACGCCAGCCCGAGCGCGAGATTGAATAGGCTGAAGGCCGCTTCGAAGGCGCGGCCGGTATGTTCCGCCCTGATGGGCGTGCTTTCCTTGCCGGACTTGGTGAGGATGTAGGCGTAGGCATGAACGACCTCGCGCGCGGCGCACAGGAAGAGGGCCAGGTAGAGGTTGTTGAGCGCGGCTTCGGTGAGCAATGCGGCCAGATGAACGCCGCCGAAGAGGTTGGCGACAACGGCGAAGGCCAGCGCCGTGCCGGTCGCACCGAACAGCAGCAGAGCCATCTTTCGGGCGCGCAGATCGCGTGTCGGCTGGACGCGGAAGAGACGAAAGACGAGCCAGAGCAGTGCGCCCAGGAGCAACAGTCCGTTGATGAGCAACGTGACGCGGTAGTCGACGGGCAGCGTCGTGATCAGCTGGCTGAAGAAACTGACGGCGAAGAAGAAGGCGGTGGTGTAGATCCATCCGCCGATGTTGTTGCGTATCCACTTCGGCTGCAGTCTCATGACCGGGAGCCATGCGAACGCCAGCAGTAGCCGCACGCCGAACCACGGACCATCGAAATCGACGGCCAGGAGACACATGATGGAAAACAGCAGCCAAGCGGAGAATGGTCGGCTGAGCGTCTTCCGGTAATGCTCCAGATCGGTGTCACTGCCGATGATGCGCTTGGCCCAGCGCGACAGGTAAATGAACAGCGGCAGCGCGAGCAGCGCCACGACGGCGAGAATGGTATGCCGGGTGCGCGCGGCCTCGCTGTAGGCCTTCGTGAAGTCCGCCTGGATGGCGAATCCGCTGACGACGCTCTGCATGTTGCCTTTGGCTTGATCGCTCGCTCCGGCGAGGGCGGCGAACAGGTTCTCGGCATCGAAGTTCCAGAGTTTGCGGTCGATCACGTTGATCTGGTCACGTATGGTCGACCGGTGCTTGCTGACTTTCTCCTGCAGTACGCTGGCTTCCCGATTGAGGTCGAGCAGACGCGAAAGCGGCTTGGAAACTGCGTTGGCGACCTGGCTGAACTCGCGGTTCAATGCATCAATGTCGTTGAGCAGGTCGGGTGCGATGAAATTGGCCGATTGCTGGCGGGTCTCCTGCCAGAGCCTTCGCCGCTGAGCCAGCTCTCCGGCGTCGGCGGACAACGGGCCAGTGCTCGCCTGCAGGTCGTCCTGCAACAGCGTCAGTCTCTTGTCGAGAAACAGCAGGTGACGCTGGAGCGCGTCGAGCCCGGAGTACGGGAGCGTATCGAAGTCCTTGCTCACGATCTTGCCGCCGAGCGTGCCGATGCTGCGCTTGATATCAGCAAGGCGCTGTTCCAGCGCGTCGATCTTGCCGTCCGCCGCGTTCCGCTGCACAGCCTGTTGCAGGAAGACGTTTTCCTCGAGCAAGCGGCGGGGAAGTTCGCCCACTTCGATCGCGGAGGGTGTCTCGGCTTCAGCCGTCTTTTCGGTCGTGCTTGATGGTTTCAAGCTCAGGCCGGGGATCTGGGCGAAGGCGCTGGCGCAGATCAGCAGCGACAGGGCAATCGCGAATCTGGAGACGTATGCCGCAAGCGGACGGTGGCTCATCGTCAGTGCATCCTTTATGGCTTGGCGGTCACTTCAGCAGCCGCCGCCGCGTCAGCATACTCGCGATGTAGAAGGCGACGAATGCGATGGCGAGCAGGGCCGAGACGTGCATGAGCATGTTTGCCGGCACTTCGCCGAGCAGCAGCGGGCGCGCCAGTTGGACTGCATGCGACAGCGGCAGCCACGACGCCACGGCATGCACGATCGCCGGCAACTGGTCGGCCGGGAAGAAGACGCCGGAAACGAGCAGCATCGGCGTGATGAAGAGGGTGAAGTAGTACATGAAGAAATCGTAGGACGGCGCCAGCGCGCAGATGATCAGTCCCATCGCCGCGAAAGTGATGCCGGTGAGGAAGATCACGGGAATCGCCCACAGCGCGAGCGGCGAGGTCGTCAGGCCGAGGGCGAAGATGACGATCAGGATCGCCAGCCCCGACAGCAAGCTCTTGCTCGCTGCCCAGACGAGTTCGCCGGCCAGCACGTGGTCGAGCGAGAGCGGCGTGTTGAGGATCGCGTCCCAGGTCTTCTGCACGTGCATGCGCGAGAACGACGAGTACAACGCCTCGAAGGTCGCCGCGTTCATCGTGCTGGCGACGACGGTACCGGCCGCGAGAAAGGCAACATAGCTGACGCCATTCATCTGCGGCAACATGCCGCCCAGCCCGTAGCCGAGGCCGAGCATGTAGATCAGCGGGTCGGCGAGGTTGCCGAGCACCGAGGGAATGGCCAGCTTGCGCCAGACGAGGAAGTTGCGTCGCCAGACCGGCAACCAGCGCAGTCCGGGGCGGGGAATCGCGTAAAGGTTCGGTGTGCTCATGGTCAATCCCTCAGCTCGCGTCCGGTCAGCTTGATGAACACGTCTTCCAGGCTGGCGGCGCGGTGCAGGTAACGCAGGGCAGGTTCGTCGGCGAGCGCGGCGATCAATGGCGCGGTGTCGTGGCAGTAGTAGAAGGCGGTTTCGCCGGCGACTTCCAGGCGTTCGCCGAGGTGGCTGCGCGCACGCGCCCAACTGCCGGCGTCATCGCCGAACACCTCGACCACATGCGGTTCGATGTGCGTGGCGATAAGGTCGCGCGGTGCGCCTTCAGTGACCATGCGACCGTTATCGATGACGGCGAGGCGGTCGCACAGGCGTTCGGCCTCGTCCATGAAGTGGGTGGTCAGGATCAGCGTCTTGCCGCGCGCCGTCAGCTGTTTCAGGCGATCCCAGATCAGGTGCCGCGCCTGCGGATCGAGTCCGGTCGTCGGCTCATCAAGAAAGACGATGTCCGGGTCGTTGACCAGCGCGCGCGCCAGCGTCAGCCGCCGCTTCATGCCGCCGGAGAGCGTCTGGATGCGCGCGTTCTCCTTGCCCTTGAGGCCGGCGAATTCAAGCAGATCGGGAATGCGCGCCCGGGTCGCTGCGCTCGACAGGCCAAAGTAGCCGCCAAAGATCAGCAAGTTCTCGCTCACCGTGAAGTCCGGATCGAGATTGTCGAACTGCGGCACGACGCCGACCTGTTCGCGTGCCTTGGCCGCGTCGCAAGGAATCGTGACACCGCCGAGCCTGATGTCGCCGGCGTCGGGCGCGGTCAGCCCGAGGCAGCAGCGCAGCGTCGTCGTCTTGCCGGCGCCGTTCGGCCCGAGCAGCCCGAAGCAGGTGCCGCGCGGAACACTGAAGTCGATGCCGCAGACGACTTCCTTGTCGTCGTAGCACTTGTGTAGGTTGGTGACGTGGAGCGCCGCGGTGCTTGCGGAGTGGTTGTTTTCTTGGTCTGGGTTCATGTTGTCGGGCGATCGGTTACGGCGCGCAAGCCGCCAAGCGGACGTTGACAGCAGTGAAGCGGATGAGTACTGCATGGTAAACCACTTCCAGATCACAACACGCCGACACGGTCGCCGCGATTCATAAGAGCCGGATTCTGCCGGGAGGGCGGCCGACCTCTTCGGCAGTCAGGTCGCCGGCGTGTCCGTCGGTCGACTGCTCAGCGGCGACGCTTTGAGCAATCCCGCCATGAAGTCGCTTGGTGCTTCGGTGATCTCTTTCCCGTCGTGGAAGAGCACGACGACATCGAGGAAGTCGCCGGGCAGCGAGTGCCGAGCGACGTTGTCCGGGCTGATGGTGACGCGGCCGAGCGCCTTCGCGGTCGGCCATTGGCGATGCACGAAGGTGTGGTAGACGAGTTCGGAGCAGACGATGCGGTCGGTCGATTCGACGTCGAAGTTGAAGTCGTAACCTTTGCCGACCTGCCGTATCGCCTGCAGGATGACCTGGATGCGTTGGGCTTCGAAGATCGTCTGGTCGCGCAGGACGGCAAGGTCGTCAATGTTCATGAAGTGGCGCATGGTGTTCATTTTGACCCCGGCGCGTAGCGCTTCGACGACGCCACGGCCCGCTTCAATCTCGCTGTGGTACCTGCGTACGACCGGATGTTCCCAGATGCCGAGCGCGCGCAACTCATCGGGCGTGCCGACCCAGACCGCGACGTGCCCCCAATGCCCGGGGATGAAGCTGTCGGTCAGGCGGAACGGTGTCTTTTCGAGCAGGATGTCACCCGCTCGCAGGCGGGAACTGACGTGTTCGAGGATTTCAGGTTGGCCGTCGAGTTTGCCTTTGCGGCTTTCGACCAGGCCGACGGCGTTGCCGAAAACCATGCTCGGCAGGAACATCCCCTGATCCTTGAGCGTCAGCATGGTGTCGAGCCCCGTCGCGGCGAGGAAGCTCGTCACGTTCCCGACAAAGCCGATCGGCCGAACCGTGCGCACAGCATTGCGTGCGGGACTCTGCTCGATCAGCCCGACGAGATAGCGGTAGTCGTTATCGGTGGCGGCCATTTCGCCGTAACCGTGGTCTTCGAACCATTGAATGCCGCGGCGCACGCGGAAGCGGTTGTTGGGCGAGGCGAAGGAGAGCGCGATCTTGTTGAGTTGGCCTTCACGCAGTTCAAAGGACTTGTCGTCGCGGTTGAGATGGCGACGCAGCGAACTGTCAGAGTGGTAGAGCGAGACGGCCGACAGGTAGTTGTCGTAGAGCAGCAGCGCTGCGGAGAGCGACATGGCAATGCCGGTGGCCTGCATCTGCGCGCGTGCTTCGTCTGCCGGGATCGAGAAGTCGAGCCAGCACTCGTGCTTCTTGCTGATGCGAAGCAGGGCCTCGCGTTGCTCCAAGATTGCCGTGGCGCCGCGGTTGAGACGCATCAGGTCTTCGCCCGAAAGCGGTTTGTTCTTGTCGAGCTTGGCGCGCAGTTCGTGGTACAGGTCGATTGCCGCGGCGCGCGTCGACAGTGTCTCTTCGGCCAGTTCCTGAAAGCTGCGAATCTCGTCGCGCAACGCGCTGCCCTGTACTTCGGGCGACAGCGCGCGCAACTGTTCGGTGCGGTCCCGGGTGCAGAGGACGGTCGATTCGAGGGGCTGATCCGCGTCGGCGGTTGTCCCGGCCAGCGCCGGACCCAAGGTAAGAAGGAGGCTTGCCAGCGAAAAAGAACGGGCGATTTTAGGTGCGTTCATTGCAGTTGATTTCACGCGTTATTCAGAGGTGCGACGCAGTTGGGCAAAGGCGAGAATCTCCCATTCGCGCATTGCCAGGAGCATACCGGTGCCGCGGCGCTTGTCCAATGGCTCGGCGAGACTTTCCTCGTGCAGTTCGGCGAACTTCTGGCGCAGCTTGCGGAGTTCGGCCTGCATCTTGGTGATGGCGGATTCGCTCAGCATGGCGTGGGAGAAGGCGAGCGTCTCGTTGGCTCGCGAGAAGTCGCTGCCAAGGAAGTCGCTCATGCCGAGCCCTTTGAAGTAGTTGCGGATCGGCCCTTTTGGCAGCCAGTCGAAGTCGCGCGCGACGTTGAGGCGGACGCGATCGCCGGGCAGCAGCGTGATGAGGCGCAGGCGATCGAGTTTGACGAGGCGCTGGATGCACTCGGGACGCGTCAGCTTGAATTTCTCGACGATAGCTTCCACCGGCCATTGATTCAGGACGCACACGGCGACGAGCAGCAGCTTGGTGTCGGTCACCAGCTCCTTTTCCTGGGCTTCGGTGAGCGTATGCAGCCGGTTCTCCGACACGGCCGCCTCCTGCGCGAGTTCAGCGAGCGTGTAACCGAGCAGATTGGCGATCTCGACGATGCGATCGAGCGTGAAGCGTTCGGAGGCGAACAGGCGCTTGACGCTCGGCTCCGACAGCGCCAGCGACTGCGCCAGGTCGCGGTAGGTGAGGCCCTGGTTCTTAAGGCGGCGTTTCAGTGTCTTTACGAGCTGGCTGATTTCGTTCATCGGCAGAAGTATCGAATGGTGATGCCTCGGCCGATTCTATTCGATACAGGCCAATCATTGGCTTGCGTTTGGCATGGCCCCGGCTACCTTACGCCGCACGCCTGACGTGCTGATCGCTACGAGCCATCGTTGCGAAGTGTTCGTCATTACGGGCTTGACCCGGAATCCAGTTGTGCACCAATGGATCCCGGCTTTCGCCGGGATGACGTGGTTGTCCTCGCGTTTCGGTGACTGGCAGACCAACTCCCGGAAACAGACCCATGCTGAAATCCTTCTTTCGAGTCGTACTGAAGTTCCTCTTCCGTGTCGATCTGCTCGGCGACCTGTCCGCTGGCGATGAAGCAGATCGTCAAGCTGCTCGAAACGGGGCTGCCGGTAGCGATCTTCCCTGAGCGGCGGATTACCCGCACCGGATCGCTGATGAAAATCTTCAACGGCGCGGCCTTCGTTGCCGCCAAGACCGGTGCGACTATCGTGCCGGTACGCATCGACGGCGCGCCGGCGAACTGATGCGCCACATCCTGCTCGAGGAGCCTTATGGCTCGCTGCTCAAGATGGCGCTCGGGCTCTCCCGTGTCGCGGGCCGCATGATGAAGCCGGGCGAAGTCGTCGGCATCCTGACGTCCAGCGCCGCATCGACGTGCGCCGACTCGGTCAAGGGCGAGGCGCTGGTGCTCTTTACCACCGCGCTCGATCTGACGCGCGAGCAACTGTTTGCCGCAGCCAAGGCTGCAGGCTCGCCGGAGTTCTCGGTGCCGCGTGACCTCCGCCGGGTGGAAGCCATCCCGCTGCAGGGATCGGGCAAGACCGACTACGTGGCGCTCAAGCGTATGGCTGAGGCGAGCGCCGCTTCTGGCCATTCTTCTTGACCCAGTTTCGCGACACCCTCCGCTTGAACGGGCGGCGACACGGCAGATGATGGAAATCGGCGGCTGCGCTGTCGAAGGCGTTAATGCCGGGCAGGGCGTTCGCAGCAAGCCTGAACGCACGACGCAGGGCGTTGCCTGTCCCGTCATTCGGGGCTACCGTGCCATGCCGCAATTTCTGTCGGGTCTTGGTTGCTCGCGCCGAACCTGCGCCAGCACCGTGCGCAGTATCTTCAACCCTTGGTCGATATCGTCACGCGAGATCGTCAGCGCCGGCATGAAACGCAAGCAATGGCTGCGCGGTGCATTGAGCAGCAGCCCGGCTGCGCGGGCACGGGGAACGACGTGCGGCGCGATGTCTGACCCGAGTTCGAGGGCGAGAAGAAAGCCGCTGCCGCGCACTTCGCCCAGGCCAAGTTCTGCCGACAAGGCGCGCAGTCGGGTGGCGAAGTAGGTGCCGTTGTTGCGCACCGTGGCGAGAAAAGGCGGCGCGGCAATTGTCTGCATGACAGCCAGGCCAACTGCGCAGAGGAGTGGATTGCCGCAGTACGTGCCGCCCTGATCGCCGGGCTCGAAGCAGGAGGCACGGCGATTGGCGAGTAGCGCGGCGAGCGGCGTGCCTCCGCCGATGGCCTTGCCGAGCGTCATGATGTCCGGTTCGATCCCCAACGCCTGGTAGTGGAAAAGCTCGCCGGTGCGTCCGCAGCCCGATTGCACTTCGTCCACGATGAGGAGCAGGTTCTCGCGGCGGCAGAGTTCGGCCAGCCCCGCTGCGAACTCGTGACTCGCTGGATAGACCCCGGCTTCGCCCTGGATCGGCTCAAGCATGATCGCCGCTGTATTCGCGCCGATCAGCGCCTCTACTGACGCCAGATCGTTCAACGTCGCCTTGCGGAAGCCGGGCATGGCGGGTGCAAACAGCGTATCCCACCCCGGCTTGCCGCTCGCCGCCATCGTCGCCAGCGTACGCCCGTGAAAGGCGTTGGCGAAGGTGATGATCTCGTGCGCGCCGTTACGGTGAACTTGTCCCCACTTGCGGGTCAGCTTGATCGCGCCTTCGTTGACCTCGGCGCCGGAACTGCCGAAGAAGACATGGTCGAAGACGCTATGTTCGGCGAGGAACTGCGCCAACTCGGCGGCCGGGCGATTGAAGTACGCCGGGCTCGGGTTGATCAGCGTTGCCGCCTGGCGCGTGATGGCGTCGACGACGACGGCCGGCGAATGGCCGAGCGCGCAGGCGCCCCAACCTTGCACCCAGTCGAGATAACGTTGGCCGTGCTGGTCGATAAGGAAGCTGCCGGCGCCGGATTCGAAGATCAGGCCCGGCCGCTCGGCGATTGGCATTAACGCAGCGAGCTCATGCGGAGGGGCGGCGTTCATGTCTTGCACCCTTCGTCGATGTGGGCGACGGCGAGGGTCGGGGCAATCGGGTTTTCGCGAGCTTCTTCCGCCATGCGATCCAGCCATGCGCGCAGACGACTGCCGAGCGAGCGGCGTGTCGGCGTGATGCGGAAAGCGGATTCCGCTTGCAGAGACTGAATCGCGATCATTCCGCCGTTAGCCAGCGCGAGCCGTTCGCCGGCATGCAAGAGCATGTCATGGGCGTTACCGCCTTGGGTGATCCAGAGAACACCGCTGATGGCGTAGATGATCTGGTGCGTCTGCTGCGGCAAGACGACGACTTGGCCTTCGGCGATAGAGATCGAATCTGTTAACATGGCTACCATGACTTTCTCCTGTGTCGGGGCGGGTCTGCCCTGTTGAAGCAATTCTTGGTGAATGCCGTGCTTGAAACAAGCGATCATTTCTGACGAATTTGTAAGAAGTTCTTACATGAAAATGCCGGGTAAGCTGCCGCCGCTGAATCTGCTGCGCGCCTTTGAGGCGGTGGCTCGGTTGGGCAGCGTATCCGCCGCTGCGAATGAGCTGTACGTGACACACAGCGCGGTCAGCCAGCAGATCAAGGCGTTGGAGGAATCCCTCGGGGTCAAGCTGCTCAGTCGCGTCGGGCGCGGCGTGGCGCTGACGGTCGCCGGGCGGGAACTCGCGGCCGGCGCCAACGAAGCGCTTTGCGCGCTCGCGCAGACGGCGAGTCAGGTACGCCGACGCGCCAACCCGAACCGCCTGACCATCACCACGCTGCCGTCATTCGCAGCGTGCTGGCTGACGCCGCGCATAAGCCGCTTTCTCGAGCAGGCGCCGGAAGCGCAAATCAACATCGTGCCGACGTCGAACTTGCTCGACTATGCCCGCGAAGGGATCGACGTCGGTATCCGTTTCGGCCTGCGCGGCGATGGCGAGGGGCTCGTTGCCGAGCGCCTGATGTCTGACGAGATGCTGGTCGTCGCGAGTCCGGCCTACCTGGCCAAGCATCGCGTCGACAAGGCGGAGGATCTGGCCGGTTGCACGTTGCTGCGGTCAGACGGCGAGGGCTGGTCTCGCTTGGGCGAGACTTGGTCCGATTGGTTCAAAGCGGCCGGCCTCGATTGGGGCGAACCCGAAAGCGGCCTGTTCTTCTTCGACTTCGCGCTGGCGCTGACCTGGGCGGAGAACGGACACGGAGTTGCCCTGACCCGCCGTTCGCTGGCCGACGAAGCCATGCGCGAAGGCCGTCTCTGTCACGTTCTCGAGGTCACCTTGCCGGACGACCGGGCATATTGGTTTGTCACCCAGCAAGGCATCGAACTCACGCCCTTGGTGAGCCGGTTCCGTGCATGGATGTTTGAAGAGGCGAGGGCGATGAAGCTGGCGACGCGTGGCTGAGAGCGATCGATCGAGCCGGCGACGCTGTCGCGGCTCGGTTCTCTCGACCATCTCTTCCTGCTTCGTTGCTGCCGAGCTGCTCAGTGATAGAACAGATAGCCGATGGTGATCGCCCCGACCAGCCCGACGGCGTCGGCGATCAGGCCGCAGGCGACGGCGTAGCGGGTCTTGCTGATGTTGACGCTGCCGAAGTAGACGGCGAGGACGTAGAAGGTCGTCTCGGTCGAGCCCTGGATGATGGCGGCGAGCTTGCCCTGGAAGGAGTCGACACCGTAGGTGGTCATCACGTCGACCATCAGGCCGCGCGCGCCGCTGCCGGAGAGCGTTTTCATCAGCCCGACGGGCAGGGCGGGGACGAACTCGTCGTTCAGGCCGAGCGCGACGACGGCGGCGCGGATGGCGTCGATCACGTAGTTCATGCAGCCGGTGGTGCGGAAGACGGAGATGGCGATCAGCATGGCGATCAGGTAGGGAATGATCTGCACGGCGACGCCGAAGCCTTCCTTGGCGCCCTCGACGAAGGCTTCGTAGGCGTTGATGCGCTGCCCGGCGGCGACGGCGATGAACACGGCGATGATTGCCATGATCAACCCGCTGCCCAATAGTCCGATCATCTGCGTCATCTGTTCGGGTGGCATCCCGTTGAGCCAGGCGTAGAGCGCCGCCATGAGACCGCAGAAGCCTGCGTAGAACGCGAGCACCGGGCGACAGAAAAGGTTGATGCGCTGCCAGAGTGCAACGGCGACGAGACCGGTGGTGAAGGAGATGAAGGTCGCCAGCAGCGTCGGCAGGAAGATGTCGGCCGCGTTGAAGCCGACCAAGCCCTGCTTGACCGCGAGGCTGGCTCGGATGGCAATCACCCCGGTCGGAATCAGCGTGATGCCGGCCGTGTTGAGTACCAGGAACATGATCATCGGGTTGCTCGCCGTGTCCTTCTGCGGATTGATTTCCTGCAGCTCGCGCATCGCCTTGAGGCCGAGTGGCGTCGCGGCGTTGTCGAGGCCGAGCATGTTTGCACTGACGTTCATGACGATGCTGCCGCTCGCCGGGTGGCCTGCGGGGATGTCAGGGAACACGCGGCGGAAGAACGGCCCGAGCGCTCGCCCAAACAACTGAATGATGCCGCCGCGTTCGCCGACTTTCATGATGCCGAGCCAAAGGCTCATCACGCCGACGAGGCCGAGCGAGATGTCAAATCCCGTCTTGGCTGTATCGAATAGACCGGTAAGAACCCGCGAGAAGATCTCCAGGTCGCCTTGCAGTGCCTGCGCAAGGGCTGCGACGAAACCGACGAGGATGAAGGCGATCCAGATGAAATTGAGCATGGTCGGGGATGTGGCTCGCTCAAGGCCTGAACGAGCCGAAGCAGGTGGTTGTAGGCGGTCAGTCTAGCGAGGTCGCCGGAGGCTGTCATCGATCGCTGGTGTCGCACTCCCCACTATGCCCCGCGATTTGATGCTTGAAGTCGTCACCCCGGCAGAAGCCGGGGGCCTGACCGTGCCTCTTCCCGTCAACGCGCCTAAGCCGGCAGCGGCGCCGGCATCAGCGGCGCCAGCCCGCTCTTGAGGTAGATCTCGCAACGCGCGATGTATTCGCGCGTGCTCTTCGGCATCGGCGTCCGGGCACGCGTGATGTAGAAGATCAGATCGCGGCCGTTGCGGATCAATTGCAGACCATCTGCCAGTCGATGCCGGCGGACGCCGGCGCCAAGGGTAAGCGTCGTGGCTTTCGGCGCGATGTTGGCCAGTCGCTCTCCGGTCGTCACGAACTGCGTCCACACGTCGAAGATGTCCGGATCGGTACGCAGTGTTTCCGCCTTGATCTTTGCTGCATCGGCGAAATCGCGAATGAGCGTCTCGATGTGCGAGAACGCCGGGATCTGCGTGAAGTTGGCGACCATGGCATGGACGATGCGATCGATGTCGCGCATCGTCTGCCCGATCTTGATGTAGCGACTCTCGTAGAAGTCCTCGATCGGCACCGAGAACGCGCGGAAGGGCTCGCCCCAGAGTTCGTCGATCCCTTCTTCGCCGCTGCGATGGAGAACGAAACGGCCGAGTTCCATTGCGTCGAGCAGGCATTGGCCGCATTCACGCTTCAGCGCGTCGCTGCTCCTGATCTCGACGCCCTCAGCCTGCAGTTCGACCAGCTTGCGGAAGATGTCGGTCGCGCGGTTGAACAGGGCGCCTGCCAGCATCGCTGCTTTGACCCGTCGCCGTGCCGGATCGGCCTCGGTTTCATAGCTCTGGCGCGCTTCCGCCAGGCGCGTTCCCGGAATGTTGAGACCGTGCTCGGTATGGTTGAACAGGCGCCGCGTCAGCGCTTCGATCAAGCGCTTCTTGGCCTCGAGCGAGTCGGCCGGCGCCGGGTAAGTCTTGATCCAGTAGCCGTCGTAGAAAACGCGCTCCTGGCCGGCAAACTCTCGGCGCGTTCCTTCCTGCGGTTGTTCGTCGTCGCGTTGTCTGAAATTGATTGTGTGGATGCTCATCATAGTGCTCCCGAACAGAAGACTGTTCATGCCTCGCAGGGAAGCAAGAAACATACGGGTCGCGCGTTGTGGCGCTAAGTCGCTGATTTGACGGAGAACGATCGAAGGACGCGGCGTATTGGCGAACGACGCCATGCACGGTTCTTGTGCGCATCCCGGCCATTTGCCAATTGATGGTGCGCACGACGCGTCAATTCCCCCGATGGCTTCTCCCGCCTCTAGGCGGGTGACTCGGGAAAAGGACGGCGTTCAGTCCGTCGCAAAGGCCCTGACGCGGCTGTATCCGCAGGACTCGCGGATGATCAGGCTGGTATCGTACGGGACTTCAAGCCGCTGATAGGTCTCGCCGTTCATCTGCGCGAGCAGCATGTCGACGCCTTCGCGTGCCTGCGTCTCCGGGTCGATGCGCAGCGTGGTCAGCGGTGGCGAGGCGAACTCGGCGAGCGGGATGTCGTCGTAACCGGCGACGGCAACGTCCTGCGGAATGCGAAGTCCGGCTTCCTTGAGCGCTTTCATCGCGCCGAAAGCCACCGTGTCGTTGCCGGCGAACAGGGCGGTGAAATCCCGTTGGCGTTCGAGGAGTTGCTTCATCGCCTCGTAACCGCTGCGCGCGCTGATGTCGGCGTAGGCGACGAGATTCGGGTCGGGCGTGAGGCCGGCCTCTTCCAGCGCCCGCCGGTAGCCGGCATGACGCAGGGTGACGGCTTCGAACTCGGGTGGCGCGAACGCGAGGTGCGCGATGCGTTGGTGCCCGAGGTCGATCAGGTGTTGGGTCACACGCCGCGAGGTGACCGTGTCGTCTTCGGCCGTGTGGCGGCTGTAGAAGGATTCGCGTCCATTGCCGGCGACGACGACCGGAAAGCCCTGCTTGGCGAGCTGGCGGACGTACTCGCACTCAACCGAGCGCATGTTGACGACGATCAGGCCGTCGATGCGCTTGGCCTTGACCAGATTCATGAACGCGCCCGGATCCTTGAACTGATCCTCGGCCGCTTCGAGCAGCACCTTGTAGCCGTGGAGGTGGCAGCAGTCGTTGATGATGCTGAGCAGGCGCGGCAGGTAGGCGTCGACGTGAAGGTGGTCCGAGCGCGGGATGACGACCGCGATCGTGCCGGTGCTGCCGCCGGCGAGGATACGCGCGGCGGCGTGCGGTTCGTAGCCGAGTTCGCTGGCCGCCTGCAGCACCTTCTGGCGGGTTTCCTCGCTGATTCCCATCGAGCGCACGTCGTTGAGGACGAAGCTGACGGTGGTGCGAGAAACCCCGGCGCGCTTGGCGACTTCGCTGCTGGTGGGCGTGGCGCGACGGGGAGAAGCCATGGTCTTATAGCTGCAGGTAGTCAGGAAGGAAGGGTTTATGGGCGATCAGCAAGGCGTCGACCATGGCGTGAATCTGCTCGATATCGAGCACGGACGCCGTATGCGGGTCGAGCATGGCGGCATGATACACGTGCTCCCGCTTGCGCTGGAGGATGGCTTCGACAACGAGCTCCTGCACATTGACGTTGGTCCGCATCAGCGCGGCGAGTTGCGGCGGCAGTTTGCCGACGCGCGTCGGCTGCACGCCGTTGTGGTCGACGAGGCAGGGCACTTCGACGGCGCAGCCGTGCGGCAGGTTGTCGATCAGGTGGTGATTGAGCACGTTGCCGTTGATGACGCGCGGCGTACCGGTCTCGATCGAGTGGATGATCGCCGAGCCGTATTCGACGGAGCGCTCGAAGCTGCGCAGGCCGTCGATCATCTGCGGCGTGTGTTCGATCGAGCGCGGCATGACCTTGATCCTTGCTTGCTCCAACTCGGCGAGCAGCGTCGATGAGTCTTGCGAGCCCGGATTGCGCAGCTCGCGTTCGATATATGGCCAGGCCTTCTCGAAGATCTCGCAACGGCCCGGATACTCGTCGAGCGGGATGTTGAACTTGGTGAGCAGGTCTTCGCGGCCGGTCTTGATGAACCACGGCACATACTCGGCGAAGTGCTCGCTCGATTCGGTCGGGAAGTAGCCGAGGTGGCGGAACATCTCGTAGCGTACGCGGTTCCAGTCGGGCACCCGGCCTTCGGCGATGATCTGTTCGAGTTTCGGATAGAGGGGCTCGCCCTTGTGATCGAAACGCAGGTAGAACGACATGTGGTTGATGCCGGCGCAGAAGAAGTCGATCTCTTCCGAGCGGATGCCGAGGTCGGCCGCGAGTTCGTTGGCGGTGTGCTGCACGCTGTGGCACAGGCCGACGGTCTGGATCGACTGGCTGCTTTGGTTGAGCGCCCAGGTGATCATCGCCATCGGGTTCACATAGTTCAGGTGCAGGGCGCCGGGTGCGTGCGTCTCCATGTCGCGCACCATGTCGAGCATGACCGGGATGGTGCGCAGCGCGCGCATGATGCCGCCGATGCCGAGCGTGTCGGCGATGGTCTGTTCGAGGCCGAACTTCTTCGGGATCTCGAAGTCGGTGACGGTCGCCGGCCGGTAGCCGCCGACCTGAATCGTGTTGATCACGTAGCGCGCGCCGTCGAGGGCACGCTTGCGGTCGATACTGGCGGTGATCTTTGGCGCGGCGCCGACCGTCGAGGCGATGCGCTTCGCCACCATTTCGGCCAGTTCCAATCGCTTCTCATCCGTGTCGTGGAGCGCGATCTCGCAGTGGGCCAGTTCGGGGTAGGAGAGGATGTCACCCAGCAGATTGCGGGTGAAAACGGCACTGCCGGCGCCGATCAAAGTAATCTTCAACGGTTGGTGGGGCATGGGTACGGTCCTGCAATATCGGTGAAAGGCACGGTTGGCGACGGAGGCCGCCAACCGTGTGGAACGTTTACAGCGGGGTGAAACGAGGACTGCTTGGCGTCAGTTGGCCAGTGCGTTGATCTTGGCGGCGGCGTCCTTGAGCGTGGGCGCGGCTTCGGCCTGGCCCATCATCACGGTCTGCAGGGCGCTGACCATGGTTTCATTGACCTGCGAGCCGTTGTCGGCGATCGGCGCAAGGAAGGTGGTCGACTTCGCCATTTCCAGGAAGGCCGACGAGTTCACGCCCTTGCCCTTCTGCACTTCGATGGCCTTCTCAGCCAGCCCTTTGATCGCAGGGAAGACGACGCCATAACCGGCGACGACGTTCTGGCAGTCGGCCGAGCCGAGATACTTGACCCACTTCCACGCTTCTTCCTTGTTCTTGGAGCCGACCCAGATCGAGTCCGCCAGGCCGTTCAGCATCGAGGCACGGTTGCCGGTCGGGCCCTTGGGCATGGGAATCCAGGCGTAGGGGAACTTCACGTTGGAGGCGAAGTGCGTGATCATCCACGAGCCCTGCGGCAGCATCGCGACCTTGCCGGCGACGAACATGCCGTCCGACGAGCCGAGGCGGCCGGTGCCGACGTCGGTCAGCGAGGCCGACTCGCCCTTGTTGATCAGTCCGGTGATCCAGGAAATGGTCTCGGCCAGTTTCGGATCGTCGTAGTAGAACTTCGGATCCCACGGCTGATCCTGGAACTTGAAGCCGTTGGACACCGCGAAGTGGCTCCACTCGGTCTGGCCCATCATGCCGCCGTCGCCGGCGACCTGATAGCCGTAGGTCTTGACCTTGGCCTTGTCGAACTTGGGGCTCAGCGCGTTGTTCCCGGCTTCATCGACCGTCAGCTTGGCGACGATCTCGCCGAAGGTGCCGCCGTCCTTGGGGTTCCACGTCGCATTGGCGATATCGGCCTCCGAGATACCGGCCTTCTTCGCCATGTCGAGATTGACGATCAGGGCGATCGTGTCCCAGTCCTTCGGCAGGCCGTACTGCTTACCGTCGCGGCCCCAGATCTTGTACAGGTCGCCGGTGTAGATGTCGGTCGCCACCTTGTCGCGCTGGATGAAGGGCGTCAGGTCGACGAGCTGGTTGTTCTTGGCGAACTCGGGGTAGCGCACGAGGTGATTGGTGAAGACGTCGGGTGCAGTGCCGGAGACAAAGCCGGTCGTGATCGCCGTCCAGTAGTCGTTCCAGCCCATCTGGCTGATCTTGATCTTGATCGACGGGTTTTTCTTTTCGAATTCGGTCGCGCACTGCTGATAGGCCGGGCGCTGGTTCGCGTCCCACAGCGCGTACTTGATATCAACGGCATTGGCACTGCCCAAGGCGACCAGCAAGGAACCTGCTACGAAGACGGCTTTTTTCATCGGACTCTCCTGTTTTATGCAAGTGCTGCAAGTGGTGTTTGAAGGACTACTTTCCCCCGCTGAACTGCACGGATTCGACGACCCGGCGGCCGAGAAAGACGAGCAGGACGATCGTCGGCAGGAGGGTGATCGTGGTGGCCGCCATCAGGCCGGTCCAGTCCGGCTGGCCTTGTGGCGCTTGCGACTGGAAGGATTGCAGGGCGACGGTCAGGACCTGCATGCCTTCCTCCTTGGCCACGATGAATGGCCAGAAGAACTCGTTCCAGCTGTTGATGCCGATCAGCGTGGCGATGGTCGCCATCGGCGTGATGCTGAGCGGCAGCACAACGCGAACGAAAACGTAGAGATGGGACGCGCCGTCCAGAATCGCTGCTTCTTCCAGATCGCGCGGGATCGAGAGGAAGAACTGACGCAGGAAGAACACCGAAAAGCCCGACATCAAGCAGAACGGGGCGACCATGCCGGCCATGGTGTTAAGCCAGCCGAGATCCTTGATCAGGATGAAGTTCGGAATGAACAGTACGACGCTCGGGATCATCATCGACGCGACGAACAGCCCGAACAGCACCTGACGGCCGGGGAAGCGCAGGCGCGCGAAGGCGTAGGCGGCCATCGCGCTGCTCGACGTCTGGATGACGACGATGATCGCGGTGAACATCACCGAGTGGATGAAGGCGTTGAGGATGTTGATTTCGGCGCCGGAACCGCCGATCGCGATGCTCTCTTCCGCCGTCATCATGCCGAGGACGCGCCCGAAGTTGGCGAGCGTCGGGTTGTGCGGCAGGAAGTCGGTGGAGCGCGTGAACAAGTCGCTCGGGTGGATGAGCGCGGTCTTCACGACCATCCACATGGGAATCAGGGTCACGGCGATCATGCAGATCAGGGCTGCCCAGGTCAGCAGGCGGCCGGGCGTCCAGTAGCCGCGCGGGCCGACGCGGAGGCCGGGGACGGAGGTGGCTTGGCTCATGGCGGGTTTCCTTGATGTGGGGTCAGGCCAGATCGTTTTCGTTGGCCCGCATGATCTGCATCTGCAGGATGGTGTAGGCGACCATCACCAGCCCTAGCACGACCGACATCGCCGAGGCATAGCCCATGCGGAAGAAGCCGAAGGCGTTCTGCACGATGTAATGGACGATGACGCGCGTCGAATCGAGCGGACCGCCGTTGGTCGCCACCGCGACCGTGTCGAAGATTTGGAACGAGCCGGTGACGCTGGTGACGAGCACGAAAACCATGACCGGCCGCAACAACGGCAACGTGATGCGACGGAACATCTGCCATTCGCTGGCACCTTCAAGCGCCGCCGCCTCGTAGAGATAGCGCGGGATGTTCTGCAGGCCGGCGAGGAAGAGCATGGCGACGAGCCCCATGTGGCGCCAGATGTTGACGGCGGCGACCGTCGCCAGCGCCTGCTCCGGGCCGGCGAAGAAGGGTTGGCGCGCGAACCCGAGTTGCTGGATGACGAAGTCGACCCAACCCAGCATCGGGTTGAGCAGCCAGACCCACATCATCGCGACGAGCACGTTGGAGAGCAGGTAGGGCAGCAGCACGACCGATTTGACGAAGAGCGAGCGGGTCAGGCGGTCCATTGCCACGGCGAGAAAGAGGCCGAGCACGGTCTGCAGCGGAATGTTGAGCAGCACGTAGTACGCCGAGAGCTTCATCGCGTGCCAGAACTTGCCGTCGTGCATCATCTTCGCGTAGTTGGCCCAGCCGACAGCTTTCGGTTGGCTCAAGAGGTTCCAGTCGGTGAAACTGATCTCCACCGCGCGCAGCGTCGGCGCGGCGTAGAACACCAGGAAGCCGATCAACGCCGGCAACACCAGCAGCAGGGCGGTCAGCGTTTCGGCGCGCCGCCGCGAGGAGAACGACTGGCGAAGCTCGACCAGCTCGAAGCGGAGCCGCTCGGTCAGCGAACGCTTGCCGTTGCCGGGCGACATACTCATCGCGTAAGGGATCGTCTTTGTGCTCATCCCGGACTCCTTCAGGCGGGCAGGTCGACGGTCCGCCGCAGGGCATCGCCCTCGGCGTCGAACAAGTGCATGGCCTGCGGCGGCAGGCCGAGCTCGATACGGTCGCCGGAAACGACGTGGGAGTCGCCGGGTGCTGCGGCCACCATATCCGCGACGCCATCGAACTCGTCGCACAGATGGGTGTAGAGGTAGGTCGTCGTCCCCAAGCGTTCGACCATGTCGACGTTGCAGGCGATGCGCTGCGGCGCCTGGTCGGGGCCGACGATGTGTTCGGGCCGGATGCCGACCGTGACCGATTCGCCTTGCTTGAGCCGCGATCCATCGACGGCGACGTCCAGCTCCGGGCCGCACTCGACGAGGATGCGCGTCGACTGGCTGTCGCTCCGGATGACCTCCGCCTTCAGGAAGTTCATCTTGGGCGATCCGATGAAGCCGGCGGTAAAGAGGTTGCGCGGCCGGTGGAAGAGCTCCATCGGCGTCCCGACGTGCGCGAGGCTGCCCTTCTTTGCCACGTCGGCGCCGGTATGCAGCAGGACGATCTTGTCGGCCAGCGTCATGGCTTCGACCTGGTCGTGCGTCACGTAGACCATGCTGGCTTCGGAGAACTTCCGGTGCAGGCGCGCGATCTCGATTCGTGTCTGCACGCGCAGGGCGGTATCCAGATTCGAAAGGGGCTCGTCGAACAGGAAGGCCTTCGGCGAGCGCACGATGGCGCGTCCGATCGCCACGCGCTGGCGCTGTCCGCCGGAGAGCTCCTTCGGCTTGCGTTCGAGATACGGGTCCAGTTGCAGCACGCGCGCCGCTTCACGCACCTTGACGTCGATCTCCGCCTTCGGCAGCTTCGCGAGTTGCAGGCCGAAGGCCATGTTTTCGTACACTGTCAGGTGCGGGAACAGCGCGTAGCTCTGGAAGACCATCGCAATGCCGCGCCGGGCGGGCGCCACGTCGTTCATGCGCTGGCCGCCGATGAACAGATCGCCCTGGCTGATCTCCTCGAGCCCGGCAATCATGCGCAACAGCGTTGACTTGCCGCAGCCGGACGGGCCGATGAAGACGCAGAACTCGCCGTCGGCGATCTCCAGATTGACCTCGCGCAGGACCGGTGCGTGATTGCCGTAGGCCTTGAAGACCTGATCAAAGACAATCGCCGTCATGCCGCGAGTCCTTTCGCAAGGCGCGTGGTCGATCGGGCAATGCGGCGCGCGGCGGAAAACACCGTTGCGCCGATTTCGTGGATGCGGTTTGCAGAAGGACGGACTGCCGTTTGCGGTTCGCGCAGGTGCGCGTCATCACCGCTGGCGCGGAATGCACAGGTGTTCAATGGACCCTCCGATGGTCTGTTTCTTTTGTTTTCTAACCCGCGTTACTAACGCGAGTTAGCGCGTCGCAATTTACGTCCTGGATTGCGTGGATGTCAACTGTTTTTTGCGTTGCTGAGAACGGTGTGACGGCGCACAGCGCGGCGGGCCGTCTCGCCTTCGCGCGCAGCATGTACCATACGGCCGGCCTGACCGATCAACCGACCCGCATGACCTGAACGACATGAACAGACTGACGACCGAACTCGAACGCTTGTACGGCTTGCCCGGAGGGTCGCCGCGCGAGAGCGGCTTAATCGACGCCGATGGCCGGGTCAGGGCGGGTGTCGTCGAAATCACCCGCGCCGCGGACTGGCCGCTTGCCGCGCGGCTGATTCAATCGGTTCAGGCGGAACTGGACTTGCCGGCCCCGGCGGTCGCGATCGCGGGTGGTGGCGGCTTTCAGGTGTGGTTTTCATTCAGCGACGCGCTTCCGGTCGATCAGGTTCGTTGCTTTCTACACGGGGTGTGCGAGGCGTTACTGGGCGAATGGCAGCCCGGCCAGCTCGAGTTCTGGCCGGAGAGCCACGGCGCTCGGCCGTTGAGCCTGCCGCCCGCGCAAGACAAAGCCTCCGGCAAGTGGTCGGCGTTCATCGATCCGGATCTGGGGGGGCTATTCGTCGACGAGCCGGGTCTTGAAATGGCGCCGAGTGATGAGCGTCAGGCCGATTTGCTGGCCGGCATGGCGAGCATGCCGCGCGACGCGTTCGAGCGCGCGCTGGCGCGGCTCGGGGTGAGCGCCGAGGTTGAGAATCCCGCGCCGACCACTACGGCGGCCGGCGCCGCTTTCACCGATCCGAAAACCTTCCTGCTCGCCGTGATGAACGATCCAACGGCGAGTCTCGAACACCGGATCGAGGCGGCCAAGGCGCTGCTGCCGTGGTTCGAGCGCGATCCGCGTCGGTAGTCAAAGCGCTGCCCGGCAGATCCCGGCCAGCCGTTCAATCCCGGTACGGATCGCCTCGGGTCGCGCGTTCGAGAAGTTGAGGCGCATGTTGTTGCTCCCGCCGCCGCCCGGAAAGAAGTCTGCGCCTGGCACGAAGGCGACGCCCGCGTCGAGCGCACGGTCGAGCAGGGCGAAGCTGTCCAGCGCCTGCGGGCCGGTCACCCACAGGAACATGCCACCTTCGGGCTGCGTCCAGCAGAAGCCGTCCGGCAGATATTGGCGGAGCGCCGCGTCCATCACCGCGTAGCGTTCGCCATAGGCGGCGCAGACCTTGGCGACGTGCTTCCGGTTGTCGAAATCGCGCAGGTAGCGGGCGAGCACCAGCTGGTCGACGCTCGACGTGTGCAGGTCAGCGGCCTGCTTGGCGATGACCAGCTTGTCGCGCACCGCCTTGCCGGCGATGATCCAGCCGGTGCGGAAGCCCGGCGCGACGGTCTTCGAGAGCGTGCTCAGGTAGATGACGCGGCCGTCCTCATCGAACGACTTGATCGGCGGCAGGTGCTCGCCGCGGTATCGCAGTCGGCAATAGGGGTCGTCCTCGACGATGATCAGGTTCCGCCGCTGCGCGATCTCGACGAGCTGGCGGCGCCGTTCGACGGATAGTGTGCGACCCGAAGGATTCTGGAAGTTCGGGATCACGTACAGGAAGCGCACCCGACCCCCTGCGGCCAGCTCATCGACGGCCTCCGGAATGATGCCCTGTTCGTCGGTCGACACGGGCTGGAACTTCGCCTGGAAACACTGGAAGGCCTGAATCGCAGCGAGATAGGTCGGCGTTTCGGTGACGACAACATCGCCGGGGTCGAGAAAGATCTTCCCGAGCAGGTCGAGCGCCTGTTGCGAGCCGGTGGTGACAAGCAAGTCGTCGACCATGCAGTGAACCCTGCGCTCGCTCATTTCGGCGACGATCAGCTCGCGCAGCGCGGCAACACCCTCGGTGACGCCGTATTGGAGGGTCTGCGCGCCGCATTCGGCGAACACGCGCTCGGCCGCGATCCGGATCTCCTCGACCGGAAAAAGCTCGGGCGCGGGCAGGCCGCCGGCGAAGGAAATGACCTCCGGACGTTCGGTCAGCTTGAGCATTTCGCGGATCGACGACGGCTTCATCGCGTCCATGCGCGTGGCGAATTCGGTGTGCATGCAGGGCTCCATCTGTATTGTCGTGTCTTCCGATTATAGGTGCGTGATATAGTACAGATGTCACCAAACTCGAGAATTGACGTGATTTCTGTACCAATACAGATTGACAAGGGCTCGGACGTCCCGGTCCGTGCACAGATCGCCTCGGCTTATACGCAGGCCATTCGCGCCGGCCGTTTGCCGACCGGGAGCGCGTTGCCGTCGGTGCGCGGCCTGTCTAGCCGGCTGGGCGTCAGCCCCGCCACGGTCGTCGCCGCCTATCGCGAACTGTGCGATGCGGGGCTGGCCAGCGCCTCGCCGCGCTCGGCGTTCCGCGTCGCCGGCCCCGCATACGCGCCGGCGAATCGCGTCTTCCAGCTCAACCGCATCGAACCCGATCTGCGCCTGCACCCGGTCGCCGAGTTTGCGCGTCTCTTGGCCGAGGTCGCGGCCGGCGATTGCAGCATCGGGGGGTATGAGGACTATCGCGGTCACGCCGGCCTGCGTGAGGCGATCGCCGACCTTAACTGCGACGCCGGCATCGAGTCCGATCCGGCGAGCGGGCTTTTGATCACCTCCGGCGCGCAACAGGCGATCAGCCTGATCGCCCGGTCGCTGGAAAGGGGCGTCAACGTCGCCTGCGAAGATCCTTGCTACCCTGGTGCGCGCATGGCGTTCTCGGGTGCCGGCGCGAACATCGTCGCCGTACGCATGGGCGACGACGGGCCGGACGCCGAGTCACTCGCTGCCATCGCCCGACCCGGTGCCGTCGCGGCCCTCTACTGCTGCCCGACCTACGGCAACCCGAGCGGGCGCAGCTGGTCCGAGGAAGCCCGGTTGCGCGTGCTGGAAGCAGCGAGCAGCGGCGGTTTTCTGGTCATCGAAGACGACTATCTCGGCGATCTCGATTACCTCGGCGAAGCGCCGACGCGTCTCGCGGCGCTCGCTCCTCGCTTTCCGCAGGCTCGCGTCGTGCACATCCGCACCTTTTCCAAGTGCCTGCTGCCGGCGCTGCGTATCGCCGGCGTCAGTGGTGAGCCGACACTTATCAACCGCCTCGTCTCCCTCAAGGTCGCCGACGACCTGGGCTGTTCCGCGTATCTGCAACGCGCACTGGCGCATTTCATCCGCCTCGGCCGCTACCGTGAGCACCTCGAACGAGTGCGTCCGCACTATCTCGAGCGGCGGACGCAATTGCGCACCATACTGGCTGGCATCGGAGGGATTGCGTTCGGCGATCCGCCCGCCGGCCTGTGCCTGCTTGGACGTCTCGATGAAGGTGTGGATATGAGTCGCTTCGTTGCCGAGTGCGCCAGGAACGATGTGCTGATCTCGCCCGGTGGCGATTACTGGTTGCGTAGTAGCGATGGCGCACAGCGTTTCCGCATCGGCTTCGGCTCGCTCTCGCCAGAGGAGATGCCCCTCGTGGCGTCGGCGCTGAGCAAGGCGCTGGCTGTGGCCCGAAGTCCTGCTCCTGCTGGCGCGCTTTCAATTCTTTGAGATCCGAATATCTATGAACGAACGTACAGAACACCTCTCCAGCCTGGTCGAACGCATTGCCGGCCACGTTCAGGCCCGCTTTGCCTCGGAAGGCTCGGGGCACGATTGGCACCACATCCATCGCGTCTGGAGACTCGCCCGGCAGATTGCCGAGGCGGAGGGCGCGGACACGCACGTGACGGCGCTCGGTGCTCTATTGCACGACATCGCCGACTGGAAGTTCCACGGCGGCGACGATTCGGTCGGCCCGCGCGAGGCCGAGCGACTGCTGGTCCAGGAAGGCGCGCCGCATGCGCTCGTCGAAGCGGTTGTCGAGATCGTGGCGACGATCTCCTTCAAAGGCGCCGGCGTGAAGAACGAAATGCGCTCGTTGGAAGGCCTGTGCGTGCAGGATGCCGACCGGCTGGATGCGCTCGGCGCGATCGGCATCGCGCGCTGCTTCGCCTACGGCGGCCACGCCGGCCGGCTGATCTATGACCCCGCCGTGGCCCCAGTCATGCATGCGACGGCGGAAGCGTACAAATCGGCCACCGGCACGAGCCTCAACCACTTCCACGAAAAGCTCCTTCTGCTGAAGGACCGCATGAACACGGTGACCGGTCGCGCCTTGGCCGAGGAACGCCACCGTTTCATGGAGGACTTCGTCCGGCAATTCCTGTTGGAGTGGGGCGACGCCTGAGCGCGGGCTGGTGAGGATGTGCCGGTAGAGAATTTGTGTTCTACAATGCGCAAGCAAATGGAAACGCAATTCCATTTGCTTGCGCGCCGCAGATGGCGCGAGTGATCACACTTTCCGAGGATGCGAGCATGGCGGCGAAGCTGGAACTGGACGCAAACCGATTCAACACGACGATCGACGGGCTTCCCGTGAAGCTCTACACCTTGCGCAACCGCAAGGGCATGATCGTCAAGATCACCAACTACGGCGGCAAGGTCGAGCAGATACTGGTTCCGGACCGGAACGGCGAGCTCGGCGACGTCGCGCTCGGTTACGACAGCATCGACGCCGTGATCGCCGGTCAGCCGTCGATGGGGGCTTTCATCGGCCGCTACGCCAACCGCATCCGCAATGCGCGCTTTGACCTCAACGGCGAAACCGTCACGCTCACCGCCAACGCCGGTCAGCACAGCCTGCACGGTGGGACGCGCGGCTCGCGCTTCCGCGTCTTCGCCGCGCGCCAACTCGACGACAGCAGCCTGGAACTGATGTACGTGTTTCGGGACGGCGAGGAAGGCTATCCGGGGACGTTGCCGGTGCGTGTCGTCTACAGCGTCACCGACGACAACGCGCTGCGCATGGAATGGAGCGCGGCGGCCGTCGACAAGGAGACGGTCGCCAACTTCACCAACCACACCTTCTTCAATCTCGGCGCCGATCCGACGACGCCGGTGCTCGACACCGAGATCACGATCAACGCCGAACGCTTCATCGCACTGGACGAAACCGGCTTCCCCTCCGGCGAGCTGCGCAAGGTCGACGGTTCGGCGCTCGATTTCCGTACGGCGCGCAGCGTTGCCGCAGGCCTCGCGCTGGCGGATGAGCAGGTGCGTCTCGCCAATGGCTTCGATCACCACTTCATCCTCAACCGCCAAGTCGCCGACGGCAGCCTCGACTTTGCTGCACGTGCCTACCATCCGGCTTCGGGGCGCGAGATGGAGGTGTGGAGCACCGAGCCGGGAATGCAGTTTTTCACCGGCAACAACCTCGCCGGCAAACTGCCGGTCGATGCCGGAAAGGACGGCAATGCCTTCGTTTTCCGCGGCGGCTTCTGCCTGGAGCCGTCACGATTCCCGGATTCGCCGAACCACCCGGAATACCCGTCGACGAGCGTCAAACCGGGCGAGTTCTACACGGGTTGCATCGAGTACCGCTTCTCAGCCCGTTAGCTGGCCGGCCGCAGCGGACAGAGAAAGGCACTGAGATACCACGGCGTCGACTGGTAGGAGATCGACGTGACGAACGAGGCGGCCGGGCCGACGACGCGGTCGCCGAGCGACTTCAACTGGTTCGATTGCGACTCCTCGCCGGCGTTGTAGCGCACAACGTAGCCCGCGTGCTGGTAGCCCGGACGGTCGTTGATCGAGTCGGGCAACAGTCGCACGCGGATTCGACCCTTCGCGCCTTCGGCTTCCAGCTGCTTCTTGATATTCTCGGCCTGGGCCTGCGCCGCGTTTCCTGAGCGCTCGCACCAGAAGAGGTCGAAATCCCAATCGGCCCAGCTTGCGGGTTTCTCGCGCGGCTCGGTGCGAACAACCCGCTCTTCCGCCTTGTATGTGCTCTCCTGTGCGATGGTGGCTTGCGCCTCCTTCTTGACTTCAGGGGCGGCCGACGTGGTCAGAACGACAAGCATTTCCGTACGCAGCGGGTCTTCGAGCAGAGCGGTCACCAGTGCCTTGGCGACGCTCTGCTTCTTCGCATCGCCGCTTTCGAGCGACTTCACGACGGCGTCGTAGACGAGCAACTGCTTCTTCTCGATGCTCTCCCGGTTCGCCCGGGTCTCCTCGGAGTCCTTGCGCTCGGACTCGCGCGTCTTCAGGCTGCGCTCGGTTTCCTTGAGCGACTTTTCGCTCGCGTTCATCTGCCACGCCGAGTAACCGGCCGCTACCGCGAGGGCGATGCTGACGATCACCTGCAGCCGTTCGAGCAGCGTTTTGCCAGAAGACGCGCCATCGGCCATGACGAACTCCTTTCCCCGGAAACGTTCTCATACGGCGATCCCTCATCGGAGAGCGCCGGCAATGCAGAGTTCCAGTGGCGCTGGCGTCGCGTTGCTTGCGCACATGTTGTGGGTTAACTTGAGTCCACTGCGGCTCCAACGGTTGAGCAGAATCGTCGCGGCGATCGGGAGACGAAAGGAATGTCCGTGAAATCAGTTCTGGCAATGATGGGTGCCGGTGTCGCTCTCATGGCGAATTGCGTGCTCGCCGATCACTTCACGATCACCACCGACGACTATGCTCCCTATGCGATCGTCGACGGCAGGAACGTCAGCGGAATCATCACCGAGATCGTCGCGGCAGCGCTCAAGGGGGAAGGCCACACGGTCACTTTCGTCGCAGCGCCGTGGGCGCGCGCGATGTCGATGGCCGAATCGGGCGAGGCGACGGGGACGATGCCGTGGTTCAAGACGCCCGAACGGGAAGAGAAATTCCTTTATTCGGAAGCAGTCATCGATGCCAGGAACGTCATTTTCTTCCGCAAGGGCGGCAAGCTGACGAAGGGTCTGGCGTGGGAAGGCTACGCTGATCTCAGCCCCTATCGCATGGGGGGCGTCATCGGCTACTGGTACGTCGAGGGGTTCAATATGGCCGGAATCAAGGCGCAGCTCGTCAAGCACGACGAGCAGAACGTCAAGAAGCTCGAAGCCGGGCGGATCGACGCGTTCATCACAGACGAACGGGTCGGGCGCGCGCTGATTCAGAGGATCTTCCCCGGCAAGGAGGCCGAATTCGACACGGTCGACAAGCCAGACAGCGCGTCGGCGTTGCATGTCATCACGCGCAAGGGCAACGCGGACGGTGCGAAGATGGTCGCCGCCCTTAACGCCGGCCTGCTGAAATTGAGGGCGTCGGGCGAACTTGCGCAGATCGTGGCGAAGTACGTGCATTGATTTCAGGGCACAATCCAGTCTTTCCGAGTCGCCGCCAGCGATGGCGCCAACTCTTTTGCGGCGTGCAGGCCGTACCAGTCATCGTTGAACCATGAAACTTGAATCCATCCTGATCGCCATAGAAGTCGCCGCGACCTTCGCCTTCGCGCTCTCCGGCCTGATCGAATCGGCGCGCAAGCGGATGGACATCATCGGCGTGCTCTCTGTCACCTTCGTCAGCGCCTTCGGTGGTGGCACCCTGCGCGATGTGCTGCTCGACCGCCGGCCGCTGTTCTGGGTTCAGCACCAGGAGTACATCTGGCTCGTCCTGCTGCTCACGCTCACGGCACCACTCGTGTTGCGCGCGCGTCGTCATCAGCTGGTCGACTGGATCATGGAGATTGCCGACGCGGCCGGGCTCGGCCTCTTTGCCATTTCCGGCACCTCGCTCGCCGTCGTGGCCGGCATGCCGCCGATCGTGTCGGTACTCATGGGCGCCATCACCGCCGTCTTCGGCGGCGTCCTGCGCGACGTGCTGTGCAACGAGATTCCCAAGGTCTTCCACGACCACATCCCGTACACGTTGTGCGCCTTCATCGGCTGCACACTGTTCCTCGTCCTGCACGCGCTAGACATCGCACCGCACCTGTCGACGACACTCAGCATCGCCACAATCACCGGCCTGCGTCTGCTCGCCGTCGTGCGCGGCTGGCGCATCCCGGCCTGGCCGCCGCGCAAGACCACGGACGACGGGCTCTGAGCTGGCGGTTGCGTGAACTTCCTCGCCCACGCTCTGCTCGCCGGCGACGCCGCGCCCGACCGCATCGGCGGACTGCTCGGCGACTTCGTCAAGGGACCGTTGCCGGCCGGCCTGCCGCCCGACCTCGCCGCCGGCGTTGCGCTGCATCGCGCGATCGACAGCTTCGCCGACCGTCATCCGGCCTTCATCGCCAGCCGCGCGCGCATCAGTCCATTGCGCCGTCGTGTTGGCGGGGTGCTCGTCGACCTGTTCTATGACCACCTGCTTGCGCGCGACTGGAGCGAACATGCACCGGGAACGCTTGCCGAGTACACGGACCAGGTCTATTCGTTGCTCGATGATTTCGACGCCTTCCTGCCCGAAATGGCGCGCGACGTTGCGGCGCGCATGCGCACGCACGACTGGCTAACGTCCTACCAGCACGTCGAGGCTGTGGGCGAGGCGATCGACCGCATGGCCGTCTACCGGCTGCGCCGCCCCAATCCGCTGGCCGGCGGCATCGAGGAGTTTCTCGCCGATCCGGAAGGCTTCGCGTCCGACTTCGGGCAGTTCCTGCCCGACGCGCTGCGCTTTGCACGCGAGTGGCGGTTGTGCCGCAAGGCCTGAGACCGGAAAGGCCGCGCGCTACGGCTATCGTCCGCCCGCGGACTCGGCGATCCAGGCGCGTGCTTCGTCGACGCTCCCTACGACCCTGAACGGGAAGGCGTCTAGTCCGTACGACGATGCGGCACGCATTGCCTCGATGATTTCGCCGCGCGTGGTCACCGCGGCGACGACGATGTCGGGGTTGCGATCCTGGATTGCCATGCTCATGGCTCGCCCCTCGAGCAATGTCTTGACGCCGACGTCAAAAAGCTCGACGTCAAGGAAATCACGGATGACGTAGTGGATCTCGCCGGCGCGAAGATCGTTCAGGATCTCGGTGAGTGCATCGAACAGTTCGGGCGACGAGACGACGCCTCGGAACTTTTGGCATATGCCGCGGGCTTCCCAAATGGTTTCGTGGGGCATCTTCTTGTCCTTGAGGATTGGCCGACGGTAGGGGCGTTGGCGAGATTGTAAACCAACGATTCGCGCCCGTTGCGTGCCAGCTGCACGGGCGACAGAAAATGCACTCGGAATGTTGCTGCTTTGCCGCAACGCGGGCCGTCGCCTATGCTGGGGGTGTTCCGGTCCTTGTTCGTCAGGAGGTACACCATGTTCAAGAGAAGCCTCTTCCTGATCGTTGCCCTGCTTTCCGGTTGCGTGGCCTACTATCCGGCGCAGACCACCCCCGATCCTCACCAGGCGCAGGCTGCTGCGGATGCGCGCTGCGCGAAGTCCGGCAAGGTCGCCGTTCTGATCGTACCGGCTGCCTGCAGCGCCAGCAGTTGCACGTCGACCTTCGAGTGCCGCTGATTGCCATTGCAACCGGTCTCGTCGTTTGACGTTATCGGCGGACCGGCGTGCGCGACTCGCGGTGGCCGCGATCAGGCTTGCAGTTTCTCTTGACCTTAGAGTTGCTCTAAGGCCTAGCATCGCCTCGCGACTGCATCATGTTGAATACAAAAGACTTGAATGACGCGTTGTCGCCACGTCGGGTGATTGACGTTGCGCGGTACGTTGGCGGCCAGTCGAAAATCAAACCGCAATTGCGAGAAGGAGCATGGGAATGAAATACATCACAGGGAGATGTGCATCGGGGATCGTCGCCTTCATGAGCGGCTTGCTGCTCGGCGTGGGCGGCATGGCATCGGCGGCACCTCTGGCCGGCGATGTCGCGCCGTCCACATCGGCACTCGGCGAGGTGCGCGCCGCGAGGCCGTGTGCCGACCTTGCTGCCACGAACTTGACGGACATCGGCGGCGCAGGGAGCCGCATCGCATCGGCAAAGGAGGTCGATCGTTCCGGCCGTCAGTCCTGCGAAATCGAAGGGATGCTTGCGCCATCGATCGGGTTCAAGGTCGTCCTGCCGGTAACCAACTGGACGCAGCGCTACCTGCAGGTCGGCTGCGGCGGCTTGTGCGGGAACATCAATCTCGACATCGGCGCGGCGGACGGCTGCGTGCCAGTATCGGCCGGCAACTTCGCAGTCTCCTCGACCGATATGGGCCATCAGGGGATGGCGCCCGATTTCGGTCGCGATCCGCAAAAGCGCGTCGACTTCGCCTATCGCGGCGTTCATCTGACGGCGCTCGTCGCCAAGAAGCTGATCAAGACCTACTACGGCCAGGCGCCGGCCTACTCGTACTTCACCGGCTGTTCAGACGGCGGTCGCGAGGCGCTCATGGAAGCGCAGCGCTATCCGGGCGACTTCAACGGGATCATCGCCGGCGCACCGGCGATGCTCTTCCAGTTCCAGAACAGTCTGCACCATGGCTGGCTCGCGGCGAGCAACACCGGGCCGGACGGAAAGCCGATCGTGACCGCCTCTCGCCTGCCGATCCTGCACCAGGCGGTGGTCGCCGCCTGCGACGGGCTGGACGGACAGGTGGACGGCCTGTTGACCGATCCGCGACTCTGCCACTTCGACCCGAAGACCGTGCAATGCCCGGCGGGAAGCACCGATACCTCCTCCTGTCTGACGTCGAAGGAGGTCGCGGTCATCGCGAAGTTCTACAAGGGACCGCGCGATCCGGCGACGGGCGAACACCTGACCGTCGGCCAGGCGCAATATGGCTCGGAACTGGCATGGGCCGGCGTCTTTGTGCCGGAGAGCGCCGACAAGCCGATCTTCAGCAGGATCATCGCGATGGGTGCGTTGCAGAACCTCATCTTTGAACAAGACCCGCCGAAGGACTATTCGCTGGCCGACCTCAAGTTCGAAAAGGCCACCGTCGAACTGCTGAAGGCGCGGCACCCGTTGTTCGACGCGACCAACCCCGACCTGTCGCCATTCGAAGCAGCCGGCGGCAAGCTGATCCTGTGGCACGGATGGTCGGACGAGCACATCTCGCCGCGGACAACGATCGCCTATCATGAGGCGCTCGTAAAGCACATGGGGGCGAAGATGACGGCCGGTTTCGAACGTCTTTACCTGCTACCCGGTGTCTATCACTGCGGGAAGGGTGAAGGCCCGTCGGCGGTCGATTTCCTGACGCCGATGATGGCGTGGGTCGAGCAGGGGAAGGCGCCCGATGCAGTCGTTACGAGGACGCCGACCAACGCCGGCAACGGCTTCGGCCAGCCGCCCTCCGAAGCGAAAGGTGAGAAGCAGCCGGCCGTGACAACGACTACCGTGGCGAGGGCTCGCCCGGTCTATCCGTATCCGGCCGTTGCCAGATACAAGGGCGCGGGTGATCCGAACAGCGCGGACAGCTATGTTCGTAGCGGGCCGCTCTACACGAAGCCGACGGCGCACTGGGTCGGCGAAGCGTTCTTCGAGCCATATGCGCCGGCGAAGCAGTAGCCCTCGCCGTACGCGGCAACTCAGGTGAGCGTCCCGAATCGATGAATCGCGTCGGGGCGCTCGCTCTTCAGGACAGACTTATGCGATCGGGACCAGGATCTTGATCAGGTAATCACACTTCCGCTTCTCGACCACAGGGCCGCTGACCTGTTCAATGACGATCGTGTTGCCGACCTCATGGCCCTCGTCTCGTGCCTGGGCGATCAGCGCATGGACGCGCGCGTTGTTCTCGAGGCTGCCATCCGAATACATGCACAGATGCTTGCCGGCGGCGAACGTCATCGGCTGGAGTTTGGCCACACGCCGGTCGCACACGAACATCGCTTCGAGCCGATAACCGTCCGGGCCGATCTTGTCGCGCGGGAGAACGAAGCCGTGCTTCTTGAAGTGCGGCCACGCCGGGTCCTTCATGATGACGTCGCCGGCGTCGAAGAAATCGACGATGTCATTGGTGGGCTGCCGGATGAGTCCAACCTCACGCGCCTCAAGGTGTTCGACGAACGGGACATGGAGGCGTGCCCGAACTTCCCGAAGATCGGCGAGGTAATCGATATGCCGGTCAAGCGAACCGAGAATGCGCTTGAGCTCCATCAGCTTCTTGCGCAGCTTGTTCCGGTTCTCCCGCAAACACTGGATCGTGAAGTCGGAGTCGTAGTCCTTCAGGATTTCCTTGATCTCGGCATTCGAGAACAGGGCTTTCTGCAACAGGACGATCATCTCCGCGATCGAAACCTGATCCAGCGAGTAGACGCGATAGCCGTTCTCGCTGCGGGCCGGACTCAGCAGACCGATCTTGTCGAAGAAGCGCAGCGTGTGCGCCGAGACACCCGTAACTTGTTCGAACTGCTTGATTCCGTAGGTTCTATCCATGGTTGGCAGCGACCCGGTCGTCGAGAGTTGTTCGCCATGCGGCGTGCGCGAAGCATAGCCTGCGACGCGCCACACGACATCCCGGCAGGGTGAAATTGTCCCGTTCGACCGATACCAGCCTCTCGGCGGGCGACGACAAATCGTTGCCTATACTGAAAGCAGGTCGCTGCGGCACCGGCCGCCAACGGGTACATGAGAAATCGGTGTGGTCTGATGAGATCAGGAGGAATGCCAATCACGCGTCAATCCCGGCGCGGCCCGCACGGGCGCGTGCTGGCATGGATCCGCTTGGCGCTGGCGGTGGTTGCCCTGGCGCTTGCCGGATGCGCCACGCAGGAACGGGCGCCCGAGCGGCTTCCGGTATCGGAAAGCACGTGGTGGCAGGTCGATAACGACATCACCGTCGCCTCGGTGGCGGCCAGAGGCGCCGCCGAGGCGTACGCGAAAGGCGAGATGGAACGTTGGCGCGGCCGCGTCTACGATTTCACCGAGTCGGCGTTCATCCCGTGGTTCTCCAGCTTCTGGACGCAGCAATGGCTGGCGCTCAAGGTCGCTTGGTACAAGCTCGGCGGTGGTGATGGCATCGATCCGGCGGTGCAACGGCTGGCAAAGTACCTGCAGGAGCAATACCGCGAGCAGGTGCTCGTGCCGGTCGGCAAGGAGTTCAATCCCGACGCTGTACGCGTGCAGGCGGCGCGGCTTTACGCGGAACGTCTCGGCGAGGGACTGCACGATCTGCCGCAGCGCCACGGTGTGCCGTCCGACCAGTTCGACGAGCATCTGGCGGCGATTCCGGCGATTGCTGGGGCAGGGTCGTCGGAGGCTGCAGCTTATCGGGCGTCGCTGCTGGAACTGGTTCGCGCCGACCCGGTGACCCGGTTGCCGGCCTTCATCCGCCTGCTTGCGGAGATCCAGAGAGCAGCGGGCGGCGAGGGCGCGGTGCCGCCCGAAGCGCGGATTTCACCGATGGCTCGACGCACCAGCGAGCGCCTGGTTGCGCGCGTCGTCAGCGGAGGCGGGGCGAGTGCGGCCGCGGCAGCGGTTGGCGGCGTGGCCGGCATCGCGATCTCGCTCGGGGCGCTTGGCGTCAGCGCGATCGCGCATGCGAACGACGCGCCCGAAATGGAAGCGCAGCTTCGCGAGTCGTTCGACCTGGCGGCTGACGAGATGTGGCTCGTCCTGAGCGAAGATCCGCAGGTCGGCGTGTTAGCTGGCGTCGTTCATATCGCCGGTCAGGTCGAGGCGCATACGGCGACGACGATCGCGCAGCCGGTTGCGGAAGACCCGCCGATCGGAGAGCGCTTTGTGCTCGACGAACTGGTCGCCGATGAACCGGCGCCTGCGAATCGCGAGCCGCATGACTATGATTACGACGCCATCGACCCTTTTGGCGCGGTTGCCGAGTAGGCCGGGTGTCGGGGTGGCCCCTCGGTTTCAATCCTGTTTGAATCAGTGGAGGAAGCGCATGAACATGAACATCACCTCAAGCGCGTTCGCGCACAACGAGCCGATTCCTCGGCTCTATACCTGCCAGGGACGCGACATTTCGCCGCCGCTAGCGTGGAGCGGCGTACCGGCAACGGCGAAGAGCCTGGTGCTGATCGTCGACGATCCCGACGCGCCGGACCCCGCGCATCCGCGCGCGACCTGGGTGCATTGGCTGCTCTACAACCTGCCGACTACCTGTACCGCATTGCCGGAGGCGGTGAAGACGCTGCCCGCCGGGACGCTTGAAGGTATCAACGACTGGAAGCGCTCGGGTTACGGCGGCCCGTGCCCGCCGATCGGCCGGCATCGCTATTTCTTCAAGTTGTACGCGCTCGACGGCGTGCTACCCGACTTGCGTTTTCCGACCAAGGCGGTGCTCGAGGACGCGATGCGCGGCCATGTCATCGCGGAAACGCAGTTGATCGGAACGTATATCAAGGGACAATAGGCGCTTTTCCGATTTCCGAGCGATCCGCCATGAGTGATGAACTGCCGCCGCCCCTTCCGTTATCCGACCTGCGCAAGAGCTACGAGCAAGGCTCGCTCGAAGAACACGAAGTCGCCAGCGAACCGTTGCGGCAGTTCGAGGCCTGGCTCGCGGAAGCGCTACGCATCGGCATCCACGAGCCGAATGCGATGACGGTGGCGACGGTCGGCGCGAACGGCCGCCCGTCGTCGCGGGTGGTGCTGATCAAGGGCTGCGACGAACGCGGCATCGTCTGGTACACCAACTACAACAGCCGCAAGGGGCAAGAGCTCGAGGCCAACCCGTTCGCGGCGCTGCAGTTCCACTGGATCGAGCTTGAGCGCGTCGTGCGGATCGAAGGTCGCGTCGAAAAGGTGTCGGCCGAGGAATCCGACGCCTACTTCAAGAGCCGGCCGCTCGGCAGCCGCATCGGCGCCTGGGCATCGCCGCAGAGCGAGGTGATCCCCGGCCGCGGCTCCATCGTCGCGCGCGTCGCCGAATACGGCCTCAAGTTCGGGCTGAATCCGCCGCGTCCGCCGCACTGGGGGGGGTATCGGTTGGTGCCTGATTATTGGGAGTTCTGGCAGGGGCGCGCGTCGCGGTTGCATGATCGGATTGCCTTCCGGTCGCAGGCGGATGGGGGGTGGATCAGGGAACGGTTGGCGCCGTGATCCCTTAGGAGGCCGCCGCCGATTCGACTCGTCATTCCGGCGAAAGCCGGAATCCATAAAGGCGATGAACTGAGTTGGCGATCGTGTCCCGCGCCGTGGTGTAAGAAGGGATCGGTAGAACATCGGCTCCGGCA
>JADHEF010000141.1_pt1 | contig 85210 bp, 62 predicted proteins | sample 8952391 | NCBI WGS metagenome assembly JADHEF01 (sample SAMN16124439, study PRJNA663245) | bioreactor sludge metagenome | isolation source: sludge (nitrite) | place: India:Bengaluru | collected 2019-02-28
GAGCCGGCCCGCAGCGGGCCGGCTCTTTCGCTTCGGTGGAGGCGAACGGAGGCGCCGCCCGAGCCGCGCCTCTGTGAGGCTAGTTCCAAGGCTTCTCTTGGATGAGGGTCAGGAACTCGCTGCGGGTCTTGGAGTCGTCCTTGAAGACGCCCACCATCTCGCTGGTCACCGCGAAGGAGTTCTGGCGCTTGATGCCGCGCATCATCATGCACAGGTGCTGGGCGTGCAGGACGACGGCCACGCCCTGGGCGTCGAGGTTGCGCTGGAGGCAGTGGGCGATCTGCGAGGTCATCCGCTCCTGGACCTGCAGGCGGCGCGAGTAGGCCTCGACCACCCGGGCGATCTTGGACAGCCCGACGATCTTGCTGCCGGGGATGTAGGCCACGTGCGCCTTGCCGAAGAACGGCAGCAGGTGGTGCTCGCACATGCTGAAGAAGTCGATGTCGTTGATCACGATCATCTCGTGGCCCTCGGCCGCGAACAGGGCCTGGCGCACCATGGCGTCGGGGTCCTGGCGGTAGCCGTCGGTGATCTCGAGCCAGGCCTTCGCCACGCGTTCGGGGGTCTTGAGCAGGCCCTCGCGCTGCGGGTCCTCGCCGATGTTCTCCAGGATGCCGCGGATCAGCGCTTCCATGTCCTTCGTCCCTTCCGGGCTCGCGCGCGGCGGTGCGGGCCGCACCGGGGTCGCGTTCGCCGCGTCCGGTCCACGATAAGGGCAACTCCCCCGAGGGTCAAGACGGCCCGCCGGTCGGCCCAAGGATCGGCACGCGGCTTGCGTCTCCGATCGCCGCAGATCCCAAGACCCGGCGGAAGGGTCGCGTCCGACCACCGGACGACAGGCATGTCGGCGCACGTCCGGAGACCGTCCCCCCCCAAGACGGGCGGGCGCACCCGGTGCAGGAAACGGCCCTTCCGCCGTCCGATTCACAGCCCGCCCTCCCCGTTCCCGCCTTCATTTTCAAGTCGTTCCGCGACACCGGATCGTGCCGAATGCACCTTGATTTCACAGGGCGGTGGCGACTTATTTGAGCCGAGACCCTCGATTCGGGCGCCGCCCGCACCTGTCGGGCGGCACCCGCGGCACGCGCACTGAAGGAGAGGGACGCCGTGGCCAACAAGATCGTCACCGCCAGGCTCCTGGCCGAGAAGACCATGCTGTTCGAGATCGAGGTCGAGCACATCGCCCAGCGCGGGCGCGCCGGCCAGTTCGTCATCCTGCGCGTCAGCGACCAGGGCGAGCGGATCCCGCTGACCATCGCGCACCGCGACGTCGCCAAGGGGACCATCACCATCGTCGCGCAGGAGGTCGGCAAGACCACGCGCGACCTCAACGCGCTGAAGGCCGGGGATTCCATCCTCGACCTGGCCGGCCCCCTGGGCCGGGCGACGGCCATCCCGGAGGGCGGCAAGACGGTGGTCTGCGTCGGCGGCGGCATCGGCAACGCCGTGGTCTGGCCGATGGCCACCGCGATGAAGGCCGCCGGCAACCGCGTCGTCACCATCCTGGGCGCCCGCACGAAGGACCTGCTCATCCTCGAGGACGAGGTGCGCGCGGTCAGCGACCAGATGATCGTCACCACCGACGACGGCAGCTACGGACGCAAGGGCCTGGTCACCGAGGCCCTGCAGGGCCTGATCGACGAGGGTCTGAAGATCGACGAGTGCATCACCATCGGCCCGGTGATCATGATGAAGTTCGTGTGCAAGACCACGCAGCCGCACGGCATCAAGACGCTGGCCTCGCTCAACCCGATCATGGTCGACGGCACCGGGATGTGCGGCGCCTGCCGCGTCACCGTCGGCGGCGAGACCCGCTTCGCCTGCGTCGAGGGCCCCGAGTTCGACGGCCACCAGACAGACTTCGACGAGCTGATGAAACGGCTCTCCTACTACAAGCCCGAGGAGGCCCGCTCCCTCGAGCGCGCCGAGCACGCGTGCCGCCTGCAGCAGGCGGCGGACCAGCTACTCGCCGAGCGCGACCGCTAGGAAGGGGGCCCGATCATGGCGGAAACCAGCAAGCCCAGCTACAAGTTCAACAAGTCCAAGACCAAGGTCCCGATGCGGGAGCAGAAGCCCGAGGACCGGATCTTCAACTTCGAAGAGGTGCCTCTCGGCTACACCGAGCAGGAGGCGACCTGCGAGGGGCAGCGCTGCATCCAGTGCAAGGACAAGCCCTGCGTGAGCGGCTGCCCGGTGGGCGTGGACATCCCGGCCTTCATGCGCCTCGTCGGCGAGGGGCAGTTCGAGGCCGCCCTGCGCAAGATCAAGGAGACGAACTTCCTGCCGGCGATCTGCGGGCGCGTCTGCCCGCAGGAGGACCAGTGCGAGCTGGTCTGCAACCTGAACAAGCCGCAGCAGGAGAGACAGCCGGGCGGCGTGGGCCGCGTCGAGCGCTTCCTCGGCGACTACGCCATGGAGCACGGGCTCAACGTGACGCCCAAGTGCGACCCGCCCACCGGCAAGAAGGTCGCGGTCATCGGTTCCGGGCCGGCCGGCCTGACCGCCGCCAGCGACCTCTGCCAGCGCGGCCACGACGTGACGGTCTTCGAGGCCCTGCACAAGCCGGGCGGCGTGCTGTTCTACGGCATCCCGGAGTTCCGCATGCCCAAGGCGATCCTGGTGCGGGAGATCGACGGGCTGCGCCAGATGGGCGTGAAGTTCGTGATGAACTACCCGGTCGGCAAGGCGGAGTCGCTCAAGTCGATCCGCGACCGCTTCGACGCCACCTTCATCGCCACCGGCGCCGGCCTGCCCTGGTTCCTGAACATCCCGGGCGAGAACCTCAACGGCGTGTACTCGGCCAACGAGTTCCTCACGCGCGTGAACCTGATGGGCGCCTGGCGCTTCCCCGAGACCGACACGCCGGTCAAGGACATCAAGCGCATCGCGGTCATCGGCGCCGGCAACACGGCCATGGACTCGGCCCGCACCTCGCAGCGCCTGCGCCCGAAGAAGGTCTACCTGATCTACCGGCGCAGCCGCCTGGAGATGCCCGCCCGCGCGGAGGAGATCCACCACGCGGAAGAGGAGGGCATCGAGTTCAACCTGCTGCACGCCCCGATCCGGATCATCGACGACGGCACCGGCGCGGTGTGCGGCATCGAGTGCCAGGAGATGGAACTGGGCGAGCCCGACGCCAGCGGGCGCCGGCGCCCCGTGCCCATCGAGGGCAAGACGAAGATCTTCGAGGTCGACACCGTGGTGATCGCCACCGGCCAGGGGCCCAACCCCCTGCTGACCGCCGACGTGCCGGAGCTGAAGCGCGACGCGCGCAAGGGCACGATCATCGTCGACGAGAAGACCATGCAGTCGGTGACCTGGCCCGACGTCTTCGCCGGCGGCGACATCGTCACCGGCGGCGCCACGGTGATCCTGGCCATGGGCGCCGGACGGATGGCGGCCGACGCGATGCACTCCTTCCTCATGACCGGCTCTGTGTAGGCTTACGCGCCGTGACAGGGGACGCGCTCCGGGCACCTCGTGTGCCCGGAGCGCTTGGCTTTCGGCAGCTTCGATTCAGGGGGCGGGTGCGTCCAGCAGGGCACGCGCCTGCTCGGCGATGAGGCGCGGGTAGAGTTCGCACTCGGCCTCGAACACGCGGGCGGCCAGAGTGCAAGGGGTGTCGCCGGGCAGGACCGGCACGCGGCTTTGGCCGAGGATCTCGCCGGCGTCGTAGACGTCGCTGACGAGGTGGACGGTGCAGCCGGATTCGCGGTCGCCGGCGGCCAGCACGGCCTCGTGGACGTGGTGCCCCCACATGCCGCGGCCGCCGTGGCGGGGCAGCAGGGCGGGGTGGATGTTCAGCACCGGGCCATCGAGCCAGGCGGGCGCCCGGTAGAAGCAGAGGTAGCCGGCCAGGAGGATCATCCGCGGCGCGAAGGGGGCCAGCCAGGCGTTGATGGCGGCGTTGTGGGCGTCGGCGTCGGGATGGTCCCGGCGGCGGACCACGGCGCACGGCAGGCCGGCGGCGCGGGCGACCGCGACGCCGCGCACGTCGCCGCGGCTCGCGACCACCGCGGCGACCGCGACCGGGACCTCGCCGCCGCGGCTCTTCGCCAGCAGGTTCTCCAGCGTGCGGCCGCTGCCCGACAGCAGCACGGCCACGGGCAGCTGACCGGAGGCGATCGGCCCGCTCACCGCCCCGCCTCGCGGTCGGCGGCGGCGAGCGCGGCCAGCACCCGGCGGTGCGACGAGAAGGCGATCGGGCCGGGCGGCGCGTCCGGGGGCCAGAAGCCGACGGCGGCGGCGTCATCCCCCGCCAACAGCTCCCCGCCGAGTTCGGTGGCCGCGTAGACGATCAGGATCACCGGGCGATCCGGCGGCAGCACGCCCTGGTGGACGGCCAGCAGGCCGTCGATGCGCACCTCCAGGCCGGTCTCTTCGCGCGTCTCGCGGCGGGCGGCCTCGTCCGGCGCCTCGTCGTACTCGATGAAACCGGCGGGCAGGGTCCACTCCCCGACCTTGGGCGCGAACTTCCTCTGCACCAGGCACACGAGATCACCGCGACGGATCACGGCGGCGGCGGCCGGCGACGGGTTCAGGTACTGCACGAATCCGCAGGCGGAACACGAAGGGCGGACTATACCTCCCTCGCCGACGCGCCCGAGCGGCTCGCGGCAGCGGGGGCAGTGGGCGAAGGCGTGGCGCAGCGGGTCGCTCACCAGGGGCTCCCGCGCCGCCGCCGCGAGGACGCGACGAGGGCGCCGAGCGAGGCGAGCGTCCAGACGACCAGGGCCGCCGCCAGCGGCGCGTGGCCGTGGCGGACGAACGGCGTGGACGCGTCGGCGGGAGCGACGTCGGCCGCGACCACGGCGCGCCCCCCCAGCCCGGCGCGGGCCCGCACGGCGCCGCGACCGTCGGTGATGAAGCTGACGCCGTTGTTGGCGCAGCGCACCACCGGCAGCCCCGTCTCGGCCGCGCGCAGGCGCGCCATCTCGGCGTGCTGGACGGGCCCGGCGGTCTTCCCGAACCAGCCGTCGTTGGTGATGTTCACCAGGGCCTGCGCCCCGTCGCGCGCCGCCTGTCGCGCCAGGGAGGGGAAGATCGACTCGTAGCAGATCAGTCCCGCGATGCGCAGCGCGCGCAGGCTGTCCGGCGCCACGGTCATCGGCTGCGGCGAGCGGCCCGGGGTCCACTCGGCTTGCCCGAGGTCCAGCTTGCCCAGCTGCGGCAACCACCGCTGGAAGGGCATGCGTTCGCCGAACGGCAGCAGGTGATGCTTCGCGTAGCGGTCGATCAACCGCCCGTCGGGATCGAACAGGCCCGACGCGTTGGTGCGTTCCTGCCGGTTGTCCGCGCCGAGCGCGGCGTCGGGGTAGCCGGTGTAGAGGAAGACGTCGTTGGTGTCGGCCACCGCCCGGACCCAGGCCAGCAGGCGCTTGTCCTGCAGCAGGTAGGCAGGGACGGCGGTCTCGGCCCACACGACCAGGTCGGCGCCCTCGCGCGCCGCCGCGGCGGAGAGTTCGGTGTAGGGTTCGGTCGTGGTCTTCGCGGTCGCGTCGAACCACTTGTCGTGCAGGGACACGTCGGCCTGCACGGCGGCGACGCGCAGCGCCGGCGCCCGGCCGGAGGCCGGCACGCCGCCCGCGCCCGCGCCCAGCGCGAGCCAGGCCGCAGCCGCGGCGATCGGGAGCGCGAGCGCCACGCCCGTCGGCCGGACGGGCCGCCCCGCCGCGAGAACCGCCGGGACCAGCGCGGCGAGGGCCGCGGCGGTGAGCGCCGTCACCGCGCCCAAACCCAGTTCGCCGGCCGACGCAGCCAAGGGGTACAGGGGGGTCTGCAGCCAGGCCGCTCCGCTCAGGCACCAGGGGAAGCCCAGTTCCCCGACCGTGCGCAGCGCTTCGGTGGCCGTCCACAGCGGCGGCGCCAGCAGCAGCAGCCCCGACGGGCCGAGCCGGCGGCGGACGAGCCCGGCCGACCAGCCGAACAGCAGGTAGTAGGTCGCCGCGTAGAGGATCGCCGCGATCGCGGCGGCGGGGATCAGCCAGCGCGAACTGATCGTGGCGTCGGGCCCCAGCAGGAACAGCCAGTGCAGCAGCGTGCCCTGGTGGGCCACGCCGAACCACCAGCCGACGCGGGCGGGCGAGGGCGCGCGCCGCAGCGCGCCGAACAGCAGCGCCAGCGCCGGCACGATGACCCAGCCGGTACCGCGCAGGGGCGGCATCGCGAACGTGGCCAGCACGCCGGCGGCGAGCGCCATCTGCGTCGACGGCGTCGGCCGGCGCCGCGTCCCGGCACGCGGGGCCGGGACGGCGGAGGGCGCGGCGATGCGATGGAAAAACGGCATGGCGGAACCATAGCCGCTCATCCCGCCGCGTGCAACAAGTCGCCCATGCCGTAGCGCCGGATCTTCTTGTAGAGGCCCTGGCGCGAGAGGCCGAGCCGGCGGGCGGCCGTCGACTTGCGCCCCTCGCAGGCGCAGATCGCCTTGCGGATGAGGTAGCGCTCCAGCAGTTCGGTCGCCTCGTCCATGGGCCGCAGCGTCGCGAGGTCGGACGGGTCGACGGAGCGGCCGGCGGCCTGCCGCAGCTCGGCCGACAGCTGGTCCAGCTCGATCACCTCCGCGCCGGGATGCAGGGCCAGCCAGCGCTGCGCCTCGTTCTCCAGCTCGCGCACGTTGCCGGGCCAGCGGTAGGCCTGCAGGGCGGCCAGCGCGTCGGGCGCCACCGACAAACGCGTCGGATCGGCGCCGCGGCGCTGCAGCAGGTGGGCCAGCAGGTGGGTGACGTCCTCGGGACGGTGGCGCAGCGGCGGGATCGCGATCTGCACCACCTTCAGCCGGAAGTAGAGGTCCAGGCGGAACCGCCCCGCCGCGATCTCCCCGGCGAGGTCCTTGTGGCTGGCGGCGACGAAACGCACGTCGACCGCGCGGCTGCGCAGCTCGCCGAGCCGCCGCAGCTTGCGTTCCTGCATCACGCGCAGGAGCTTCATCTGCAGGGCCAGCGGCATGTCGCCGATCTCGTCCAGGAAGAAGGTGCCGCCGTCGGCCGCCTCCAGCAGGCCGCTCTTCTCCTTCCCCGCGCCGGTGAAGGCGCCGGCCTGGTGACCGAACAGCTCGCTCTCGAACAGCGATTCCGGCAGCGCCGCGCAGTTGACCCCGACGAAGCCCCTCGCGCGACGCGGTCCCAGCCGGTGCACCGCGCGCGCCAGGACCTCCTTGCCCGTCCCGCTCTCCCCGTGCAGCAGCACGTTCACGTTGCTCGCGGCCACCGCCTGCACGGCGCGGCAGCACTCGGCCATCTCGCGCGACACGCCCACCACGTCGGGGATCCCCGGCATCGCCGCCGGCCGCGGCAACGCGATCGCCCCGCGTCCCGGAACCGCCGGCGGACAGGCGTGCGCGCCGCCGGCCGGCCAGTCGAAGAGCGACGGCTGGCGGCGCGCGTCGGCGAGCGTCCCGCCGCAACCGATCGCCGGTTCGAGGCTCCCCAGGACCGGCCCGAGGCGGGCCGCCAACTGCCGGCTCCAGTCGCGCACCGCCTCCAGCCAGGGCTCCTCATCGGCGCAGGCGAAGGCGAGCGCGCCGGCCGTCCCCCCGGCGCACGGCACCGGCAGCGACTCCTGCCGCCAGGCCAGTTCCTCCGCGCGCCAGGTCCGGACCGTCGCCTCCCCCTCGACGGCCGCGCGCCAGAGCAACCCCAGCGGCGGCGGCGGCGGCTCCCGCGCCGGGTCCTGCTGCCAGCCGTGTTGGAACAACAGGGTGAGCGGCGCCTCGGCGCGCTCCCCGCCCCTGACGACCCAGACCCGGCTGCCCGCCCCGCCGTGCGGGTAGGCCCGCAACTCCTCGTCCCAGAATCTACGCATCACGTCCATGCCCCACCTCCGGCGCCCGGCGATGCAGGCGGCGATCCCGATCTCCAGCCTGTCCACAGACATGTGCAATCCATTAGCGGGCAGGGCGATGCGCGGGCCGGTTGAGACGGCGCCCGAATGCGCGTCCGCGACGGGCGCACCCGAGGCACCGCCGACGCCTGGATCGGCCCGGCGGCCCACGCCCGGGAATCCGGGCGCGGCGCCGAGTTGGGCTGATGGAACTGTCGTGGGACGCGGAACGGAAAGTTACAGCAGGACGTCCACCTTGCGCGGTCCCGTCACGACCTCGCCGATGGGCAGCGCGCCGAGCGACGCGGGGACGGCGGGGTCGGCGTCGGCCGCCAGCACGCACACCATCCCGATGCCCATGTTGAAGACGCGGTACATCTCCGGAGCCGCGACCTCCCCCGCCCGCTGCAGGAGGCGGAACAGGGGCGGCACGGTCCAGGCCGCGGTGTCGATGCGGCAGCACAGGCCGTCCGGGACGATGCGCGGCACGTTGTCGTAGAAGCCGCCGCCGGTGATGTGGGCCAGGCCGTGGACGGCCGGGCGGCCCAGTTCCCGCCAGAGCGCGCGCACCGGCGGCAGGTAGCTGCGGTGGACGGCCAGCAGCAGGTCGGCCGCCGTGCCGCCGCAGCCCGGCAGCGCGTCGTCCGGGGTGTAGCCCGCCGACTCGAACAGGATGCGGCGGGCCAGCGAGTAGCCGTTGGTGTGCAGCCCCGTGCTGGGCAGGCCCCAGAGGCGGTCCCCGGCGCGGATGGCCGAGCCGTCGATCAGGTCCTCCTCGCGGACGCGCCCGACGATGCAGCCGGCCAGGTCGAAGTCGCCGTCGCCGTAGACGCCGGGCATCTCCGCCGTCTCGCCGCCCAGCAAGGCGCAGCCGTTCTCGCGGCAGGCCCGGGCGAAGCCGTCGAGCACCTGCTCGAGCACGCCCTCGCGCAGCTTGCCGGTGGCGAAGTAGTCGAGGAAGAACAGGGGCTCGGCGCCCTGGACCAGGATGTCGTCGACGCAGTGGTTGACCAGGTCCTGGCCGACGGTGTCGTAGCGGCCGGTCTGCGAGGCGATCGTCACCTTCGTGCCGACGCCGTCGACGCTGGCGACCAGCAGCGGCTCGCCCGGCGCCGCGCGGTACAGGCCCCCGAAGGCGCCGATGTCGCTGCGCACGCGCTCGTCCCAGGTGGAGCGGATGGCCTGCTTGGCCCCGGCGAGCGCCCGCGCGGCGGCGTCGATGTCGACGCCGCTATCGCTGTACTTCATGGACGGGGTCTTCCTTGGTCGGGGTGGGGATCGCCCGGACCGGCGGTTCGCCGACGCGCTGGATCTGGCGGATGACCTTCTCCACCGCGGAGTCGGGGATGATGTCGAACTCGCCGCGCCGGTGCAGGGCGAGCACGGTGTCGACCACCGCGGCGTTGAACTGGGTGCCCCGGTGCTTGACCAGCTCCTCGATCGCCATCTCCACGGGCAGGGCCTTGCGGTAGGAGCGGTCGCTGGTCATGGCGTCGAAGGCGTCGCAGATGTTCATGATGCTCGAGCCCAGCGTGATCTCGTCGCCCTTCAGTCCGTCGGGGTAGCCCTTGCCGTCGGGGCGCTCGTGGTGGTGGCGCACGAGGTCGACGGTCTCGGGCAGGAACTTGATCTGCTCGACGATGCGGGCGCCGATGGCCGGGTGCTCGGCCAGGGTGGCGAACTCCTCGTCGGTCAGGCGGCCGGGCTTGCAGATGATGTCGTTGGTGATGGCGATCTTGCCGATGTCGTGCAGCAGCCCGCCGTACTCCAGGACCTCGAGGTTGCGCGGCGACATGCCCATGGCGCGGCCGATGGTCACCGCGTACTGGCTGACGCGGTAGCTGTGGCCGTGGGTGTAGGGCTCGTCGGCCTCGAGCGTGGTGGCCAGCACGGCGATCGACGCCATGTGGGCCTCCTTCTGCTGCTTGTGCGCGCGGCCGAGCGAGAAGATGACCCAGATGATCGGCACGAAGATCATCAGCGTCCAGGGGCCGGCCTGCTGGAACAGCAGGATGACGATGGCGGTGAACGGCAGCTCCATCAGCCCCGCCACCGCCCCCCAGCGGATGTCGCGGTGCCAGATCTCGCGGGCGGGCAGGCCCGTGTCCAGGCTCATGATGCCCGTGACGATCAGGCTGTTGACCAGCGAGTACGTCAGCAGCGCGACGGCCAGCGGCAGCAGGAACAGCGGCGTCGTGAAGCTGCCGTGGAAGGGCAGCGCGTGGTAGATCAGGCCGGCGATCCCGTCCGCGAGGGCCAGCATGGCGATGTTGAAGAACATCTTGCGGGGCGGGGATCGGCGCAGCAGCAGGCCGCGCACCAGCGAGGTGCCCGCGTCCATGGCCACGGCGACCAGCGGGCCGAAGAGCACCAGCACCGACAGGGCCAGGGTGCGCGAGGAGAGGATCTTGCCGCCGTCGCGGGCCTGGGACTCCGACAGCTTGGTGTCGGCCAGCAGCAGGATCAGGAAGTAGAAGCCCCAGCCGAGCCAGTCCTGGCTCTCGGGCCGGCGGGCCGCGACGAGGTAGCCGACCAGCACGACGCTGGCCGCGAGCACGGCGGCGTAATAGAGACGGAACAGCCGGTGGCTGTCAGCGGTTCGCGCATGGCTCAAGGCGCGGGATCCTTGGCTCGGGTCAGGCCCCCTCGGGCGGAGACTCCTTACAAGATAGAAGATTCGGCAGCGGACGGGAAGTTCTTGAGAGAAATAGCGGGACCGGCGCCGGGGTGGTCAAGGAACTACCACTCCCACCGATAGAACAGCTTCAGAATGAAGTCGAGCATGATGTCACCTCCAGATGTCGGACGTTGGGGTTGCCCAAACGACAAGAGGCGGCTCCGCTCTGTTCACTCCGATCCGCTCCGCTCGCTCCAAAGGCGCCGGCCCCGCAAGCGGCCGATTCCGTGGTCAGACGGAGGGTCCCCCCCCCCTTTCCCTGAAGTTCATGAGGTCCAGCCGCCGGTTCAGGGCGTCCAGGACCGCGTAGACGGCCGCCTGGTGCGGCCCGTGGCGCTGCGAACAGCTGCCGAAGAAACGCTCGCTGCGCCGGCCTTCGACCAGGTCCACCGCGACCAGGGTCACCCGCTCGCCGGCCATCTCGGTCTCGCGCAGGTCGGCCAGGCTCAGGGTGGCCGCTTCGTCCAGCAGGTCGGCCAGGGCGCGCACCGTGGCGCGGCTCACCAGCAGCTGGTCGGTCCCCTGGTGGTTCGGTCCCGTCTCCTGGACCCGGGCCGCGACCCCGCCGCGCGCCAGCTCGACCGTGGCGGTCAGGGTCGCACCGGCGATCATGACGCCGACGCCCGCGCATTCCACGCGCGGCGCGGCGGCCTCTTCGACCAGGACGGCCGGACGCACCGCGACCGGCGCCGGCACGACGTGGGGCTTCGGCACCTCGGGAATCCGCAGCGGCGGCGGGGCTGCCGGTTCGACGACGGGGGTGGGCGCGATCGTGGCGTCGGCCGGCGCGGCGGGCGCGGGCGCGGGCGTCGCCGGTGCGGCCTCCTCGGGCTCGATGATCTGCACGACGCCGATCTTCTTGTAGTACACGTCGAGGTCCAGCCGGGCCTTCAGCAGGCTCTCGACGTCGCGCACCACGTGGCGCGGTTCGCGGTCGGCCGTCGCGATGACGTGGATGCCGGCGACCTTGCCCAGCTCATCGATGTCGATCTTGCACTGGCGGATGCCCTGGATCTGGCAGATCCAACGCTCCGCGTCCTTGACCCAGCCGAGATCGTCGTTGCGGGGTTCTTCCAAGGTGGGATCCTCCATCTCGTCCGTGAGCCCGCGGCCGGGCGATCCATCCGCGGAATCCTAGCAGAAGCCTCCGGTCCGCTCAAGGAACGATCTCATTCGACATAAAAAAAAAGGTCGAGAGGTGTGTCGGGCGCGATCGGGGCGGACCAGCAACCGCCTGGCTCAAGGGGTCATCATGGCGGACAGCGTCGCCAGCCGCCGCGCGTACCCCGCCTCGTCCAGCGCCAGCACCCCGTCCACGCTGAAGGCCTCGGGGCAGGCGGAAGCCACCGCCGTGCCCGCGAGCATGGCCTGGCGGAATACCGGGTCCCCGTCGTCCCGCTTCGCGCCGGACGCGGCGAGGTGCCCCACGAAGCCGCCGGCGAAGCAGTCGCCCGCGCCGGTCGGGTCGACGACCTCGGGCAGCAGCAACGCCGGCACCGCCAGCACCGAATCCCGCCCGAAGAACAGGGCCCCGTGCTCGCCCTTCTTGATCACGACCCGCTCGGGTCCCAGCTCCCGGATCGCCGCCGCCGCCGCCGCGAGGCTGCGCCGGCCGCTCAGCAGGCGGGCCTCGCCGTCGTTCAGCAGCACGACGTCGACGCGGGCCAGGACCTCCTGCAGCTCGCGTCGCGTCGTCTTGATCCAGAGGTTCATGGTGTCCAGCACGACCAGGCGCGGCGCGACCATCAGGTCCAGCACGTCCGCCTGCAGCGACGGGTGGATGTTGGCCAGGAAGAGGTAGGGCGTCTCCCGCCAGCCAGCCGGCAGCTCCGGCGCGAAGTCCTGGAACACGCCCAGCTCGGTGGCCAGGGTGTCGCGCTCGATCAGGTCCTCGTGGTAGCGCCCCGACCAGTGGAAGGTGGAACCATCGCGGCGGACGATGCCGGCGGTGTCGACGCCGCGGGCGGCCAGCAGCGCCAGGTCGGCCGCGCGGAAGTCGTCGCCGACGACGCCCACGGCGCGCACCGGCGCGAAGCGCGACGCGGCCAGCGAGAAGAAGCTGGCGCTGCCGCCGAGCTGGCGCTCCCGGCGTTCGCGGGGCGTCTCGACCGTGTCGTAGGCGACGGAACCGACCACCAGGATGCTCATCTCACTCCTTGTCGCCCATCTGCTCCGGCGCCTCGACCCCGATCAGGTCCAGCACGTCCCGCAGGACCTTGCGCGCGGCCAGGCAGAGCTGCAGGCGGGCGCGCGTGACGTCGCGGTCCTCGCCCACGATGACGCACTGGTGGTAGAACTGGTGGAAGCAGCCGGCCAGGTCGGCGGCGTACGCCGTCAGCCGGTGCGGCTCGCGGCTCTCGGCGGCGCCCAGGATCACCTCGGGCAGCCGGACGATCTCGCGCATGAGGTTCCACTCGGCGTCGTGCTGCAGCCCGGCCAGGTCGGCGGCGACCGGCTCCTGGAGCGGCCAGCCCGCCGCCTCGGCCTTGCGCAGCACCGCGCAGATGCGGGCGTGCGCGTACTTGACGTAGTAGACCGGGTTCTCGTTGGACTGCTCGCGCGCCAGGTCCAGGTCGAAATCCAGGTGCGAGTTGGGGCGCCGGGTCAGGAAGATGTACTTGGCGACGTCCGCGCCGACGTCGTCGCCGAGGGCGTCCATGGTCACGAACTGCCCCTCGCGCTTGGACATGTCGATGGGACGGCCGTTCTCCACGAAGTTGACCTGCTGGAGGATCTGCACCTCGAGCCAGCCGTCGGGGACGCCGAGCGCCCGCATGGCCCCCTGCATGCGCGGGATGTGCCCGTGGTGGTCCGGCCCCAGGAAGTCGATGGCGTGCTCGAAGCCGCGCTGGAACTTGTGGAAGTGGTAGGCCACGTCCGCCAGGAAGTAGGTGGGCTCGCCCCCGCTGCGCACCACGACGCGGTCCTTCTCGTCGCCGTAGTCCGTGGAGCGGAACCAGAGCGCCCCCTCCTGCTCGTAGACGGAGCCGGACCTGCGCAGCTGCTCCAGCGCGCGCTCGACGCGGCCCGTCTCGTGCAGCTCCGACTCGAAGTACCAGGTGTTGAAGCGCAGCCCGAAGCGCCGGCAGGTCTGGCGCTGCCAGGTCAGGATCTTCATCAGGGCGTACTTCGAGAAGCGCCGGGCCGATTCGTCGGGCGGCAGCTCCAGCCACGCGCGGGCGTCGCCTTCGGGCGCGGTGACGCGCTGGAAGCTCTCGTCGTTGAAGACGCCGGCCTGGCTCTGGATCGCCGCGCTGTCGAGGTCCAGCAGCTCCTCGGCCATCTTCGCCACGTACTGCCCCTTGTAGCCGTCCTCGGGGAACGCCTCCGGCCGCCCGGTCAGCTCGGAGAAGCGCGCGCGCAGGGAGCGGCCGAGCAGGTGGACCTGGCGGCCCGCGTCGTTCACGTAGTATTCCGCGTGGGCGTCGTAGCCGATGGCGTTGAGCAGCCTCACCAGGGTGTTGCCGAAGGCGCCGGCCCGCGCCGACACCACGTTCAGGGGGCCCGTCGGGTTGGCGCTGATGAACTCGACGTTGATGCGGCGGCCGCCGCCGACGCGGATGTCCTGGATCGCGCCCTCGCCGCGCCACAGGTCCAGCAGGCGGGCGACCTGGTGCGGGCGGCCGATGCGGAAGTTGATGAAGCCCGGCCCGGCGATCTCCACCGAGGCCACGACGTCCCGGTCGAACTGCAGCTTGGCGGCCAGCTCCCCGGCCAGGTCGCGCGGCTTGCGACCGAGCCGCTTCGCGGTGGTCATGGCCACGTTGGTGCTCAGGTCCCCGTGCGCCGGGTCGCGCGGCTTCTCGAGCTCGACCGCGGCGTCCTCGTCGAAGAAGCCGTACTCCTCGAGCCGGCGCTGCAGTTCCGCCCTGATGATGTCCTGGATGGTCACGATCCGTCTCCCGTCTGCTGCGGCGTATCGTCGCGTCCCGCGAGGCGGACCAGCTGGAGATCCGGCCGCCGCTCGCGCACGTCCGGCCGCGCGAAGTAGTCCACGCCCACCTCGAGGCGGGGCGCGTCGTTCCAGAGCCGTTCGAGCGAGTAGTACTGGCGGGCGCGCGGCTGCAGCACGTGGACCACGACGTCGACGAAATCCAGCAGCACCCAGTAGTTGCGGTCGCGCCCCTCCCCGTGCAGGAGCTTCTGGCCCTCGGCCGCCGCCGCCTCGGCCACCCCGCGCGCGACGGCGTCGACCTGCTGCTCGCCGCCGCCGGTGGCGAGCACGAAGTAGTCGGCCACGTCGGAGCGGCCCGCGAGGTCCAACACCAGCACGTCCTCCCCCTTCTTGAGCAGGGCGGCGTGGGCGGCGGTCTCGGCCAGGCGGAAGGCGGGGCCGTCCGCGAAGGGCGCGGTCTGCTTGACGGTCTTGCTCATGTTCTTCCCGGTGCTGGCGCGGCGTCAGCTGAGACGGCGCAGGACATAATCGACCGACACGACGAGCAGGTCCCGCTGGACCCCCGTGGCGACGGCGGTGATCGCGGTCTTGGCCCGGTCCCCGTACTCCTTGGCCTTGCCGCGGGCGTATTCGGTGCCGCCGTGCTCCTCGACGAAGTCCTTGACCTCGGTCCAGGCCTCGGCGCGCGCCGCGCCCCGGAGACCCGACACGCGGCCGAGCAGGCGCTCCCGCCGCTCGGCGGGCGCGTCGCGCAGCGCGGCGATCAGGGGCAGGGTGATGCGGCCCTCTTCCCAGTCCTGGCCGGTGGGCTTGCCCAGGCGGCGCTCGTCGCCGAGGAAGTCGAAGATGTCGTCGGTGATCTGGAACACGAAGCCGATCATGCGGCCGAACTCGCCGTAGGCCTCGACGTGCCGCGAGGCGGCGGGGTTGAAGCCCGCCCCGATCGCGCAGGCGGACTCGATCAGGGACGCCGTCTTGCGCAGGATGATGTCGTGGTAGCGCTCCTCGGTGAGCGCGAGGTCGTGCCGGGTCTCGATCTGCATCATCTCGGCCTGGCTCATCTTCAGCGTGGTCGCGGCCAGCAGGCGCAGGGCCTCGTGCAGGCCGGCGCCGCTGAGGCAGTCCAGCGCCTTGCTGTAGAGGTAGTCCCCCATGACCAGGGCCGTCGCCGGGCCCCAGGCCTGGTTCACCGAGGGCAGGCCGCGGCGCGTCAGCGCCTCGTCGATGAAGTCGTCGTGCAGCAGGGTCGCGGTGTGGATCATCTCGACGCAGGCCGCGCACAGCACGGCTTCCTGGGGCGTCGGGGCGTCGTGCTTGGCGGTCAGCAGCAGCAGGGTGGGGCGGAAGCGCTTGCTGCGCCCCTGCTTGACGTGGGCGCAGACTTCCTCGATCAGGGGCGTCTCGCCGCGCACGAGGCCGTCGTAGGCGTCGTCGAAGCGGGACAGCTCGTCCCCGATGATCTTCTGCAGGGCCCAGAGCTGGACCCTTTCCTGGTCGAGCAGCGACATGCATCCCCTTCGGTGGCGGTCGGTTCCCGGGGCGGCGGCCCGCCACCGGGCGGGACCGGGCCCCTACCTTATGTCATCCGGCGTCCTCTGGCAACCGCCCGCCGTTCGGCCCGGCCCGCCGGCGGCTCCGCTCCAGGAACAGCGCCGTCCCGACCGAGAGGAGGTAGAGCGCCATGACCGGCACGGCCATCAGCAGCTGGCTCATGACGTCCGGCGGCGTGAGGACCGCCGAGACGACGACGACGATGACCGCGGCGTACCGCCAGCCGGCCAGCAGGGTCCGCGCGCTGACCAGCCCCACCGCGCTGAGCAGCACCACGACGATCGGCAGTTCGAAGGCCAGCCCGAAGGCGAGGCAGGTCTGGGTCACGAAGTTGAAATAGGCGCCGACGCTGATGAGGGGCCGCATCGTCTCGGTGGCGTAGCTCAGCATGAACTGCACGACCAGCGGGATCATCACGCAGAAGGCGAAGACCGTGCCGGCGTAGAACATCGCCACCGAGGCGAGCAGCATCGGCGTCACCAGCCGCCGCTCCCGGGGGTACAGGCCGGGCGCGACGAAGCGGTAGACGCGCAGCAGCACGAAGGGCAGGACCACGAAGAGCCCGGCGAGGCCCGCCACCTTCATCCTGGTCATGAAGGCTTCCATCGGCTGGCTGAAGTAGACCTGCTGGCCCGCCGCCGTCATCGGCGCCACGATCAGGTCCAGCAGCCGCTGCGACACGAACCAGCCGGCGACCGCGGCCGCGCCCGCCACCAGCAGGGATTGCAGCAGCACCGTGCGCAGCTCGTCGAGGTGATCCAGGAGCGTCATCTGGCCGCCCGCGCGGCGCCGCTCAGCCACCGGCGCCCCCCTTGCGGTCGAGCAGGCCGCGCAGCTCGGACATGAACTCGTCGACGTGCTTGAAGGAGCGGTAGACCGAGGCGAAGCGGACGTAGGCGACCTCGTCCTTGCCCCGCAGCTGCGCCATGACCAGCTCGCCGATGGACGCCGACGGCACCTCTCGCAGCAGGCCCCCGGCCAGGTCGCGCTCGACGGCGTCGGCCATGGCCTCCATCTCCTCCAGGGAAACGGCCCGCTTCTCGCAGGCGCGGGCGATGCCGCCGATCACCTTGGCGCGGTCGTACTCCACGCGCCGCCCGTCGCGCTTGACCACCAGGAAGGGCTTGATCTCGACGTACTCGTAGGTGGTGAAGCGCTCGCCGCAGGCCACGCACTCGCGCCGGCGCCGGATCGCCCGGCCGTCGCGGGCCGACCGGCTGTCCACCACCTTGTCGTCGTCGGCGCCGCAGCTGGGGCACTTCACGCCGTGCTCCTACAGTTCCGGGTAGAGCGGGAACGCCCCGCACAGCTCGCGGGTCCGCCCGCGCAGCGCGGCCAGCGCCGCCTCGTCCTCGCGGGCCTCGTAGGCGCCGGCGACGATGTCGCCGATCGCGCGCATCTGGTCCGGTCCCATGCCCCGCGTGGTCAGGGCCGGCGTGCCGATGCGGATGCCGCTGGTGACGAACGGCTTGCGCGTGTCGAAGGGCACCGTGTTCTTGTTGACCGTGATCCCCACCACATCCAGCAGCTGCTCCATCTTCTTGCCCGAGATGTCCTTGCTCGTCAGGTTGACCAGCAGCAGGTGGTTGTCGGTGCCGCCGCTGACCAGGTGGAAGCCGTGCTCGAGCAGGCGCTCGCCCAGCGCCTTGGCGTTCTCCACGCAGCGGCGCGCCCAGGCGGCGAACTCCGGCCGGGCCGCCTCGCGGAAGCAGACGGCCTTGGCGGCGATGATGTGCATCAGCGGGCCGCCCTGCACGCCGGGGAAATTCAGCTTGTCGATGGCCTCGGCGTGCGCCTGGCGGCTCAGCACGATGCCGCCGCGCGGACCGCGCAGCGTCTTGTGCGTCGTCGAGGTGACGATGTCGCAGAACGGGACCGGGCTGGGGTGCGCGCCGCCGGCGACCAGGCCCGCCACGTGGGCCATGTCGAAGATCAGGACCGCGCCGACCTCGTCGGCGATGCTGCGCATGGCCGCGTAGTCCCAGTGGCGGGGGTAGGCGCTGGCGCCGCCCACGATGACCTTGGGCCGCTCGCGCCGCGCCTGCTCGCGCAGCGCATCGTAGTCGATGACCTCGGTCTCGCGGTCCACCTCGTAGTGCACGGCGGTGAACAGCAGGCCCGAGAAGTTCACCGGGTGGCCGTGGGTCAGGTGCCCGCCGTGCGACAGCGAGAGGCCCAGCAGCTTGTCGCCCGGGGACAGGCAGGCCAGGTAGGCGATCATGTTCGCCGTCGAGCCGGAGTGGGGCTGCACGTTGGCGTGCTCGGCCCCGAACAGCGCCTTCACGCGTTCGCGGGCCAGTTCCTCGGCCCGGTCGACGAACTCACAGCCGCCGTAGTAGCGCTTGCCGGGGTAGCCCTCGGCGTACTTGTTCGTCAGGACGCTGCCGGCGGCCTCCATGACGGCCAGGCTGGTGAAGTTCTCGCTGGCGATCATCTCGAGCTGGTCGCGCTGGCGGCCCAGCTCGCGGGCGACGACGTCGGCGATCTCGGGGTCGGCGGCCTGCAGGTGGCGGTTCATGCCTGGTCTCCTCGCGGTTCCGGTGTCGGCGGCGGCGCGACGGCGCCGCCGTCCTGTTCGATGTCGGCGATCTTGCGGATCCGGTCGGCGTGCCGTCCGCCCTCGAACGCGGCGCCCAGCCAGCGCATCACCATGCGCTCGGCCAGCTCCGCGGGCGTGTGGTCGGCGCCGAAGCAGATCACGTTGGCGTCGTTGTGGCGGCGGGTGGCCGCGGCCATCTCCTCGTTGCAGCACAGGGCGGCGCGCACGCCGCGCACCTTGTTGGCGGCGATGCTCACGCCGATGCCCGAGCCGCAGACCAGCACCCCCAGGTCGGCGCGTCCCCCGGCCACGGCCCGGCCCACGGCCGCCGCGTAGTCGGGGTAATCGACGGACGCGGTCCCGCGGCAGCCCACGTCCACGACCGTGTGGCCCTCGCGCGCCAGCAGCGCCGCGATCCGCTCCTTGTGCCCGAAGCCGCGGTGGTCGGACCCGACGGCGATGATCATGGCGCGCTCCTCCCCCGCAGTTCAGCGGTCCAGGCTGCGACGAGCCGCTCGACCTGGTCGGCCATCCGCGCGTAGGCCAGGGACGTCCCGGCGCGGTAGGGATCGTCGACCGTTTCGGCGGCCGCGGCGTCGCCGCCGTCCGCCAGGTCGATGCCCGGCAGGCCCAGCAGGCCGATCCGGCCGGCGTGCCGGGGGAACCGCGCACGGAAGCGCGCGAGCTGGCCCGGCGTCATCAGCAGCACCCAGTCGGCCTCGTCCAGCAGGGCCGCGTCCAGCGGCCGCGAACGGTGCCGCGACAGGTCCAGCCCCCGTTCCCGCGCCTGGTCGCAGGACTCCGCCGTGGCCGGAGAGCCGGGACAGGCGTCCAGTCCGGCCGAAGCGCACGGCGGCCGGCCCCGCCAACTGGCGTCGGCCAGGACGGCGGCCAGGGGGCTGCGGCAGGTGTTGCCCGAGCAGACGAACAGGATGGTCCCGCGAGCGGTCACGTGCGCCTCCACCGGCGTAAGTTAGGCCGGGAAACGGGTGGCGTCAAGCAAGCGCCAATCCCGTAATTGCAATGAATTCAAACATTTTTGCGATGCAATTCCCAGTCGGGTGGAACCCGTGGTCCGGGCCGCAACACCCGGGGCGGCCAGACGGTGAGGTCCAGCATCGCCGACGCGGCGTCACCCGGCGAGCCGCCCCAATCCAGGTCCGCCACGAGGTCGACACCGTCGGCGAACTGGAGCGTCGCCGACGCCAGGTCCGTGGCCGGCGGCTCGCCGGCCACGTTGGCGCTGGTGGAGATCAGGGCGCCGCCGGACGCCGTGATCAACGCGCGCAGCAGCAGCGGCGACGGCACGCGCACCGCCAGGGTCGGCCCGCCCCGCGTCGCCGCCGTCGGGGCCGCCGGTCCCGCCGGCAGCACCAGCGTGAAGGGGCCGGGCCAGCAGCGGCCCACATAATCCCAGACCCGCCAGGCCAGCGCGCCGACGAGGCCGCGCGCGTCGGCGGTGTCGGCGCACAGCACCAGCAGCGGCTTGCCCTCGTCGCGTCCCTTCAGCACCGCGATGCGCGCCACCGCCGCCGGCGCGTCGGCGCGCGCGTGCAGGCCGGGCAGCGTGTCGGTGGGCATCAGCACCACGCCCCCGGCGGCCAGGCAGCGGGCCGCCTCGTCCGGGTCGCGCGTGCGGGCGCCCATCTCAACCGCCGCCGCGGGCTTGTTCGCGACGGAAGTCGTCCAGCGCCGCCGCCACGCGCGCGTCGCCGAGCGCCAGGATGCGCGCGGCGAGCACGGCGGCGTTCTTCGCTCCGGCCGAGCCGATGGCGACGGTCGCCACGGGCACGCCGGCCGGCATCTGGGCCATCGACAGCAGGGCGTCGATCCCGGCGAGCGGTCCCGCGGCGACCGGCACGCCGATCACCGGCCGCGGCGTCAGCGACGCCACCACGCCGGGCAGGTGGGCCGCCATGCCGGCGACCGCGACGTAGACCGCGATCCCGTCGCGATCGCCCGCGGCCACCAGTCGGCGCAGCCGGTCCGGCTGGCGATGGGCCGACGCGATCTCGACGCGGTGCGGCAGTCCGAAGCGGTCCAGCAGCGCGAGGAGCCCCTCGATGACCGGCAGGTCGCTCTTGCTGCCCAGCAGGACCATCACCCGGGCCGCTGTCGCCGCGCGTTTCGTCATGCCTCACTCCTGGGTTGCGGGATCCCGCCGCCGATGTCGCGGCGGGCGATCAGGCCGTCGAAGCGGACGTCGGCCAAGAGGGCGTAGGCGGCGGTCAGGGCGGCGCGCAGGTCGCGGCCTTCGCCGACGACGCCGAGCACGCGGCCGCCGGCGGTCACCAGGCGCCCGTCGCGCACGGCGGTGCCGGCCTGGTCGATCCAGGCTCCCGCGCGGTCCTGCGGCAGCGTGATCTCGTCGCCGCGGCGGACCGCTCCGGGGTAGCCGTGGCCGGCGGCCACGACGACCGCCGCGGCGCGCTCCCAGTCCGTCAGGGCGGCGCCGGACCAGTCACGCGGCGCGCCGGGACCGGGCGGGGGCAGGGCCGCCAGCCAGGCGCCCAGACCGCCCCGCGCGGCGGCGAGCAGCAGCTCCAGCAGGTCGACGCGCCACAGGGGCAGCACGGCCTGCGTCTCGGGGTCGCCGAAGCGGCAGTTGAACTCCAGGACGCGGGGGCCGTCGGGCGTCAGCATCAGCCCGACGTACAGCACGCCGCGGTAATCCACGCCGCGCCGGCGCAGCTCGGCCAGCACCGGCGCGACGACGCCCTCCCCGACCGCCCGGCCGAGACCGGGGGGCAGCAGGTCGGCGCAGGCGACGACGCCCATGCCGCCGGTGTTGGGACCGGTGTCGCCGTCGCCGAGGCGCTTGTGGTCGCGCGACGGGCAGAGCAGCCCGTAGTCGCGGCCGTCGGTGACCGCGAGGATCGACAGCTCGGGACCGGTGAGGCACTCCTCGAGCAGCACGCGCCGGCCGGCGGCGCCGAAGGCGTCCGCGGTGAAGCAGCGTTCCAGGTGCGCCCGCGCCGCGTCCCGGTCGGCGCACACCGCCACACCCTTGCCCTGGGCCGCCCCGCAGGCCTTGACCACCACCGGGAACGCGGCCGCATCGAGCCGGCCGAGCGCCTCGTCGAGGCCGGTGCAGGTCACGTAGCCGGCGGTCGGCACGCCGGCCGCCGCCATGATCTGCTTGGCGTGTTCCTTGTCCCCCTCGAGCCGCGCGCCCGCCGCACCGGGGCCGAACACCGCGAGGCCGGCGTCGCGCAGGACGTCGGCCAGTCCGTCGATCAGGGGATCCTCGGGACCGACGATCACCAGGTCGATCGCCGCCCCGCGGCACCAGGCAGCCAGCGCGGCGTGATCGGCGGGATCGACGGGAACCGGAGAGGCGAGCTGCAGCAGGCCGGGATTGCCGGGAGCGGCCCAGAGGCGGGGGCGGGACGGGGACGCGGCGAGCCGGCGCGCGAGCGCGTGCTCGCGCCCACCCGCGCCCACGATCAGCACCTGCGGCGTCATCGACCGTCCTCCTCCCATCGCGTCCCGGACCATAGCGCACGCCCGCGGCCCCCCGCAACGGAAAGGACGGTCCGCCGCCTCAGGGCACGATGCGCGTGCCGGCCTCGCCCCGGACCGCGGCGAGCAGGTGCTCGGGATCGGTGATCACGACCTCGCGGCCGCCCGCGGCCAGGAACGACAGGGCAGCCTCGATCTTCGGGCCCATGCTGCCGGCGGGGAACTCGCCCGCCGCCAGCAGCTCGCGCGCCCGCGCGGCCGTCAGCGTCGCGAGCGCTTCCTGGTCGGGGCGCCCCCACCCGCGGCAGACCTGCTCGACCTGGGTGATGATGACGAAGGTGTCGGCCTGGATCAGCTCGGCCAGCAGCTCCGAGGCGAGGTCCTTGTCGATGACCGCGTCGATGCCCTCGATGCGGTCCTCCTCGCAGACGACGACCGGCACGCCGCCGCCGCCCACCGCGACCACCATCACGCCGGCGTCGAGCATGCGGCGGATCACCTCGAACTCGACCACCTTGCGCGGCAGGGGGCTGGGCACCACGCGCCGCCAGCCGCGGCCGGCGTCCTCCTTCACCGTCCAGCCGAACTCCGCGGCGACCCGCCGGGCCTGCTCCTCGTCGTAGTAGGGGCCGATGGGCTTGGTGGGCTTGGCGAACGCGGGGTCGTCGCGGTCCACGAGCACCTGGGTGACCACCGTGGCCACCGGCGTGTCGATGCCGCGCAGGAACATCGCGTTCTGCAGGTTCTGCTGGATCATGTAGCCCAGCCCGCCCTGCGAGTCCGCGCCGCACACGAACAGCGGCATCGGCACGATGCCGTGCACCTGGTAGCCCGCGTCGTTGCGCAGGAAGATGTTCCCGACCACCGGCCCGTTGCCGTGGGTGATCACGATCTGGTGCCCCGCGGCCGACAGCTCGGCCACCTGGGCCATCGTGCCCTTGGTGATCCGGTACTGCTCGAGGTAGGTCCCCTTGGTCCCCACCGGGATGATGGCGTTGCCGCCGAGCGCGATGACCATCCTGCGGCGATCCATGTTGCACCTCTGCCGTCGTGGTCCGGAAACGGGGGCACCGCGCCCGTGACGGGCGCGGTGCCGCGGGTGGTCGCGTCCGGTCAGCCCAGCAGGTCCGCGCTCATCGCGCGGACGCGCTCGAGGGCCTTGCGGATCTGCGGCTGGCTGTTGGCGTAGCTGAAGCGCAGGTAGCCTTCGCCGAACTTGCCGAACGCCGTGCCGCTCAGCGCCGCCACGCCGTGCTTGTCCAGCAGCAGCGACTCGAGCTCGGAGCTCTTGCGCCCGAGCTGCGAGACGTTGGGGAACACGTAGAAGGCGCCGCGCGGCAGGCGGCAGGTGATCCCGGGGATCGCGTTCAGCCCCGCGACGAGCAGGTCGCGCCGCGCGCGGAACTCCTCGACCATGGCCGCCGCCGCGTCCTGCGGTCCGGTCAACGCCTCGGCGCCGGCGATCTGCGTGAACGACGCGGTGCAGCTGTTGCAGTTGGTCTGCAGCTTGGCGACGGCGTCGGCCAGCTCCTTCGGCATGACGCCGAAGCCCAGGCGCCAGCCGGTCATGGCGTAGGTCTTCGAGTGGCCGTCCAGGATGATCGTGCGCTCGAGCATGCCCGGGCGCGTGGCGATGGACTCGTGCGTCCCCTCGTAGATGATCTTGCTGTAGATCTCGTCGCTCAGCACCCAGAAGTCGTGCTTCACGGCCAGCCGCGCGATGGCGTCGAGGTCCGCGCCCGACAGCACGCCGCCGGTGGGGTTCTGGGGCGAGTTGATGATCAGCAGCTTCGTGCGGTCGCTGACCAGGCGCTCGAGGTCGGCGATGTCGAAGGAGAAATCCTTCGCCTCGGACAGCTGCAGGGGCACCGACTTGGCGCCCAGGAAGTTGATGACCGATTCGTAGATCGGGAACCCCGGGTTGGGGTAGATGACCTCGTCGCCCTCGTCGACCAGGGCGGTCATCACGAAGTACATGATGGGCTTGCCGCCGGGCGTGATGACGATGTTCTCGGGGCCGACGTCGAGGCCGCGGTCGCGGGCGATGTACTCGGCGAAGACCTTGCGCACCTCGGGCTTGCCGGCGGCCGGACCGTAGTGGGTCTCCCCCCCCTGCAGCGCCGCGACGCCCTTGGCGACGATGTTGGCCGGGGTGTCGAAGTCGGGCTCGCCGATCTCGAGGTGGACGATGTCGCGGCCCTGCGCCTCGAGCGCCTTGGCGCGGGCGAGGACGACGAAGGCCGTCTCGGTACCGAGTCTCTGCATCCGCTTGGCCAGCATGATTTCCCCTTTGCCTCGAGAACCGCCGCGCTGCGGCGCGGCGTGCACACCCGCAAGGGGAAATCTTAATCCGTTGACGCAGGGAAGTCAAAACCACCGCCCTCACCAGCCTCGCCAGGCCAGGGCGGCGGTCGCCCGGAACTCGTACGCCGCGGCCTCGCCCGACGCCCGGGGGCGCCGGCAGGCGGCGCAGGCCGCCGCGGCGACGCCGCCACGCCGCCAGTGGACGCCGAGGGTGCGTTCGTCCTGCCAGCGTCCCCAGTGCCGGGGCAGCACGAGGCCCGGCGCCGGCGACTCGACGCTCAACAGGTCGGCCTCCCCGCCCCAGGCCCAGACCTGGACGAAGCGCCAGCCCCAACCTGCCGCCGGCGACGCGCCGATCGACAGCGACAGCGCCGAGCGGTCGTCGGCCGCGGCCGGCGCGATGCCGCGTTCGTGGACCCGCACCGTCCGCCAGCCGAGCCGGCCCCGCCAGTCGCCGGTTCCGGCTTCGACCCAGGCGGCGGCGCGCCAGGTGTCCTGCACCGCTTGCCGGGCCGGCGGCAGCCAGGGCATGCGCCCGGCCCACCCCCGCTGCGTCTGCGACCGGCCGCTCAGGCTCGCGCCCCAGCGGCGGCGCGCGTCGCCGACCGCGACCTCCGGAGACTCGACCTCCCGAGATTCAAGTTCCAGGGACCAGCGGCGCACGGAGGTCAGCCGGGGCGACCCCTCGGACCACCCTTCGTGTTCGGCCACCCCCAGGGCGACGATCAACGCGACGGCCCCGCCGCGCCGTTGCAACCGCAGGAGCCAGCCGCGACCGTCGGCGTCCGTCAGCGCCGCGGGTCGCTGCCCGGCCGCCGGCGAGGGACCCGGTTGGACGGCGGCGACCTGCGCTTCGACCGTCGCGCGCCGGGCGGCCCGCCAGCGGCCCGCGACCGCCCAGGCCGTGCGCCGCGATCCGTTCGCCTGCGCTGCCCAGACCGAGCTCTCCCCCGACAGGGACAACCCGCCGCCCGTCCAGGCGGCTGACAGCGAACCGCCGCGTCCCGCCGCCTCCGTGGCGACGACGAGCGTGGCCCGACCCCGCGCGCCGACGCAGGCGAGGGCCGCGCCGGAACGCGTCTCGGCGCCCGCATCGCGCGCGCGGCCGCGCCAGGCGAACATCTCGCCCGGCCCAGCCCGCAGCGACGCGATGGCCCCCCGCAGCGCTCGCCGCTCCGCGGCGCCCGCGTGCAGACCGGCCCGGACACCGCCCTGGTCGCCGCCGGGCGTCGACAACCCGGCCCAGCGACCAGCACCCGACAGCAGCAGCCCGGACCCGGCATGCAAGGCGAGGTCGCCGACCAGGACGCCGGCGCCTCCCGCCCGCCACGCGACGCCACCCGACGTCGCCGTCCGCTCGCCGCCGCGCAGCCGCAGCTCGCCGCGCCCGTCCCGGCGCCCGAGATCCCAGCGGGCGCCGGTCGCGGTCGCGCGCAGTCCGCCGCGCCAGCGGCCGGTCGCCTCGTCGACGGCGCCGGCGCTCGCCGGCTCATCGTCCAGCCAGGCCAGGGCCGCCGCCTGGTCGGCCGGTTCCAGGCGATCGATGCTCGCCACGAGGCTGTCGGCCGGTTGGTCCCGCACAGCGATCTCGTCGCCGGGCCCGGCCCTGCCCGTCGCGGACGCCAGGACGCACGCGACGGCCGCGAACGCGCCCAGACTCGTGCGCCGTGGGCGGTTCACCGACGACCCCGGGGGCAGGTGACGAGGTCCCAGCGGTGCGTCGAACCGAGCGCCGGGTGGACCAGGTGCGAGGTCCGCACCAGCAGCCGGCCGCGCCGCCAGGCGGTGGTCACGCCGGCCGCGCCGCTGGCGCCGTCGGCGACGAGGCCGCAGCTGATCAGCGCCCCCAGCCTCAGGTCGCCCCCGGCCCGCCAGGTCGCGCCACCGCGATCGTCGCGCCGCAGTTCGCAGGCGGCGCTCCAGCCCTCGTCCCGCCAGCGGGCGGACAGCCACGGACGCGGACCGGCGGCCTCGTCGCCCCGGCGCACGACCAGGGGCACGACGTGCAGGGAGACCTCGCACCCGCCGCGGACGATCCCGGCGAACGGCGCCAGTTCCACGGCTTCGCGTCCGGGCACGGAAGCGTAGGCCGGCCGCCGCCAGCGCCACGCCAGCCCGCACCATGGAAGCAACGCCCCCGCGACGGACTCCCGAGCGCTGCGGGACGAACCCGCAACGGCGCCGAACGAAGCGCGCAGGTCCACCAGGTCCTCGCGCCACGCGCTGCCGCCCAACCGTTGCCACGACAGCGCCGCCGACCAGGGAGCGGACCGCCGCCCCGCCGCCAACCGGCGCAACGGCAGTTCGCTCATCCCGTGCAGGCGGGCGACGCCGCAGGCCGACCAGACGCCGTCGCTCGCGGCCCCGTCCAGCAGGTCGGCCGCCGCCGGCGGTTCGCCGCACCAGCCGTCGTCGAAGTCGCGGATGCCCGCCGCCGTCGGCGTACCCGCTCCGCCGATGCCCAAGGCGGCGGCCAGGCAGACCGCCAGCGTCCCGCGGCGCCCCCTCATCGCGCCGCCGGCGGCGCCGCCACGACCAGCAGTCGCTGCCGGTCGATCCGGCCGCCGTCCGGATCCAGCCGCGAGAGCAGCGCGACGTAGGGACCCGCCGGCACGAACCCGCCCGCGTCGTCCCTGCCGTCCCACGCCACGTGACGTCGGCCGGCTCCGAGATCATCGCCGCCCAGATCCCTCACGCACCGGCCCCAGAGGTCCCACACCGAGAGCCGCCAGGACTGCGCCGACGGGGCGAGGTCCAAGGTGAAGCTGACGCCGCCGCCGCCGATCGCGAAGGTGCCCGGCGAAGCCGCCAGATCGCCGGCCGGCGCCTGCCATGGCGGCTCGAGGCTGTTGCGGCAACCCGGGGTGGCGCCGGCCGCGGCCATGCAGGTTCCCCAGAGATCGGCCGGATCGCCGGCGGCGGCCGCCGCCCGGCGTTCGAGGCTGCGGCCGCGGCTCACGACCGTGCCGCGGGCGCCGAGCGTCGCATGGTCCCGCACCACGCCGTCGGCGTCGCGCAGGTGCACGCGATCGGCATAGGGCAGGCCGTCCCCCGGCGAATTGTTGAGCGACGGCCAGGCCCCGGTCAGTTCGGCGACCGGCGGCACCGCCGCCAGACCCGGGCAGGGCGGCGGCGCGCCGGCCGCCAACCGCGCCGACCACCATTCGCGGAAGGCCTCGGCGTCCTCGGCCAGCACGAGCCGTTCTCCCGGCATCAGCACCCACGAGGGCAGCCGCACGCGCGCGCCGCCGGCGTCGGACAGCGTGTAGCCGGCGAGTTCGACGGGCCCGTCCAGACCGGCGGCCAATTCCAGCCATTCGCCGCCGTCGCCGTCCGGGTTCGCCATCACCTCCCAGATCGAGAGCGCCGCCGCGCCGACATGGTAGCTCCCGATCGGCATCGGCTGCAGATCGACGCCGGGCGCAACGAGTTCCAAGCCGAAGCTCAGATCCCCGTCGAATGCGGGTGTCAGCGAGAATTCGAGCGAAACCTCGGACTGCGGCGCCAGGACCGGCCAAGGCGATTCGGCGAGCGTCCCCGCTCCCGTACCGACCAGCCGCACGGTGCCGGCCGGGATCGCGGCCAGACCCGTGTTGCGCAGCGTGACGGCGATGGCGACGGCGATACCGGGCGCCGGCAGGCTGGGCGGTTCCGGCGTGACGGTGAGCACCTGCCAGCCGTAGGTCGGGAAGTTGGGCCGACCCGGCGTCGGCTCGGCGCAGACGACCCAATCCCGGTCGTTGCGACCGGAGTCCTCCCCGTCCGGACGACGCCCGAGGGAAGCGGCGGCGGCGCCCGGATGCGGCGCCGTTTCGAAGAAGGCCGGATCCGCGAGATCCCCGTAGCCCAGCAGGTCCAGCACGACTTCGCCGCGCCGCAGTCGAACCGCATCGGGACCGTTCTGCAATCTCAATGAAACCAGGACGTTGGGGGTGACATCTCCAGTCCAGCCCGAATCGCCGATCAGCCAGCGGGCCCCGGGCGCAAGGCTGTCGCCCGGCGCGCCTTCCCAACGCCGCTCCCAGGCGGGAGCCACGGCGCCGTTGGCGAACTCCAGGCGAACGCCGGTGAGATCCAGCGTTTCGGTGCCGATGTTCAGGAGTTCCACGAACTCCGCCCCGCCGTCCGCGCCGGGCGGATCGTAGAGAACCTCGTTCAGCAGTGGTTCGGCGGCGCCGGTCCGGACGGCGAGCAGCGAGACGCACATCGCGACGGCCAGGGCCGGCGCGGGCAGTCGGGTAGGCAGGCGCAAGTGAGGCGATCCCGCTTCCGGGAGGAGAGCCGGGAGGTGCGAGCGGAGCCTAGAGCATGCCGCGCGAGCGGCGGATGGCCCATTCCGCGCCCAGCAGCAGCGTCGCGCAGGCGATCAGCCACCAACCGTGGACGAGGCGGACCTCGGACCGGCGCTCTCCGGTGGCCGCGGACCAGTCGGCGGCATCCAGCACGCCGACCAGGGAGCGGGCGGCGCCCGGAGCGTGCCCATCCACGTAGTGCCCGCCCCAGGCCGCAGCCAGGGCGCGCAGGCGCCGCCGATCCTGACGCACCTGCGCCTCTTCGGGCAACGCGGGGACCACGACGAATTCGCGCTCCGGCCCCAAGACGGAATCCGTACCGACGGCGACGGGTCGTACGCGGTAGCGGCCCGGCGCCTGGGGCGGCAGCGTCACGCGACCACGCCCGAGTTCCCCGGGCACCGGAGTGGGCGTGAACGACCGCAGCGCACCGGTCTGCGTCGTGTCCCGCAGTTCGAGCGCAACCGCGCCCGGCGTCCCTTCCCCGCGCAGGCCGCGCACCTGCGTCTCCAACCGGATGGCTTCGCCCTCGCGGTACAGGGTGCGGTGCCCGGCGATCGTGACGCCGCCGAGCTCGTCGCCGGCCGCGGTCCAGACAAGCAGGTTGCGGGCCAGGCGGCGCACGGGATGCTCGGCCGCGCCGGCGGCGCTCGCCGGCGGCTGCCAGAAGGCCAGGGTCCACAGCTCGTCCGTCCCCAGCCACGCCACCGCGCCCTTGCCGGCGGCGCCGATCGCGAGCAGGGGCGACGGGCCGGCGGCGTCGCGTCCGGGCGCCGTCAGCAGCACCTTCGCCTCGGGACGCGCCCGCGCCGGCGCGATCGATCCCAGCGGCGGCAGCCACGCCCACGCCGCGGCGTCGGCCGACAGGCCGGACAGCAGGGAATGGCCGGCCTCTTCGCGGCGGACCTGCAGGGGCCCGCCCCCGCCGGCGGCGCCGCCGCGCACGACCGGGAGCAGGCCGGCCAGCGCCGCCGGCAGGTCCGTCCGCGGGGAATCGATCACCAGCAGGCCGAGACCGTCGCCGACCGCCGCGGCGAGACCCTCGACGTCGACACCTCCCAGACCGGCCGCATCGCCGAGCAGGATCACGCCGTCCCAGGCCAGCCAGCCCGCCGCGCCGCGCGGCGGCGTCCAGGGTGCGCCGTCCAGCCGCGGCCCGCCCTCCCCGGGGTGGACGATGTCGAGCGTCAGGCGCCGCTCCAGGGCGGCGGCCTGGGCGAACACGCGGACGTTCCAGTCGGGCCGGCCCGTGATCAGCAGCAGCTTCTCGCGGTCCTGCCGGACGGCCACCGCCAGGGACACCTCGTTGTTGGCGAGGTACCGCTCGTTGACCAGGGGCGCGACCAGCAGCCGTGCCACCTGGAGACCCGCCGCACGGGGCGTGAAGGCGAGGTCGGCGCGCTGGGTCGGGTCCCCGGGCCCGACGACGGCCGTGACGGCCGCCAGCGTGTCGGCGCCCTGAACCAGCGCGAACCGCAGGCGCAGGTCGTCCCGGCGCGGCGGGCCGCGCACGCCCACCACGGCCTCGACCACGACCTGGTCCCCGACGAAGGCCGTCTCCGGGTAGCGCACGTCCGCGAGTTCCAGGTCGGCGGGGCCGGAGGGGTCGCCGACCCCGATCAGGAGCGGCAGGGCGCCGTCCGTCGGCGCGAGCGGCCCTTGGGCGGCGGCCTGCATTCCCTGGCCCGTTTGAGTCTCCTGGCCTGTTTGCGTCTCCTGGCCGTCGGTCACCAGGACCAGGGCCCGCAGGTTGCGCGACGACCAGGCGCGCGCCGTCTCGGCGGCGAGCCGGCCGAGGTCCGTGCCCACGGCCGTCGGCGGCTCTCCGGGGGCGTCGCGCAGGGCTCCGGTCGCCGCCAGCCCGTTGCCGCGCAGCACCGTCGTGCGCACGGGCGGATCGCGGCGCGTCAGCAGGGACTCGACCCGAGCGGCCCACGCCAGCGCCCCGGTCCAGCGCGCCGAATCGCCGGGAGCGTCGCGCAGGCCCATGCTGGCGGAGTCCTCGACGACGATCACGGCCTCGGGCGGCAGCGCGACGTCCCCGGACCGCTGCAGCCGCGGCCCGGCGATCGCGACCAGCAGCAGCAGGACGGCCGACGTGCGCAGCCCCGCCAGCAGGCGGCGCACGCCGCGCGGCGCGAGAGGTTCGGTGGAAAGGTAGTGGCGGCGCACCCAGAGGGCCGCCGCCACCGCGATCAGGACCAGCAACGGCAGCCAGGCCGCCGGGATGGCCCAAGCCAGGTTCACCTCAACCGTTCCTGATGGCGGCGTGGGCCGCCGCCAGGCGCGCGATGGGCACGCGGAACGGCGAGCAGCTCACGTAGTCCAGCCCCACCCGGTGGCAGAAGTCGACCGAGCTGGGGTCGCCGCCGTGCTCGCCGCAGATGCCCAGGTGCAGGTGCCGGCCGGAAGAGCGGCCGCGCTCGACCGCCATGGCGACGAGCTGGCCGACGCCCTCCTGATCGAGCTGCTGGAACGGGTCCGAGGGCAGCACGCCCATCCTCACGTAGTCCGGCAGGAAGACGCCGGCGTCGTCCCGGCTGTACCCGAAGGTCATCTGGGTCAGGTCGTTGGTGCCGAAGCTGAAGAAGTCGGCGTGCAGCGCGATCTTGTCCGCCAGCAGGGCGGCGCGCGGGATCTCGATCATGGTGCCGACGAGGTAGTCGACCTTCGCGCCGACCTCCGCCATCACCCGGTCGGCGATCGCCACGGACATCTCGCGCATGTCCTTCAGCTCTCGCACCGTGCCCACCAGGGGGATCATGATCTCCGGCCGGACGTCCACGCCGCGGGCCTTGACCGCCAGGGCGGCGCGGATGATGGCCTCGACCTGGACCTCGTAGATCTCGGGGTAGGTCAGGCCCAGGCGGCAGCCGCGGTGGCCGAGCATGGGGTTCATCTCGTGCAGCGACTCGATGCGGTGCCCGACCGCGGCGACGGTGGCGCCCAGCTCCCCGGCGAGCTCCGCGATCTCGGCCTGCTGGTCGGGCGTGGGCAGGAACTCGTGCAGCGGCGGGTCCAGCAGGCGCACCGTGACGGGGTAGCCGTCCATGGCCTCGAAGATCCCCTCGAAGTCTGCCTGCTGCAGCGGCAGGATCTTCACCAGGGCCTTGCGGCGGCCCGCCTCGTTGTCGGCCAGGATCATCTCGCGCATCTTCTTGATGCGGTCCTCGCCGAAGAACATGTGCTCGGTACGGCACAGGCCGATGCCCGCGGCGCCGAAGGTGCGCCCCTGCCGCGCGTCGTGCGGCGTGTCGGCGTTGGTGCGCACGCCCAGGGTCCGGCGCTCGTCGGCCCAGGCCATGATCCGGTTCAGGTGGGGATCGTCGAGGCTGGGAGCGACCAGCGGCACCAGCCCGGCGATCACCTGGCCGGTGGTGCCGTCGATGGTCAGCGGGTCGCCGGCCTTGAAGGTCCGGCCGCCGATGGCCATCGACGCGGCCTGGTAGTCAACGGCCAGGTCGCCGCAGCCGGCGACGCAGGGCTTGCCCATGCCGCGGGCCACGACGGCCGCGTGGCTGGTCATGCCGCCGCGGGCGGTGAGGATGCCCTGGGCGCTGTTCATGCCCTCGATGTCCTCCGGGCTGGTCTCGCGGCGCACGAGCACCACCCGGCGTCCGGCCTTGACCGCGGCCACGGCGTCCTCGGCCGAGAACACGATCTCGCCCTGCGCGGCGCCGGGCGACGCGGGCAGGCCCTTGCCCAGCACCACGACGCCGGCCGCGGGATCGATCTGGTCGTGCAGCAGCTGGTCGAGGTGCCCGGGCTCGACCGCCAGCAGCGCCTGGTCCGGCGTCATCAGGCCCTCGGTCTGCATCTCGGCCGCGATGCGCACGGCGGCGCGCCCGGTGCGCTTGCCGTTGCGGGTCTGGAGCATCCAGAGCTTGCCGTCCTGGATCGTGAACTCGATGTCCTGCATGTTGCGGTAGTGCTGCTCCAGCTTCTCGCGGATGCCGCAAAGCGTCCCGTAGGCCGCCGGCATGACCTCCTCGAGCGTGGGCAGGTCGCGCACCGGGTTGCCCTCGGGCAGGCGGTCGCGGCCCTGGAGGTTCAGCGCCTGCGGCGTGCGGGTGCCCGCCACGACGTCCTCGCCCTGGGCGTCGACCAGGAACTCGCCGTAGAAGAAGTTCTCGCCGTTGGACGGGTCGCGGGTGAAGGCGACGCCCGTGGCGGAGTTGGCGCCCATGTTGCCGAAGACCATGGTCTGGACGTTCACGGCCGTGCCCATGTCGTGCGGCAGGCGGTTGAGGTTGCGGTAGCTGACCGCGCGCGGCGTGTTCCAGCTGCGGAAGACGGCCTCGACGCTGCCCCACAGCTGCTCGCGGGGATCGGTCGGGAAGTCGCGGCCCGCGGTCTTGCGGACGATGGCCTTGAACTCGGCGATCAGGGCCTGCAGGTCGGCCACGCCCAGCTCGGTGTCCAGCTTCACGCCGCGCTTCGCCTTGAGGGCGTCGATGGCGTGCTCGAAGTGCTCGCCGTCCACGCCCATGACCACGTCGCCGTACATCTGCAGCAGGCGGCGGTAGCTGTCGTAGGCGAAGCGCTCGTTGCCGCTGCGGGCGATCAGGCCGCGGACCGTCTCGTCGTTGAGGCCGATGTTCAGGACGGTGTCCATCATGCCCGGCATCGAGACCTTGGCGCCCGAGCGGCACGAGAACAGCAGGGGGTCGGCGGGGTCGGCGTACTTCTTGCCCATGACCTTCTCGATGCGGGCGATCGCCGCATCGACCTCGGTGCGCAGCGCGGCCGGGATCACCGGTGCGGCGAGGTAGTCGATGCAGCAGGCGGTGGTGATGGTGAACCCCGGCGGCACCGGGATGCCGATGCGGTCCATCTCGGCGAGGTTGGCGCCCTTGCCGCCGAGCAGTTCCTTGCGGGCACCGTCGCCCTCCGCCTCGTGGTTGCCGAAGAAATAGACGCGTTTGCCTTCCATCGTGCTTGCCTCCCCTGTGACTGCGATTCGGGCGTCCGGCGAGGGACCCCGCTGGTCTGCGGTGAAATGGCCCGGCGGCGGCGCCGGGCCAGAAGATCGGAGCGTGCGGCACCCGCGCGGGACCGCGTCAGCGGATGATGACGACCTTGCCGTAGAAGTCCTCGCGCGCGGGCATCTCCACCTTGTAGATGTACACATCCGAAGCGAGCAGGTCGCCGTGGCGGTTGCGGGTGACCCAGGGCATCAGGTTGTCGATCTGCTGCTCGGGACCGAGGTCGGCCACCTGGTCGCCGTCGAGCGTGAAGACCAGGACCCGGCTGCCCGGAGGCAGGTTCTTGAACGTGACCTTCTCCCCTTCCGCACCGCTGAAGCCCGACGCCTGGCGCAGGGGGTTCGGGTAGGCGAAGATCTCCGGGCCATCGACGGCGTCCGCGGCGGGCTGGGACACGAAGAACCGCTGCCGGTTGCCGTCGCCGCCGAACAGCGAGAGCGGGTCGCCGGGGAAACGGGTCGAATAGAGGCGCTCGGCGGTCAGCGAGGACGGCGACGCGGTCGCGATGTTGCCGTAGTCGAAGGTGGTGACGGCATAGTTGTAGTCGAACCCCTCGTAGACCGTGTCGTCGAAGAACGTCACGGACGACGGGTCGGAGAAGTCGAAGCAGGCGGCGCGCTTGTCGGCGTAGCAGTTGGGCGTCTCGTTGTAGCTGGTGTCGCCGCAGTAGCCCTCGATGCAGGATTCCGGGTTGGACTTGTCGTAGTAGCCGATCAGCTGCATCGCGTCGGGGTCGAGGCCCTCGCTGCGCCATACCGCGTAACCCTGGAAGTCCTGCATGAGGAGGGAGAAGCTCGTCGAATCCGCCACGGCGCCGGCGCCGAAGGAGAGCGTCAGGCCGAAGTCGAGGTCCTGGTACTGCGGATCCGTCTGGGACTTCTTGATGGTGTCGGACAGGCGCAGCGGCGTGCCGGGGATGTAGATCCCGCCCCCGTACGTGGGCAGCCAGTAGCGCTGGCCCGGGTCGGCGGCGAGGTGCAGCCGCGACATGGAGAGGTTGGCGGGCTGGGCCAGGCCGCCCGCCGACCAGACCGTGTCGTTCCGGGCGCAGGTCAGCAGGGCGAAGCCGTCGGCGGTCGCCAGGTAGGTATCGCGCTCGGTATCCAGGACGAGCGAGGTGATGACCGGGAGGATCGAGGGATCCGGCCAGGCGACGGACGCACCGACCTGGTGCCAGACGAGGCCCCCGTTGCCCGACCACCACAGCCCCGCGTCCCGCGTGCCGGCCATGATCCGCGCCGGGTTGGCCGGGTCGACGGCGAAATCCATGACGGAGAGGGGCTGGGAGCCGGGGTCCAGCAGTTCGTTCCAGATCCAGTCCCAGCTGTTGCCGCCGTCCATGCTGGCGTAGATCCCGAAGCTGTTCACGCCGACGTACAGCCGCCCGCCCTGATCGACGATGCGGTTGATGACGGGCGGTCCCTCTCCGCCGCCGGTCGGGAAGGTCAACGGCACGCGCAGCGTCGACAGCCGCGCGTAGGACGCGGCGCGGTCGCTGGAGACGAACAGGTCCAGGTTGCCGACGGCGACGTAGAGGGCCTCCGGCCGGGGCCAGGCCAGGACCGTCACCCGCCGCAGGTCCCAGCTGCCCGCGGGATCGAAGGCCGCCTGCTGCTGGGTGAAGGTCTGGCCGCCGTCCCGGGTGAGGAACACGCCCTGCTTGCTCGTGCCCACCAGGAAGGTGCCGGCGTCGTCGGGGGCGAACACCAGGGCGGTGATCACGGACCCGTTGAGCGGACCGTCCGGGAAGAGGTCGGCGGCCAGGCGCCGCCAGTCGCTGCCGGCGTCCGGCTTGTACCAGAGCCCGCGCACCAGCCGGTCGCCGAGGGCGGCCAGCAGCGTCCCGGGCGAGGTCGGCGCCTCCGCCAGGACGCTGACATCGGCCTTGGAGAGGTAGGGCGGCAGGCCGGCGTTGCGCTGCGACCAGACGCCGTCCTGGTCCATGGCCAGGACGCCGCCGTTGTTGCTGAGGTTGACCTCGCCGAGGATCCGGCCCGTGACCGATTGGTTGAGGTTGGACCAGGAGATCAGGACGCTGTTCTCGCTGGCGGAACCGACCTCGCCGCCGAAGAGGCTGGTGCAGAGCAGTTCGCGGTCGAATTCGTCCCGGTAGGCCCCGTCCAGGGTCACCTGGAAACCCAGGCCGGCCGTGTCGATCGGGACCGCGCACGTCGAGGCGGCATCGTCGATGGCGGGCCAGGTGATCTCGGCTCCGAACCGCCCCGTCGACGACAGCGCGATCGTCACGGATTCCGGCGAGACCAGCCGGAGCGAATCCAGGGCGCAGACGTCGGGGGGGGTCGCGGACGCCGCGGGCAGCGCGCCGCACAGCAGCGGCAGGACCGCGGTCGCCAGAAGTGCCCTCTTGGTCATCATCGTCTCCAGGCTGCGCGTGGCGACGTGCCGGTGTCCCGGCCACCCCGTCGCCGCGCTGGCTCGGTTCAGGGCGTCATGGCCAGGCCGAAGTGGTCGTCGAGGACCCAACGGATGACCCGTTTCATCTGCGTGTGGTCGTACAGGTGCGGGTCGAAGCCCCAGACGACGTCGGCCCGGCCGCCCGGCTTGGTGTCGACGGTCTGGTAGCTGAACAGCCCGATGGGCACCCCGTTCAGGACGGTGCGTCCCGTCGACGGGTTGCGCGCGTAGAGCCCGCAGGGATTGGTCGCCGGGTAGATGAAGTCGTCGTCCCCGTTGGCCAGGTGCAGGTCGAGGATCCAGTCGTAGCGGGGCAGGGCGCGCCACATGGGCTCGATGGCGGGCTGCCCGTCGTCCAGGAGCTGGGGCGTCCAGGTCGCGCGGCGGGCGGTCTCGTTGTAGTCGTAGTACTCGTCGGACTGGCTGAAGTTGTAGGGCGAGCTGGGCGAAGGGATGCCCCCGCCCGCCACCGTCGCGGCGTCGGACCAGGCGATCTGATCCCAGACGAAGACGGTGTCCGCGAAGGCGCCGGCCTGCACGTGCGCGGCCTTGAAGTCGGGATCGATCACGACCGCCTTGGTCCCCACGCAGTTCTGCTTGCGATGCGAGGTGCCGGTGCCGCACAGCGTCGGCGAGTAGTAGAAGCTCGCCGGCGTGAACATCGACGACACGGCGATGCCCAGGCCGCGGTAGGGGTACTGCAGCGTGCCGAACACGGTCTGGGTGCCGTCGTCCTCCTCGCGGGTGCCGAAGCTCATGCCCCTGGCCTCGCCGCTGCACTGGAAATCTTCCTCGTCGTTGTTGTAGATGATCGGGTAGAGCCACGGGATGGTGGCGCCGGTGTTGGTCATGTTCGAGAGGTGGAAGTTCTGCACGACGCCCGAACCCGCCAGCAGGACGTTGCCCACGTTGCGCTGGTAGGCCTCGAGCCAGACGTAGGCCTCGGTCGGGATCGCGTCGCCGTCCTGGGGCAAGTAGATGCTGGGCTGGAACGACGAGGCGAGGTAGGTGGTCATGACGCGGCGCGCGGACCAGATCAGGGTCTTGTACCGCACGATGTCGCGGTAGCCCCAGACGCCGAGCAGCCGCTCGTTGTCGATCACGTCGCGGTCGCTGCTGAAGCGCGACACGCCGCCGCTCGAGGCCAGGACGTCGTCCCAGAAGGCGTCCCGGTGCAGGTCGTTGTCGTACTGGACCGAGTTGTTGGAGCTCGGCCAGGCCTGGCTCGTCCGGTCCGGCACGTCGTCGATCAGCACCAGCGGCAGCCGGTCGGCCTCCTCGGGCACGGGCACCACCGACAGGAAGTACTGGATGCGGGTCAGCAGGCCGCTGTTGTCCTTGCACTCGACGGTGAACACGTGCAGGCCCTGGGCGAAGGAGCGCACCGTGGAGGAGAAGTTGGCCTCCGAGAGGCCGTACTGCACCTCCCAGCCCGGATCGTTGTCGTCCTGGAGGTCCTGGATGTCCCAGCCGTACCGGTAGGCCGTGACCTCGCCGCCGTAGTCGGCGGCGCTGCCGAACCACTCGAACTGCAGCGGCTGGTCCTGGGCGATGTCCTTCTCCAGCCGGTCGATCCCGGTGCCGATCTGCGTCCCCAGGTAGCGCTCGCGCAGCACGAGCACGGGCGTCTGCGAGTCGTCGATGCTGAAGTTGACGACCGGGGCGAAGTAGCCGCGGTCGAGGCTGACGGCGCCGGCGATGTCCTTGGCCTGCAGGGCGAAGAGGTAGTAGATGGTCCTGTTATTGGCGTCCCGCTTGACGCCCTGGAAGGTCTGCCGCCGCTCGGCGGGCGTGGCGGCGTAGGGGATCCAGTCGCTCCACTGGGGATCGTCGAAGGTGACGAGGGAGTCGACCACCTGGTTGTACTCGTACCCCGTGTAGACGTAGTGGTCGCCAACGCCCGAGGCGTTCGTCACCAGCGAGGTCTTGTACAGGTAGCGGACCGCGACCGGATTCCCGAGTTCGTAGTCCTGGTCCGAGCCCACCCAGCCGACGATGAACGAAGGCGGCACGGTCTTGGCCTCGGACTGGCGGCCCACCAGTGCGGTGGGGCTGTAGACGCGGATGGTGGGCGCCAGGGTCGTCGACGTGAAGGTGACCAGGGCAGGCGAGGGGTCGACGCCGCCGTGGTCGTCGATGGCCCGCACGATCAGCGTGTGCGGCTGGTAGAAGCGCTGCATCGGCTCCGGCAGGATGGCGTCGTCCTCGAAGCCCTGGCGGTCGGCCGTCACCACGAAGGTCGAATCGCTGGCCGTCGTGAACCGCCAGGGATTGATGGTGTCGCCGGTGGCCGGGTCGACGGTCAGGGTGTCGCGGATGCTGATGCCGTCGTCGCCGTTGGCGGTCATCTTCCACTGGTAGCCGCGGATGCGCCCGTCGGGGTCGCTGCCGGTCCAGTAGAAATGCACGGTGTATTCCGTGTCGCGCAGGTAGGGCGGGGTGCCGGTGATGCGGGTGTCCGGCAGGGCGTTGACGAGCGCCACGCCCCCGAGGTCCGTCTCCGGGCCGCAGCCGTTCACGACCGCCAGCAGCAGGACGGGGGCCATCGCCAACGCCAGCGCCGTCGTCTTGTTGAGCTTCAACACGTGAGACCTCCCGGTCCGCCGCCGCGCGTCGCGGCCGCCTCGACTAGTACCCGGTCGGGTAGACGCTCCCGAGCTGCGTGTAGGCCTTGATCAGGTACGATTTCGTGAACGTCTCGCTCTCGAGGCAGAAGTCGTTGAACCTCAGGCGCGCCGCCACGCCGTCGCCGGGGACGATGCCGCAGCCCTCGGTGTGGACCAGCGGCACGCGCACGCCGGTGTAGTAGGCGTAGGCGCAGCGGTCGTTGCGGTAGAGGCTGCTGCTCGCATCGCGGACCGCGACCCGGGCCGTGTTCAGGCCGAGCTGCCTGGTCGTCAGGTCGATGGCGCGGTCGAGGGTGTTGGCCGTCCAGTCCGGGTGTTCGGCGGACAGGACGCCGCGGTAGGCGACCTCGCCGTAGCTCAGCAGGTACGCCGGCACGAACACCTCGACCCGCAGGCGCCAGACGCCGTTGTCGTCGTAGTTGTCGCCGAAGTTCTCGTTGAAGGTGTAGGACACCTGGGTCAGGTCGTCCGACCCCCCGCCCTCGCGGATGACGTTGGCCAGGGAGTCGCGGTGCGAGACGATCTTGTAGCGCCACGACATCGCGCGGTCGATCGCGTTGCCGTAGGTGAAGTCGGTCGGGCTGTGGCGGGGCAGGAAGAGGCGCTCGTCCTCGTGGTCCTGCGCGTACAGCAGCAGCTTGTACTCGTAGAAGTACCCCTGGACGGAGGACAGCCCGGTGATGTCCGTCGGCGCCTCGTACCAGACCGCGTTGGTCGTCGGGTTGAAATAGATGGTGCGCGGCACGGTGTAGACCTGCTGCAGCCGCGTCCAGGTCGGATCGGGCGGGATCAGGCCCAGCGTGCAGTAGAAGGTCTTCAGCTCGTCGTTGCAATCGTCCTCGGGATACCCGCTGACGGCCGGCCCCGTAACGACTTCGACACATTCGACTTCCGGGGGATAGTTCGCGAAGAACGCGAAGACGTCCGGCGTGCCGTCGCGCCGCTCGTGCTCGTCCACGGAGCGCATGCTGACCCGGTAGTCGAACGACCCGACCACGAAGCTGAGCGTGTCGGAACTGCCGATGGCCGTGTTGTCGAAATCGTCCCAGACGCTGTTCTGCGGCACGCTGTACAGGGTCTCGAAGCTGAACAGCGACTTTGCGCCGCCGAGGAAGCGGCCCACCGCGTCGAACTTGGTCTGGAAGCGCAGGCCGTAGCCGGGAGGCGTCTGGCCCGGGATGTCGCGCAGGCGCGTGTCGCGGTGGTCGTCCCAGCCGATGGCCTTGAAATGGACGACGGACCGCTGGGGCACGCGGGCGCCCTCGGCGAAGGGCGACGTCGTGACGGTGCCGTCCGGCCGGTACACCTCGAAGTAGGGGTACTGGTTGGAGTCCGCGGGGTAGAAGGGGTCGCTGTCGAACGACAGCGCCTCGCCGGCCTCGACGACGCCGTCGCCGTCCAGGTCGTGCGGCTTGGCATGACCCAGGATCATCGTCTCGGGGTCGTAGTTGTGGACGAAGTTCAGGTCCTGGCGGTCGGACTGGATCTCGACGCCCGCCACGTCGATGGCGTTGACCAGCAGCGTGTGGACCGACGGCGACAGCCGGCGCCGCGAGACGTCCTCGCCGGAGTCGTCGTTGCTGAAGGCGAGGCTGTTGACGACGCTGAAGTAGGAGACCTGCCGGTTCGTGGCCGGGTCGAACCGCTGCGGGTACCAGCAATCCGCGTTCGTCGCGTCGCAGGCCACGTCCAGCGGCATGCGGTACTTGAAGCCGAACAGGCCGTCCAGCGGCGGCACGGTGTCGCGGGCGGCGAGCATCGCGGGCGAGAACGAGTGGATGTTCGGCGTGGTGCCCAGCCAGCTCAGCCGGAAGGGCAGCGCGTAGCCGATCGTGTCGAGGTCGGCGAAGCGCGTCGCGGGGGTCTGCTCGTCGCCGAGGAAGAACTGGATGCTTGGCTGGCCCAGGGCGTTGCTCAGGAAATAGAGCCGGGCCGGCGTGCGGTCGTAGTCCCCGCGGTCATCGACGGCCACGATGTGGAACGTCAGGTCCGCCGAGATGGTCGACCCCTCGTTGATCTGGAAGTCGAAGATCGAATCGGTCTTCGTCGTGTAGTGGCCGATCTGCAGCGTGGTGATGTTCTCGGCCGGGTTGAAGCGGGCGTCCTCCTCGTCGTCGTCGGTCGCCGGGTCCTGGACCGTGCCCTCGGTCAACGCCCAGATGTAGCGTTCGACACGGCCGTCGGTGTCGGCGCCGTACCAGAAGAGGTGGTGGTGGAACTGCCCCCCCGCCCCTCCCTGCGGCCCGCCGGTCACGTAGGTCTCGGGGGCGTGATTGACGATCACGGTCTCCGGCTCGAAGGCGCGGCAACCGAACAGCACGACCAGCGCCGCCGACGACAGCGCCGGCGCCCAGATCCGCAGATGACGGAGGACTCGCATGATGGGTCTCGCCTTTCCAGCCCGGTGCCAGGCGACCGGGCGGGCACGACCGATCCGTCCGCGGGCGACAAACCGGCTGGAACAACGCGGAAACACGTCGTTTCCACGCCGAGGAGCGTTTGCGAGCTGCCTGGGAAATATAGGGATCGTCGGGCACGAGTGTCAACTTCTAGTTTCCCCGCCGCCGCGCCGAACTCCCTACCGGCATTGCGGTTCCGCACGTCGCACCCTCCCCGCCCCCGCTTCCGACAAGCAGGAGGGCGGCCCTTGCGGACCGCCCTCCCTCGGACGCCGACCCGTGAAGTGACCGGAGTTACTTCACGAGCGCCATCTTGGTGACCGACACGTTGTCGCCGGAGCGCACTTCGTAGAAGTACACGCCCGACGCGACGTCGCGGCCGTTGTCGCTGGTGCCTTCCCACAGCTCGGAGCCCTGCAGCTCCGTGGAGAAGCCGTCACGCAGGGTGCGGACCAGCTCGCCCTTGACGTTGAAGATCTTGATGGACAGATCGCCGGCGCGCGGGATCGACCACTCGATCGTCGTCATGGGGTTGAAGGGGTTCGGGTAGTTCTTCGCGAAGAACACGCCGCTGCTCGGAGTCGGCGTGGTGCCGAAGGTCGGCGTGTAGCCGAACCACACCAGGATCTCGCCGAGAGCCTGAGTGCGGGCGGCGTACGGGGCCGGATCGTCCTTGGCCACCGAGTACGGGGAGTACCAGGCGCCGAAGTCGACCGGAACCGTCACGACCTTCGAACCGACGGCCGTGTTGTAGTTCGAGACCATGGCCGCGTAGGTCGGGTAGGCACCCACGGCCGTGAACTCGCCGGCCTTGGTCGCGTAGCCGTCCGGCGAGGCGTAGACGCCGATGCCGTTGAACACGCGGAAGGTCGGGCAGGAACCGTAGGCGATGAACGGCGTGCTGAAGCCCACGACGTTGCCCGTGGTCGGGACGACCAGCGGAGCCGCCTGGCCGCCGATGAGCGGACGCACGTCCGTGGCCAGCCGGGTGCAGCCCAGCCAGTTCTGAACGAACGCCGCGCCGCCGGCGACGGTGGACGAACCGGTCGCGACGGGGACGCGGTCGCCCGTCACGAGCAGGTTCTTGCCGGTGCCCAGCCAGGCCGACAGACGGGCGACGTCGTCGCCCTTGTCGCCGGCGTTGCCCGGAGCGATGGCGGGACCGGTCAGCGGCGAGCCGGCCAGGGTGCCGGCGCCGTACAGGATCGTCTCGTAGCCGGCCAGGGCGACCGCGGACGCGTTGGCGCCCAGTCCGTTGCCGACGTTCGAGGACGGGGCCTGCGTGTAGTAGATGTCGTAGTCGACGTTCTCGACGAGGCCCAGCTGAGCGAAGGACTGCTTCCACTCGTTGATGCCGCCGCCGAAGGCGCCGAAGTCGTTCCAGAACAGGATGCTGGGCTGCGTGCCGGCGAGGTCGGTCACCGACGGCAGTCCGCGCCAGATCCACTGGAACGGCCACTGGAACTCGACGTAGCCGGCCTCGCCCGGGAACACGCCGAACCCGGCGATGTTGGCCGGATAGGTCGTGGTGCCGTCGGTGCCGGGGTCGCCGTTCACGCGGTCGGTCGCCGTGATGTACCAGTGCATCTGGTCACCCGGGAACAGCAGGCCGTCGTCGTCCAGATCGAACGCCCAACGCCACTGGATCAGGATGCCGGCCGAGGTGTAGACGCTGTCGGCGATGGCGTCGCCCTCGATGTAGCCGCCCACCGGCGTCACGTTGCGCACGCCGTCGAACAGCGGGTTGCACTTGATCTTGTAGTGCATCTTCGGCAGCTCGGTCAGCTCGGCGCCGGGGCGCACGGGCTGCACGTTGATCACGACGGAGTCGCCGTGAACGATGTTCGGGCTCGTCGTGTCCAGGAGGTCCTGGCACATGTCGAAGCGCAGGTTGTTGCTGGCCAGGTTGCCCAGGTCCAGGTTCTTCGCGAACTGGTCGTTGGGCAGGTCCCACTCGCCGCTGATGGAGATCGCGGGGCCGCCGTAGGTGTAGACGAAGAACGCCACGTTGTCGAAGTACGACGCGGGCGTGCCGTCGGTCCCGATGTTGTAGCGCGCGTCCTCCTGCAGACCCAGCGCGATCTGGACGTGCGTCGTGCCGGGCTCGAGCAGGTCCGTGACCACGTAGCCGCTGCGGCCGTAGGCACCCTGGGCGCTGTAGTAGATCGTGTTGCGATCGGCCCAGCCGTACCAGGTGTTGCCGCCGTCGGTCGAGCAGCGGACATGCCAGACCTGGAAGATACCGTCGAACGTCGCAGTGCCGTACGGCGAATGCAGGTAGTTGCCGAACTGCAGCGCGGCGGCGACGTAGTCACCCGCGGGCCAGGCCAGCGGCGGCGACCAGATCTCGTTGGTCAGCAGGTTGTCGTCGGTGTTCGCGCCCAGGGCGCCACCGGTGCAGTTGCGGCTGTAGCCGCTGGGGCCGTAGGTGTACAGCAGGTTCGAGGACGGGCCGACGCCGGGGACGACGAGGCCGTCATCGATGAAGGCGAACTGGGGGGTCTCGTTCGTCACGCAAGGATCGAGATCCTCGAGCAGCGGCCAGACCTTGGAGAAGTCGCCGTAGCCCTGGGGCACGACGGTGAACCAGTTCGGGCCGATCCCGCTGTTGAAGTCGTCGAACGTCTGCAGGACGCCGTCGAAGTACACGCTGATGTTGTCCAGCTGGCTGTGGCCCTGGGTCGGGTACAGACAGTCGCTGTCGGACCAGGCGCCGTCGGCGTCGGCCTGCCAGCGCAGGTGGACCTGGTTGGTGTTGACGTAGTCGGCGGACGTCAGGGTGAACGACTCGTCGACGGCCTCGGCCACGGCGTAACCGTTCCACACCGCATGCTCCACCATGCCCGCGGGGGTCTCGTAGCGCAGCGAGAGGAAGTCGTAGCTGGGCTCGTTGTCGTAGCTGATGACCGCGGTCACGCGGACCAGCGTGTCGGCGAGCGGGTTGGCCACGGTGCCGACCCAGTCCAGGTACTCGAGGAAGCCGTTCGAGTAGCCTTTGAAGTCGCCGGTGCCGCAGTCGTTGGGGTAGCTCTCACCGGCCCACATGGCGGGAGTGCCGGTCGGGCTCTGGTAGGTGTTGACGTTCCAGCGGGAGAACGCGGGCGCGGTCAGGTCCACGCCGGTCCAGCCCTCCGCGTCGGGAAGGTTGGGGTTGACGTTGTTCTGGAACTTGCCGTCGTTGCGGTCGGGACCGCCGAGCAGGTACACGGTGTCCTGCTTGGCCGTCGAGCCGCCGGACGTCAGCGCCATGGTATTGGTGACGTCGACCATGTTGTAGTCGGCGAAGCGCTGGGGACTGCCGACGGCGAAGGCGGAGCCAGCCGTCAAGAGCAGGGCCAAGCACACGAGAGTGAGTTTCCTCATACTTTCCCCCCATCGTTGAACAAGTCAACAAATGGTACAGGTGAAAGGCATTGCCCCCGAGTTCCCGAAGGAAGATCGAAGGCTCCAGCAGTGCAGGCAAAAGCTCTTCCAGTCACTGGCCTCAGGGGGCTTGCTGTGAAGGGGTCTTTTCCTCTGTGACCGTGACGGTTTGACTCGCGAATCAAGCAAGCGTGTCAAGTTAATTAGGGACTTACTTGGAGTGGAGTCGGGCGCAACGTCACGTCGGAAAAGGCTTTTGCCCTTGAGTCGCACGCGTGAGCATACCCAACCCCCCCCGGCAAGTCAATAGCATATGTCAAAAATCGAGGGAGCCCCCCGCGGGGCTCCCGGTCGGAAATCAGCCGGTTTCGAGTCAGGATGTCGAATCCAGGGGAGCCACCTCGCTGAAATCGGCGAACTGGGCGAACAGGCCGTAGATCTCGCGCAGGAAGGCGTGCCGCAGCTCCCGCAGCTCGGCCTGATCGGCGTTGACCCGGACCGACTCGAAGAACCCGTCGATGGCCGGCCCCAGCCCGGAAAGCGCGCGGAAGACCCCGATGTAATCCCCCGCCTCCCGGTGCGCGAGCAGGCCGGGCACGGCCGCGGCCACGGCCGCGGCCAGGGCGGCTTCGGCCGGTTCGGGCAGACCCGCGAATCCCTGTCCTCCGGGGGTCGCGCCCCCGGCGAGCCACCGGTCCGCGCAGCCGGCCAGTTCCCCCGCCTCGAGGGTGCGGCCTTCCAGGATGTTGCGGCAGCGCTTGACGCCCTTGGCGAGCAGCAGGAAATCCGGCTGTTCCCGGAAGCCCTCGAGGGCGCGGGCCCAGGCGACCGCATCGGTCGGGTCGTTCCCGTGCGCGGGCAGGACCGCCCGCACCGCCTCCTGGGAGACACCCCCGGCGACCAGTTGCCCCTCCAGGCGCGTGCGGGCGAAAGCGAGGATCTCGCCGAGGGCCAGACCGCGGCGGGCCTCGTCGGCCAGCGTCGCGTAGCCGGCGAGGGCCTGAGCGACGGCGGCGGCCAGGTCCAGGCGCGCGGCGCGGTCGATCAGGATGCGCAGCACGGCCAGGGTGTGGCGCCGCAGCGCGTAGGGGTCCTTGGCGCCGGTCGGGACGAACCCGGCCAGCCAGCAGCCCGCCAGGGTGTCCAGGCGGTCGGCCGCGGCCAGCGCGGCGGCGGCCGCCCCGGCGGGCAGCCCGTCCGCGGCGGAGCGTGGGCGGTAGTATTCCTCGAGCAGCGAGCACACGGCGGGGGCCTCTCCCGCCGCCGCGGCGTAGCGGGCGCCGATGGTGCCCTCGAGCTTCGTGAACTCCTTGCCGTCGCGGATCATCTCGGTGACGAGGTCGAACTTGCAGATCCGCGCGGCGCGCAGCAGCTCCGGCGGCGGCGCGCCGCCGTCGCCCAGGCCCGCGGACCAGAGCAGATCCACCAGGCGGCCCACGCGCCCGACCTTGTCCAGCACCGTGCCGTAGCCCTCGAGCCAGGTCACGTCAGCGAGCCGCGCGGTGTGCTGGTCGGGCGTGAGTTTCAGGTCGCAGCGCCAGTAGAACAGGGCGTCGTTGAGTCGCGCGTTGAGCACCTTCTCGTTCCCGCGGATCACGTTGTCCAGGGCGGTCTCGTCGCCGTCGCGCACGGCGAAGAAGACCGGCAGCAGGCCCCCGTCGTCCGCGCGGCGCACCGCGAAGTAACGCTGGTGGGCCTTCAGCGCCGTGACGATGACCTCGTCCGGCAGGGCGAAGTAGGACTCCGGGACGGCGCCGAGGAAGGGCGTGGGGTGTTCCAGCAGGTCGGTGACCTCCTGCAGCAGCTCCTCGTCCTCGACGACCCGGCCGCCCGCCTCGCGCGCCAGCCGCTCCCCGCCCTCGCGCACGGTGCGGCGACGCTCGTCCTGGTCGGGCTCGACGCCGTGGCCCCGCAGCGCCGCGAGGTACGCGCCGGGCGAGGCGATCGCGACCGGAGAGCCTGCGGCCAAGGTGCGGTGGCCGCGCGAGACGCGGCCCGCGCGCAGGCCGGCCATCTCCAGCGGCAGCACCTGCTCGCCGAGAAGGGCCACGAGCCACTGGATCGGCCGCGCGTACTCGAAGTCGGAGGTCCCCCAGTGCATCGTCTTGGGGAAGGGGATCGACGTCACCAGCCCCGGCAGCCGCTCGGCCAGCAGCTCCGCGGCCGGGCGGCCGGCCAGCGTCCGGCGCACGCCCAGGAACGAGCCGCCCTTGCCGTCGGCCATCTCCAGGCAGTCGTCGATCGCCACGCCGTTCTTGCGGGCGAAGCCCAGGGCGGCCGGGGTGGGCGAGCCGTCCGGGGCGCGGGCCGCCGACAGCGGCGGTCCCTTGACCTCGAGCGTGCGGTCGGCCTGCTGCTCGGCGAGGGCCTCGACGAGCACGGCGAGGCGGCGGGGCGTGGCGAGCACCCGCAGGCCGCGGTGCTCCAGCGACAGCTCGGCGAGCAGGGCCGCGAAGCCGGCCGCCACGTGCTGCCGCTCGACGGGCAGGAAGCGGGCCGGCAGCTCGTCGGTGCCGATCTCGAACAGGAACGGCAGCATCCTCGCACCGGTCATCGGGATCCCTCCTCGCGGCCCAGCAGGGGGAAGCCCATGGCCTCCCGCTTCTCCAGGTAGGCCTGCGCGACGCGGCGCGACAGCACGCGCACGCGCTTGATGTAGCCGGTCCGCTCGGTGACCGAGATGGCGCCGCGCGCCTCGAGCAGGTTGAACAGGTGGCTGCACTTGATCACCGCATCGTAGGCGGGGTAGACCAGGGCCGCCTCGACCAGGCGCGCCGCCTCGGCCTCGCGGTCGTCGAAGTGGCGCCGGTACATCTCGACGTCGGCGTGCTCGAAGTTGAAGGCGGACCACTCCTGCTCGAACTGGCCCTGGACGGCGCCCCAGGAGAGGCCGCCGCCCCACAGCAGGTCCTTCACGTGCCCGACGCCCTGGACGTACATCGCCAGGCGCAGCAGCCCGTAGGTCAGCTCGACCGACACCGGGTTCAGGCGCAGCCCGCCCACCTGCTGGAAGTAGGTGAACTGCGAGATCTCCATGCCGTCGATCCATACCTCCCAGCCCAGGCCGCTGGCGCCGAGGGTCGGCGACTCCCAGTCGTCCTCCACGAAGCGGATGTCGTGCTCGCGCGGCTCGATGCCGATGGCGCGCAGCGATTCCAGGTACAGGCCCTGCGAGTCCGCGGGGTTCGGCTTCAGGACGACCTGGTACTGCAGGAACTGCTGGACGCGGTTCGGATTCTCCAGGTAGCGGCCGTCCTTGGGCCGGCGGCTCGGCTCGACGTAGGCGACCTTCCAGGGCTCCGGTCCGAGGCAGCGCAGGAAGGTGGCCGGGTTGAAGGTCCCGGCCCCCACCTCGGAATTGTAGGGTTGGATGATGACGCAACCCTGGTCCATCCAGAATCTCTGGAGCCCGGCGATCATCTCCTGGTAGCTCAGCATGGTTCGTCGTCCTTTGCGGTCGCGGCCGCGGCGTCGGCGCTCCGCGCCGCGCGCAGCAGCTCCAGGCCCGCGGGCAGGCGGTACTCCGGCAGGTGATAGGTCAGGAAGCGGTGCAGCAGGATCCCCGTTTCGCGGGAGGTCCGCCGCGAGGACCGCTCCGGCGCCGCGCCGCTCAGCGACCGCAGGGCCGCCAGCGTCTCGGGCGCGAGCGGCCGGTCGTCCGCCCCGGCGCACGCGCCGCAGACCGCGCCGCCGGCGGCGGGGCTGAAACGGCAGCCGGGCGGTTCCAGCCCGCCGCCGCAGGCGGCGCAGGCCGCCAGTTCCGGCGCGATCCCCTGCAGCTCCAGCAACGCCGTCTCGAAGGCGTAAAAAAGCGGGGCCTCGTCCCCCGCCGCGCCGGATGATAGCATCTCCAGGTAGCGGCGGCAAAGCCCGAATAGGCCCGCCTCGCGCTCGCCGCTGGGGCGGCAGCGGTCGGCCAGCTCCAGCGCCGCGAGCGCGTAGGCGGTGCGTTCGAGGCTGTTGTCGTCCAGCAACGGGTCCAGCAGCAGGCTGCCGCCCTTGAGGTACTGCAGCTCGCGGTCGGGGCTCCAGCCGAACTCCACCTCGACGAGCCGGCCCGGCCCGACCAGGGGCTGCAGCCGGGAGAGCCCCTGGCGCGCCCCCTTGGCGATGACCCTCACGTAGCCCCGCGCCTCGGTCAGCAGCGAGGCGACCACGCTGGTCTCGCCGCTGGGCCAGGCCCTCAGCACCACGGCCCGGGAGTGGACGACGGGTTGCGGCAGGACCGGCAAGTCGCCCCCCGTCAGCGGATGAGGAGGGAGGCCATCCCCAGGTAGATCATCACGGCGATGAAGTCGTTCGACATGGTGATGAACGGCCCGGTGGCGATGGCCGGGTCGGCGCCGGCCCGGTAGAGCAGCAGCGGCATCGTGGTGCCGATCATCGCCGCGCTGAGGATCACGGTCATCATGGCGACGGTCAGCACGACCGCCACCTCCATGTCGCCGAGCAGCAGGCGCGCGGCGACCATCACGCAGGCCGAGATCAGGGTGCCCGTCAGCAGGGCGGTGCCCAGTTCGCGCATGAGGTAGCGGCCGATGCGGTAGATGCTGACCTCGCCGGTGGCCAGTCCGCGCACCACCACCGAGGAGGTCTGGATGCCGGTGTTGCCGCCCATGGCCATGATCGCCGGCAGGAAGAAGGTCAGCGCCACGGTGGTGGTGATGGTCGCCTGGTAGTGCCTCATGATCTGCATGGTCGCCATCTCGCCGGCCAGGGCGCCCAGCAGCCAGGGCAGGCGGGCGCGGGCGACGCGCACGGGCGAGGTCTCGCCCAGCTCCTCGCTGGTGCCGGCGAGCCGGGCGTAGTCCTCGGTGGCCTCCTCCTCCAGGACGTCGATGACGTCGTCGGCCTGGATCACGCCGACCAGCCGTCCCTCGGCGTCGACCACCGGCAGGGTGACGAGGTCGTGCGTCTGCACGTAGAGGGCCACGTCCTCCTGGTCGAGGTCCACCGAGACGCGCAGGGGGTCCCGTTCCATGATCGTGTCGACCGGCGTCGACCAGGGCTGCAGCAGCATCGTCACCAGCGGGATGCGGCCGGCGGGGCAGCCGTCGGCGTCGACCACGAACACGAAGTGCAGCCCCTCGCGGTCGTCCGCCTCGACGGCGCGCACGGCGTCGACCGCCTGCATGATCGTGGCGTCCTGCGGCACCGCGATGAATTCCTTGGCCATCAGGCCGCCGGCGGTGTCCGTCTCGTAGCGGAGCAGCTCGGCGACGTCCTGGCGCTCGGCCGGCTCCATCGCCGCGAGGATCTCGCGGGCCTGGTCGTCCTCCAGCTCGCCGACGACGTCCGCCGCCTCGTCCGAGGGCATCTCCTCGATGAGGTCGGCGATGGCTTCGATGTCCAGCAGCTGCAGCAGGGCCGAAACGCTGTACTGGTCGATCTCGGACAGCACGTCGGCGACGAGGTCGGGCGGCAACAGCTGCAGCACGCGCGCGGTGTCGTCGACGCCGAGGTAACGCAGGCTCTCCGACAGGTCGCCGGGCGAGAGGGCGGCTGCCGTGCGGCGCAGCTCCTCGGGATCTCCGTCGCGCAGCAGCCGCTCGAACAGCTCGGCGTACCGGTGCCACTGCTCCTCCAGCTTGCTGGCGTCGAGCAGGGTCTCCTCGGCCTCGGTCGCCTCCGCTCCGGGCTCGAACGCGGGGTCGCTCATGGGGCGTCCCCTCCTTCCTCCGGCCGACCGGCGGCGGCGCGCGTCATGGCCTCGTCGATCACGCGGCCTCGCTCGGCCTCGAGCACCGCCCCGCCCGAGATGATCAGGCGGACGCCCTCCTCGACCGTCAGGGGCAGCAGCACCGTCTGCTCGCGCGGGATCATCAGCAGGAACCCCGAGGTGGGATTGGGGGTGGTCGGCAGGAAGACGTGCAGCAGGGCGCGCCGGGGATCGTCCTGCGTGACGAAGCCCAGCGAGTACAGCCCGCGCCGCGGGTACTCGAAGGCGACCACCTTCTGGAAGGCCTGGCGGTTGTCGGCGAGCAGCACCTCGGAGACCTGCTTGACGGCCCCGAACACGCTCTTGATGACCGGGATGCGGGCGACCAGGCGGTCGACGGCGCCGAACATCGCCACGCCGATGAGGGTGCGGGTGACCAGGCCGATCAGCACCACGACGATCAGGCTGCCGGCCACGCCCATCAGCGTGACCAGGAACGGCGCCGTATGGTCGCGCAGGTAGGGGATCCGTTCGAGCCCCGGCCGCAGGGCGCGGTCGACCAGCACGTAGACGCGCCACAGGATCCAGCCGGTGATCGCCGCGGGCGCGATCGTCAGCAGCCCGGTCAAGAAGTACTGCTTCAGACGCGAGGTCATGACGACGTCTCTTTCGGCAGGCGGCCGGGCAACGGGGCCGTCGACACCAGGCGGACCTGCATGATGCGCCGGTCCTCGACCCTCTCGACCTCGACGTCGAGGCCGGCGACGGCCACGCGGTCGCCCTGCGCGGGCACCCGGCCCGCAGCCTCGTAGATCAGTCCCGCCAGGGTCTCGCTGCCCTCGCCCAGGGGCAGTTCGATCCCCAGCACGTCCTGCAGGTCCTCCAGGTTGATCTTGGGGTCGACGCGCAGCGAGCGGTCGTCGAGCCAGGCGAAGAGCTGCTCCTGCTCGTCGAACTCGTCCTCGATCTCGCCCACGATCTCCTCGAGCACGTCCTCGAGCGTCACGATGCCGGCGGTGCCGCCGTACTCGTCGATCACCACCGCCATGTGGATGCGCTGGGAGCGGAACTCCGCCAGGACCTCGTCGAGCCGCTTGCTCTCGGGGACGAAGTAGGCCGGGCGCGCCAGGTCGCCGACCCGGCGGTCGCCGTCGCGCATGCCGGCGCCGTCGACCAGCGGCAGCAGGTCCTTGGCGTAGAGCAGGCCCGTGACGTGGTCGACGCTGCCCTCGTAGAGGGGGATGCGCGAGTGCCGGCACTCCTCGATCGTGCGCACGGCCTCGCGCACCGGGCAGCCGGCGTCCAGGGCCACCATGTCGATGCGCGGGACCATGATCTCCCGCACCGCCGTCTCCCGGAAGTCGAAGATGCTCCGGATCATCTCGCGCTCGTCGTGCTCGAGGCTGACCCCGTCCTGCCGGTCGTCGATCAGGCTGCGGATCTCGCCGGCGCTCAGCTGGGAGCCGGCGTCGGCGCCCGGCAGCGTGTCCTCGGGACGGGCGCCCATCCCCATCAGCAGCGACGTCCACGGCCGCAGCAGCCAGACCGCCGGCGCCATGACCCGCACCTGCGCCCGCGCGGCCGCCACGCCGGCGCCCCGGGCCGACCAGCGGGCCGCGGCGGCGCCCAGGGACCACAGGCAGGCCACGAACAGCGCGACCGTCGCGTAGAAACGGACGCCGTCCAGGTCGGGCCACGCCGCGGCCGCCGCACGGCCGGCCGCGAGGCAGCCGACGGCGGTCGCCGCCAGGTGCAGCGTGCCGGCGGTGGCGGCCAGCCGCTGGGGCACGTCCAGGCTGCGCCTCAGGCCCGCCCCCAGCGACTCCGGCGCCAGCAGTCCGTTGCGGTAGAGGCCGACCACGCGCGAATAGGACGCGAGCAGCCCCACCATCAGCATGGCGAACGCGTAGGCGGCCGCGAAGACCAGCACCGCCGACAGCCCGCCTTCACCGGCCCCCATCGTCCGTCTCCTTCCCCGCCAGCGGATGCGGCCAGCCGCGCCGGGCGAGCAGTTCCGTCTCCCGGGCCCGCATGGCCGCCGCCTCCGGCGGCGACTCGTGGTCCCAGCCCAAAAGATGCAGGGCGCCGTGGACCGTCAGCAGCGCGAATTCCGCCGCGACGTCCCAGCCGTGGCGCTCGCAGCGCCGGCGCACGAATCCCGGGGCGATCACGATCGAGCCCGCGTCGCCCGGCTCCCCCGTCTCGCCGACGCCGACGCCGTCCCACCACAGGTCGCACGCGGCGTGCCCTTCGCCCGCGCGCACGGCGGGGGGACCGTCGCCTCCGGCGGCCAGGTTCCCGAAGGAGAGCACGTCGGTCGGTTCCGGCTTGCCGCGGTAGAGCTCGTTGAGCCGGGCCATCTCGGCGTCGTCGACCCAGACCTGCTCGGCGGTCCACCCGTCCAGGCCGACCGGCTCGGCCAGGGCCGCCAGCTCGCGCCGCGCCGCGGCGTCGGGCGCCCCGGCGTCCGTCGCCGATCCCGCGGCGAGCCGCATCACCGTCGTCAGCCTCATGTCCAGTCCCTGCCGTTGAGCGACTCGGCGCGCTCGCGCTGCCCCGGGTAGGGGATGCGGGCGTGGTGGATCCCCGCCAGCAGCGGCACGAAGGCCTCGCGCACCGCGGCGATGTCCTTGAGCGTCAGGCCGCAGTGGTCGAGCTCGCCGCAGAGCATGCGCTCGTCGGCCACCTGCTTGACGACCTCGCGGATGCGCCCCGGCGTGGGCTTGGCCAGCGCGCGCGTGGCGGCCTCGACGGCGTCGGCGAGCATCAGGATCGCCGTCTCGCGGCTGCGCGGTTTGGGGCCGGGGTAGCGGAAGTCGTCGACCTTCACCGTCTCGTTGCTCTCGTTCTGCAGGGCCTTGTGGTAGAAGAATTTCATCACGTGCGTGCCGTGGTGCTCGGGGATGAAGGCGACCACGGCCTCCGGCAGCCGCCACTGCCGCGCCAGCGCGATGCCGTCCTTCACGTGGGCGGCGACCACCAGGGTGCTGAGGCTCGGGCTCAGATCGTCGTGCTTGTTGGGGCCGCCCCCCTGGTTCTCGACGAAGTACTCGGGCTTGCTCAGCTTGCCGATGTCGTGGAACAGCGCGCCGACGCGCGTGAGCAGGGAGTTGGCGCCCACCGCGCGGGCCGCGTTCTCGGCCAGCTGCCCGACGACCTGGCTGTGGTGGAAGGTGCCCTGGGACTCCAGCGCCATCCGCTTGAGCAGGGGATGGTTGAGGTCCGACAGCTCGATCAGCGTCAGGTCGCTGCACACGCCGACCCGCGGCTCGACGATCGGCAGCAGGAACAGGCCCAGCGCCACCGACGCCACCGGCGAGAGGGCGGCCACCAGCGCCTCGTGCAGGAAGCCCACGGCCCGCTCCCCGCCGGCGGCGCGCTCGAGCCCGACCAGCAGCACCCCCGCCGCGGCGAGGATCGCGATCGCCTGGTAGAACTGGCCCCGCTGCCTGATGCGCCGCATGAAGGTCACCGCCAGCAGCCCCATCACCAGCCAGGCCACCGCCGCGGCCGCGCCGGCGGCCTCGTGGAAGCAGAGCAGCCCGACCGCCAGCAGGGTCATCGCGTAGCCCACGCGGTCGCGGAACAGCACCGTGGCCAGCATGCCGAGCAGCGTGATCGGCACCGCGAACGGCCCCAGCACGGGACGCGCCAGGCAGGCCGCGCCGGCGAACAGCACCGCGCCCAGCAGCAGGGTCGCGGTGACGAGCCGCCGCGGCTCGCGCAGCAGCTGCGGGAAGTGGAGCGCGGCGATCCAGCCGAACAGCAGCAGCAGCCCCAGCACCAGCGTCGAGCGCGCAGCCTGGTGCCAGAGCCGCGACCCGCCGCCCGGTTCGCCCCGGGCCGTGAGGTGTGCCTGGAGGGCGTCGAGGTCGAGCGCGTCCTGCGCGGTCAGCCGCACGCCCTTCTCGACCACGCGCTCGCCCGCAAGGAACGAGCGCTCGACGGGCACGGCCTGGCGGGCGGCGAGCCGGTGCGCCCGCGTGTCCTCGTCGCTGTAGACGAGGTTGGGCAGCACCAGCGGGCGCAGCAGCAGCCCGCCCCAGGCGGCCGGTTCCGGTCCGAGGCCCGCGGCGGACAGGGCCTGCTGGAGACGCGCCGCCACGTCGTCCTGCGCGGTCAGCAGCGAGGCGTCGGCGACCGTCTCGCCGGCGGCGCCGACGATGCGCACCTGCCGGTAGGTGCCGGGCGGCAGGACGTCGACCACCCCGTCGTCCAGGACGCTGCGCAGCGCCGTCTCGGCCGCGGCGAAGAAGCCGTCCGGGTCCGGCATGGCCAGGGCCCGCGCCGCGTCCTGCGCGGCGAGTTCGGGGAAGAGCAGGCCCACGAGGTCCGCACGCTGCTCGAGCGAGAGCTCGGTCTGCCCGGCCCGCCTCACGATCGCGTCGCGCCAGGACGAGAGCCGGTCGAGGGCGCCGCGGCGCGGGCTCCCGAGCCGGCGCAGCACCGGCGGCTCCGCCATCATGGCCTGCATCTGGCGCATCTCGATGTCCTGGGCGAGCATCGGCGCGGAGAAGGGCACCGGCGCGAGGATGTCGCGGTCGGCGATCTCGCCGGCGTCGGGGAAGTCGGCGTCGATGCGCGGCACCACGGGCAGCAGCTCGGCCTGCAGCCACACCAGCATCGCCGCCGTCGCCGCGGACCAGGCCCAGCGGCGCCAGCCCGAAACCGGCGTCCGTTGCAGGAGCCGGCGACCGCTCGCGGCCAGCGGGAAGGCGCGCCCGCCCTCGCGGGGCGCCCTCATCCAGCCCATGCCCGGCCATCTGGTCATGCCGCTCCCGTCACGTCGTCACTTCCGCTTCTCCGCGCCGCGCTCCTCGGCTTCGCGGAACGCCTCCACGATGCGCCGCACCAGCGGGTGGCGCACGACGTCCCGTTGGGTCAGCTCGACGAAGGCGATGCCCTCGGTGCCGGCCAGGATGTCGCGCACGCGCACCAGGCCGGAGTCCTTGCCCTGCGCCAGGTCGATCTGCGTGACGTCGCCCGTGATGACGGCCTTCGACTGGTGTCCCAGCCGGGTCAGGAACATCTTCATCTGGCCTAGCGTCGTGTTCTGGGCCTCGTCCAGGATGACGAAGGCCTGGTTGAGGGTGCGGCCGCGCATGTAGGCCAGCGGCGCGGCCTCGATCACCCCGCTGCTCATGTAGCGCTGGATGCGGCCCGGGCCCACCGTGTCCCCCAGCGCGTCGTGGAGCGGCCGCAGGTAGGGGTCGATCTTCTCCTGCAGGTCGCCGGGCAGGAACCCCAGCTGCTCGCCGGCCTCGACCGCCGGCCGCACCAGGATGATGCGCTCGACCAGCCCGCGCTTGAGGTAGTCCATCGCCATGACCACGGCCAGGTAGGTCTTGCCGGTGCCGGCCGGCCCGATGGCGAAGACCACGTCGTGGGCGCGGATGGCCTCGACGTAGCCCTGCTGGCCCGCGGTCTTGACGCGGATGGCGCGGCGGTTCCCGGCCACCAGCAGGGTCTCGCCCACCGCCTCTGGCTCGCCGTCCTGCGAACGCAGGTGCTGCTCGAGCACGTAGTGGACGCTCACGGTGTCCAGGGCCTTCTCACGCTCCAGGAGCTCGACCAGCCGGCAGACCACGCGCGCCATCGTCTCGGTCTCGGCGGGCTCGCCGCGCAGGACCAGGGCGTCCCCGCGCACCGAGATGCTGCCGCCGTAGTGCTCCTCCAGGACGCGCAGGTTGGCGTCGTGCCAGCCCAGCAGGGCGAACTGGTCGATGCCCGCGAGGTCGATCGCCGCCTCGCCGGGCGCGGTCGCGGTCAACCTGCCGACGGCGTCGCTCACCCGCGCTCCTCTTCCGTCACGACCCGGATGTGCAGCTCGGCCAGCTGGGCGGCGCTGATGCCGCCCGGCGAATCGTCCAGGGGCGAGGAGGCCAGGTAGGTCTTCGGGAACGCGATCACGTCGCGCAGCGACGAGCTGCCGGTCAGCAGCATCGCGATCCGGTCCAGGCCCAGGGCGATGCCGCCGTGGGGCGGCGCGCCGTACTCCAGGGCGTCCAGGAAGAAGCCGAACTTGTCGCGCCACTCCTGCTCGGTCATGCCGACCACCCGGAAGACCGCCTCCTGGAGCGCGCGACGGTGGATGCGGATGCTGCCCGAACCCAGCTCGACCCCGTTGCAGACGAGGTCGTAGAGCTGCCCGTGGCAGGCGCCGGGGTCGCTCTCGAGCAGGGGCTCGCTCGCGGCGTCGGGCATCGTGAACATGTGGTGGCAGGCCGCCCAGGCGCCGGTCTTCTCGTCCTGTTCGAACAGCGGGAAGCTGCGCACCCAGGCGAAGGCCCAGGCGCCCTCGGGGATCCAGCCCCGCTGCGCGCCCAGCTCCAGACGCACGGCCCCCAGCGCCGCGCCGACGGTCGCCGCCGGGCCGGCGCCGAACAGGACCAGGTCGCCCTCGCGCAGCCCGAGCCGCCCACGCAGCGCCGACTGGAACGGCGCCGACATGAACTTCGCGATCCCGCCGTCGAAACCGTCGGCGGTCGCCTTCACGAAGGCCATCCCGCGGGCGCCGCGCTTGCGCGCGACCTCCTCGAGGTCGGTGATCTGCTTGCGGCTGTAGCCGGCGCAGCCCTCGGCGGCGAGGCAGCGTACGACGCCGCCCTCGGCGATGGCCGTCGCGAAGACGCCGAAGCCGCTGTCGGCCGCCAGGTCGCTCACGTCGCGGATCGGGCAGCCGAAGCGCAGGTCGGGCTTGTCGGAACCGTAGAGGTCCATGGCCTCGGCGTACGCGAGCCGCGGGAACGGCGTGGGCAGCTCGATGCCGGCGGCCTCGCGGAACAGGGCCGCCACCATCCCCTCCACGAGCGCGAAGATCTCGGGCTCGGTCACGAAGCTCATCTCGAGATCGATCTGGGTGTGCTCGGGCTGGCGGTCCTTGCGCAGGTCCTCGTCCCGCAGGCAGCGCGGCAGCTGGTAGTAGCGGTCCACGCCCGAGACCATCAGGATCTGCTTGTACAGCTGGGGCGACTGCGGCAGCGCGTAGAAGTGCCCCGGGTGGATGCGGCTGGGCACGACGTAGTCGCGTGCGCCCTCGGGCGTCGTCTTGATCAGCAGCGGCGTCTCGACCTCCAGGAAGTCGCGCTCCCCGAGGTAGCGGCGCACCGCCTGGGCGGCCCGGTGGCGCACCATCAGGTTGTTCATCATCTCGGGCCGCCGCAGGTCGACGTAGCGGTGCTTCAGGCGCAGCTCGTCCGCGGCCTGCGCCGCCTGGTCGAGCTGGAAGGGCAGCGGCTTGCAGGGGTTGAGCACCTCGAATCCCGTCGCCGCCACCTCGACCGCGCCGGTGGCCATCGTCGCGTTGACCATGCCCTCGGGCCGCGGGCGGACGCGCCCGCTGACCACGATCACCGATTCGAGCTTCACCAGGCCGCTGCGCGCGGGCAGGTCGCCGTCCTCGAAGACCACCTGGACGGTGCCGTAGCGGTCCCGCAGGTCGATGAAGGTGACGCCGCCCATGTCGCGGATCTTCGCGGCCCAGCCGGCGAGCCGGACGGTCTCCCCCACGCGCGCGGTGTCGATGTCGCAGCAGCGATGGGTCCGGATCAGTGTCGCGTCGCTCACAAGCCAAGCACCTCCCGCACCGCCGCGAGCAGGCCGTCGCCCGCCACCTCGCGCTGGTGCCCGTCGTTCAGGTCCTTCATCTGGAAGCCGCCGGCGGCGAGCTCCTCGTCGCCGGCGATCAGCACGAGCCGCGCCCCCCGCGAGTGGGCGCCCTTCATTTGGGCCTTGATCCCGCGACCGGTCGTGTCCACCTCGACGCGGCACACGCCGCGCAGCAGCTCGGCGTGGGCCAGGGCGTGGATCATCGCCGGCTGGCCGAGGCAGGCCATGTAGACGTCCACCGGCGACTGGCGGCTCAGCTGCGGGTCGAACTCCGCGGGGTACAGGTGCCGCAGCGTGCGCTCGACGCCCATCGAGAAACCCACGGCCGGCGTCGGCGGCCCGCCGCACTGCTCGACCAGCCCGTCGTACCGCCCGCCGCCGCACAGTGCGCTCTGGCGCAGGTCCTGGCGCGCGGAGATCTCGAAGGTCGTGCGCGTGTAGTAGTCGAGCCCGCGGACCAGCGACGGGTCCTCCGTGACGGTCAGGTCCATCGCGGCCAAGGAGGTGCGCAAGGCGGCGTGATGGTCGCGGCAGCCCTCGCACACCGCATCGCTGATCGGTCGCATGCCGCCGAGCAGCTCGCGGCAGGACTCGACCTTGCAGTCGAAGAGACGCAGCGGGTTCACTTCGAGACGCGAACGACAGGTTTCGCAGAAGCCCTCCGCGCGCCCGCGCGCCCAGGCCTGCAGCTCCGCCACGTAGGCGGGCCTGCATTCGCGGCAGCCGATGGTGTTGACCTGGACGGTCAGGCCCTCGGCGTCGACGGCTTCGAACAGCGCCATGGCGGCGCGGATCACCTCGGCGTCCAGGACCGGCGACGGCGAGCCGATGGCCTCGACCCCCACCTGGTGGAACTGGCGGTACCGCCCCGCCTGCGGCCGGTCGTAGCGGAACATCGGGCCGAGGTAGTAGAACTTCATGGTGCCCGGCTGGCGGGTCAGGCCGTTCTCCAGGTAGGCCCTGACGACCGACGCGGTCGCCTCCGGACGCAGGGTGAGCGGCTCCCCGCCCTTGGTCTCGAAGGAGTACATCTCCTTGTCGACGATGTCCGTCCCCGACCCCACCGCGCGGGTGAACAGGTCCGTCGGCTCGATCAGCGGCGTGCGGATCTCGCCGAAGCCGTACCGCTCCAGCACCTCGCGCCAGCGCTCCTCGCACCAGCGCCAGCGCTCCATCTCCTCGAGCAGGACGTCGCGCGTGCCCCGGGGCCGCCTGTATCTGAGGTCCATGCTCCGCCTCCGCTCCTCGCTCCGGGCCTGCCGGTCAGGGCTGCCGACCGCGGCCGCCGACCACGATCATGACCTCCGCCGGCGACAGCGCCACCAGGCTGCACGACGCGGGCAGCCTCACTTCCGGCCGGACGGTGTGGGCGCCCGGGCCGAAGCCCCCGGCGGCGACCGCCAGGGCGACGGCGTCGTCCGCCATGGTCGCCAGCGCGGCGGCCGGCCCGCGGACCTCGACATTCGCCACGGGGGGGAAAACCTCGACGCGAAGTCCCCCGGTGTCAAGCCGGGGCACCAGCGGCACGCGTTCGAAGAGCCGCCGTCCCGCCTCGACCACGTCCGCCGTCACCCGCACCTCCCGCGGCGCGGTCCAGAGCTGCGGCCGGGGCGCGTGCACGGTCCGCATGATCTCGATCCGGCCCGTGGCGCGCCCGACCGCGACCGGGTCCGTGCGCGGCCTGCCCGCTCCCGGCAGGAAACGGGACGGCCCCACCAGATGGACGGTGGCCGGCGAGGCGACGGGAGGCGCGGTCAGCACGCGGTCGTGCGGCGCGTCGGCCGAGACGGGGACCTCGACCGGGACGGCCACCGAATCGACCCGGTCCACGAAAAACTCGAGACGCACGGGGGCCGTCACCACGATGTCCACCAGTTCGCCGCGCCGGCCGTCCACCGCCACGTCCCGTTCGACCACGCTGCCGGGCGCCGCGTCGTCGAGATCGACGATCGCCTCGCCGAGATCGCGGCCGAAGTACCGGTTCAGGAAGAAATTCAGCTTCGTGCCGCCGGCCCGGATCCTCACCGTCTCGGGCACGAGGTTGCCCGCGAGGGTGCAGCCGCGGGCCAGCCCGGTCACGCGCAGCGGCACCTCCAGTTCGCGGGTGACCTGTCGGTTGGCGGCGACCTGGATCCACAGCAGGATCGAGACGGCCAGGCAGCAGATCTTCAGCAGGTGCCGGTTCATGGCGGACGTCGCCTTTCGGGAATGCGGGAGCCGGGTCAGGGCAGCAGCAGCTTCTGGCCGACCAGCACCCGATCGGTCTTGAGCCGGTTTCGCTCCTTGATCGCCTTGATCGTCGTGCGGTGCCGCAGGGCCAGCGCCGAGAGCGAGTCACCCCGACGCACCACGTAACGGGTCTGCCAGTCGTCGGTCTTCGCGACGGCGGCCGGCGGCCGCTCGCCGCGCCAGGCGAGGATGCCGTCGCACAGGATCCGGGCCAGCTTGCGCCGCCCGTCGGCCGACGCCAGCAGCTCGCGGTCGGACCGGTTCGAGAGGTACGCCACCTCGACCAGGACCGAGGGCATCGCCAGCGTGCGCAGCACCTGGAACCCCGCCTGCTTGACCTTCTTGGCCCCGACCACGCGCGAACGGCGGGCCTCCTGCAGCAGGTGCTCGGCGAGCCGGTTCGACTGGGTCAGCACCTGGCTGAGCCGCAGATCCATCAGGATGGTCAGCACCGCGTCGTCGTCGCGCTCCTGCGGCGCCAGGCCCACCAGATCCGCGGCGTTCTCCTTGTTCGCCAGCTCGCTCGCCTCGCGGTCGGTCGCCTTCTGCTGCGAGAGGAGGTAGACCTCCATGCCGTTGATCGCGGCGTTGCGGTGCGTGTTCGCGTGGACCGAGACGAACAGGTCGCCGCCGGCCTCCTTGGCGATGCGCACGCGGTCGGCGAGGCTGACGAAGTAGTCGCCCTTGCGCGTCAGCACGGCGCGATAGCCCTTGCGCTCGTCGATCAGCCGGGCCAGCTCCAGCGCGATCGCCAGCACCGCGTCCTTCTCGCGCAGCCCCTTGCGGATCGCGCCCGGATCCATGCCCCCGTGGCCGGCGTCGATCACGACGGTGATCGGCCGCTGAACGGACGGTTCCCTCGCGGGGCGCCGCCCGTCGTCGGCCGGAACTGGCGCCGACGGCTCCGAGTCCGGCGGCGGCGGTTCGGTCGGCAGGGAATCGGCCGCCGCGCCGGCGGGGTCGCCGGCCTCCGTCACGACCGCCTGTTCGGCGGGCGCCACGGCCGCCGTCACCCGGGCGGGCGCCGCCCCGGCCGCCCGGAAGACGTCGATGACGATGCGCTCGGGACGGCCGTCGGCCGCCTTCAACGCGAAGTGCCGGTACTTCAGGTCGCCGGCCAGGTCCAGCACGATCTGGGCGCGGCCCGAGAGGGCGTTCTTGCGCACGCGCAGCAGGGCGCCGTCGCCGACTTCGAGCGTCGACGCATCGCGGAAGCGGGCCGCGGCGATGTTGATCGAGATGCGGTCGGGACCGGTGACGCGTCGCAGGTCGTAGCCGGCGGGCCCCGACAGGTCCAGGACGACGCGGGTATGGTCGGGGGCGGTCCAGTAGCGGACCTGATCGACCACGACGCCCGCGCGCGCGGCCGTCGCGAACCCCAGGAGCAGGAACACGATGAACCGCGCCGCGGCGGCGGTTCGCCGTCGGGCGTCGACGTCGGGTCTGGGCCTCATGCCGGGTGCGCGCTCCTCTTCCCGGGATAACGGATCACGGGCGAGCGGACCATAGCACAGGCCGCCGGGGCCGCCAACAGGAGAACCCCGGCCGGACCGGCCGGGATCAGGCGTAATCGCGCAACAGCTCGCGGCCGGCCGACTGGCGCATCTTGCGCAAGGCCTTCTCCTTGATCTGTCGGATCCGCTCGCGCGTGAGCCCCAGGCGCTGGCCGATCGCCTCGAGCGTCAGCGCCTCGTCGTCGTCGAGTCCGTAGTAGAGCACGATGACCGCCGCCTCGCGCTCGCTGAGCGCGGCCAGGCTGCGGCGCACGTCCTCGCGCAGGACGCGCTCCAGCAGCCGGGCATCGGCGCGGGGCTGGTCGTCGTCGGTGAGCGTCTCGCTCAGGGGCCGGTCCCCCGCCTCGACGTCGTCGAGGGCGACCTCGCCGCCGCCGAGCTCCAGGCTGCGGCGCACGTCGCCGGTGGCCAAGCCGAGGATCGCCCCGATCTGCTCGGCCGAGGGGTTCTCCTGACCCTCGCTCTGCAGCTGCGTGCGGGCCCGGTTGACCTTCAGCAGCTGGGCCGTCTGGTTCTGGGGCAGGCGCACCAGTCGCGAGTGGTCGAGCAGCGCCTGCAGGATCGACTGGCGGATCCACCAGACGGCGTAGGAGATGAACTTGAAGCCGCGGGTTTCGTCGAAGCGATCGGCCGCCTTGAGCAGCCCGAGGTTGCCCTCGTTGACCAGGTCGGCCAGCGTCAGCCCCTGGTGGACGTAGCGCTTGGCCACCGTCACCACGAAGCGCAGGTTCGCGTTGACGAGCCGCTGGAGGGCGTCGCGATCGCCGGCGCGGCTGCGCCGGGCGAGGTCCGCCTCCTCCTCGCGCGACAGCAGGGCGTAGCGGTTGATCTCCCGGAAGTAGACTTCCAGGCTCTTCTCGTGCATGGGGGGCACGATCGATGGTCTGTTCGCCATGACGTCCTCCTCGCTTCCTGCGTTGGTGCGCCCGACGGGCCGGGCGCGGCTCCCCGCGTTCCGGACTAGCCTTCCCTCGCACCCGGCCGCCGTTCGAGCAGCCGGAATCCTTCCACCCCGCCCGAGACGATCTTCAGCATGACGGGTCCCTCGCCGCCGCCGGCTTCCTGCTGCAAGCGGCGCCAGGCCGCGGCGCCGTCGGCGGGCCGGCCGTCGACCTCCAGGACCACGTCGCCGGGGTGCAGGCCCGCCTCGGCGGCGGCGCTCCCCGGCTCGACCGCGACGATCATCATGCCCCGGTCGGCGGGCGCGCCCAGCGCGTCCCGCAACCGGACGACCCGCGGGTCGTCCCCCGCGGCGGGCAGCGCGACGATGCCCAGCCAGGCGCCGTCCCCGGCAACGGCGCCCGGGGCGTCTGCACGCTCCTCGGTAGGGACGACCGACAGCTCGATCTCGAACCCGTCGCGGCGGACGCGGCAGGCGGCGACGCGCCCGACGGCGGCGTCCCCCACCAGGAACTGCAGGTCCCGGTCGCCGGTCACCGGCCGGCCGCCGAAGCCCACGACGACGTCGCCCGGCAACAGGCCCGCGTCCGCGGCGGGCGTTCCGGGCAGCACCGTCTCGACCAGCGCGCCCCGGACCTGTCCCTGGCCGTCGGCGTCGCTCGTGACCGCGCCCAGGTAGCCGCGGACGACGCGGCCGTGCGCGGCGATCTGCTCGAAGACGCGGCGGGCGTAGTTGCTCGGGATGGCGAAGCCGATGCCCTGGCCGGCGCTGTTGATGGCCGTGTTGACGCCGATCACGCGCCCGGCGAGATCCAGCAGGGGGCCGCCGCTGTTGCCGAAGTTGATGGCGGCGTCGGTCTGCAGGAAGTCCTGGTAGCGGGGCGCGCCGCCGTGGATGGCCAGGTCGCGCCGCCCCTTGGCGCTGACGACGCCCACGGTCAGGCTGCCCTCGAGGTTGCCGAAGGGGTTGCCCACCGCGATCGCCCAGTCGCCCACGCGCACGCGGTCGGAGTCGCCGAAGACCAGCGGGGTCAGGCCGTCGCGGTCGATCTTCAGCACCGCGAGGTCGCTCGCGGGATCGGTCCCGACGACCTCCGCCACGACCGCCTGCTGCTCGCCGCTCAGCCGCACGGTCACCACGTCGGCGCCGTCGACCACGTGGTTGTTGGTCAGGATGTGGCCGGCCTCGCTGACGACGAAACCGGTGCCGCTGCCGGGGGGCGCGAAGGGCGTCCCCTCGCCCGGCCCGCCGGGGAAGAACTCGCGGTACATCTCCTGCATGGGGTCGAGGTCCAGGCCGCCGCGGGGGTCCCGCTCGACGCGGATGTTCACCACCGAGGGGCGCGCGCGTTCCGCCGCCGCCGTGAACGGCGAATCGGGCGGCGGTCCGGCGTCCAGGCGCGACAGCGCGCGGTCCTGCGCCTTCGCCTCGCCGCCCGGCGCGACCGGCAGGCACAGCAGGCACGCCACGGCGAGGGCGGCGGATACGGCGGCGGTGTGTCGAAGAGCGTTCACGCGGGCTCCCGGCTGCAAGAACGTCGCGGGCCGCTGATGCGGTACGCGGAACGCGGCAGTGCCGGTCGCTTCGTGGGGGGAGCGGCTGGGTGGGACCAGGGTCGGCGGGCCTCGGGGCGGCCAGCCTGTTGCAGGGATGAACCGATCCTACAGCAACAGGATCGAGGCGGTCAAGAACTTTCGCAACTGGACTTCCGCCAGCGCTCAGTACGGCGGGGGGCCCGTATCGTCGGGATCACGTCCGGCGTCGGGGTCGCGGTCGGCGGAGGCGTCGCGGCGATCCTCGCGGTTGCGGCGCCGATCGGCGTCGGCGGCCCCCGGCCGGCGGCTCTCGCTGGCGCGGATCTCCTCGATCTCGCGCCGCTTCGCCTCCAGTTCGGCTTCCAGCTTCTGGATCCGGTCCACGAGGTCCAGCACCGCGGGGTCGGCCCCGAACTCGGTCCGGCCCTGCAGGATGCCCTCGTGGACGAGCTTGCCGATCTCGCTGCGGTGGCGCTCGATGTCGCGGCCGATCCCGAAGATGTCGTAGCGGCGCGACCCGACCCGCGCCATCTCCCCGGTCTTCTCGGCCGCGGTGTCGTACCACGCGCCCATGCTCTTGCGGAGGTCGTCCCAGAGGCCCATCGCGTACTCCCGGGTTGCGATCGAAAACACCTTGCCGCGGCCGCGTCATTCATATACTAACATCCGACCATGTTCAAGAACGACCAGCGCACGATCCTGATCACCGGCGACACGCACTTCAAGCTGCGGCCCGACCCCGCCGAAGTCCGCCGTCGCGACCTCTTCCTGGCCTTCCTCGAGGCGGCCCGCGACGCCGACGAGCTGGTCCTGCTCGGCGACGTCTTCGATTTCTGGTTCGACTACCCCCACTTCCGGCTGCGGGGCTACGAGGAGCTGCTGCACGCCCTCGACGGCGTGCGCGACGCCGGCGTCCGGCTGCACTTCGTGGGCGGCAACCACGACATCTGGGCCGCCCGCTTCCTGCACGAACGCTACGGCACCTCGCCGCGGGGGGAACCCTTCACCATGGACGCGGACGGTCTCCGCATCCGGCTCGTCCACGGCGACGGCCTGCTCGCCCGCGACTGGATCTACTCGTCCTTCCGCCGCCTCGTGCGGCAGCGCGCGGGAGTCCTGTTCGCGAAGTCGCTCCACCCCGAGCTGCTCTACGCCTTCTCGCATTGGCTGAGCCACGCCAGCCGCCAGGCCTCGCGCGACGAGCGCCACCTGATCGAACAGCGCGCGCGCCGGCACCTGGCCCGCGCGCGCGGCGATTGGGACCTGCTCCTGATCGGGCACGTGCACCACGCCTTCCGCGTCGCGGAAGGCGGGCGGGAGATGGCGGCGCTGGGCAGCTGGTTCGCCGGGGAGGCGAGCTACGCGATCGTGCGGGGGGGGCGGTTCGAACTGCGCGACTTCGCCGTCGACACCAGCTCCTCGGCCGCGGGTCCCCGCTGAAGGAACCTCAATAACCGGCGCGACTCAATAACCGGCTCGACCCAGCGCCAGCTCCAGTGCGAAGCGGTGCCAGTCGCCCAGGTCGTTGGTGGCCTGTTCGAAGGCGTACCCCAGGGTCAACGGCCCGCGCGCGAAGCCCGCGCCCCAGGTGTAGCCCTGGGATTCGTAGTTGACCCGCGTGCCCAGCCGCAGGGCCAGCGCCGGCACCAGGCGGTACTCCGCACCCAGGTGCGCCTTCTCATTGCCGTCGTTCGGGAACAGGACGTCCGCGGCCAGCGTCAGCTTGCCCGAGAAGAAGTCCTGCTGGGGGTCGTAGGCCAGGCCGAGCCGCCCGGCCTGCGGCAGGGCGAACGGCCCGTCGTCGAGGTTGAGGTCGGGGCCGACGTTGGTCAGCGAGGCGCCGAACCACAGGCCGGGGATCTCGGCGCGGTGGGCGATGAACAGGTCGTAGGCCAGACCCGTGTCGCCGTGCACGTCGATCTCGGTGTGCAGGAGCTTGGCGCCGACGCCGACCGCGAAGACCTCGCCGATCATCCGCGCGTAGTTGACGCCGAGCGCCACCTCGTAGGGGCGGAACGTGCCCAGCGGCACGCCGACGCCGTCCTCCTCGTAGCGCTCGATCTCGTCGGCGTAGAGGCCGGAGAAGATGAAGCCCAGCGAGCCGTGCGGCGTGCGGTGCGCGACGGCGGCCGTCTCCTTGTCGAACAGCCCCCACAGCCGCTGGTGCTGCAGCAGCAGGTCCGTGCCCTCCTGCGTGAAGGCCAGGCGCGCCGGGTTCCAGTACACGGCCGATGCTCCGACGGCCGAGGCCACGCCGGCGCCGCCCATGGCGGCTTCACGCGCGCCCACGGGGTTGCGCAGGGACAGGAACCCCGCCGACCCCGGGGTCCCGGCGCAGGCGGCCCCCGCGAGCAGCAGGGCGGGCAGGAGCGCGGCGAGCGCGCGGCGGCGCGGCGAAGCAGACATCATGACGATCCTTTCCGGCGCGACGGGCGCGCCCAGACCCGCGGACGGCGGCCGCGGCGGCTCATCGCGAGACGGCCACCGGCACGACGCTCGTTTCGGAACGGCCGTCGCCCTCGGCGACCAGCCGACAGAGGTACAGACCCGAAGCGAGGCTCGGCAGGTCCAGCCGGACCTCCACGGGTTCGCCCGCGCGGGCGGCGGCGGCGGCCCCGACGGCCACCTCCTCCCCCTCCAGATTGTACAGGAAGACCCGGACTCCGCAATCCCGCAAGACGTCGGCGCGTACGCGCAGGACCGAGCTCGTCAGCGGCGAGGGGTAGCAGACGTGGCTGCCGGCGGCGAGCAGGCCCGCGCCGGTCCAGCCGACGGGAGGCGCCGGTAACGAGGACTCGCGGTCGGCACTCCCGCCGTACATCGGCCAGACCGCCTGGGCATCCGAGGTACCGGCGAGGCTCCAGACCGCCAGACGCGATACGGGTTCTCCGGTGAATCCCCCGCTCGTCGCGACACCGGCGATCCGGGCGAAACTGCCTGCCGCCACCAGTTCGAGGCCCGGGCCGTGGTCGAGGTCCATCAGCAACGGCGTCCCCGCCGTCTCGCCCGCCCCGGACAGCGGCCAACCGGGAACCGGCACGCCGTCCTGCCCGAACAGGAACAGTCGACCATCGGGGCTCGTGAACAGATACCGGCGCGCCCCGTCGAGGTCGAAGGCCAGCGGCTGAGGCTCGGTCCCCGGTGCGGCGGCGGCGGCGGACGTTGCCGGACGTTGCGGCCAGCCGAGACGCGGCGCTCCGGCGCTGCTGGCGCAATGGAAGGCGCCATCTCGAGTGGCATGGGTGAAGTCGGGGCCGAAGGGGGTCGCCACTCCAGCCGTCGCGGGCCAGAGGATGGGTGCCTCCAGATCCGAGAGGATCATGGCGCCGCCGTCACCCGTCGCGACCGCCATCACGTAGTCCGGCTCGAGCTGGAACTCGCCTAGCTGAGGCACCGCTCGGAACTGCGGCAGGAACGAGGCCGGTTCTGCGGGCAGGACTCGCACGGGAGCGAATTCGCTGTCGTGGATCCACATCACTCGCTCCCATCGCTCTTCTTCGAGATTGTTCACCAGCAGGGCGAGGCCGGCGGGGAACACGCGCCGCACCGGGGGCGCCACGATGCTGCAATGCTCCTGCGGCAGAGCGACGACAGCGCCGCTCGGCCAGACGCGCAACCGGCTGCGAGTCCCGTCATCCCAGGTCTCGACGACGACGACGTCGTTCGTGTCCGGGGCCAGGACCGGCGGCCAGGCGCAGCCGGTCAGCGCCAGCGCGAGGCCGTTGCTGACGGGGTCGCCGTCGACGGCCTCGCTGCCGTCCTCGCCGTTGAAGACGAACAGGCCGGTGGGCGCCGACAAGACGATCTCCGGACGGCCGTCGTCATCGACGTCCGCCACCAGCGGCGGGCCCGTCCAGTCGGCCGTCGTGCCGTCGGCGTTGCGACCGACGGCGAACAGGCCGGGTTCGAGGGTGATCTCCTGGAAGTCCGACAGGTCGCTGCGGAAGGCCAGGACGCGCCCGCCGTCGGCGGCGGTCACGATCTCGAGCGTGCCGTCGGGCGGCCAGTCCAGGTCGGCGGCCACCAGGTGCCTGCCGCGCAGGTCGCGGCCCGGCAGGTCGCGCACCGCCGCGGGCTCGGCGCCGCCGGACAGGGGTTCGCGCGAGCAGCGGAACTCCATCCACGGTGCGTAGCCGATGACCGGTTCCGTCTCCCCGGGCACGACGCGGACCGAGTCCCGCACGACGTCGGTGAACCCGTCCAGCAGGATCCCGGTGGCCAGGCCGGACGCCGTGACCGTCGCGGGCCGGGTGTCCGGCCCGAACCGCGTCGCCCCCTCGCCGCGGAAGCTGTCGTGGTCGCCGCCCAGGAACCAGGCGCTCGGCGCGTTGTCATCGAGATCCTGGATGCCGTCGGCCTCCTCGAGGTCCACGGATTTGTGGGCCGGATCGGCGTTGTAGAGGTTGCCCTCGGCGCCGGCGACCGCGCGGATCACGGACTCGTCGACGTGCCAGACGTAGAGCCCGCTGCCGGCGCCCTTGACGCCGAGCGCGCGGGCCTGGTTCTCGCTCATGAAGAAGTCGAACTCGGCGCCGTCGAGCCATTCGCGCTGGTCCGTCGCGGGGTCGTACCAGCTCGTGGGGGTGCCGTCGCCGTAGGCGGAGTCGGCGTCGAAGTAGTCGGGGGTGTTGTTGCCGTTCAGGTCTCCCGGGAACGAGAAGATGCCGTTGCCGTCGGGGTCCTGCTGCCGGTACTCGACCAGCCAGTATTCCTGGGGCGCGATCGCCACGCGGGCCAGCGTGGAATCGGCGGCCGGGAACTCGGCGGGGTACAGTCGCTGGACGTCGCCCGTCCCGGGATCGACCGGGTAGGGATCGAGCCAACCCATGAGCATCTTGTTGAACGCGCAGGGCAGGGCGGGGATGTACCCCGCGGCCGTGAACAGCCCGTAACCCATCAGGCAGAACTCGCCGACGCCCTGGCTGTCGGGGCGGCCGGCGGGCGTGAAGTCGCTCAGCGAGAGCATGCCCAGCCGCAAGCCCACTTCGAAGCAGTAGACGCCGAGCGAGCCGAAGTAGCCCTGGAAGCTGCCGACCGGATCCTGGAACTCGTTCTCCGGCAGGATCAGCACGTGGTCGACCAGGGCGAAGCCGCCGCCCGGCAGCGGGTCGTCCGTGAGCAACCCCGGCTCCGTGAGGAGGCCTTCCTCGACGGCGAGTGCGAAGTCCTCGGGCCCCAGGTAGCCGCTGTAGATCTGCTCGGGCGAATCGCCCAGGATGTCGGTCTCTTCGCCGGCGCCGGCGTGGACGATCACCACCGTGTCGTAGCGCGAGAAGTCGACGCCGGCGTCCAGCGCCGCGAGGACGTCGCGCGCCAGCAGCACCTTCTGCTCCCCCTCGTCGGGGTGGTTCCCGTACCAGGACATCGGCGACGCCAGGTTGGCCACCTCCGGATGGACCCGGTAGCGGAACTCGAAACGGTCGCCGCTGGCCACGCGGTAGAAGGAGCGCACGTCGGCGAACTGGTGGTCGTAGTAGAGGGAGTCGTGGGCCGTGTAGTAGGGGTCGCTCTGCCGGGGCGGCGGGAAGCCCTCCAGATCGCGCCCGTAGAACAGGCTGTCGGCGAAGTCGCACATCAGGATCGCGGCCACCAGACTGTCCGGGGCCGCCCGTCCCGCCAACCGTGCGGCCTGCAGCGCCGGTGAACCGTCGCGTCCCAGCCGCGCCGCCTTGTCGCCGACGAACCGCTCGACCACCTGACGGTCGGCCGCATGTGCCGACACCGGTGCGCCACGGAACGGAGCGTCGGCCCGCGCCGGCCCGCCGCCGGCGACGGCGACCAAACCCAGGCAGACGCACAGCAACGACCGGGTCATCCCGACCGACTTGCCGGAGGCGACGTGGCGATCGACGGCCAGGCTCATGAGGTTCGACTTTCGCATGCGGGTTGGCTTCGGGAGCCGGCAGGGCCGGCGGGAACGCGGAGTATAGGTGCGCGTGACACAACCGTCAACGAACGGCCCCGCCGGAAACACGGCGGGGCCGGGGATCGAACGCCGCCACCCCTGATTGGCATCGTCGTCACCCCTGCCCCGCCGTTCGACGTCGGTGATCATCGGCCGACCGGTTCGGATACCCGTTCCCCTTCAGGCGCCAACCTCTTCAAGGATCAGGTCCTCGCCGGTCTGCCGACACGATGGGGGGATCCGATCACCTCCGACATCCGCGGGCGTCAGCGCCCTTTGCTCCTCGACTTGCTCGACTGTCCGGACTGCCCGGACTGTCCTGATTGGCCGGACGAACCGCTGCGCGCGCCGCCATCGCTCTGCTGCGTGCCGGACTGCGCGTCCCGGCTCTCGCGTGCGGGTCGCGACTGCACGCTGCCCGCGTCCCGGGAGCCCGCGTCGCTATTGCCCGACGGGCGTTCCTTGACCGCCGGCGGCGGATCGGAACGGCTCCCGCTCGTGCGCGGCGTCACGGCCGAGGCGGGGCGGTCGGGCGCCTTGCGCTCCTCGGTGCGACCGCCGCTCCACAGACGAGGTCCTTTGGTGCGGGGTTCGACGGGGCGGACCGCGCCCCGGTCGGCATCGCCCTGGTCGCGACGCGGCACCGGTCGGACGGCGCGATCGCCGGCCTCGTCGCCCTTGCCGCGGACGGCCGGCGCCGGCCTGAGGTCGCCGGTCGTGCGGCCGTCCCGCCCGGCCTGGGGGCGCACCTGGGTGCCGTCCGTGCCGCCGCTCGACGCGCCGGGCCTGGTCACGGCTTCTCCGCGGCTGCCCGTCGTGGCGCCGGAACGGCCCGGCACCCGGATGCCCGGCGTGCGGTCCTCGCGGGTCCGCGGCGCGAAGGTCTGGGACGTCCGCTGCATCGCCGGCACGTCGCGGAACCGCGCTCCGTCACGGTCTCCGTCACGGACCCCTGCCGTGCGCGTGGCCATCCGGTCGCTCACCTCGCGGTCGGGCCGCGGGCTCTTCACCAGGCCGGAGGGGTGGTGCTCGCCGTCCTCGCCCCGCTTCAGGCGCAGATCCTTGCCGAGCGGGCGGTACCGGCGTTCGCCGTCCTTGTACCGCGTCCAGACATCGCCCCGGCCGCGGGGGGAATAGTTCCAGACGTAGCAGTCGCGATCCCAGCCCCAGCTCTGATTGACGGGCCATGAGTACCAGGGGCGGTACCAGTAGTTGATCCAGGGATTCCAGGTCCAGGGATCGACGTAGTAGTAGACGGGGTAGTAGTAGGCCGGGTAGTAGCCGTAACGGACGTACCAGTCGTTGTCCCAGCGGTAGTCATGGTGGATCGTGACCACGCAGGTGTCCCGGTACGGCTCGTAGCCCTGCCCGCCGTCGTGGCACTGGTTGCAGAGGTACCGCGGGTGCTCGACGCGCCGGTGGACGTACCAGCTCACGTAGTTCGTGGCCACGTAATCCTCGGGGTTCTCCAGGCCCGTGACGGCGAAGTTCACCTCGTTCATCGCCAGGAAGGGGTCGCCGGCGACGAAGTACGCGAAATCGCGCGCGCGGTCCGTCTCGTGGTGGAAGTCGACCTCGAGGTCCCGCAGATCGAACGGGTAGGCGGAGACGACGGCCTCGACGTACTCGACGCCCTCGTCGTCGGCCGCGAGGATCCGCGGCGAGCCCGGCCCGGGCAGGTTGTAGGTGTGGGTGCCGAACACGAAGCCGTCGTCCAGCCGGCTGCGCGGCCAGAGGATCGTCACCAGGCCGTCGGTGTCGATGCGGTAGACCACGACGTACGCATCCTGGTTCGTCTCGAAATGGACGCGCACCGACTCGCCGCGCTTGTAGACCTCGTCCTGCTGGCGGTCGTGCCAGACGTTCACGCGCAGCGGCTGCTGCTCGTAGCCCTGCCAGCCGTCGGCGGCCGCCGGTTGCTGGGCGCGAGCCGACGCGAAGCCGAGGGCGAGCGCCAAGGCGCCCAGCAGCCAGAGCAGAGCCAGCCGGGGGGCACGATCCCGTCGCGCCGCCGTCCGCACGTCCGTGTTGTTCGTCTTCCTGGTCATGACCGGACCTCCTTCCGGGTCAGCGCCTTCAGAAACGGATGAGCTCGCCGTGGGGAGCGCCGGTGCGGCGCCCGCCCGTGACGACCTTCAGCTCGGGATTCCCTTCGTCCACCTGGTAGGCCCAGTCGATCTCGACGGCCGCCGCCGTGATCGCGTAGACGTAGAATTTCGCGTAATGGACGTTGTGCTCGGGGTCCACGACGATCGCCACGGCATAGACATGGCCTTCGATCAGCTCCGCGATGCCGATGGCGGAGTACCCGGACGTCGGGGCCTCGTCGACGGCGGAGAAGGAGATCGTCCCGAGATCCTGCAGGTAGACGATGCCGGGCCGCGCCGTGTAGACGAAGGGCACGCCCCCGTCGTAGGCGACGAAGATGTCCGCCGTCGGCGAGTCCCAGTCCATCCGGCCGTCGTCCTGCTCGCTGAAGTCGAAACCGCTGCGGTCGGGGTAGGAGCCGTAACGGTCGTAGAGCAGGACTTCGTAGCCTTCTGGCCGCGGCGTGTCGTCGATGGTCTCCCAGCTGAGCGAGCTCTCGTTCCCGCTCGTGTCGTACGCGAGCACCGCGTAGTAGTAGGTGCGGCCGTCCTCGACGTCGCTGTCGTCGAACCAGTGCAACAGGCTGTCCTCGTCGAAATTCTCGTCCCAGGCGACGTCGCCCAGCCAGTGGTAGGCCCCGTCCACGGGATCGTCCCCGTCGTGCCGGTAGACCGCGTAGCCGGCGAGGTCCGCCTGGTCCAGGTCGTTCCAATAGACGGAAACGAGGCCCTCGCCGGTGACGGTGAACACGCCGGTCGGAACGGCGGGGGCCTGGGTGTCGACCGGATCGTCGTCGCAGCCCGGCAACGGGAGCAGGAGCGCCAGGACGAGGACGGAAACGACGGCCTGCACGGCCGCGTTCGAGTGGCGTCGGTCAACGTTACGCATCCGATTCATGGCCCCACCTCCTCGAGCCGGCGCCACGCCGACCCGCAGTTCCTTTAAGGCAGGAGGCATGCCAAGTGGGCCATCGGGCGACTCCCCTGCCGGCAAACGTCATATCGTGATGTTCTGTAAGTGGTTCCAGGCATTCTTGAAGAACCAGAGCGAGGCGGGCGAGCCGATCAGGGCACTTCCGGTGTCCCCCCCGAGGTGCAAACCTTCCCCAAAAAGGGACGGGGCAGGCGGCCGCCAGCACCCATGTCCTACAAAGAGAAAAGAGCCAGCGGTCCTGGAGTAGACCGAGGATCCCGAGTCTCGCCTCTGCGGGATCTGCTGGCTCTTTCTCTGATGCTGTCGAACGGGCCGGGTGATCGGAGGGGAACGGATCCACGATTTTCTTCACCCGTTGTCCGCTCGGTTCGGGACCCCACATCCCTTGCCGATCGCCACGAGCCTTGTCGTTGAAAAACCCTCCAGCATGCCGGTTGACGCTGGAAGCTGTGGATCCGATTCCCCTTCCGAAGTCTCGGCTTCACGGTCGGGTCGGTCCAGGTTCATCCCTGCAACTGGTCCCACCCACGTTCGTCCAGGTGGTTGCAGTCGATGTGCCAGCCGACGGCGTCACGGCGATTTCATAAATCTTTCATTTTATTAGTGTTACAAATGAGCTGGGATCGGCGCCTCCGCGTGGAGGCACGATGGGTGACAATGTCGTTGCCCCCCCAAGGCCGGTTCGCTCATCTCGCTGGAATCATTCGAGTTAGGATATAAATAAAATTAACACCGCCACCGCCGGTTCCGCCATCCTTTGTCAGATCGGGAGCGCAGGGAAGACGATCCGTCAATCCACTTCGGAATCGTAGAGCCGGATCTTCTTCAGGAGGTTGGGATAGCTGATGCCGAGCAGGCGGGAGGCCGCCGCCTTGTTGCCGCCGGTCGCCGCCAGCACCCGTGCGATCTCGCGGGCCTCGACGGCGCCGAGGACCTCGCGGAGGGTCGACGGGGAACGGGAGGCGGCGGTGCCGCCGTTGGCGGGGACGATCTCCGCCGGGAGGTGGTCCGGGCGCAGCATCGGTTCGCCGTGCGCCAGCACGATGGCGCGGTTGATGGCCTTGACGAGTTCCCGCACGTTGCCGGGCCAGGCGTGCCCCGACAGGGCTTCCATGAACGCCGCCGTGTAACCCGGCGGCTCGATGCCGCGCGCCGCGGCGTAGCGGGAGATGAAGTGCGGGACGAGCAGGCCGATGTCCTCGCGGCGATCGCGCAGCGGCGGCACGGCGAGCGGGAAATCGAGCAGCCGGTAGTAGAGATCCTCGAGGAACTCGCCGCTCGCGACCTTGGCCTTCAGGTCGCTCTTGGTCGCGCAGATGATGCGCACATCGATGACCTGGTCGACGTTCGAGCCGACGGGCCGGATGGTCATCGAATCCAGGAACAGCAGGATCTTGCCCTGCATCCCGAGCGGGAGCTTGCCGATCTCGTCGAGGAATACCGTGCCGCCGGCGGCTTCGGCCAGGAGCCCCTTCTTGTCGCCGTAGGCGCCCGTGAAGCTCCCCCTGACGTGCCCGAACAATTCGCTCTCCAGCAGCGCTTCGGGGATGGCGGCGCAATTGATGGCGAGGTACTTCCGGCCCGCGCGGTGGCTGAGATCGTGGATCGCGCGCGCGAACAGGCCCTTGCCGGTGCCGGTCTCGCCCTGCAGCAGCACGAGCAGGTCGCTGGCGGCGACCTTGCGGACCACGTCCAGCAGCCGAAGCATGTCCGGGTGGCCGGTGACGATGCCGGCCAGAGCGCTTTCCTTCTCGGGTGCTGCCTGCGCGACGGCGGCGGGACGTTCGCGCTCGAGTTCAGCCACGTTCATCGCGAGGAAGCCGGCCGTCGTGGCGAGGAACTCCAGCGCCGGCCTGAAGACCGACGTGCCGGGGTGGTCTGGGCAACCCGAGAGGAAGAGCAGACCGTACAGCTTGTCGGGCAGGGCGATCGGCACGAACAGGTTGACGCCCGACGCGCAGGGAAGCCCGGCGAGGATCTTGGCGACGGCGGTACCGGGTTCCGGCCGGGAGATCAGGCGGGGAGTCGGCGAGCCGGCGTAGAGCTTGTCGGCGAACCAGGTGGTGAGCTTCCGCGCGACCGTCGCCGGCAGGCCGTGGCTGGTGGCGATCAGGTCGGAGACCGGATGATCGGCGAGCGGCATCAGGGCGACGAACCCCTCCCGGGCGCCCGTGCGGGTGATGGCCGCCTCCAGCAGACCCTGCAGGGCGTCCCGCACCGCCGCGGATCGTTCGCCGGCGCCCCGGATCGACAGCCGTTGCGGATCCAGGAGGGGCTGCTCGCCCACCATGGCCCGCTCCAACCGGTTCCGCAACGTCTCGGCCTGTTCCACCAGTGCCGGCGCCTCGAGCGACGCGAGGACCCGATCCAGTTCGCCGAGGGCGATCAGGGCCTCGTCGTGCTCGCCGAGCCGCAGCAGGACTTCGGCGAACCCCCGCAGCAGGTCGCCGCGGAGGTGCTCGTCATCGCGCACCGCATCGCTCTCGGTCGCCTCGCCGAGCGAGCGACGCAGGATGATCAGCTCCTCGCGGGAAGTCGCGGCGTCGCAATCCTCCAGCTGCAGCAGGACGGATCGGGCGGCCTGGACCGGCTGCTGCTGCGTGCGGAAGGTGCGGGTCGCCAGTCTGAAGTGCGAGGAGCCGCCGGCCGTGTCGCCGAGGCGCGTCAACGCCCGGCCGAGGACCTGGTGGCAGAACCCGATCTCGAACAGTTCGCCGCAGGCGAGGCAGATCTCCAGGGCCGCCTCGGCGCTCGTCGCGGCTTCCCGCCAGCGCTGCTGACCGGACCGGGCCTCGGCGATCCGGCGCAGGATCTCGCCCTCGAGGTCGGTGGACTTGCCGATGCCGCGGGCCTTCGCCAGGCCGAGCTCGTAGTTGTAGAGCGCGCGGTCCCACTCGCCGCGGTGCGCCTGGATGTCCCCCATGTACTCGTCGGCGATCGCGGCTTCGCGCGGGTACCCGGCCTGCTCGGCGAGGTGCTGGCCCTCCATCACCAGTTCCTCGGCCCGCATCAAGCGGCCTTCGAGCAGATCGAGCTGCCCGAGCGCAAGGCAGGCCTTGGTCCGGCGGTCGAGGTCGCCCAGGCTCGTCGACAGGCGCAGGCACTTCTCGAAGCTGGCGCGGGCCTCGCCGCGCCGTTCGGCCTTGCGCAGGATGATGCCCTCGTTCAGGTGGAGGCGCGCCATCAGGTGGGTGGCGCCGTGCGACGCCGCCAACTCCAGCGAGCGACGCTGGAAATCGAGGGCCCGGTGCCAGCGGCAGGCGTTCTTCTGCAGCAAGGCCAGGTTGTTGTAGAGGATGGCCATGCCGAGGTCGTCGCCGATCCGACGGAAGGTCGCCAGCGCGTCGCTGTAGAATTCCTCCGCCTTGTCGAGGCGGCCGAGGCGGTGGTGGCAGACGCCCATCGTCACCTGGAGGTTGGCGACCTCGGTGTGGTTGTCGGTGACGGCCAGGACGGCGAAGGCCCGCTTGCAGACCAGCAGCGCGTCCGCGTAGGAGCCCCGCTGCACCAGGAGGCTGGCCTCCCGTCCCAACAGGGGGGCGGCGAGCAGGCGCCGCTCCGCTTCCGGCAATCCGACCGCAGCCTGGACCTGTTCCTGCGCCCGTTTCAGGAGCTCACGGGCCAGGGAGAGGTCGCCCAGGTTGAGTGCGGCGTCGATGGTCTTGCGCTGGAGAGCGAGGGCATGCCCGAGGTCGAGTCCGTCGAGGGCGCCGCCGTCGAGGATCCGCCGGTAGTATTCGAGGGCCGAGGAATAGGCGCTGGCTTCGAAATGGAGATCGCCGACCGCTTCCAGACGCATGCACTCGCCCCCGTCCGTGTATCGGTGCGGGTTCGGGTCGTGGCGGCGCCCCTGGCGCCGATGTCCGGATTCGCGATCCATCGAATGAAACCCCTGGCGAGAAAGTGGGCTATTCGAACTGGACTCCCCTCACCTCTTCACAGCTCCAGCCACTGCGGTGCGACGCCGACCGGTCTCCCGGCGGCCGACGTCAGAACGACGGGATGACTTGCATGATCACGGCGATCAACCAGGCGGCCAGCGTCGACGACGATTGCGTCGAACTGGTCGGCGAGAAGATCGGCAACCCACCGGCCACGCTGTTGCCCCGGTTGCCCGTGATGGCGTCGTCGGGATCGCCGTACTGATGGACCAGGTCATTCGCGGGCGGTGTGACCGGAGCCTCCGTTGCGACGACCGTCCCGAGCGTCGATCCCGTCGCTCCCGTCAGCGAGGCCGCCTGGGCCGTCAGGGCCGAGACGAGGATCAGCAACATCGCCACTGCGTGCATGGCCCTTTTCATGGTCCCACTCCACTTCGCTGTTGCCCGGACGCATCGCCGCCGGGCGGATCGGAAACCCAGGTGCGCTGGGCGGATGGATCGGCGCCGATCGGCGACCGGATCCGGAACCTACACTACAGTCTACAGATCGGCGTCGACGGTGTCAATGGCCCCCGGATCGGACGCCTGGGTACGCAATCCGTATTTGGCGATCTTCTTGTAGAGGTTGCTGCGCTGCATCCCCAGGGCTTCGGCCGTCCGGCTGACGTTGTAGCCGAATTCCTTGAGTTTCGCCTGCAGGTACGCCGTTTCGGTCGCGGCCTTGAAGTCCTGGAAATCCGGGATCCCGAGCCAGGCGGCGCCTTCCGGTGCCGCGGCCCGGCCGTCCAGCAGCGGGGGCAGGTCCCCGGCCTCCACGACGTCGCCCGGGGCCAGGATCAGGACCCGCTCGACCAGGTTGCGCAGCTCGCGGACGTTGCCCGGCCAGGTGTGCCGACGCAACGCGGCCAGGGCGTCGGGGGCGAAGCGCTTGGACGGGCGACCGAGCTGGGCGGACAGCGTGGTCATGAAGTGGGCCAGCAGCAGGTCCACATCGCCGGTCCGCTCCCGCAGGGGCGGGAGGTGGATCGCCAGCACGTTGAGGCGGAAGAACAGGTCCTGACGGAACCCGGAGCCCTGGCTGGCCAGTTCCCGGTTGGTGGCGGCGACGATCCGCACATCGACCTGGCGGACCTCGCGCCCGCCCACGCGCTCGAAGCGGCTCTCCTCGACGGCCTTCAGGACCTTGGCCTGGGCCTCCTCGCTCATGTCCCCGATCTCGTCCAGGAAGAGGGTGCCGCCGTCGGCCTGCTCGAACTTGCCGATGCGCAGGCGATCGGCGCCGGTGAAGCTGCCCTTCTCGTGCCCGAAGAGCTCGCTCTCGACCAGTTCGCGGGGGATGGCGGCGCAGTTGACCTCGACCAGGGGCTTGTTGCGGCGCGGGCTGCCGGCGTGGAGCGCCCGGACCACCAGTTCCTTGCCGGTGCCGTTCTCGCCCGTGATCAGCACCGTGGCGTCGGTCGGCGCCACGCGGGCGATGAAGTCCCGGATCTCGCGCAGGCCCGCGCACTCCCCCACCAGCGGGGCGTAGAAGCCGGCGCGGACGCGCAGCCCCTCCTTCTCGGCGCGGGCGCGGTGGTGGTCGAGGCTGTTGCGCAGGGTGAGCAGCAGGCGCGAGCGGTCCAGCGGCTTCTCGAGGAAATCGTAGGCTCCCTTGCGGACGGCTTCGACCGCCGTCTCGAGGTTTCCATGCCCCGAGACGACGATCACCGGGACGTCGTGCCCTTCGGCGGCCATGCGTTCCAGCACCTCGAACCCGTCCATGTCGGGCATCTTGATGTCCAGGAGCATGGCGTCGATCTTCTCGGCTCCGAGCAGGCGCAGGGCGGCCAGGCCGTCGCCGGCGGTCAGCACCCGGTAACGCTCGTAGGTCAGGAGCTGGTCGAGGGTCGACCGGATGGCAGCCTCGTCGTCGACGACCAGGACGGTGTTCACATCGCCCTCCGCTGGCGGCCGGCTTGCGCCCGGCGCGCAGGTGGTGTAACTCTGGGAACCGGATCGGTCGCTCCACGATGAGAGCGAGGCCGACCGGGTGTCAAGACCGGATCGGCCGCCGGGCCCGCCGGCGGATTCGTCGACCGTCACGCAGGAGCGCCATGGACCGCAACCTTCCGCCCCTGATCCGCGACGTACCCGTCGCCGGACTGCGCGGCCTGCTGGCGGATCTGGGCGCCCCCGCCTACCGGGGCGACCAGCTCGCCGGCTGGCTCTACGCCCGCGATGCCGAAGCCTGGGACGGGATGACCGACCTGCCCGCGGATCTCAGGGGACTGCTGGCCGCGCGCTGGGACCTGGACGGCCTGGCGGTGCTCGATCGTCAGGTGTCGCAGGACGGGACCCGCAAGCACCTGTTCTCGCTGCGCGACGGCCACGCCATCGAGAGCGTGACCATCCCCATGGAACACCACCTGACGTTCTGCCTCTCGTCGCAGGTGGGCTGCGCGATGGCCTGCAGCTTCTGCGCCACGGCGCGCGGCGGCCTGCTGCGCAACCTCGGCGCGGGCGAGATCGTCGAGCAGGTGCTGCGGCTGCGCCGCGACGCCGCGCGCGAGATCGTGCCGGACTGCTCGGAACGCGCCTTCAACCTGGTCTTCATGGGGATGGGCGAGCCGCTGGACAATTTCGACGCGCTGGCCCAGGCCATCGACACGTTCACCTCGCCGGCGGGCCTGGGCATGTCGCCCCGGCGGATCACCGTCTCGACCTCGGGCCACGCCGCCGGCATGCGCCGGCTTCTCGACCTGCCCCAGGCGGTGGGCCTCACGGTGTCGGTCAACGGCACCGATCCCGACCTGCGTCGCCGCCTGATGCCGGTGCCCGGACGCACGCCCCTGCCCGAAGTGCTCGACCTCGCGCAGGAGTACGCCCGCCGCCGGCAGCGGCGCGTGACGATCGCCTACGTGCTGATCGAGGCCGTGAACGACGGCGACGCGGAGGCCGCCGCGCTGGCGAAACTCGTGCGCAATCGCCCCTTCAAGGTCAACCTGATCCCCATGAACCGCATCGACGAGCGCTTCGGCCCGCCGGACGCCTCGAGGCTGCTGGGGTTCCAGGACGTGCTGCGGCAGGCGGGGGTGGAGGCCTACATCAGGATCAGCGGCGGCGACGACATCGCGGCCGCCTGCGGGCAGCTGCGGGAGAAGCGCGCGTCGAAGGGCCGTTGAGCGGCCGGGCGCGGTTTAGACCAAGTCGGCCGCTTTAGACCAAGTCGGCCAGCGTCGTCTTCTCGAGGGCGTCGACCAGCGCCGACTGCGCCTTGTCCCAGACGTGGCTCATCCTGCACTCGTCGGTGCGGCAGCACGGGTCGACCTTGCGCAGGCAGTGGTTCAGGGCGATGCCCCCCTCGCAGATCTCCACGATTTCCCGCAGGTTGATCTGGTCCTTCTCGCGTCCGAGCGAGAAGCCGCCCTTCACGCCGCGGTGCGACTTCACGACGTTGTGCTGGGACAGCATCTGGAAGATCTTGGCCAGGAACGCCTCGGACACCTCGCAGGCTTCCGCGAGCGCCTTGAGGCGCACGGGCGTGCCGTTGTCCCTCTCCGCCAGCTCCATCAGGCCGCGGATGGCGTACTCGGTCTGGCGTGTGATCTGCAGCATGATCGGTCCACCCTTCTGACGCGTCGTGCAGCGTTCGCGGCCGCGTGGCCACCCCTCCGGGACACGGTACGCCCGCTGGTCGGAATGATGGAAAAGCGGATACGTTAAGTCAAATCTCAATCGAGACGCCGGCGCGGCGCAGCGCCTTGTGCGCCAGCGAGCTCCAGGGGAGCGCGGCCAGCCGCGGCGGGGCGCAACGGACCCAGGGCGCGGGCGGGGGCCACCCCGCTCCCACCGTCGTCGAGAACACCTCCGCACGCAGGCGGTAGCGGGTGATCGCGTGCCGCACGGCGCCGCGGTGCACCGGGGGCGCCGCCCCCTCTCCCAGGGCCCCGAGCCAGGCGGCGGCGAAGGCCTCGACGGGGACCGGCCCCGCGAACGGGTACCACGACGTCGACGGCAGCCCCCAGAGACCCGCGTGGAGACCGGCGAACCCGACGCGCACGGGCGCGGCCAAGCCGGCGCAGCGGATGCCGTTCGACTCCCCGGGAGGCACGGCGACCAGGCCCCGGCCGCTGCGGACCACCAGGAGCGACAGGACGACCGCCGTGGTCGCGGGACCGGCGCGTCGGCCGGCCACCGCCGCCGGGTCGCCGCCGCGTCGCGCCCGGCAACCGTCCGCGAGCGGGCAGGCGCCGCAGTCCGGCGCCGCGGGGGTGCAGACCGCCGCGCCCAGGTCCATCAGGGCCTGGTTCCAGTCGCCCGGGCGGTCGGGGTCCACGAGCTCGTCGGCGAGTCGCGCGAGCGCGCCGGCGGTCAGGGCATCGGCAGCACCGGCGTCGCGGCAGTGCAGGCGCCGCAGCACGCGGGAGACGTTGGTGTCCACGGCGGCCGCGCGCTGGCCGCAGGCCATGCTCGCCACCGCACCGGCCGTGTACGGGCCGACGCCGGGCAGGGCGCGCCAGCCGGCGGCGTCGCGCGGTAGCTCGCCGCCGGCGCGCATCACCTCTCGCGCCGCCTCGTGCAGGGCGCGGGCGCGGCGGTAATAGCCCAGACCGCTCCACGCCGCCAGCACGTCCTCGAGCGGGGCGGCGGCCAGCGCGGCCTGGTCGGGAAACCTCGCGACGAAGGAGCGCCACCGCGTCATGACCGTCGCGACGGTCGTCTGCTGGAGCATGATCTCCGAGACCCAGATGCCATAGGCCGACGGCCGTTCCCGCCAGGGGAGCGGCCGTCGTTCGCGGTCGTACCAGGCCAACAGGTCGCCCTGCAGCGCCCCACGGGGGGACGTCGCGTCGCGCTCAGTGCCGGCGTTTTTCGTTCTGTCGGTCAACCTTCTTCTCGCAGACGCGGATGTTCTCGCGGGCCTCGGCCTTGTACCGGGCGTCGTTGGGATCGGCATCCGGCAGGGACAGCGCGGTCTCGAACTCGGCGATCGCCGCTTCGAACTGCTTCATCTCCATGTAGGTGATCCCGAGCTCGAGCCGGTGGTTCACGTGCTGGGGATTGATGCGGATGGCCTCCTTGAACTCGGCGACCGCCTTCTCGTCGCTCGCGCCTTGCGGCACGCCGCCGTAGACGACCTTGGCCGCCAGCTTCAGCACCGGGCTCAGGTGGGACACCTCGCGGTTCCAGCGGCCCAGGATGTGGTGCGAGCGGTCGTTGTCCGGGTCGCAGGCGACGGCCTTCTGCGCCTCGTCCCGCACTTCCTTGGAGAGTTCGATCTTCTGCTTGCCGCCGACGGTCAGCGCCAGCTTGCCGACCGAGGCCGCCAGGTAGTGGTGGCCCCAGGTGTCGCCGGGCTGGAGGGCGACGGCGGCGCGGGCGTGGGTGACCGCCTCCTCGTAGAGGGACTTCATCCTGTCGCCGTCCGACTCCTGGTTGCCGAGGTCGATCAGGACGCGCGCGAGGTTCCACTGCGCGGCGTAGTCCCCGGGGTTCGCCTGCACGGCGGCCGCGAGGGATGCCTTCTCCGCCGCGAGATCGCCCGAGGCGGCGGCCGGCGTGGCGAGGGCGAGCGCGACGCACAGCGCGCACAACGGGACGAGGAACGGGATACGGCTTCGCATGCTGCCTCCTGTGAGTCGCTGCGGGTCGAATGGCGTTGACACAGGCTGGAGCCGCTGCTACAGGTTGTCAACTGCGAATCCATGCAGCTATCCCCGACGACGAGGAGCAGGCATGCCCGCCGCGACCATCCCCGGACTGTTCCTGACCGCCGTTTCCGAGCTTCCCCGCCCCGACTGCTTCTCCCACAAGGGTCCCGACGGAGGGTACGTCGACGTCTCGAGCGCCGAAGCCCTGCAGAGGGTGCGCGCGCTGCGGGCGGCGCTGCTCTCGCTGGGGGTCGCCCCCGGCGACCGGGTCGCGATCCTGTCGGAGAACCGCCTGGAGTGGGCGCTGACCGACCTGGCGACGCTCTCGCTGGGCGCCGTGGACGTGCCCATCTACCCCACCCTGTTGCCCGACACCATCGAGTACATCCTGCGGGACTGCCAGCCGGTGGCCGTGTTCGTCTCGACGCGGGAGCAGGCGGAGAAGCTGCGGGGGATCCGCGAACGGCTGCCGTTCCTGAAGCACGTCCACGCCTACGACGACCTGGAACTGCCCGGCGTGGCGCGGATGTCCGACCTGGAGCGGGCGGGCCGCGACCTCCTGGCGCGGGACCCGGCGGCCGCCGGCGACGATGCCGGACCCGCGCGGCCGCAGGACCTCTGCAGCATCATCTACACCAGCGGCACCACCGGCGACCCCAAGGGCGTGATGCTCTCGCACGCCAACTTCGTCTCGAACGTGCTGGCCAGCGCCTCGCTGATCGACATCGGGCCGCGCGACAAGGTGCTGTCCTTCCTGCCGCTGTCGCACGTCCTGGAGCGGATGGCCGGTTTTTACATCATGATGGCGGTCGGCACGGGCATCGCCTACGCGAGCAGCGTGGAGTCCGTCGCCGACGACATGCGGCTGGTCCGCCCGACGGTGATGATCAGCGTGCCGCGGCTGTACGAGAAGATCTACGCCCGGGTCACCGCCGCCGCCATGGCCGGCGGGCCGGTCAAGCGCCTGATCTTCGACTGGGCCCGCGGCGTGGGCCAGGAGTGGGGGCGCCGCGTGCGCGCGGGCCACAAGGTCCCCCCCGGCCTGGCGTTCCAGCGCCGCCTCGCCGACCGGCTGGTGTTCTCGAAGCTGCGCGCCCGCACCGGCGGGCGCCTGCGCTTCTTCGTCTCCGGCGGCGCGCCGCTGGCGCCGCACATCAACGAGTTCTTCTACGCCGCCGGCATGATCATCCTGGAGGGCTACGGCCTGACCGAGACCTCGCCGGTGATCGCGGTGAACAGCTTCGACCACTTCCGGGTCGGCAGCGTCGGCAAGGTGATCCCCGGCGTGGAGGTGAAGATCGCCGAGGATGGCGAGATCGACACCCGCGGCCCCAACGTCATGCTCGGCTACTACAACAACCCGGTCGCGACCCGCGAGGTGCTGACCGGGGACGGCTGGCTGCATACCGGAGACATCGGGCGCTTCGACGAGGACGGGTACCTGTACATCACCGACAGCAAGAAGGACCTGATCGTCACGGCCGGCGGCAAGAACGTCGCACCGCAGCCGCTGGAGAACGCCTTCAAGAAGAACAAGTTCATCAGCCAGGTGGTGGTCCTCGGCGACCACCGGCCCTACCTGACCTGCCTGATCGTGCCGAACTTCGAGGAACTCGCGGCGTGGGCCGCCGAGCACAAGGTGCACGCGCCCGACCGGGCCGCCCTGCTGCGCGAGCCGGCCGTGCTCGCCAAGTACCAGCGCGGCCTCGACCGCACGAACAGCAGGTTCCCCGGCTTCGGGTCGGTGAAGAAGTTCGCCCTGCTCGATCGTGAACTGACCCTGGAGAACGACGAACTGACGCCCACCCTGAAGGTGCGGCGGCGGGTGATCCAGAAGAAGTACGCGGCGGTCATCGACGGGATGTACGGCGAGGCGGCCCACGTCTGAGCCGCGCGCCGCTCAGCGGGGACGATCGCGCAGCGTGACGGCGAAGACCCGGCGTTCGCCGTCGCGCAGGACCGTCACCGCGACGGTCTCACCAGCGCCGTGCGCCTGCAGCAGGGCGGTGAGCCCCGCCAGGTCCGCCACTCCGCTCCCCTCCATCGCGACCAGCACGTCGCCCTGACGCAGCCCCGCCTCCTCGGCCGGGCTGCCCGGCATGACGCCGGACAGCTTCACGCCGCCGGCGTTCTCCACGAAGTCCGGGATGGTGCCGAGCCAGGCGCGGGTCTTCCCGCGTTCGCCGACGGCGGGCGGCAATGCGCTTTGGGGAGCGAAAGGGAAGCCGCCGGGTTCGGCGGCGACCGCCGCCGCGAGATCGCTCGCGAAGGCGGCGACGCGGGCCAGGCCGCCGGGTTCGACGAGCTCCCAGCGATCCTCGACCGTGTGGTACTCGGGGTGGGCGCCGGTGAAGAGGAACAGCACGGGGATCCCGGCCGAGTTGAAGGCGACGTGGTCGCTGGCGTCCCAGCCGCCGTCGCTGAGTTCCAGGACCAGGCCGTGCCCGCGATTCACGCCCTCCACCAGCGGGCGCAGGCGCGGCGACGAGCCCAGACCGCCGACGTAGAGACGGTCGGCGCGCAGCCGGCCGACGGAGTCCAGGTTCAGCATCAGCCGCACGTTGCGGCCCGCCAGCGGCGCGGCGCGCAGCGCCGCCGTCGCGCCCTGCAACCCCGCCTCCTCGCCCGCGAAGGCGACGAAGAGCAGCGCGCAGCGGTCGGCGGCCGTCGGTTCGGCGTGGAGGCGACGCGCGAGTTCGACCATCACCGCCACGCCGGAGGCGTTGTCCTCGGCGCCGCGGTAGATCCCCGTGACGGTCGCGCCGTCGGCGGCGCGGGCCAGTCCCAGATGGTCGTAGTGGGCGCCGATCACCACGAGGTCGTCGGCCAGCGCGCCGCGGCCAGGGGACCAGCCCAGGACGTTGCGGCCGGTGAGACCGTCCAGCCCCGCCCCTCGCAGCGCGAAGTCGCCGCGCATCCCGTCGCAACCAGGCGGCGCTGCGAGGCCGGCCGCTCGGAACCAGGCCGCGACCGTGTCCGCGGCCGCCAGGGCGGCGG
>JADHEF010000142.1_pt1 | contig 84999 bp, 69 predicted proteins | sample 8952391 | NCBI WGS metagenome assembly JADHEF01 (sample SAMN16124439, study PRJNA663245) | bioreactor sludge metagenome | isolation source: sludge (nitrite) | place: India:Bengaluru | collected 2019-02-28
CGGGGCACATGGACGGGCGCCCGGGCGCAGGGTCGGACGGGCCGCGAGCTTCGGGGCCGGCCTTTCGGGGGCGCCTGGTGTCAGACGTCATTTCCGGACAGCCCCCCGGGGTTCATCCGTGTTTCCATCATCAGCAAGACACCTCGGTCACGAATCCCTCACGCCCCGTTTCTCACCCGAAACAGTCACCTGGTTACCCTTCCGCTTTCGGCCACTGCGCCGGCACTCTCCTCCCGCGTTTGCGCACTCATCACGAAACCGAATGCAGGAAGAAACCGCGTTTGAACACGCAATTCAGCGGAATACAACACGCTTCCGCCGGAAGGACGGAAACGCAACTCCAACCCGCGGGCGATCGAAACGCGGCCCACGGTTTTCCATATGGGACGCTCAAGGCGTTTTGTTTGCGCGGCCCCGTCGCGTCGTGATCCGCGGGGATTGCGCCTGGCCGCTTCGCGGGAAATTCGGATTCTTGCACACCCCGATTTGCCGTGCGAGACTGGGACGCATGACTGACAAAACCGATCGCCTTTCCCTGCCCGCCCGGATACGGAAGAACGTGTCGCGCGTGGTGATTGGCAAGAATGCCGTTGTGGACCTTGCGATGACGGCGCTCTTTGCCGACGGGCACGTGCTGATCGAGGATGTGCCGGGATTGGGGAAGACGCTTCTCGCCAAGGCGCTGGCCCGCTCGATTTCGGGGGAATTTCACCGTGTGCAGTTCACACCGGACCTGCTTCCGTCGGACATAACCGGCGTGGCGGTCTACAACGAGAAGGACCGCACTTTTGAGTTCCGGCGGGGGCCGGTGTTCTGCAACATCCTGCTGGGAGACGAACTGAACCGGGCCACACCGCGCACCCAGTCGGCCCTGCTTGAGGCGATGGAGGAGAGACAGGTCAGCGCCGACGGCGTGACGCACCCGCTTCCCAGTCCGTTCTTTGTGATGGCGACACAGAACCCCGTGGAACAGCAGGGCGTGTACACGCTTCCCGAGGCCCAGCTGGACCGGTTCCTCATGCAGATCAGGATCGGTTACCCGGCGGCGGCAGATGAGGTCACAATCATCCGCGGGCAGCTCGGGCAGCGTCCCTTTGACCGCCTGGAGCCGGTCGCCGACGCGACAGAGGTTGCGGAGGCCCGCTCGAAAGCGGGGCGGCTCCATGTGGATGACACCCTGCTGGAATACGCGGTGCGCCTGGCCGATGCCACACGACGCCATCGCGACCTGGTGCTGGGAGCCAGCCCCCGCGCCTCGCTTGCCCTGGTGACGGCTGCCCAGGCGCTGGCCTATGTCCGCGGGGGTGAGTACGTCGGGCCCGAACACATCAAGGAACTGGCCGCGCCGGTGATGCGCCATCGGCTGATCCTGAGGCCGCAGTCGGTGCTGGGAGGGCGCACCGCGGACCAGATTATCGGGGAGGTTCTGGAGGAGACTCCCCTCCCGATCACCCTCGACAACCTGGAGCACTGAGGCCGCCGGTCCCTTGGCCGAGCCGGGCGATATCACCTGGCGGTTCGTCACCCGCCGCAACGCGACGGTGTTCCTGTGCTCGTTTGCCCTGGTGGTGGGTTTCGGATCCGGCTCCCGCGCCGCCGTGGCGGTGGGCGAGTTCATCCTGGTGCTCCTGGTGGTCCAATGGATTGACGGGGCGCGCACGCTGCCGGGATTGCGGATGCGGCGCGAGCATTACCCCAGGTCGTTCGAGGGGGCGGACGTCACGGTGGATGTCCACGCCGAAAACGCGCGGCCCCACCCGTTGCACCTGATCGAGGTGAGCGATTCCTTCCCACCCGCCGGTGCGTACGAAATCCGGAACCTTGCCGGTGAGGTGCCGGCCCGAAGCGGTGTGCTGTTCCGCTATCGCCGCAACTGCTCGCGGCGACGGGGACTGTACATCATCGGACCGCTGAAGCTTGCCGCCAGCGACGGCCTCGGCCTTTTTGAGTTCCGGGAAACCCGGGAGGAAGTGGGCACGCTGATCGTGTATCCCCAGGCGGTGGACCTGAAGGGATTCGAGCTGCTTGGCGACGGCACCCTGCTGGACATCGGCGAGGCCGTGGTCAGGCGCATTGGCCGCGGTGAGCAGTTCGCCCGCCTCCGTTCTTACCGGGCCGGCGACCCGCCGCGCTACATCCACTGGCCCTCCACGGCGCGCCACGGACGTCCGGTGGTGAAGGAATTCGACCAGAACGTGGTGGCGGAGATCACCATCTACTGCGACCTTCACCTGCTGGCCCTTTCGGGACTGGGTTCCATGACCTCCGTCGAGTACCGCATCAAGGCCGCCGCTTCCATCGCCACCGAGGCAGTGGAGAATCATCACCTGGTGAAGGTGGTGGCGGTGAAGGATCCGGCGGACATGACCACGATGGGCGGCGGGCGCGGACACCTGGCCGCAATCCTGGACTGGATGGCCCTGCTGAAGGCCGAGGGGGCGGGATCGTTCACCGAGTATGTGGCCGACGATGTGCGGGGCCTGCGGCGCGGTTCCACGGCGGTGCTGGTGCTCAGTTCGGTGAACCTGGATCCGTCCGCGGCCGCCGACCTCGTGCGGCTTCTCGTGCTTCAGCACGTGCGCCCCGTGGCAGTCATCGTGGACGACCGCACATTCGTCAAACTGCGCCCGGAGCAGGACGCCGCTTATCAGCGTGCCATGCAGCTCGACGCCCTGGCCGTCGTGCTGAAACGGGCGGGAGCCACCGTCTTCGCCGTTGCCAACCAGCAGGATGTCTCGCGGCAACTGAGGTTGGCGGTATGAGCACGACATTGCGAAACAGGCCCGAAATGGCTTATTCCGCCGGCTTCGTGGTTTCCTTCGCGGTCCTGGGGGCTGTTTCCGGATATGAGGCGGCGAGCCGCCTTGCCCCCGAGTTCCCGTGGTGGCTGCGGATCGCCCTTCCATTCGCGATGCTGCTGCCGATCCTCGCCGTGGCGGTCCAGTCGCGCATCACGATCCGGGAGTTCTTCCGGGACATGAGTCCGGCCCAGCGTGTGGTGGTCTGGCTGGCGGCTGTTTCGCTGTTCCTCTCCCCCACCGTCCTGGTGCAGCGCGACGCGGGATTGGCCGGGCTCTTCATGCTCCTGCCGGCCGCGGCTTTCGCGGCGGCCAGCGAGGGTGGTGCGGCCCGATACCTCCTCCTTTGCGGCTTCCTGTTCCTGATGAGCACCGGAAAAGTGTCGGACGCCCGCGCCTTCATCCACGCCTCCGTCTTTGCCGCACCGCTTGTTGCCGCCCTGGCTTACGGACATTTCTTTCTCGCCTCGGCCCGCTTTCGCGAGGCACCGGTCACGGGCCCCTGGCGTCCGCTGCGCGTGGCGGTCGGGCGGCTGGCCCTGGCCGGGGTGATCACCGTTCCGCTTGTCTGGATCTCGCCAATCCCGCCACCCGTTTTCATGGCGCCGTCCCGCGGCTGGCGCCCGCGGGCCAACCGCATCACGAACGAACTGGGCGGGGATTTCGGACTGTTGCGGGTTTTCCTGTTCGCATTCTTCTTTACGGCGCTTCTGCTGGCACTCCTTTGGCTGGCGCGTTGGCTGTACCAGAAAACCCGGCGCAAGCCCCCCGCCCCGCCTCCGGAATCCATCGGGGTTCCGGTTGGTTCGCCGTACGCTTTGCCCCGTGCCCGGCGCCGTTCCGCGGGCAGGGCCGCATCCAACCCCCGCGAGATGGTGGCGGAATGGTACCGCAGGCTTGCCGACGGCTTGGCGCGACGGGGGGAAGTGCCAAGGACGCCGGGAATGACGGCGCGGGAGTTCTGCGACGAGATTGAACCGCGCCTCACCTCCCACCGCGATGATTTGCGGGAATTGACGGCACGCTTTGAGCGCGCGCGTTACGCGCCGGAAAACGTGACCCGCCGGGAGGCCGGGGAATACAGGAAAAGGGTGAAAGAGCTGCTGGCGGCGCTGCGCCGGGAACGCGGGGAAGGATCGGGACCGAACACGGAACAGGAACCGGATTGAGCGCCGGAAGACCCGGGAGGAGGCGGCAAGAGCGTCCGGCCGGAAACCCCGCCCGCGGAGGGCGCGGAACAATTCAGTTGCGTTCCGGCCTGCCCTTTCATGACTAGGACGGGATCTTTTTGAACCTGGACGAAGATGGCGGAGCGAGACAACAAGAGACGCGGCGACGAACGCCCCCGGGGCGAGGATCCGTTGCGCGAACTTGCCGAAGGCGAAGAAGAAGGGCAGGGTTTCCTGGCCAGCCTTCGCGAATGGGCCGACGCGCTGGTGTTTGCCTTCGTGCTGGCGATGTTCATCCGCACGTTCGTGGTGGAATTGTTCAAGATTCCGTCCGGATCGATGAGTCCGACTTTGCTCGGCGATTTCGTGGCCGAGGGGCCGGCCAACGACCATAATAACCAGTCCGGCTGGTACCTGATGATCAAGGACCGCGGCTCGGATTCGGTCCAGGTTTTCCACAAGAACAGCAAGAGCGTCTTCGAATACGAGGGGCGCCAGGCAATCGTCACCCTGACCACCAGCCAGCGGGATCTGCTCCGTCTGCTTCACCTGGAAGAGCACCGGATTTTCGTCAACAAGTTCGCCTACTGGTTCCGGAAGCCGGACCGGGGTGACATCTCGGTGTTCCGTGTCCCCTTTCAAAAGGATCCCGGCGAGTACGAGCGCAACGGCCACATTTTCCCGGTGAAGCCCTTCAACCGCAACCAGGGGGTATATGTGAAGCGCGTGGTCGGTTTTGGCGGCGAGGAGCTGATGATTGATCCGGACCAGCGCCTGAGGGTGAACGGCGAGGTGGTGCGCGAACCCGTGGTCTTCGAGCGATTGCGCTACAACACGACGGACCGCACACCCGAGTACTCGGTGAAGGTGCCCGAGGGACAGGTGATCATGTTTGGCGACAACACGGACAACAGCGAAGACAGCAGGTACTGGGGCGGGGTGCCCCTGGACAACCTGCGCGGAAAGGCTTTCTTCCGCTACTGGCCGCTGAAGAAGTGGAGTTTCCTGAACCACTGACGGGTCGTTTTGCGCCCCGCCCACATTCCCGGGAGATGAACGCGACACCATGAAGCACAAGATCCTGCGCATGCTGCGCGACAACGCGCGGCTGACCACCGAGCAGATCGCCCAGCGGACCGGCATTCCGGCCGAAGAAGCCGCGGCCATCGTTTCCGAGTTGGAGCACCGCAAGGCCGTCGTTGCCTACAAGGCCGTCATCAACCCCGAGGCGCTGGACGAGGAGATTGTCGAGGCCGTGATCGAGGTCCATGTCATGCCCAAGCGCGGCAAGGGATTCGACGAGGTTGCCCGGCGGATTTACAGTTTTCCCGAGGTCCGCGCGCTCTATCTCATGTCCGGCGGATCCGATTTCCTGGTCTTCATGGAGGCCAGGTCGCTCAAGGAAATCGCCAAGTTCGTGACCGAGAAACTGTCCACGCTGGAGGACGTGAAGGAGACGCAGAGCCACTTCCTGCTTAAGAAGTACAAGGAAGACGGTGTGGTGCTGCACGAGGATGAACCGCCCCACCGGCTGGCCGTGACGCCGTGACGGGGGCCGCGAACATTCCCCGCAGTCTGACGGACAAACTGGCGGCTCGCGTGCGCGACCTGCCGCCGTCCGGAATCCGCCGCTTCTTCGAACTGGTCATCGGCATGGACGACGTCGTGTCGCTGGGCGTGGGCGAACCGGACTTTCAGACGCCGTGGAACATCCGCGAGCAGGCCATTTTTGAGCTGGAGCGGGGCCGAACCACCTACTCCAGCAACTACGGTCTCCTGGAACTCCGGCAGACACTGGGCGCGTGGCTGCGCGCCCGTTACGCGGTGGATTACGACCCCGCCACGGAAATGGTCATCACCGTGGGCGCAAGCGAGGCCATCGACATCGCCCTGCGAGCCATCCTGGACCCGGACGACGAGGTGATCGTGGTGGAGCCGTGCTACGTCAGCTACGCCCCCTCGGTCACGCTTGCGGGCGGCACCCCGGTGCTGTTTTCGACAAGACAGGAAGACGGCTTTCGCATCAACTTCGACAACCTGCGCCCGCTCATCACCCCGCGCACGAAGGCGCTGATGATCAACTACCCGAGCAACCCCACCGGGTGCACCTTCACCCGGGAGGACCTCGAGAAGCTCGCCGCGTTTGTTAAGGAGCACGACCTTCTCGTGCTGAGTGACGAGATTTACGCCGAACTCACCTACGAGGGCAAACATGTGTCGCTAGCATCGCTGCCCGGCATGAAGGAACACACGATCCTGATTTCGGGATTCTCCAAGGCCTTTGCCATGACCGGATGGCGGATCGGTTATGCCTGCGCGCCGCCGGAACTGACCGCCGCCATGGTGAAGATTCACCAGTACACCATTCTCTGCGCACCGACCAACAGCCAGTTCGCCGCCATCGAGGCCCTGACCGGCTCGGACGCCGACGTGGAGACGATGCGCGAGGAATACGACATGCGCCGCCGCTTCATCGTGAAGGGCTTCAACGGACTCGGCTTAAAGACGCTGATGCCGGAGGGCGCATTCTACGCGTTCGCGAACATCCGGGGAACCGGAATGGCCTCCGAGGATTTCTGCTCCGAACTGCTGAAGGCCGAAAAGGTGGCTGTTGTGCCCGGTCCGGCTTTCGGCGCATGCGGCGAGGGGTTTATCCGCGCCAGTTACGCATCCAGTTTCGAGAAACTGGAGAAGGCCCTGGACGGCATTGCACGGTTTCTGGACCGCTGACTGAACCGTGGGCGCGTGATCAGTCGTACAGTTCCCAACCGGGTGACACTGCGGTGAATGCCGGCGTCCAGAAATAACGTCCGCTTTGGACCGTCGCGTAATTCTGGCGCCAGGCAGCGGGATTATAGAAAACCTTCACGGTGCCGCCATTGCCGGTGTTGGCACCCCCGCCGAGGCTTGACATGGTGCTTCCGGACTCAAAAACCGCCTGGGGCGCAGCCGTCAAATCCACCAGGATTCCGCCACCGGCACCACGGCCCCCCGGAAAGGGAACCCCGGGGCTTCCGGAGCCGGGAGGACTGACATTGCGGCCGTCCTGACCCGTCGCGGCCAAATCGGACCCGTAGGTTCCATCCGCCTGGATGCGCGCACCGGAGCGAAGGAGGAAGTAGTCGGTCGCCTTGAGGCGGATGATGCCACCGCCGCGCCCCCCGCCACCACCGCCCATCCCCGAAAAACAATTCGCCACCGGATTCAGCGGGTCCCATGTGTCAAGATACGCCCAGCCAGGCGTGCCCGAACCACCGGCACCGCCGCTTCCCATGGAAAGCGATGCGTCGGCGGACGAATCGCCGTTGGCCGCGGCCGCGGCGTAACCGCCGTCCAACTGCCCGCCCGGAATCCCGGGAAACGGACCGTCGGCTGCACCGCCCGGGCTGCCATTCAACCCCGAGACATAGCCGCCGGTGAAAGAGGTGCCGTAATCGCCCACACCGGGGACACCACCCGGCGAATTGCAGGAAGAGCGCATCGAAGTAATGGAAGCGCCGCCGCCCGCCCCGCCGCCGCCACCGGTAAACCCGGAGCCTGTCGCGGTGATTGTCCCCCCCACATCCACCGCGGAGGCTTCCACATCGAGCGTTCCTCGCCCTGAGGTTGTGCTACCGTCGTAGGGTGCGACAGTCACGGTGGCGGAAGTAGCCACGGTGAAAACGCGAATCCCGTCATGCCGTCCCCAGATCCGGTCCCCGTTATTCAGCGAGATATCGCTGCCACCGTGATGCGCGGGACCGTAGTCGGCTGAAAAGGCGAAGCCGGGAAAAATCGCCAGTGCCGTGAATGCGATACTGTGAAGCGAAGCGGACATGGGTCGCCTTTCACGATCCATCGGGCCGGGTTCTGGTGATCCCTGTCAATGGTCCCGGTTTGGCAATCCTTCCCCCGCGAGCCAAAGATTACATTACCTGGATCCTGTCACCGACTGAAACCCGGCCTGATAGCGGGACTCCTTCGGCGCCAGGCGGATTGCTTCCCGGAGCGCCGCGCGGGATGCGGTGGTCTCGCCGGTGACTGCCCGGGCCATGCCCAGGTTAAAATGCGCCTCGGCCAGCCCGGGATCGGCTGACACGGAACGTTCAAGGTAGCGGATGGCCCGCGCCGGGTCGTTCCGCTGAAGGAGATACAGGTTCCCCAGCGCAAGATCACCGGCGGCATTGTTCCAGAGTTCGTAGCGCCGGATGTTCAGGGTCACATTGTCGCTCCAGTCGAGGTTGCGCACCACCGTCCGGCACAGGCAGAGCATGATCGCCAGGACGGCGAGCACAGGAGCAAGGCGATGCGCCGGGAATGCCAGGCGGCGCGACGCGAGGTGAAGGAGGGCTGCCATCGCCGCGGCCATTCCCGCGTGGGGTATGTACAGGTAGCGCTCGGCCAGGAGTTCCGGTGTGGGACGGAACTGCATCATGGGGATCATGGTCACCCAGATCCATGCAAGGCCGAAACCGAGCACGCCCCGGCGGCGGAACGAGAGCCACGCGGCGGCGCTGAACACGACGAACACCCCCAGTCCGACCCAGAGCCGTGGATCGCCGGGCGATGTGGACGCGGCGAAATCGTGGCCGATGGACAGGTTTGCCGGCCAAACCCACAGAGCCAGGTAGAAGGCGAAGGTCCGGCAGAAGTTGAGGAATCCGAGTAAGGGGCCGCGACCGCCGGGCCAGGAAGGCTGGGAAGCAGGATAGCTGAAGGCGAGGTACAGAAAGAGGAACACGATTGCGGCGAACAGAAACGGGATCGCCCCCAGCGCCAGCATCTTCGCCGAAACACGGGGCCGTGGCAGTTGGGAAAGTAGCAGGAGGCCGGCGAGCAAAGGGAGAACGGCGGCGCTTTCCTTGGAGAGCAATCCCAGCAGCCAACACGAGGCGGCGAAACCAAGACACCATATCCGGGCCGGTTTGCGAATCCAGGAAGCCAGCCCGTGCAGGGCAAACAGCATGAAAACCAGCGCGAGCAGATCCTCGCGAAACCCGGCGCAATTCACCGCTTCCGTGACCACCGGGTGAACCGCGAAAAGCGCCGCGGCGAGGAGCGCGATGCGGCGAAGGCGGAAAAGCCGCCGGAGCAGGTCGAAGAGGAGAAGCACATTTGCGGCGTGAAGCAGGAGATTCAGGAGGCGCGAGGCGAACGGGCTTCGCCCGAACGCGGCCACATCGAGGAAGTAAGTGGCGGAAACCACGGGCCGGTAGGTGAGTTCTCCGAAGAGCGGGCCGTAGTCGCGTGAAGCGAGATGGCCCATGCCGCTCCAGGATCCGAGCACCTGCGGCTTCACGATCGCGTTCAGGTCATCGTACACATAGTCGCCGGCCAGCGCATTGGAAAACGCGACCGCCGTCAGGAGCAACAGGAGAAGCCGCAGAACGGGCGTCGGCGGTAATGGGCGCATGGCCGGCATTGCGCGCGGTGGCGTTTGGGAAGGCAAGCAATTGCGGAATTCGGGGGGAACCCGCGCCCATTTCCGGTGCTTCGGGATTGCGTTGTCCGGCTGGCGCCGCCAATGGTCTGCATGTGATGGGGAAGTCCATTCGCCGAATCTGGCGCCGCGTGCCCGGAGTCGTCCGACTCTTGCTGGGGATCCTGCTGGCCCTGGGAGCGTGGGTCTTGTGGGTGGCTCTTTCGATCACCGCGACCTCTTTCACTTCGGACCCCGGCCCCGCGGACGCGGCGGTGGTTCTCGGCGCGGCCGTCAGCCGTGGACGGGCCACGCCCGTTTTCGAGGAGCGGATCCGCCACGGCATCAACCTGGTCAAGCAGGGGGTCGTGAAAAAGGTGCTTTTCACCGGCGGTGTCGGATCGGGAGACCGGGTTGCCGAGGCCGAGGTGGGGAGACGCTATGCGCTGGACGCGGGACTGCGGTCGGCGGACATTCTCACCGAGACCCGTTCGCGGACAACCTGGGAAAACTTGGCATGGGCGGCGCCCATCCTGCGGGAAAACGACCTCTCCCGCGTGCTCATTGTGAGCGACCCGCTTCACATGAAGCGGGCGATGGCGATGGCCCGGGATCTTGGGCTCGATGCCCGCTCGTCCCCCACCCCGACCAGCCGTTACCGAAGCACGGCAACCCGCTGGTCATTTCTCGTGAGGGAAACCTACTTCTGCCTGCTTTACCAGGTCCAGTGGCTGGTGGGCAGACGCGGAGACTAGGATCAGCAGCACCGCGGGTCCAACGGAGCACATCGTCCGTCAAGAAGCACGACCCGTCCGACCGGGCGGAAGCATCCCTTTTGGGGTTCGATGGACAAACCCGACCTGAACACCGCGCTTCCGCCTTCGTAACTGCCTCCCGAACCGTGAGATGAAACCCATTCACCTTCCCCGCCCCGCTCCCCTGATCGAGGGGACGCTGTTGCAGCGTTACAAGCGTTTCCTGGCCGACGTGCGCCTGGAAACAGGGGAAACGGTGGTGGCCCACTGCGTGAACACCGGTGCCATGGAGGGTCTGACGCGTCCCGGCACCCGCGTCTGGCTCAGCCGCAGCAACAACCCGGCCCGGAAACTTGCGTTTACCTGGGAACTCGCCGAAATCCGCGGAGAGGTGATCGGCGTCAACACATCGCTGCCCAACCGGGTCGTCGGCGACCTTCTCAGGGAAGGACACCTGCCGTGGCTCGGAAAATGGGACGAGATTCGCCCCGAGAAACCGTACGGCGCCAAATCGCGGGTGGATTTCTGGATGCGCAGGGGCTTCCGCGAGCACTACCTTGAGGTGAAGAATTGCCACCTTTCCTACCCGGATGGGCGGGCGTATTTCCCGGACACGGTTTCGGAGCGCGCCTCGGCCCATCTTCGCGAATTGGCCGCCGTGATCGGCCCGTCGGTCACTACGGGGGTGCTGTTTTTCGTGCAGGTCCCCGCCGTGAAATCGCTGCGTCCGAGCGATCTGCATGACCCGGCCTTTGCGGCCGCCGCCCGCGGGGCAAAGCGCGCGGGCGTTCGGTTCTCGGCCATCACGGTGGAACATGAGCCGGACGCAATTGTGATCACCGGCCGGGTGCCGGTGGACCTGGCCGAGTACAGCACCGAACGCATCGCCGCATGGCGCGACCAGAACCGTTCCACCCGCAACACGCCCCTGTAGCGCCGGGGAGTGCGGAACTCAGGAGGCGGTGCGGCTTTCCCGCCACTCCATCATCTTGTGACGCACCCAGCCCCGGGCGATCCGCCACGGGGAGAAGCTGATCCCGATCAGGCGGGGAATGCGGAAATCCGGACAGGCCACTTCGTTCCAGGGGGTCCCCACAATTTCGATCCGATCCAGGTTGGTCTCGCCAAAGCCCAGTCTCTCGGCCGCAGCGAGCGTGAATACATCCCGCCACGGAACCCCGACGACCTCCGCGGCAACGCGATCCACGGCCGTCGGGTCGGGCCCGGCAAGCACGATGCCGAGGGGGCGCGGGTCCCCGTTTGCAGGACCGTTTCCTTCCATGGCCACCACGCCGTCCACAATGTGCAGGGCCGGGTTCACAAGGCGGCAATTCTCCACCAGCATGCGGGCAAACCAATCCGGATCATCCCGGGAAATCATGTGCAGCCATGCCTTGCGCCTGCCCGGCACGCAGCCGAAGACATTCTTCACGGCAACCGTCATCCGCATCTGGCGGTGCGCCTTGAGTTTTGGCAGGTTGATGACCACGTCAGAATCCGTGACTTCGCGGGAGATGTGCATCCCTTGAATGGTGCGTCCGGCGAAGGGTTTCCACTCGGCCCGGCGCAGCGTGGCGACCGGGAGATTCAGGCCATGTGCGCGGGCGATCGCTTCCGCGGATCCCCAGCCGGGTGAATCCCCCACGAACGGCTCTCCGCCACAATCGCGCACCAACCGGGCTACCTCGGTGATGAAAACGGGATGGGTATTGGCAGCCCGTTCCGCCGCGCGAGCCATGACATAGTTCGGTTTGAGGAGCACCCGCTGACCGGGCCGAACGAAAAAGCCCATGCCCCCCAGCGGTGTCAGTGCGTTCAACAGTGCCTCCCGAACCGCTCCCGGATCATACGAATCGCACTTCTGAAGCCCAACGCGCGATGGCATTTCGGGCAATCTCCCTTGAATCGAATGTTTCCAGTCTACATCAGTGATAGGGAACCAAATCAGTACGGGGTGCGGCACCGGCGTCCAGCGCAGAAACGGCTGGTCGTCTGTTTTGCCCGAATTACGAAGACAGAAAGAGAGAATCCCTGACCCATGACAACGCACTCCACGGAAGGCACCACGATCACGACGGTTCTTCGGCGCGACCAGGTGCGCCAGGTCATCATCATTGGTTCCGGCCCGGCCGGCCTCACGGCCGCGCTGTACAACGCCCGCGCCAACCTGAACCCGCTCGTCCTGGAGGGAGACGGGTTCGAGCAGACCCAGCCGGGCGGGCAACTGATGATCACGACCGAGATCGAGAACTATCCCGGGATGGTGAAGTGGGTGGACGGAAAACTGCACGGAATGATGGGACCCGAGATGATGGACGTGCTTCGCCGCCAGGCCCAGCATTTCGGCGCGGAGTGCGTGAACAAGCGGGTTACCGCCGTGGATTTCAGCAGCCGTCCGTTCTGCGTCCGGGTGGATGATGAAAAGTTTTTCGCCGAAACGGTCATCGTGGCAACCGGCGCCAGCGCCAAGTGGCTCGATATCCCGACCGAGGAGGAATACAAGAGTTACGGCGTGTCGGCCTGCGCCACGTGCGACGGCGCCTTTTTCCGCGACAAGGACGTGCTGGTGGTGGGCGGCGGCGACACGGCGATGGAAGAGGCCAACTACCTGACCCGCCACTGCCGCACCGTGACCGTCGTTCACCGGCGCGACCAACTGCGCGCCTCGAAAATCATGGGCGACCGGTGCCGCAACAACCCCAAGGTCAAATGGCTGCTCAATGCCGTGATCATCGAGGTGCTGGGCAAAAAGGAAGGCATGCGCAAGTTCGTCACCGGGGCCAAGATCCGGGACACGAAAACGGGCGAGATCCGCGAGATCCCGACCGACGGCATTTTCGTGGCGATTGGCCACCAGCCAACCACTTCGCTCTTCAAGGGAGTCCTGGACATGAACGAAGTCGGTTACCTGGAGACTGAACCGCGTTCCACCCGCACGAACATCCCGGGCGTTTTCGCCTGCGGCGACTGCCAGGACCATGTGTACCGCCAGGCGGTCACCGCGGCGGGTACGGGTTGCATGGCTGCCATAGATGCGGAGCGGTTCATCGAGGCAAACCCGGTCCAATTTGCGGGCGGATGATTTTGCGCGGGCACCGTTCATGTCCGCACAGACCGTGTTTTCTGCGACGCATCCGGCCCGCGCGGGTCAGAGGGGGCGTCACGGCGTATTGTTGCCCCCACGAGCAGCGGTTAACATCTCCACCCTACCCCCGTCCCCATCCGTAGAACCGAATTCCGAATCCGAAAGCCTCATCAGTACCGGATCCGAGCGGTTCCCCGCCACCGGCGATTCCAGTTCCACGAACCGATGCGGTCGCCAGGTGCCCAGTCCAAGGATTCGAAACGAATGACTTGAATATGCCGACAAGCATTGTCTATAATTGCACTAATTGTCTATCTTGTTTGTAGTTGTTTCTGCAAAATTCGATTTTCCGGGACTCCCATCATGCCTCCATCGCAATTCGCCACTCCCCCCACGATGACGCTATTGCTCCGTTTGGCCGTTTTTTTGACATTGTTTTCGGGTCCAACCTTGGGGCGGGCGACCGAAACGCAGGCGGTTCGCATTGGCTATTTTCCGAATGTGACCCACGCCCAGGCCCTTGTCGGTGTTGCCCGCGGCGATTTCAAGCAGGCCCTCGGCCAAAATGTCGACGTGAGTTTCCAGACTTACAACGCGGGGCCGTCGGTGATCGAGGCAATGTTCGCCGGGCATCTCGACATCGCATATGTCGGCCCCTCCCCCACCATAAACGGTTTTTTGCGCAGCAAGGGACGCGAGGTGCGCGTGATCGCCGGAGCCGCGTCAAACGGCGTCCTGATTGTGGGCAACAAGAAGCGGGGGATCAACAGCTTGGACCAGTTGCGCGGGAAGAAAATCGCCACCCCGCAACTCGGCAACACGCAGGACATCTCGGCCAAGTATTACGTCGTGGAGAACCTCAAGTCCCAGTTGAAGGAGAAGGGCGGGGACACGGATGTGGTGCCCATCCAGAATTCCGACATCGAGATTCTTTTTCAGAAGGATCAACTGGATGCCGCGTGGGTTCCCGAACCTTGGGCTTCGCGCCTGGTACACCAGGGCACCGGACAGGTGATTGCCGAAGAGCGGGACCTGTGGCCCAACCGGGAATTCGTGCTGACCAACGTGATCGCCCGCCGTCAGTTCCTGGAGGAGAATCCCGACCTGGTGAAACGCTTTCTGGGTGCCCACGTCCAGATCACCCGGGAACTTGCCGCGGATGCCGGCAGGTTTGTGCCCGTGATCAACTCGGAGCTGAAGCGCCTCACCACGAAGAATCTCCCGGAGCCGGTTCTTCGCAACGCCCTCAAGCACGTGCTGTTCACAACGGATCCGTCCATCGATTCCTTTCGGAGGTTCTACGAAAAGGGGCGCAGGCTCAACCTGCTTCCCGAGCAACCCTTCGAAGTAGCCCAACTCGTGGATACGCGGCTCCTGCAGGAACTGACCCGCGGAGACACCGGCGCGGCCCGGGTGAAGGCCGTTGCCGCGGGCGACAGCGGGGCGCAACTCAATCTCTACCCCACTCCCGTCGAGATCTGGGAGGCACTGGTCAAGATGGCGCGGGAGGGATTGTTGTGGGGCTCCATCCGGCTCAGCATGTGGCGCATGCTCATCGGTTACGCGATATCCGTGGCCGGCGGCCTGCTCATCGGCATTCTGGCGGCCCGGAGCCGGCTGTTCAAGAACACGGTCGGTTCGCTCATCCTGGCCCTTCAATCCCTGCCCAGCATCTGCTGGCTTCCCTTCGCATTGATTTGGGTGGGCATCAACGAGAGCGCGATCATCGTGGTCGTTGTGCTCGGGGCACTGTTTTCGATCGCGGTTGCCACCGAGGGGGCGATCCGCAATGTGCCGCCCATCTACCAGAAAGTCGGGGTTGTCCTTGGGGCCAAAGGGCCGACCTTCTGGAAAGACATCCTGTTTTTCGCCGCCCTTCCGGAACTGGTCGGCGGCCTGAAACTCGGCTGGTCATTTGCCTGGCGCAGCCTGATGGCCGCCGAACTCATCCGTCAGGACGTGCTGGGCGTGGGTCGGCTTCTGGAAACCGGGCGCAATTTCAACGACGTGCCGATGATGGTCGCCTCCATGCTGGTGATCCTGGGTATCGGGCTTCTTGTGGACCGTTTTGTGTTTGGCACGATCGAGTCGCGGATCCGGCGCCGTTACGGCCTGGAGAAATGATCGTTTCGCGGGGCTGAAGTCCCCCGCGCGAACGCGGTAGAGTTGCATTCACCCGGACCGCAGCGCGGATACCGGAGGCCGACATCCTTGGAGGTCTTTTCCCATGTTTCGACGGATTCTCGCCGTGGTTTGTGCAGCATGGTTTGCCGCTCCGGGCCAGGCACAAGTGATCAGTCACCGCATCCAGTATTCCGACGCGGATACCACCTTTTCCGGATACCTGGCTTATCCCGGCGGCATGAACGGAACCCTTCCCGGCGTCCTGGTCGTGCCGGAGTGGTGGGGGGCGAACGATTACGCGCAACGCAGGGCCAGGGAGGTGGCGGGACTGGGTTATGTCGCCTTTGTGGCGGACATGTACGGAGCCGGCCGCGTGACGACCGACCCGAAAGAAGCCGGCAAATGGGCCGGCGCCGTGAAGGGTGACCGCGAGCTGATGCGCCGCCGCGCCGCCAGGGCGCTCGAGGCGCTCGCCGGATCGGGGAAGGCCGATCCCGGCCGCCTGGCTGCCATTGGCTACTGTTTCGGTGGGACCACCGTGCTTGAACTGGCGCGCTCCAACGCAAACGTGAAAGGCGTCGTCAGTTTTCACGGCACACTCGACGCGGGCAAGGCACCGACGGCCGACAAGGTGAAACCCAAGGTGCTGGTGCTTCACGGCACCGACGATCCGATGGTTCCGAAAGCCCAGATGGAGGCATTCGAGGCCGAGATGAAGAAGGCCGGGGCGGATTACCAGGTGGTCGCCTACCCGGGCGCCGTCCACAGTTTCACAAATCCGGGCTCGGGCAGCGACACTTCGCGCGGGGTCGCTTACAATGAGAAGGCCGACCTCGACTCGTGGGCCGAAATGAAGCGGTTTCTCACCGGCGTGCTGGGAGCCGGGGCCAAGCCCTGAGGTTGCAGGGCGGGCCGGCGTTTACTCCGGCAGATGGCAGAGAACCACGCGGTCCTCGCCGTCATATTCGCTCAACCTCACCTGCACAACCTGCGTGGGATCGGTGTCGATCTTCTGCGCGGTGTAATCGGGCTGGATGGGATACTCCCGAAGCCCGCGGTCCACAATGGCCAGCAGGCGGATGAGCCGCGGACGGCCGTAATCGACGATTTCGTCGAGCGCGGCGCGGATGGTGCGCCCGGTGAAGATCACATCGTCGATCAGGATGATCTTCTTGTCGGTCACGTCGAAATCGATCGTGGTCTTGCCCACAACCGGCTGCGATCCCAGGGTGGAAAGGTCGTCGCGGTAGAGCGTGATGTCCAGCACCCCGGTCGCCACCTGCTGGTTGTGCTTCTCAAGCATGAGCGCGGCCAGTCGCTCGGACAAGAACACCCCGCGGGTCTTGATGCCCAGGAAAACCAGGTCCGGGTCGTCCGGAAAATCGCGGTGAAGATGCGCGGCCAGAAGGGCCATCTCACGGGCGAGGTCGTCGGGTTCCATCAGGATTCGGGTGATCGGGAAGTTCTCAGCCAAGGCAAGCATCTCCGGTGTGGGCGCGCAAAGCGCGGATGCGCAGGAAAGGATGCCGGGGCCGGGCGGCCCGCGTCCTCCCTCCTCTGCGATTTGTGACGCCCGATGAGGTTCATGGGCACCGGGGCAAAATCAAGGGCATTCCCCGTGCCTTCGCGATCATTGATCGGGAGCGGGCCGGGAACCGCCCGAAGGCTGCTATTTCAGGCGGGCGGACACCTTGTCCCAGTTGAGCACGTTCCACCAGGCCTCCAGGTAATCCGCACGGCGGTTCTGGTATTTCAGGTAGTAGGCATGCTCCCAAACATCGTTGCCGAGCAGAACCTGGAATCCTTCGGAGATGGGACTGTCCTGGTTGGCGGTGGACAGGACGCGCAACTTGCCGCCCTTTTCCTGAACCAGCCAGACCCAGCCCGAGCCGAACCGCTTGAGGCCGGCATCGTTGAACTCCTTGCGGAAATTCTGAAGGCTGCCGAAGGTCGAATCGATGGCCTTCGCAAGGTCCCCGGATGGCGTCTTCGGGCCGCCGGGAGTCATCAGTTCCCAGAACAGTGAGTGATTCAGGTGTCCGCCGCCGTTGTTTCGGACTGCGGGGCGGATCGCTTCCGGCAGATCCGACAGGCGGGTGATCAAATCCTCAATGGAACGCGATGCGAGATCCGCGTTTCCGGCCACGGCCTTGTTCAGATTGGCCACATACGCCGCGTGATGCTTGTCGTGATGGATAGTCATCGTCTGCTTGTCGATGTATGGCTCCAGGGCGTCGTACGCATACGGGAGCGGAGCCAGTTTGAACGGTCCGGAGGGTGCGGTTGCATTCGGCGCTGCGCCTGCTGCGGGAGTTGCTGCCGCCTGGGCCAAAGCGGGCAACCCGGCCGCAACGGGCACAAGGGCAACCATTTTGCTCAGGAAATTCCGACGGGACGACTTGCGATGACTCATGGTGAGGGGCTCCTTCCGGGAAGCTGTACCGGGAGAAACCAACGGGCGTTGGCCCTATTCGGACCATTTTGGTTCCAATTAAAAAGCCTCCCGACGCCTTTCGCGAAGCCGGGGAGGTTTCGCCGTGCATCAAACCCGCTCGCGCGACCGCCTTGCCCCCCCGGTTTCGCCGCCGGGACGAACCGCGCGGGTTTCCGGCGGCGTGAGGTTCGGGTCCGTGATCCGAGCGAAAATCATCCGCCCGGCCGGCGTCTGGAGTATGCTGGTAACCGTGACTTCCAATTCGGAACCGATGTGGTTGCGGCCGTCCTCGATCACCACCATGGTCCCGTCCTCGAGGTAACCGACTCCCTGGTGTTGCTCCTTGCCATCCTTGGCCACGTAAATCGGGAGCGATTCGCCGATGAAGACCGATGGTTTCAGCAGGTTTGCCAGTTCGTTGACGTTGAGGACGCGGACCTGGTGGAGCTGGGCGATTTTTTGGAGGTTGTAGTCGTTTGTGACGATTTCGCCGCCAATTTCCTTGGCCAGGGCGATCAGTTTGTGGTCCACGTCCTTAGTGTCCGGGTAGTCTTTTTCCCAGATGGCCAGGCGCTGCGTGGCCTCGCGAATCGCATCGAGCATGTCCAGGCCGCGCCGGCCGCGGGCGCGTTTCTTGGCGTCGGAGGAATCGGCAATGCGCTGGAGTTCCAGCAGCACGAACTCCGGGATGATGAAATTCCCCTGCAGGAAATGGCTGGACATGAGGTCCTTGATGCGACCGTCCACGATGACGCTGGTGTCAAGAATGCGGGCCGACTCGTTCGGCGAAGCCATGATGAAATTGAGGCGCGCAAAACTGAACCGGTTGGAATGCTTGATGGCCAGGATGATGCCGAAATAACCGAATAGAAGATTACAGATAATGCGCGACTTGGCCAGGCTCTGGTCCGTTTCGAGATTCCCAAAAATCGCGGGCGGAATCGTCGGGTAAACGAACCACGCGATGATCAGGCCCATCAGCATGCCGGCCGAAGCGATGAGGATCTTCTTGGACGAGATGATGTTGGTCCCCACCTCGACGATCACCAGGATGACCGAGAAACAGAGCGCCAGGATCGAGTAATTCAGTCCCTGGGACGGAATGTGGCCGCGCCCCACCCAATAACCGATCAGCGTGGAGATGAGGACGAAGAACAGGCGCGTGATGTAGATAGGATTGCGGACGAAATACATTGAAACCCCTGTCGTTGGCTCCCACATCCTCCCTACATCGCAGAAGCCTATCTTTGCATTCAGGCACAATGGCGGGGGATGAATCAAAATAAATCATCGCCCCGCGACGGACAATCGTACATGCCCCCAAACCCATCGCGTGCCGAATCCGCCCCCCCGTCCCCCGCCCGGCTCGCGGCGGCGAGTGTTTTGCTGGCTTTGGACAAGGGGAGAACAGCGGATGCGGCCGACGCGCTGGACCGCGAAATCACCGAACGGGGCATGGGCGGCCGGGATGCCCGTCTCGCCACCGCCCTCCTCTATGGCGTGCTTCGCCACCGCTCCTTCCTCGACCTGCAGTGGCTGCACTTCAGCTCCCGAAAGTCGGGGGCGACGGATTTTAGGGTCGCAACCGTCCTGCGGCTGGCTGCAGCCCAGCAGTTCGTGCTGGAACGCATCCCTCCCCACGCCATCGCAAACGAGAGTGTCGGGCTGGCCAGGGCCCTCGGCCTGGCGGGTCCGCGCGCGGGTTTTGTTAACGCCGTGGTCCGCAAGTTGGTCGCCCTGGAAAAACCCGTCCGGGTGCCGGCATCAACCGACCCGGCTGCGACTCTGGCCCTTCAGTACTCCCACCCGGCCTGGCTGATCGCGCTCATGGCGGAACGCTTCCGGGACGCCGGACCCGGGTCCCACCCGTCCGTGTTGGAGGAGATTCTCAAGGCGAACAATCGGGAGGCGCCGCTTTGCATCCGGGCAAACCGCTTACGCACGACCCCCGCTGAATTGGCGGAAGCGATCGGGCGCCTCGGCTTGCTGGCGGCAGAATCGGCATTCTCGCCGGAAGCTCTCCGCGTCACGGGACCCGATGCCGTGCAAACGCTTGTGGGCTCTCCTCTCGGACGGGAAGGGCTGTTTTACATCCAGGATGAGGCGAGCCAATTGGTGGCACACGCGGCGGCCCCGGTTCCGGGGATGCGAATTCTGGACCTGTGCGCCGCCCCGGGCGGCAAGTCGACACACCTCGCGGAACTCTCCGGCGGCGAAGCCCTGATTGTGGCGACGGATGTTTCGCCCGGTCGCCTTGAGGTGCTGCGCCAGAATGTCGAACGCCTGGGAACGCCGGGGATCACGGTGCTGGCGCGGGAGGAGGCCGCCGCGCCGGGCCGGGCAAACCCATACGACCTTGTGCTCGTGGATGCCCCCTGCAGCGGCTTGGGCACTTTGCGCCGGCATCCGGAAATACGCTGGAACCTGAAACCGGAAAGAATCCGCGAGCTGGCGGGCCGCCAGCTTGCCCTGCTGCGCGAGGCGGCGGCCTTGGTCCGTCCGGGGGGGCGGGTGGTTTACAGCACCTGCACGTTCACCTCCGAGGAAAACGGGCAGGTCGTGGCGGAGTTCCTGCGAACCGCCGCGGACTTCATCATCGACCGCCGGCCCTCCCCCCTCGAGACCCTGCGACGCCTGCAAAGCGAGGATGGGCATTACCGCACCTGGCCACAACTGTTGGAGATGGACGGGTTTGAGATGGCGGTTCTTGTCCGTCAGCCGCGGGAATGAGCCCGCCCGCCGCCGGTGTATGAATTCAGAAGAACCGAATTACGAAGAGGGAACTGGGCAATGCCGGTTTACGAATATTTCTGCCCCGCCAACGGGGTCGCGATCGAGGTGGTCCATCCGATGGCTGAAAAGGTGACCGCATGGGGGCGCCTTTGCGAATTGGCAGGAATCGCGCCGGGAGAAACGCCAGCCGACGAACCGGTCGAGAAACTGCTCTTTGCACCCGGCATCAGCGCCCCGGCGGGCGACTCCAAACTCAAGGAAATGGGCTTCACCAAACTGGTGAAACGCGACACGGGAGTTTACGAGAATGTGACGGCCTCGGGCAGCGAGAACCGCTTCATGACGGCGGGCGATTCGGGTTCGCTTCCACACTTGCACAAGAAGATATCTGATTGAAAGCGCCGCAAAACCGGCGGACACACGCTTTTCCACAAGGGACATCTCAAAACCTACAGACCATGACATCACCCTCCGGCCAACCCGTAACCGATGCGGGCGAATTCGCATCCCGTTTTCCGAAGACCAGCGCGTGCATCAAGGAAGGGATGGATTCCGGGTTGCACCGCGGTGTCCAGTTCTGGCTCTGGCATCACGGGAGCGTGGTCGCCGACATGGCGCTGGGCGATTCTGGGCCTGACGGTGCGATGCGCACGGACACGCTGATGCCGTGGCGTTCCTGCACCAAACCCATCACGGCCGTGGCCCTGGCGCAGATTTGGGAGCAGGGGAAACTGAACCTCGATGATCCGGTGGCGAAGTTCATCCCGGCATTCGGCGTCGGCGGAAAAGACGCGATAACCATCCGCCACCTGCTGACCCACACCGGTGGGATCCGCCGCGTGGTCTTTGACCCGAAAGTGGATTCGTGGTCCGAGATCATCTCCAGCATTTGCGCGGTCCCGCTGGAACCCGGATGGACGCCGGGCCGGCGTGCGGCCTATCATGTGCGGTCCAGCTGGTACCTGCTGGGCGAGATCGTCCGGGTTGTTGACGGGCGCCCTTTCGACCAGTATGTTCGGGAGTCCGTGTTCCTGCCGCTGGGCATGAAGGATTCGTGGATCGGCGTGCCCGAGCCGGAAGCGGCGCGTTACGGCACAAGATTGGGCGTGCTGTGGGACACGGTCCGTCGCCCGGCAATTCCCGATCCGGATGGGGCGCCGCGCGGCGCCATCATGTGCAGTCCCGGGGCAAGCGGCCACGGCCCCATGCGGGAACTCGGGCGCTTCTACCTTTGCCTGCTCCATGGCGGCACGCTGGACGGCGTGCGCATCCTGGGAACACCGACGGTGGAGGCACTGGTTGCGCGACACCGGGTGGGCCTGCATGATGAGACATTCATGCACCGCATGGACTGGGGCCTCGGCTTCATCCTCAATTCGAACCGGCACGGTCCCGATACGGTTCCTTACGGATTCGGCCTGCACAGTTCGCCCCGTGCGTTCGGACACGGCGGTGCCCAGTCTTCCTCGTCCTTCGCCGACCCGGAGTTTCGGATCGTCGGTGCCGCAGTGTTCAACGGCACACCCGGCGATGCGCGTCACAACCGCCGGATCCGCAATTTCTGGACCGCGGTATACGACGACCTGGGAGTTGCGTGGCACTGACCTGATTCCCGTCCGAGCGCACGGTTTGGGGCCATTTGATTTCCGGACACCGCGCGCGCCCTATACTCCCCCTGCGAACGCAACCCCTTGTTAATCAAGGCGTGGCCGCGGTGCGACTATCTGGCACAATTCGCGCTGTTTCCTTATCCCGGACCGCCCGCCTGAACTGTTTCCGGACGCCCACATCCTGCCCCCTCCGGAGGTATTCCGCCATGCATGCTATTTCACGCCGTTCCGGGTTCACCCTGATTGAGCTTCTCGTGGTCGTCGCCATCATCGCAATTCTTGCCGCCATCGCCATCCCCAACATGCTCGAAGCGCAGGTGCGTGCCAAGGTGAGCCGCACGCGCGCGGACCTGCGGACCATCGCGACCGCCATCGAAGCTTACACCGTGGACAACAACCGTCCGCCGTACGACGGCGAGCCCGGCGGAGACCATGTCGGGTGGGCCACCGCCGAGGCGGGCCTGACGACTCCCATCGCCTACATGACCTCGGTGCTGGCGGATGTCTTTCAGGACACTGACATGCGAGCCATGCCCCCGGCCCCCAACACGAGTTTCTTCCTGAATCCGCCGGCCAATACGCGCCACGCCTACGATTACGGCAGCGCCTACTGGCACAATGTCGGGGTGGATATGTCCGCCACGCCACGCTGGTACGGCACTTTCGGCCAGAGCATGTGGAAGGTCGGCAGCTGCGGGCCGGACCTGAAATTCGTCGTGAGTTCCTCGGAGTATTTCGGTTTCAGCAGCCGTTACGATCCGACCAACGGAACCGTCAGCGAGGGTGACATCTACCGCTCCCAGGGCTTGACGCAGTAGTTGCCCTGCACGGCGCGTTCGGCTAGAACCCGGCCGTCGTAACATGGAACCACCCCGGCAAACTGAAGCCGCAAGGCCTGCGGCGTCCCTCTCCGCCACCCCGCAGATTACCCGCGGACGGCGGTGGCGGCGAGGGATCCTTTGGACGGTTGCCGCGCTGGCCGGATTGGTTTCCGCCGTCTTTCTTGGACTTGCCGTCGCAGTGCGTGTCGTCCCGTTCGATCCCGCATCCCTCGAATCGCCGGAAATCTCCAGCCAATTGAGTGACCGGAACGGTGTGCCCCTCCGCGCCTACCTGGGAACCGACGAGCGCTGGCGCGTGCCGGTCCGACTGGCCGAGGTTTCGCCCTGGGTTGTCAAAGCCACGCTTGCCGCGGAGGACAAACGATTCTTCCAACACGGCGGCGTGGACCTGCTGGCCATGGCCCGGGCGTTCGCGTCCAACCTGGCCGGGCGCCGGATTGTGTCGGGAGCATCCACGCTGACCATGCAGGTTGCCGGGTTGGGCGGTCCCCGCGAACGCACGATCCGCAGGAAGCTCTGGCAGGTCTTCCGTGCGCTCCAGGTCGAACACACCACGGGCAAAGAGCGCATTCTGGAGCTCTACCTGACCAACGCGCCCTACGGCGGCAATGTATGCGGCATCGAAAGCGGTGCGCGCCGGTATTTCGGAAAGGGTGCCGCGGAACTCACGCTGGGGGAGGCCGCCCTCCTCGCGGGCATCCCCCAATCCCCCACGCGCCTCAGGCCGGACCGCAACCTGACCGCCACACTCGAACGCCGCCGCGAAGTCCTGCGGCGGATGGCGGCGGCCGGCATGATCACCACCGGGGAGGCGAAACGCGTCCAGGCCCAATCGGCGAAGATCGGGTTGTTCGATGCTCCCGCGCTGGCCCCCCACTTCTGTGACCTGGCCCATTCCATGTACCCGCGGGTCTCCAGGCTCCGAACCACGCTCGACCTCCCGATTCAGCGGATTGCCGAACGCGCGCTTGCGGTGCAGTTGGGACGCCTTACCCCTCAGGGTGTGAGCAACTGTGCCGCCGTGGTCATCGAGAACCGGACCGGGGCGGTGCTGGCGATGGTCGGTTCCGCCGACTATCGCTCACTGGCCATCCAGGGACAGGTCAACGGGGCGACCTCCCCGAGGTCGCCCGGATCCGCACTGAAGCCCCTCATCTACGCACTGGCATTTGACCGCGGAATACTTGCCCCGCAGTCCCTGTTGGCCGACGCGCCGGCCCAGTACGCTGGATACGAACCCGAGAACTATGACCGCACCTACCAGGGACTGGTGCGGGCGGACAAAGCCCTGGCGTGGTCCCTGAACGTTCCCGCAATCCATGTCCTGGAGCAGGTGGGATTGAGCCGCGCCCTGTCCCTGATGCGACGCTCGGGCCTCGCAACGCTTGACCGCCCGCCCGGCGAATACGGGCTTTCCCTCGCCATCGGAACCTGCGGCGTGACGCTTCTCGACATCGCCAATGCTTACGCCATGCTTGCGCGCGGCGGAGAATACCTGCCCTGGAGAGTCACGCCCGACACGGCGAAGGATGAACCGACCACGGCTTCGCGCCTGCGCCAGGCTCCCGCGCACCTTTTGTCCGCCGGGGCGGCTTATCTCGCCCTGCGGGTGCTGGCGGACCCGGTGCTCCGCCCGCCGGAGGAAGTGGCGCCGGAACTGGCCGGGGTGGGCGGAATCGCCTGGAAAACCGGGACCAGTAGCGGCTACCGGGACGCGTGGACGCTTGCCTGTTCCCGCTATTACACGGTCGGGGTTTGGATGGGTAATTTCGACGGGCGTCCCAGCGCGGCCCTGGTCGGGGCAAGGGCATCCGCGCCCGCGGCCCTGGGGATTCTGGCCCAGCTGAAACCCGCCCCCGCCGACAACTGGCCGGTGGCGCCGAGGGGCGGCGTTGTCCTCGTTCCCGTTTGCGCCGAAACCGGGCTGGCCCCGGGCACCGATTGCCTCACAACCCGCACGGCCGAGCAGGTGCCAGATGCCGGGGCGCTGCCCCCCTGCCTGGTCCATCGCCGCTTGATGGTGGACGATGCCACCAGCGAGATTCTTTGCACGCGCTGTCTGGGCGAACGCCCGCACCACGAGCATGTGTTCACGCGCTGGCCACCGAAGGTGGCCGCGTGGCTGGCCCAGCAGGGCCTGCCCCAGGACGCCCCTCCCCGCCACTTTCGGGGGTGCGACACGATGGGTGGTGCCGCCGCCCCGCGCATCACCTCCCCGGCCGACGGTGACACATTCCTCTTTGACCCGTCCCGGGACCAGGAATCCCAGAAGGTTGCGCTCCAGGCCGCCGTGTCCCCTGCGGCACGGCGGGTCTTCTGGTTTGTAAACGGCAAATTGGAGAGGGATGCCGCACCCGGTGAAACCGTGTGGCTGCTGCCGCGCGCGGGCACCCAAGTCATCCGGTGCGCCGACGACGCCGGGCGGGCCGACGTGGTGCGGATCAACATCAGCGCGGACGCGGAATCCGCCGGCGGCCGCTGAGCGCCGCACCCGCCAGTCAGGCCGGGAAATGTCGGAAAGTGGAATCCGGGAGGTTCACGGGCGTCCCGTCATCCGCAACAAACAGAACCCTGCGGCCCTCAACCACGCGACCGATGTGCGTTACCGGAACGGTCACACCGGAGCGGTTGAGGGCGGCCTGCACCTTGTCCTGGCCTGCGGACGTGCAGAAAAGAAGCTCGTACTCCTCGCCGCTGAAAAGAGCATACTGGCGGGGTTCGATCCCCTGCGAGCGGCAGAATTCCACCAGTTCCGGCAGCACCGGCACCCGGTCGACGCGAATATGGAACTCGACCCGGCTCGACTCGGACAGCAGGCGCAGTTCGTTGGCCAGCGAATCGCTGATATCGATCATGGCCAGGTCGCTGAACGAGGCTGCCAGGGCGCGTCCGAGGGAAACCCGCGGGTCCGGAGACAGGTGGCGGTCAAGCAGGGCTCTTGCCCACGGGGCCTCCCCGCGTGCCGCGAGGGAAGGGATCGTGAGAAGTTCCATCCCGGCCCGACTGGAACCCAGATGACCGCTGACGTACACCTCCTGCCCCGCACGGCAGCGTTTGCGGAGCGGAAGGGGTTCACCCGTCCCCTTTGTCCCGGTGAGCGAAATGCTGATCACCAGAACGGGACTTCGCACCGTGTCTCCACCCACGAGCAGGGCGCCGTGGCGTCGGGCCTCGTCCGCCATTCCGGCGTAAAGCGACTGAAGATCGCCCACCCGGATGTCGCCGGGAACTCCGAGACCGATGAGGATGAACTTCGGAACGGCGCCCATCGAGGCGATATCGCTGACATTCGCCGCGACCGACCGGCGGCCCAGTCTGACCCAGTCTGTATCCGCATTGCGCAGGAAATGGGTGCCCTCGACCAGCATGTCCGTGGTCAGGACCTCGCACAGCTTGGCGGCCCCGGCGTAGTTGACCACCGCGGCGTCGTCGCCAAATCCCTCAACCACCTCGCCGCCGGCGGAGGCGACATAGGGCGATAGGATGTCAAGCAGGCCCCGCTCCCCCACCTCGGCAAGGGGCGTGTCCCCTCTCACTGGTTTGCGCATGGTAAATTCCGTTTGGAAAAATCCGGAGAGAAAGGCAATGCCTAACATTCCGGTGCCGCTGCCCGGATTCCGGGATCAGGGGATGAGGAGGAAACGCGCGTTGAGCCGGCGCACGCTCGCTTCAATATCCGGCGCGCGCATGATTTCGGCAATCATCGCCACATTGTGGGCCCCGGCGGCCACGACATCGCCCATGTTTTCGCCGTTGATGCCTCCAATGGCCACCATCGGCAGGAAGACATTGTCGCGCACCCAGCGCACATGTCCCGGCCCAAGGGGGGGCCACTCGCTCTGCTTGGAGGATGTTGGGAAAATCGGCCCGACTCCGATGTAGTCCACGGGCATCCGCGCGGCCTCCAGCGCCTGGCCTTTGGTGTGCGTGGAGAGGCCCACAATGCAGTTGGGCCCGACGACGTCGCGGGCCACGGCCGGCGGGAAATCCGACTGGCCCAGGTGAACGCCGTCCGCCTCCACCTCGCGCGCGAGATACGGGTTGTCGTTCACGATGAGGGCGGCCCCGGCGGCACGCGTGATGAGGCGGAGTTCCCGCCCGACTTCGACCAGTTCCTCGAACGTGGCGTCCTTGTCACGGAGTTGGAGGACGCGCGCGCCGCCTGCGACGGCGGCGCGCGCGATCTCCGGATGCGTCCTGCCCGCGATTTTCCGGTCGAGGATCGCGTAAACGCCCCACAGGCACCGGTTGCTCAGGGGGCGGCGAAACTCGCCGTGCGGGCGTGGCACGCGGTTACTTGGCCCCCGCCGCCGAAGGCAGCAGTTCGTCCGCCACCCAGCCGCGGTGGGCTTCCAGCAGTTCGTCCACCATCGACCAGATTTCGTCGAGCGTCAGTTCGGCCGCGGTGTGGGGATCAAACATGGCCGCGTGGTACACGTGTTCGCGGATGTTGGTCAAGGCCGCCTGCACGGTCAGGTCCTGAACGTTGATGTTCGTCCGCATGATCGCGGCAAGCTGCGGCGGAATGTCGCCGATCCGGGTCGGCTGCACGCCGCTTCCGTCCACCAGGCACGGCACCTCGACGGCGCAACCTTCGGGCAGGTTGGTGATGATACCCCTGTTCTCCACGTTGCAGTAAACCACGCGCGGGATGTTCGTCTCCATGCTGTGGATGATGAACGAGCCGTATTCCTCGCTCGTCTTCATCTCCAGTTCCGAGTCGGGGGCCTCGTACTGCTCCTTCATCTTGTGCCAGCCCGCGATCTGGTTCTCGCAGCGGGTGATGTACTCGTCCAGCGGGATGTTGTAGCGCCCGATGAGTTCCGGCTTGTCGCGGCGGATGTAGTGGGGTGTGTACTCCGACAGGTGCTCGCTCGACTCGGTGACGAAGTAGCCGAGGCGGGTCATCAGGTCGTATCGGGTGCGGTTCCAGTCGGGAACCCGGCCTTCCTCAACAACCTTCCGGATCAGCGGGTAAAGATCCTGCCCGTTCCGTTCGAAGCGGATGAAAAACGCCATGTGGTTGATGCCGGCGCAGATGTAGTTGATCTCGTCGTAGGGGACGCCGATGTCGTGGGCCAGCTGGTGCGCCGTGCCGAACACGCTGTGGCACAGCCCCACGCTCTTGATCTTCGTGGCCCGGAAGACACCCATCATGTTCATCGCCATGGGGTTGGTGTAATTGAGGAACATGACGTCGGGGCAAAGCTCCTCCATGTCCCGGCAGTAACCGTTGATGACCGGGATCGTGCGCAGGGCGCGCATGATGCCGCCGATGCCCAGCGTGTCGGCGATGGTCTGGCGCAGGCCGTACTTCTTGGGGATCTCGAAGTCGGTGACGGTGCAGGGCTTGTACAGGCCGACCTGGATCATGTTGATGATGTAGTCCGCGCCGTCAATCGCGCGGCGACGGTCCAGGGTCGCTTCAATCTTGGGATTCGCCCCGAGTTGCTTCGCCACGCGCTTGGCAACCACCTCCGAGGTGCGCAGCCGCTCCTCGTCGATGTCGAACAGGCAAATGTGGCTCTCCTTCAATTCGGGGAAAGAAAGCACGTCGATAAGCAACTGGCGCGCGAAGACGGTGCTTCCCGCGCCGATGTACGTAATTTTAGCCATGAAATATCCTGCGCTCCTGATGGGATTGGCGTGACGGCTAGGGGGCGGATTCGGGCGATACAAGGGTTTTTGTGGGCACGCTCGAAATTTACCAAACCGTGCGCGAACGGGATAATTGTCACTGAATATGTCCGGCCATTCGTTCCTAGGCCGCTCCAGGATGAACGGAATTCGGGCCATCGTCCGCAAGAAGGGAACGGCAGCGCTTCTCGTGCTGTTTGTGTTCCTTCAGTTGAACCAGGTGTTCGCCTGCGGACTTCTCGGTTGCCCGAGTCTCCAGGACCGCCCGGCCCACAACCAGTCGGTGACCCATTCGTGTTGCGCGGAAAAGTCGGATTCCCCGGGAGCCGATCACCCGACGCCGTCCCGATGCTGCTGCAAGAACGGGAATGCGCTGGACCGAATTGCCATTCCGGATACGCTCACCATCGAGGATGGGGCCGCAGTGGTCTTGCCGGCCTCGCCACCGGCCCTCCCGGAATCCAATGTGAAAGTTGTCACGCCCGTCTTGGGTTGGGCTGCGACACTCCGTCCGCCGCCTTTGCGACAGTGGCTCCACGAATTCCGAATCTAGTAATCCCGCGCCAACCCTACGCCCCGGTCGACACCGGTGCGCTTTCCCGGGACGACCCGTATTCCCGCTGGCTTTTCCGGTAGTTCACAGCCATTGTGGGCCGGAATGGGTCACCGGTCCCGGGCCTTTCTCCAGCCAACTTTGCGGGAGCGGTTCTCCCGTTCTTTTCCTGCATCCGGAAGGAGTCCTGCGATGCCCCGACTCACGGTAATCCTGATGTTCCCATTCCTGATCCTTCCCGCCTTGCCGGTCGCCCAGGTGATCCACCCTCCGGGCGAGGCCGAGGAACGCCAGCAGGCGGCGTACCTGCGTCCGCCCGGAGCCGGCGAGGCCAAGCTTCCGCCAATCCACCGCGCGGCCCCGCTGGACCGCGTGCTTTGCGTTGCCTGGCTGACGAGCCCCGAGATTCGAATGGCCTACAACGAATGGGTCGCGGCGCTGGAGCGAGTCCCCCAGGCGGGGGCGCTGGATTTCCCCAGGCTTCAGATCGGCATCAACACGGATGCCGTCGCCACGGCCGTGGACATGCTGCGTTTCCAGGCCGAACAGATGTTCCCGGCATGGGGCAAACGCCCCACCCGTGCCGCGCGGGCACTGCGCGAAGCCGAGGCCGCCGGATGGCGCTTCCTCGCATCCCTGCGCACCATGCGCTCCGAAGTGGCGACCCGGTATGCCGAACTCCTCCAGGCGCGCAAGAGAACGCGGGTTGAGGAGGAAAACGTTCACCTCGCGCGCGAGGTCCTCGACCTTTCCACGCGCAGCTTTGCCACCGGGACGGGCAGCCGCCAGGACGTGATGAAAAACGAAATCGCCGTCGCGGAGGCGGAAACCGAGGCCCGTGCCGCCCAGATTGAGGAGCGACGCGCCGTCGCGGAACTGAACGCGGCGGTTTCACGCCCGTCCGACGTCGAGATCGGGGAAGTCTCGCTTCCCGCCTCGCGTTGGTCGCCTCGGGTGCGCCGCGAAGCGCTGCATTTCTTCGCGGAGCGCAATCCCGAACTCGCCGCGCTGGCGGCCGAGCTGGAGGCCAGGGGCGCGGATGTGGTCCTGGCGCGGATGGAACGCCGGCCGGATTTTTCCGTGGGCTTGGATTACAAAGCCGAGCGGGAAATGACGGAAATGGGCGGAAAGACCGGCCTGAAAACCGTGGAGCGGATGTTCATGGCAGGAATCACCCTTCCCCTGAACTTTCAGAAGATCCGCGCGCAGGAACGGGAGGCCGTCGCCATGCACGCCGCCCAGCAGGCCCGGGAAACGGCGGCCCGGATCGAAACCATGATGAAGATTGCGGTGGCCATGGCCACCCTGGACGACGCGGATCGTATCCTCGCCGACTACCGGGACGGACTGATCCCCCGCCAGCGCCAGCTGGTGCAGCTGCAGACGAACACTTACGCAACCGGGGAGACGCCGATCCTGGACGTGCTGGACAGCCGCCGGATGCTGATCCAGTCCGAGCGCCTGGTGGTTCGCGCGGAAGCCGAGCGGGTGAAGGCCCTGGCCGAATTGGAGGCCCTGGCGGCCACGGACCTGTTGCGCCCGGAGAAGCGGGCACCCGGTTTCCGCCCCGGGTGGCCGGCGCCCGCAGCGGCAGACGGGGACACATCGCCCACTTTGGCCCCCCTCCCCAAAGCGACCCTTCCCGGCGCGACCAAGCCGCGTGACTCGGGCACCACCCTTGGTGCCGCCCTGCGCCCCGGGGTGCCCTCCCGGGAGGCGAACCGATCATGATCGAACGCGTCATCGAATTCTCCATCCGCAACCGCTTCCTCGTGATTGCCGCGTGGATCGGCATCGGGATCTGGGGCGTCTTTGCCCTGCGACACACACCGGTGGATGCGATCCCGGACCTGTCCGAGAACCAGGTCATTGTCTTCACGGACTGGATGGGTCGGAGTCCGCGCGAAATCGAGGACCAGATCACCTATCCGCTGTCGGTGAACCTCCAGGGGCTTGCCGGCGTTAAGGCGGTGCGCTCGTCGTCGGAGTTCAATTTCTCGATGATCAACGTCATCTTCGACGACGCGGTGGACTTCTATTTCGCGCGAACGCGCGTGATGGAGCGGCTCGCCCTGGCGGGCACGTTCCTGCCGTCCGGCGTCACACCCTATCTTGCGCCGGATGCAACCGCCCTGGGGCAGATTTTCTGGTACACGGTGGAGGGTGACAACCGCAACCCGGACGAACTCCGCGCGATCCAGGACTGGTTTGTCCGGTACCAGCTCAACTCGGTTCCCGGGGTTGCCCAGGTATCGAGCGTCGGCGGATTCCCGCGGGAATACCAGGTTGATGTGGACCCGGAGAAGATGCGCGCGTTCCGGGTGACGCTTGGCGAACTGGTCGGCGCGATTGGCCGCAGCAACAGCGCCGTCGGCGGGCGGGTGGTTCACAAGAACAACGCCGAGTACCTCGTGCGCGGCGTCGGCTGGATCACGTCCCTCGACGATATCCGCGGCACGGTGATCGCCGAGCGCGCCGGGGTTCCCGTCACGGTGCGCGAGGTGGCCAACGTGGGGCTCGGTCCCGAGTTCCGGCGCAGCGTCCTGGAGAAGGACGGGCGCGAGGTGGTGGGCGGAGTCGTGATGATGCGCTTCGGGGAGAACCCGCTCGAGGTTACGGGACGCGTCAAGGAGAAGATCCGGGAACTGCAGAAGGGCCTGCCGGACGGCGTGAAGATTGTCCCGTTCTACGACCGCACGCGCCTGATCACCGGCGCGCTCACCATGGTGACAAAAACCCTGCTCGAGGCGCTTCTCATCGCCAGCATCGCGATCCTGCTCATCCTGAACCACCTGCGCAGCGCCTTCGTGGTCTGCATCACGCTGCCGCTCGCGGTGCTGGCATCGTTCATCCTGATGCGGCATTTCGGCATCGCATCGAACATCATGTCGCTTGCCGGAATCGCCATATCGATCGGCGTGCTCGTGGATCCGGCCATCGTGATGGTGGAGAACACGACGCACCACCTGACCCGCGTGTTCAAGGACGGGCGCGTGAGCGGGGACACGACGGAGCTGGTGGTGGGACCATGCCGGGAAGTCGGCCGCCCCATCTTCTTTTCCATCCTCATCATGCTGGTTTCCTTCCTGCCCGTTTTCAGCCTGTCGGGCATGGAGGGCAAGATGTTCCACCCGCTTGCGTTCACCAAAACTTTCGCGATGGTCGGCGTGTCGGTCCTCGCGATCACGCTGGTTCCGGCCCTCATCCCGCTCTTTGTCCGCGGGCGGCTGCGGCACGAAACCGACAACTGGATCGTGCGCACGTTCATCGAGGTTTACCGCCCGGTCCTGATGTGGCTGCTCCACAAGCCGAAACTGGTTCTCTGGCTCTTTGTCTGTCTTCTCGGGCTGGGCGTATACTTCTGGCGGCAGTCCGGAAGGGAATTCATGCCTTCCCTGGACGAGGGCAGCATTCTCGACATGCCGGTGTCGGCTCCCCGCCTTTCGGTGACCCAGGCGGCCGACGACCTGAAACTGCGCGACGCCGTGATCCGGGAGTTCCCCGAGGTCGAGGGTGTCGTGGGGAAGTCCGGGCGGGCGGACACGCCCACGGATCCGTCGCCCCTCGACATGGTCGAGAGCATCATCGGCCTGCGTCCACGGGAGGCCTGGCCCCAGCGCCACCTGCGCTACGCCGATGCCCTGGCCCAGAATCTGCGGACCGTTGACGCTTTCATGCGCGCGGGATTCCTCAAGCCCGACACCAGCCCCGAAGACAGGAGCGAGCTGGCGAAGTCCGCGATGAACGCGTCCACCGTGTTCGACGCGCACATGAGGAAGATCACCCTGCGGCGCATGCACGATTTTGAGGACCAGCTCGGGCGGGCAACGGCGCGCGAACTGGCCACCTTCACCGCGGACTGGATCACCCGGAATGGCGGCTGGTTGCGGAAACCGAAGGATGACGACCTCCGCAAGCTGTCCGATGGCGCCGTGGAGATCGTGGGCACCGTTTTCCGGCGCGGCATCCTGCTGACCGACGTAGACCGGGCCGTTTCCGCCCTGCTTCTCAAGGCAACCGCGGACGGCCTGACCTCCTCCCCCGCCCACGCGATTGCCGGGCGCGCGGGCCTTCTGGGAGAAACGTGGAAGGGATTCCGCGAAACCATGGGATTTGGGGCGGGCGATTTCCAGCAACAGGCCGCCGGGCATCTGGAAGAGTTCCAGCGAAACCGCTGGGCCTCATGGATTAAGGATCTCAACTGGCAGATATTCGACGAGGGAATGCCCGTTTACGCGGCCGCGGCGGCCGACGAAATCCGTGACCTGGCCAAAGACCGGAACCTGTGGACGGCACCTTCGGCGGATGTTGACGCGTACCGGCGGACGGTGGCGCAAGTCGGGCGCGAGTTCGCATCCGGAACGTTCCTGTGGCAGGCGTCCAAGGGCGAACTGCTGAAGGAACTCGACACGCGGGTGCGCATGGTCGGATGGGTCAACATCTGGACGCAGCCGATCATCAACCGGATTGACATGCTTGCAACGGGGGTTCGCACCCAGGTGGGTGTCAAAGTTTACGGCCCCGATCCGGACACGATCCAGAAAGTATCCAACCAGGTCTCATCCGTCCTCCGCGAAGTTCCCGGCGCGGTGGACGTGGTGGCAGACCAAACGGTCGGAAAGGGCTATGTGGAGATCCTGGTGGACCGCGCCCGGGCGGCCCGTTACGGCGTAAGCGTGGGCGATGTCCAGGACGTGATCGAGGTGGCGCTCGGCGGCAAACCCATCACCACCACCGTGGAAGGGCGTGAGCGTTACCCGGTTCGGGTCAGGTACGGTCGCGACTTCCGTGAGGACGAGGAGTCAATCCGGCGCATCCAGGTTGTTGCGGGATCGGGGTCCATGCCGTCGCCCACCATGGGCGGTGCTCCTGCCCCCATGGGTTCACCGGCACCGCCCCCCCAGTCGACGGCCTCCCCTTCCTCACGCAGCGTGTCGCTTGGCGATGTTGCCGAGGTGCGCGTCGTGGAGGGGCCGGTCATGATCAAGAGCGAGAACGGGCTCCTGCGCTCCTACGTCCAGCTCAATGTGCGCGACCGCGATATTGTCGGATTCGTGGAAGAGGCCCGCAGGATTGTGGATGCCAAGGTGGCCATGCAACCGGGCGTGTACGTGGAATGGAGCGGGCAATTCGAGCACCAGGTCCGCGCGCGCCGGACGCTGACCGTGGTTTTCCCGGCGGTCATCCTGCTGATCTTCGTGATCCTTTTCATCACCTACAACGACCTTGCCGACGCGCTGCTGATGATGATGGCCGTTCCGGGAGCGCTTGCCGGCGGGGTCCTGTTCCAGCACCTGTTCGGCTACAACTTCAGCGTCGCCGTCTGGGTTGGCTACATCGCATGTTTCGGCATGGCGACCGAAACGGGCATCATCATGCTGGTCTACCTCCGCGATGCCATTGCGGCCCGGGGAGGACTGGAGGCGATTGCCTCCCTCGACGACCTTGCCCGCGCCGTGACCGAGGGTGCCGTGCACCGGCTGCGCCCCAAACTGCTCACGGAGGGCGCGGCGATCGTGGGGCTTGCCCCGCTGGTCTGGGCACACGGGGTGGGAGCCGAGGTTATCCAGCCGATGGCCGCGCCGGTTCTCGGCGGACTCCTCATCGCGGATGAGGTCATCGACATTTTTATCCCCGTTCTCTTTTACCACGTGCGGGCGGGACGGTGGCGAAAACTGCACCCGCAGACGGACCAGGACGCCACAAACGGATCGCCCGCGACAGCCGCACCCAAGGAGGTGAACTGAACATGGCAGACGAGATGAACAGTCGTGAACCGGTTCCGCAACAGACCTCACCCGGGTTTCTTCGCCGGTTGTGGTTCATCGTCAAGGTGGTCGAGATCCGGCTTCGGTTCGTGCTTGTCCTGGCGATCAGCGCGCTCCTGATCGGTTACTGGGATGTGCTGCGTCACTACTATGACCGTTACACGCGCCCCCCGTCGGCCGCGTCCGCGAAAGCCAGGTCGGACATCGAGTTCTTCTGTCCGATGCACACGTTCATCGTGCGGGACGTGAAGGGCAAGTGCCCGATCTGCGGGATGGACCTGGCGCAGCGCAAGCGCGGGGAGAAGACGGAGCTGCCCGAGGGCGCCGTCTCCCGGGTGCAGGTGTCGCCGCTGCAGATTGCCGAGGCCGGCGTGGTGACCGAGCAGGTTCATTACCGGCTTTTGGCCCGGCATATCCGTGCCGTGGGGACGGTGGAGGTGAACGAGCGCACCCAGGCGGAGATCGCCGCACGGTTCCCCGGCAGGGTGGAACAGCTCCTGGTCAATTACGTGGGAGCCGAAGTGAAGAAAGGCGAGGCGCTTGCGCGTTTCTACAGCCCGAAATACCAGGCTGCCGCGCAGGAGTATCTGCAGTCGATTTCAGCGGGAAGCGGACCCACCAGCGCGATCGCCCAAGCGGCCCGTCGGCGCCTGCTCCTTGCAGGATTCGCGGAATCCCAGATTGACGAAATGGCGCGAATCGGACAGGCGGAGCCATACATCACCTATTACAGCCCCATATCGGGCACGGTCCTCGAGCGTGACGCGGTCCAGGGTAAGTATGTCGAGGAGGGCGCACGCCTCTTCTCGCTGGCAGACCTGTCCACCGTCTGGGTGCAGGTGCGGATACTGGAGTCAGACTTCGCATCGGTGAGGCTCAACCAGCCCGTGGAAATCCGGGCCGTTGCCGTGCCGGGCCTCCTGTTTGTCGGCCACGTCAGTTTCGTCTATCCGACGGTGGACGTCGACAGTCGGTCCGTGCGGGTCCGCGTGGAAGTCCGCAATCCAGATCGCAAGTTGCGCCCGGGGATGTATGTGACCGCCGTTCTTCATTCACCGGTGGGCGGATTCGAACCGCTCGCCCCCCCCGACTCGACCTACCTGGCAGAAGACCCGGGTGCCACAACGGCTTCCCTCGCAAGTCCCCCGTTTCCGTCCGGTACACCCGGAGTCCCATCCACCGAGTGGGAGACGGGCTACACATGCCTGATGCACCCGGAACACCTGCAGGACGCCCCCGGAACCTGCACGTTGTGCGATTGCGGAATGATGATGACGAAGTGGAGGCGCGAAAAGGTGCTGGCCGTGCCGGAACGGGCGGTGATTGACACGGGACTGCGCCAGTTCGTGTATGTGGAACAGTCAGCAGGCGTGTTTGACGCGCACCAGGTAACCCTTGGCGAGGCGGCCGGCGAGTGGTACCCGGTCCTGGCCGGATTGAAACCCGGAATGTCCGTGGCGGCGGCAGGATCCTTCCTGCTCGATGCGGAGAATCGGCTCAACCCCTCTTCGGACATCAACAATCCCCAAGCGGAGCCATCCTCCAAACCGTCGCCCGGCGAACCGACGGTGGTGGTGAAGGGTTCCTACAAACCGGAGATGCTGCACATTTCGCCCTCCACGGATGGGCGAATCCGGATCGTGTTTGACCGGCAGGAAGAGAGCGCCTGCACTGCAAAAGTGGTATTCCCTTCGCTTGGCATCGAACGCGACCTCCCCCCGTTCCAGAAAACGGCGATCGATCTGCCCACAACGGCGACCGGAACCATCCCCTACTCATGCGGCATGGACATGATCCACGGAACCCTCATGATCGAGGAGGCCGGCAAACCTGCGGAACGCCGGGGGAATCCCGGTGAACCAAGCGCAGGACACGAACACGCACGATAAAAGTCCCCCTTTGGAATGTGGCACGCATCCATCCATTCCTCCCGTCAAACGGGTTAACTCAAAAACAAGCCCCCGGACGGTCACCCGTCCGGGGGCGGATTCTTTGGGTACGGTTGCCGTACCTGCCCGGGGTTAGCGGCAGGGGGGCGGCGGGCAGGCGGGCTGGCAGGTGAAGATGCCGGCAACGCCGTTCACCACGCCGACCACAAGACCACCAACGCCCTGAACAACGCCAACCACGGGGGCCAGCGGGTTGAAGCAGGTCGCCTGGGCACACGGGGCCGGCGGACAGGCCGGGGCGCAGGCCTTCTTGTAGCTCTTCGCCGAAGCCGCCAGCGGGAGCGCCAGCATCACGGCAACGATCGCGATTGTCGCGGTCTTCTTCATGTTTCCATTCCTCCAAGAGTGAGTGATGTTACTTCTCCACACCCTTGTAGCACAAGGCTCCGAAGCAAATTCAACCAGAAAAGTGACCTGCGGGCGGCTCTCAAACGGACGACACACTTGACAGCGCGCCCCCGCAATCAAGATTCTACCCTCTTTTTCCGCCGCACCTTGTCCGGATTTGTCGTCCGCGACAGAATCCATCACGAAGGAGAATCCGCCCCAAATGGAAGCAACCGCAATCCGCGCGGCAGCCGAGCGCGACCGCAAAGCCGTCACATCGTTCCTGCAGGACATCATCCGACTCAAGAGTCTCAGCGGACAGGAAAAGGCGGTTGCCGAACGCATCGGCGAAGAAATGCGAAGTGTCGGCTTCGATGAGGTGCGCTTCGACGGCCTGGGCAGCGTCCTGGGGCGAATCGGCAACGGCCCACGGGTCATCGCCATGGACGCCCACATTGACACCGTGGATGTGGGCAACCCGGACAACTGGGAAATCGAACCCTTCTCCGCGCCGGAGAAGGACGGGATCGTTTACGGCCGCGGCACCTGCGACATGAAGGGCGCGATGGCATCCCTCGTGTACGGCGGCAAACTGGTTCACGACCTGGCACTGGCCAAAGGGCTCACAATCTGGATCACCGGGACCGTGATGGAGGAGGACTGCGACGGGCTCTGCTGGCAGTATATCCTGAAGGAGAAGGTGATCGACCCGGCACCCGAGTGTGTGATCATCGCCGAGCCGACGAACATGAACATTTACCGCGGACACCGCGGCAGGATGGAAATCGAGGTTTCGGTTCCCGGCCTGAGCGCTCACGGGTCGGCTCCCGAACGCGGTATCAACGCCGTGTACCGGATGGCACCCATCATCCTGGATATCGAGCACTTGAACGGGCGCCTGAAACACGATGATTTCCTGGGCAAGGGCACCGTCACCATCGCGGAAATCCGCTCCACCAGTCCCTCGCTTTGCGCGGTCGCGGACTCATGCACCATTCACCTCGACCGGCGTTTGACCGCGGGTGAGACCATCGAGACGGCGGTGGGCGAGATCGAGGCCCTGCCCAGCGTGCAGGCGGCCAGGGGCAAGGTGAAGGTGCTGGATTATGCGGCTCCCGCCTACACGGGTCTTGTTTACCCCACCAAGAAATACTACCCGACCTGGGTGCTGGGCGAAGACCACCCCGCGCTGCGCACTGCGGTCGGTGCCTACGAGTCCGCACTGGGCCGCAAGCCCAAGGTGGACAAGTGGACTTTCTCGACCAACGGGATCGCGACGATGGGCATGTTTGGAATCCCCAGTTTCGGCCTCGGGCCGGGCAACGAGGAATTCGCCCACTCCCCGAAGGAACACATCCCCGTCGAACACCTTGTGGAAGCCGCTGCTTTCTACGCGGCCTTTGCCGACGCATACGGGAAGAATTGAGCCGAAGTTCGGGGGGATGCGTCGCCCGGAACAGTACGGGGCCGACGCTCCCCCACCTTGTTTGTTTCCATCCCCTTCGGACCCAGAAACCCCGTAAAATGCGCGGATGATTGCGGAAATCCGTTGAAGCGAACGGCGGCGACAGCCATGGTTCCTGCCCGGCTCGGGTACCGTGCCGGCAATCAAGGAGACCAAGCCATGCCGAAACGCCCCAGCCCCGAACCAGTTTGCGACCAGCGCATTTTCGGGCGCCGGTTGTTCCTTCATCACTTCGCGCTGGGGGCGGCGGCCATGGCGGTCGGCCCGCTGGCCACGCGGGCGCTGGGAAATGCGGTGCCGTTCATTCCGCCGGAAGAAGGGGTGGAACTCTTGCCGGACGGGGCTGCGCCATTCCTGAAGAGAAGCGCCACCGTCGCCAAGTCGGCCTATGCCGCCTATCCATCCATGGCGGTGACGCGGGCCGGCCAGCCTTGGGCTTCGTGGGCCGAGGAAACGGACGGCATGAGCGTGATCCGCGTTCAGTCCCTCGACCCGGAAAAGGATTCCCCCGGCACGGTGGAGACGCTGGCCGTTTCCGCCGCCGGATGGAGTGCTTACCAACCCGCCATGGCGGCCTCCGGCGACCGGGTTGCGGTGGTGTGGACGGAGACAGATGGCAAGGCTTGGCGCATCCGTTTCGCAGAGCGGGTGGCCGGTTCCGGCGCCCCGGCGGCCCCCTGGACGGTGGCCGAGTCCAGCGAACCCGGAAGCGCGGTGTGGCGTCCGTCGGTCGCCGCGGCCGCCGACGGGCCCTTCCTGCTTGCCTGGGAGAACAAGCCCCGCGGCGATGCCGCCTTCCAAGTCTGCTTCTGCCATGTGAAGCCCGGCGCCGTCACCGCCTCAGAGTTTTTCGCCGTGGACGACGGCACAAAAGGCGACGCTTGCCGCCCGTCGGTCGCGGCGGCAGCCGGCGGGGACCGCTTTGGCATCGTTTGGGATCGTTACACCGGCGACGGCACGACCCATGTGTTTGTCGCCGAGTACCGGGCCGGGGAAAACCGCCCGATCGCCCCCCCGAAACAGGTCACCCGCCACCCTGCCACCAACCTGGCCCCCGATTGCCGTTACAGTCCCGATGCCGACACACTTTGGATCGCCTGGCACACCAACGCCCGGGGCGATGACGAATGGGATATCCCGAGGTGGTACCGGGTCGCCGCGCTGGATGTCGCCACCGGCCGCCTCATGCAACCGGCCTGGCCCCCGCCCATGATGGACCTTGAGAAAACGGGGACTGATCAGGGGATCGAATTCGTGCGTCTCGCGTGCGCCCCGGATGGCACCCTTTGCGTTCTCGCGCGCGCGTCGCAGCGGTTCGTCCTTCAGGCGTACCGGGGCGACCGCTGGTCCCCGATCTACCGGTTTCCGCGGGAGGGGTGGGGCGGACGCGGTCAGCACGCCCCCGGGTCGTTTGACTCCAAGGGCCGCCTCTGGGTGGTCCGCCGGGACATCGGGGCCAATATCGTCGAATGCGTCGAGGGGATTCCGGCCGGAAAGACGGTCCGTCCTTTCCTGGGGGCCATGACCGCGCAGCCCAGCGCCGTCACGGCGGTCCTGCGAAACCGCACCCCGCACCTGGAATTCCCCGCGATCCCGGAGAAACCGGCCGCCGAGGGCGAGAAGGAACCCGCGGAAGGGTACCAGGTGTATTTCGGGGACATCCATGCCCACAGCTGGATGAGCGATGGCATGGGCGATGTGGACGAGCATTACCGGCGGGCCCGCGACATTTTCTCGGATGATTTCTGCGCGGTCACCGACCATGACAACTTCGTGGACCGCAAACTGCTGACGGCCGAATACGAGGAACAGAAAGCGATCGCGGCGCACTTTGACGATCCCGGGCGCTTCGTTTCTCTGTACGCCCAGGAATGGACCACGCCCCGAACGGACCGCCCGCATGGATTCGGACACAAGAACCTGTACGGACCGGGGCGCGACATCCCGCTGTTCGACCACAAGGATGCCCGCTTCCAGGATGCCCCGCAACTGTATGCGGCCCTGCGGGAGCGCAGGATGATCTGCATCCCCCACCATGTGGGGTGGACCGGCGTGGATTGGGAGGCCGTGGGGACCGATGTCCAACCGCTCGTCGAGATCTGTTCGGTCCACGGGGTGTTCGAGTACCAGGGAAACACGCCGATCCCCCACCGCGGCGGCCTGCCGGGGATGTTCGTGCGCGACGGACTTGCCCGGGGCATCAAGTTCGGCTTCACCGGCGGCAGTGACCAGCACGGGCTCATCTGGCAGCACGGCGTCGCCCACAAGCGCGACGCCTACCGCGCGGGCCTGACCGGGGTGCTGGCGAAGGAACTGACCCGCGACGCGATCCTCGATGCAATGCGCCAGCGCCGCACCTTCGCCACCACCGGCGCCAAGCTGCGTCCGGCTTTTCGTGTGTCCGGGTCCCTGATGGGGAGCGAGATCCGGGTGTCCAAGGCCCCGGTGGTGAGCGTGGACGTGCTTGCCCTTGCGCCCGTCAAATGGATCACCATCGTGCGCGACGGCGAGGATATCCAGAAGTCCGGAGGCGAGGGTCCGCGCACCCGGACAACATTCGTCGATGGCAAATGGCCGGGCAAGGGGACTTCGTACTACTACGCCCGTATCGAACTCGCGGACGGGAACATGGCGTGGACCAGCCCGGTTTGGGTGACGCCGGCCTGACCCCTAGTTGCCCCCCTTGAGGGAGGGAAGGACGGCGTGGATCACCTCCCAGCCGAACCACGCAACAACCAGCGCGATTGCGGCCATGAGCAGCGCGCCCAGAAACTGGGACACCCACCCGGCAATGACGAGCGCCCCGTCGCGCTCGCTCCATCCCAGCGCGCACAGCACGATTCCCAATGCCGGGAACGTGTTCGTGAGAGGCATCATGGGCACCGGCACGGCGAGCAGAACGGCCCCCGCGATCAGGCCAACCCCGCACAGGTTGCGCCCGCGGGAACCCGCAACCAGGCGGGCAAGCCGGGGGCGTGCGATCCGGCGGTTCCATTTCAAGGTCACGCGGGTGAAGCGAACCATCATCCGGTAGATGGCAAAAGGGACCGGTGCGGAAAGCAGCCTGCCGGGCAGCCCCGTTTTCGAGTCGCCGCGCAGCAACTGCAACCCGAGGTACGCGATGAGGGCCGAGGCGGGGGCGGTGAGCGGGCCAAGGCTCAGCGGCCACAAGAACGGAAGGGCCAGCAGGGCGCTTCCCAGGGCGGCCGACCGGGAACCGAGGGTGTCAACCAGGTCGCGGAGGGAAGCGTGCCCGCCCGCGCGGAAGCGGGACCGCATGGCCCGGAGGGCGCGAACCATATCGGCGCCCGTCGTGTCGCGCGCCCCCATCGCATTCTTTTCCTGGCAAAGATTATCCGGCATATTCAGGTTCTGGGACTCCCCGGGGCTGGCGAATTTCAGGCGATAGACCGCGGGGAGGGGCGCATTATTCCGTGAAACCGGCCGGCTTCAGATCTTGCCACCAAACAGGTCACCCGGCGAATCCGGATGCTCCGGGGCAGCAGGCCACAGGCATTCGGGGGAATCGTTGCGCGGATTGTTTACCGCACGGCTCACGGCCAGCGAGGCCATCTCCTCGGGCGGATACGCGCACAGGAGGGGCGCCAGGCTCGCCGCATCCTCATTGCCCGGGTCCAGCCAGCGGGCGAAGGATTCCCGCTTCAAAATCACCGGCATCCGGTCGTGCACCCGCCTGACCAGCTTGTTTGCCTTGGTTGTGAGAATGGCCGTGCTCTGGATCTCGCTTCCGTCGTCACTCAACCAGTTTTCCCAAAGCCCGGCCATGGCGAACGGCCTGCCGTCCGCCATGCTGAAGAGGTGGGGTTGCCGGCTGGCACCGGTCTTCTCCCATTCAAAAAAGCCGGTGGCAGGCACGATGCAGCGCCGGCGACGGATCGCGTTCCTGAAAGCGGGTTTCTCGGCAACCGTCTCGGCCCGCGCGTTGATCATCCGGGTCCCGACGGAAGGGTCTCCGGCCCATGAGGGGACCAGTCCCCATACGACATGGGCCAGTTCCCGCGAACCGCGCTGGTGACCCGCACGCACGATCAGCACCGGCTGTGAGGGCGCAACATTGAATCTCGGCGCGGGGGGAGGCATGCCGGGGGGGATGCTGGTCACGCCGAAAAATTCGGCCAGCAGGTCCAGGGTGACATTGACGGTGAAACGCCCGCACATGAACCCGTTTCTAGCCGACGAATCCGCGCCGAAACAAGGACGGAAATCGGCAGAATCCGGGTGTTTCAGCACTTTGGGCTGGATGGTATGGGTTCGGGTTGGTCAACCTCCCGCCGATGGATTCACTGCCGGCCAAACTCCGGGCGGTCCTGGACCACCTGTCATCACTTGCCGACCGCGCCGAGCGGGTTCAGGCACTGGTGGATATTGCGGCCGCCTTGCGCCCCCTTCCGCCGATGTTCGGTCAGCCGCCCTTCCCGGAAGAGCGGCGCGTGCCGAGGTGCGAGAGCGGCGTTTTTGTCTGGGAAGAAGGGCGGTCTGACGGGACCCTGAATTTCCATTTTGCCGTGCAGAACCCCCAGGGCATTGCGGCCCGCGCCGCGGCGGCGATATTGCAGAAAACCCTCTCCGGCGCACCGCTCGCCGAGGTTGCGGCCCTGCCACCCGACCTGTTCGAGGAAGTTTTTGGCGGCGAGCTGAGCACCGGCAAGGCATTGGGAATGGCCGCCATGGTCAATCGCGTTCGGGCCCTGGCGGCCGCCAGACTGTCGTTCCCCCCGCTGAAGCAGGATTAGCCGGGCAGGCCTTTCTTCAGCCCTTTCATCCGCAGAACCGTTCCACCACCCGGACTTGTGCTGTAGGTGACCCGGTCCCAGCAAAGGGCCATCATCAACATCCCGTATCCCCCCCGACCCAACCTGGCAAGATCAGCGAAACGCTCCACTCTCCCGTCGCCGCCGTCGGGTTCGTGTTCGGCGGCAGTGACCCGCACCGACCAGGGGGACTCGACCACGGCAACGACCTGCTGGTCCATCACACGCCCCAGGGGAAACTGCCGGTGGCACATCGCGTCGGGATACGGCGGAAGCGCCCCCCCGAGCTGGAGGCCCGGCCCGGGATCCGTGATCTCGACGGAAAGGCCGGCATGGGGGGGCGATTCATCCCACAGGAAGGTAAGCGTTGCCTCGGCCCCCGTTGCGCCCTGAGCGCCCTGCTTGATGGCGTTGGTGCACCCCTCGGTGACCGAGAGCCGAACCGCCAGGGCGTTTTCGGCATCGGCCCATCCGGCCCGCAGAAGATACGTCTCGCACAGGTCATCGAAAACGGCCATGGAAGCCTGCTCACAGCGAACCGTCGTGCTGAAAAGCACCCTGCTCATCAGCTGAATGCGGCCACCGCCGACTCCACATTCTCATGGATGTCAAAAATCCGGTGCAGACGCATAAGCTGGAAGACCGTGCGCACCGGCTTCTGCAGGCAGCACAGGCGGATGTCACCCCCGGCGGCGGAGGCCCGCTTGAGCGCGACCACCAGCAGCCCGAGAAAGGAACTGTCCACAAACTCTACGGCACTGAAATCCACGACGAGATTCACGTCACCCTTGTCGAGGTGCCCGAAAAGCTCGAGGCGGACAGCCTCGTTCTTGTCGTCGCGAAGGCGGCTCTCCGCCAGCGTGATCACCACCGGTGCAACCTTGTCATCGGCCACTTTGTGCCAACCTCCAGCGAATGACTTGGCTTCCCGTACGACGGCCGGGAAGTGCCGGGCGTTTCCGCCTCCCTTCATCAAGCTCACACCGGCCGGAGTCACAACAGATTTCGAGAGGGCAACCGCAGGCGGATGTTTCCTTCTTGAACAGGCGCCGGGCGTCCTCCGAGATGGGAGCAGGTCCGGCGGCCTTCCCCCTTCGGAAATCCCCGGACCATCCAGGCTTCCCCATTTCAAGGAGCGGTCATGTTCAAGAGAGTGTTGGTCACCGGCGGGGCAGGGTTCATCGGATCGCACATGGTGGACCTTCTGCTTGAGAAGGGCTACGCGGTGCGGGTTTTCGACAACCTGGAACCGCAGGTTCATGGCGGGATTGCCGCTCCGCCGGATTATCTTTCGCGCGACGCCGAGTTTGTCCGGGGCAACATCCTGGATCGCGAAGCCCTGCTCCGCGCCCTGGAAGGGGTGGACGCCGTCATCCATGACGCGGCCATGGTCGGCATCGGGCAGTCCCAGTACCAGATCCACCGTTACACCAATGTGAACACCGCCGGTACGGCGCAGCTTCTGGACATCCTCGCGAACGAGAAGACCGGCGTCCAGCGACTGCTGGTCGCCAGTTCCATGAGCATCTACGGTGAGGGCGCCTACCGGCGTCCCAGCGACGGGGTCGTCGTGCATCCCCACTTGCGCGCGGAAACGCAGCTGGCCGCCCGCGACTACGAGCTTCATGACCCGGTCACGGGGGAATCGCTCGAGGCCGTCCCCACACCCGAAACCAAACCGCTTTTCTGCACGTCGGTTTACTCGCTCAGCAAGAAGGACCAGGAGGAGTACAGCCTGGTGGTGGGGCGCGCGCACAACATCCCGACGGTCGCTTGCCGGTTCTTCAACGTGTACGGGCCGCGCCAGTCACTGAGCAACCCGTATACGGGAGCCGCGGCCATCTTCCTGTCACGCATCAAGAACGGCAACCCACCCCTGATCTACGAAGACGGCAAGCAGGTGCGCGACTTCATCCATGTGCGGGACATCGTGGAGGCGAAACTGTTCCTCCTCGAAAACCCGAAGGCGAACCTGGAACCGTTCAATATCTGCACGGGCAAACCCACCTCCATCGCGGAAATCGCCCGGATGCTGGCGCGTCACAGCGGACGCCCCGACCTGGAACCGGAGATCGTGCAGAAGTATCGCGCCGGCGACATCCGCCACTGCTACGGCGACAGCTCGCGGATCACGGGCCTCGGCTGGAAACCGCGGGTCGCCCTTGAGGACGGGTTGCGCGAACTCGTGGAATGGAGCGCGAACCAGGAAGCGGTGGATCTTGTGGAAAAGGCACACGGGGAATTGCAGGCCCACGGCCTGGTGCGCGGTTAGCGGCGGCCCAAAAGACGCAGCATGGCCCTGCGCCATGAGGGATGCACGGCGGCGGCGTAAAACCAGCGCTTCAGTCCCCAGGCCCCGCTCCCCCAGAAGAAACCCGTGCGGCCTTTCCGCGCCGCGGCGAAATCCCGCGCGGCGGACTCGCTGCTGATCTCCACGGAGGGGGGGGCCTCGCGGATGGCCCACGGGATCGCACCCTGCCATTCCAGCTGGATCATGAACAGGCGGGGTTGTTTTTCCAGCCAGCGCTCGAAGTGCGGATCCTCCCTCTTCAGGTGGTCGAAAAGGTGCATGAACCGGTGGCGCGAGTTCTCCGGGGTCTTGCGCGTCAGCACGAGCCGGCCGTCCACCAGATTCACGAACCAGCGGTGGATTTCCGTGTACGGCGCCACGCCAAACATCCAGTCGTGGAGCTCCGATGGCGTCTCGATGTAGCCGGCGCGGGCAACCCGCTGGATTTCTGACAGGAATCGTCCCGGATCCTCGACGTGCTCCAGGACGTGCGCGCACACGCAGTAGTCGAATGCCCCGGCACGAAACGGCAGCGCGGCGCCGTCCGCAAGCACGAGGGGACGTGCGTCCCGGACCAGTTTCCTCCCCTCGCGCTCGCCGTCATCCAGGTACCGGTCCACCAGGATGCTGGCGCGCGGATGGGGGCGCGAACCTGAGCCGACCTCCAGCACCCGCGCGCCGCGCGGAATCCTCAGTTTCCTCGGTAGCATGGAGCGATCCGACAACCCCGCGTCAGGAATTGGAAGGCGGTTCTGCGTCACCCCGCAGCCGGTCCCGGCGGGCCGCGAATGCCTTCACGGCGCACCATCCCACGGCCCCCTCGTACACGGCGAAAAGGCCGAAGAGGACAAAAACAAGCTGAAGCAGGCGCGACAAAACACCCGCGCCCGGAAGACCCCACGACCACAAAAGGGCGCCGTTAAAGACGAAAACCAAGCCGGTGGCCATGCGCATCAAGCGGCCGGGCCATCCGATATTGACACATGTGCGGAACAAGATTCGGTTGCCTCGCGTTGGCGGGCCGAAAAACCCAAACCCGCCGGAATGTGACGGAGGAACAATCGGAATACGGCCCGCATTCGCCCCCTATGCCCCTCGGGGCAGCGCGCGCCCCAGACCACGACGGAGCCACCCATGACCACCCACCACCACCGCGACACCACCCTGGTTTTTGTGCGCCACGGCCAGACCGTATGGAACGCCCAGCAACGCTGGCAGGGATGGCTTGACAGCCCCCTGAGCGAAACGGGGATCCGCCAGGCCGAAGCCACCGCGGAAGCCCTTCGCTCCATGCATTTCGACCGGGTGGTCTGCTCGGATACCGGACGCGCGGAGCAGACCGCGCGGATCATCGCCGCCCCCCACGGATTGGAACCCGAACCTGCGGAGGGCCTCCGTGAGAAGTACTACGGGAAGTGGGAGGGGCTCACCGCGGCGGAGATTGACGCCCGCCACCCCGGAACACGCTTCAAGGCGGACCGTGACACGCGGGCCACCCATCGGCCTCCGGACGGTGAAACCATGGTCGAGGTGCGCGAGCGGGTGAAACGCTTCCTGCTGGACCTGGTGGCCCGCTCGCGCGGAAAGAGCCTCCTGGTGGTCACGCACAGCGGGGTGGTTCGCGCGGTGGACAGCCTTTGCTCCGGGATGCCTTTTGACGACATCTGGCACCGCACGCCGCCCAACGCGGGTTACTGCATTGTCCGCGTGGACGAGAAGAACCGCTTCCGCATGGTGCAGGATTTCGTGCCGGACCCGCCCAAAAACCACTGACGCCCGCTTTGGCTTGCAGTTGCATCGCCGTTGCCGACCGTTGGGGGCGAACGAAGCGACGCAAACGCTTTCATCCATGACCTGCCAGGTGAATTGTGGAACCCCGACCCGACCCGCCGCGATCCGACACCGAGTTGATCTGCCTCAACGGATGGTGGGCCTTTCAACCACTTGGCGGCGAGGAAAAACCCGCCGAGCCACCGGCACATTACACAGGGAGCATCCTGGTTCCCTCCTTCTGGAACACGCTGCCCGAGGGGTGGGCCGGCACATGGGGTGCGTATGTCAACTTCCACTGGCCCGAACCTTGGAATCGCGCCCGCGCGGCGGCTTTCCGCCGGGAGTTTTCCCTGCCCGCACGCACCGACAACCGGAGGGTGCGCCTGCGCTTCGACGCCGTTTTGGCCGAGGCCGAAGTGTGGGTGAACGGCGCCCACGCCCTCAGTATAACCGACGGTTTTCTGCCGTTCGAATCGGATGTGACCAACCTGGTGAGGTGGGAAGACACCAACACGGTGGAGGTGGTGGTGCGGGACCGCCCAACCAAGAACGGCGACCTGCTTCGGCCGGGCGGATCCTGGGTGGGATGGAACCTGAGGGGAATCTGGCAGGATGTGACGCTCGAACTGGTCGCCCCGGTGCGCATCACGGATCTCTTCGTCCAGACATCGGTCCGCGAAAAAAGCCTTAGGGTGTCGGCCACGGTGACCAACCAGACCCAATCCCCTGTTCCGGTCCGGCTCCTGCACGAAGCGGAGAACGAGCGCTTCGTTCTCGACACGGGTATCGAAACCGTCGCCGCCGGGGAAGAGCGGACGCTTCACGCATTCATCCCCTGGGGCAACGCACGCCAGTGGTCTCCGGATGATCCGCACCTGTACCGGCTCGTCACCCGGTTTTTCACCGAGGATGAAACCGGACACGCGGGAAACCCGGTTGCCGTGCGAAGGACGCGATTCGGTTTCCGCGAGTTCTGGATCGACGTGACCGGCTTCCGGCTGAACGGGGAGCCGATCCGTTTGCTGGGGGATTCCTGGCACTACATGGGCGCCGTGCAACAGACCCCCGCTTACGCCCGGGAATGGATGAGGATGGTGCGCGACACCGGCGCAAACGCCGTGCGCCTGCACGCGATGCCCCACCCGACCTTTTTCCTCGATGTCGCCGATGAGGAAGGCATTTGCGTGATCGATGAGAGTGCCGTGTACGGCAGCGGCGGAAACCTTGCCCTCGGCGAGGAGGAATTCTGGGAGGCGGCCCGCGACCATGTGCGGCGCCTTGCCCTCCGGGATCGCAACCACCCGTCGGTTTGCCTCTGGAGCGCGTCCAATGAGGTGGTCTGGAAGGGCGGGCCCGACTGTTTCCCGGGCCTCCTGTCGCTGGCCGAAGCCATCGCGGCCGTGGACCCGACGCGCCCGGTTTCCTTTGACGAGAACTGCAGCGACCTGGGCGGCGGGGCGGCCGTGTTCGCGGGCCATTACGGCTCGCTTCCCGAATGGGACCGGAACTGGAAGCGCGATCGCCCGCTGATTGTGAACGAGTTCAGCTCGCTGTATTACAGCGGCCCGGAGGAACCGGCGAAATGGGGGGGGGAGGCCTGTTTTGCGGACTTTGACGCGCGCCTTCGCGGGGCCGGCGAGGAAGCCCGCGAGATGCTGGTGGGACTGCGAGCCATGGGGGCTGCCAGCATCACACCGTGGAATTTCGTATGGTACGGGCACTGGGCGGAATTTCCCAAGGAAGAAGTGTTGCTCGAGCCCGAACCTGAATCCCCCGGAATCAAGACGCAGAGAATCGGGCCTTACAGTTCCACGCTGAATTACGAGGTGGCATCGGGACGCCGCCTGGCCCCCGGCGCCCCGCCACGCACACCAAACCCGGCTTACGAAATCATGCGCGATGCCTACCGGCGGCGCGCCGCTTTCCTGCGCCAGCGCGGTTGCGCGGCATTCGCCGGGGAACTGTGGACCGGATCCCTGGACGTGTTCAATGACACGCTGTCGCGGGCGCGTCTGCGCGTGACCGTTTGCCTTGGCGGGGGGGTGCATGACACCGGCGAGTCGAGGTACGAGCCGGCCGAACATCGCACGGTGCGGTTCACCCTTCCCGTTCCCCGTGTTGAGGATGCCGGCATGGCCTCCCTGACGATCACGGTTTTCGACGACGGCTCCCCATGCCAAACGACCACCGTGCCATTCTGGATCGGGATTCGAAAACCGGTGGAAACACCGGCCGCTCCGGACCGGATGCGCATCGTTTCCGGAACGCCCGAGACGCCCGTCACTCTCCGCGACTATGTTGCCTCGCTGGATGCCGACGGGTTTTTCCGGGAGGGAGGGGTGTTGCTGGACATGGGCTGTGAATGGCTGCCGGATCCGGAAAGCCCGCTTGCACCCGTCAGGAGGGATTTCCTTCGCGCGTGGCGGCGCACGAACGACGGTTTCTGGAACGGGGTTCCGCCCGATGAATTCCTGCAGTGCTGGGGTCAGGACGGCGGTCTGCCGTGGCCGAACGGTGCGGTGGTTTCCCGCGTCTTCCGCAAGCCGCCGGGCGGCGGAGCGCTCCCGCTTGCGGAGGTTGCCGACGGGAACGAAGGGCTGGAATTCACCCCGCTCCTGTGGCTCCCGCGCGGACGCGGTGGAGTGATCCTCTGCGGGTTCAACGCGGGAGAGAACAGCGCCTCCGAACCCGCCGCGCAGGCGCTGCAAACCGCGCTTCGGCTTTGTTCCCTGCACCTGGCCGGCAAGCCCACGATGCCGGTTGTGATCGGCGGCGCCGCAGCCCGGGAGTTGTGCGCGAGAACCGGGGTCCGCGAATCGGACGGGCAATCCACGGAAATTCTTCTCATGGATGGCCCCGCATTGTCAGCCCTCGATCCGGACGCCGCGGAATCGCTCGCGCAGCGCATCCGCTCCGGATGCAAAATGCTTCTGATAAACACCAGCGAGGCGACGCTGGAACCGCTCCGGTTGCTGACCGGCCGGTCCCTGGGGTTGGTTGCGCGGGAATCGTGCAATGTTGCGAAACATCCGGCCAACGGGGGGGATTCCATCCTTGCGGGCATTTCCAATGACGACCTGGTGTGGGTGCGGCGCGGACAGAATGAGGCGATATTCCACCGGGCCTTCCAACCGCACCCGGAAATGGAACCGCTCATCGTGACCGTGCCCACGCGCTGGGCCGGTTACGCCGAAGCGGCGGAGCAGCACAAGTACGCCTGGATGCTCCGGGAGATGCGGGCCTTTCCGGGGGAGGGCATCGTCGTGGGGCGCCTGCGGGTCGGGAAAGGCGAGGTTGTGCTCTGCCAGCTGCGGCTGGAGGAAGCCCGGCTCTTCACCCGGAAAGCCGAGCGCGTGTTTTCTGCGCTGGCCGGAAATCTCGGTGCGGCATTCACGGCGGAATCGTCGCCGCTGTGCACCCGGGTCTCGGCCTTTTCGGGGTGGGTGGGGGTAAACCGCCAAAGGCGGGTTGTAGGGGTGTAGGGCGGGGGACAGGTCCATTTGCGGATGAGCTGGGCTACATCCGCAAATGGCTGCTTCTCGGCGTGTACGGCGGGGAACTGGAACAGGCCGACCTTCTGCCCACGGACCATGTCGGCGGGGAGCACCAGCTCTCCCCGGGCCAAGGCGGTGCCGCAGGCGGGAGGAGATGGCGGGAATACGATTCGCCCGAGGCCGTGGTGAACCTTCGGGCCGGATTCGACGGGGAAATACTCAACGGCGTCGCCGGTTACGCGGCCGTTTACGTCCACTCCCCCACGGCCCGTGACATCCTCCTCGACACTCCGGAAATGGTGGATCTTCACCTGGGCTCGGACGACGGAATCCGGGTGTGGTTGAATGGCAATCTGCTTCACAAGGCGGATGGGAACCGGGAATGGCGCGCCGATCAGGATTGCGTCCGCGGCCTGCCGCTGCGCCGGGGATGGAACCTTCTTCTGCTCAAGTTCTCGCAGCGCGGCTGGGAATGGAAAATGAGCGTCCGGATTCTCGACTCGCGGGGATTGCCTGTTCCGGGCTTGCAGTTTGCGTTTGTCCCGTCCCGTGAATCGTCCCTATAAGACAATGAGGCTGCTGGATTTTCCCGGTCAGCCCCGGGGCCAAACCCGAAGCGGGCCGCGAACGGATCAGGATTAGTGGAAAACTTCGACGAACTCGAGGCGCTGCGCGAGCGCATCAGGATGCTTGAGGAACGGCAGGCGGAACTGCTGGCCCTGCGCCAGCTGACGCCCGCCAGCGACACGCGCCTGCGCCTGATCACCGATTATTCCACGGACATGATCACGTTCCTCACCCCGGAAGGTCGCTTTCTGTATGTTTCCCAGGGTGCCGAGAGCGTGCTTGGCTACACCCCGGAGGAACTCCAACTCCTGGGACGCTACCTTTTCGAGTTCCTGTGCCCGGACGAAACCGAGCGGGCGCAGGAAGCGTACCAGGAACTCCTGAAGGAACCCGGCGTCCGCACGCTCACATGCAGGATGGTGCGGCAGAACGGCGTCGAGGTCTGGGTGGAGAGCGTCAACGAGACGGTGGTGGACGAAAGGACCGGGGCGGTCAGCAAGATCATCGCGATCAGCCGCGACGTGACCCAGCGCAAGCAGGTCGAGGAGCACCTTCGCCGCCTGGAAGCCCGGCACCGGGCGCTTCTCAACGCGATTCCGGACCTCATTTTCGTGAACAACGCCGATGGCGTTTTCCTCGACTTCAGCGCCCGGCCGGGCACGGAATTGCGCATCCCGAGCCACCAGATCGTGGGCAGCCATCTGCGCGACGCCCTTCCGGAACGCGTGGTGAACCAAGCCCTGGACAGCATCCACGCGACCCTCGAAACGGGAGAAACACGAGTCTTCGAGTACCCTCTGCCGGTGGACGGGGAGATCGAGTATTTCGAGGCCCGCACGGTGCGTGTCTCGCCGGCCGAGGCCCTCACCATCGTCCGCCGCATCACCGAGCGCCGCCGCGCGGAACACCGCCTGCGCGAATCCCAGCAGAAGCTTCGCCTGCTCGTGGACCAGTCGCCGCTGGCCGTTATCGGATGGGACCTGGAATTCCAGGTGACCGAATGGAACCCGGCCGCGGAGCGGACATTCGGTTACCGAAAGTCGGAACTTCTTGGCCGCCGCGGGACGGAAGTGCTCGTTCCCGTGGAACTTCACGGTGCTGTGGAGGCGGTTTTCAGCGAGCTGGTCCAGCGCCGGGGCGGCTACCGCAGCACGAATGAGAACGTGACCAAGGATGGCCGCACGATCCTGTGTGAGTGGTACAACACGCCGCTGGTCGGCGAAAACGGCGAAGTGGTGGGGGTCGCATCGCTCGTCCAGGACGTGACCGAACGGGCCCAGGCCGAGGAGGCACGGAGACGCCTGGAAGCGCAGATGCTTCACACGCAAAAACTGGAGAGCCTCGGGGTGCTTGCGGGCGGCATCGCCCACGACTTCAACAACCTGCTGGTGGGCGTCATGGGGAACGCAGGGCTGGCCCTTATGGAAATGCCCGCCGACTCCCCCGCCCGGCCCGCGGTTCAGGCGATCGAGCAGGCCGCCGTCCGCGCCGCCGACCTGACGCGGCAGATGCTCGCCTATTCGGGGAAGGGCAAGTTCCTCATCCAGAACGTGAACCTGTCCCACCTGGTCGGCGAGATGAGCCACCTGATCATGGTGTCCATCAGCAAAACCGCAATCGTGAACGAGGAGTTGGCCGGTGACCTGCCGGCGGTGGAGGCGGACGCGACCCAGCTTCAGCAGGTCGTGATGAACCTGATCATCAACGCCTCCGACGCCCTGGAGCAGCGCCCCGGCACCATCACGGTCCGGACCGGAACCATGCAGGCCTCGCGCGATTACCTGGCCGAGGCGTTCCTCGCCGAGAAACTCGAACCGGGCACATACGTTTATCTTGAGGTCGCGGACACCGGCCACGGGATGGACGCGGAAACAAGGTCCCGCATTTTCGATCCGTTCTTCACGACCAAAACCACCGGTCGCGGACTGGGACTGGCCGCGGTGCTCGGCATTGTTCGCAGCCACCACGGCACGATCCGCGTCACAACCGCCGCCGGTGCGGGAACGGCTTTCCGCGTGCTGCTCCCACCGGCGAAGAACCAGTCCGCCCCTCCCCCGCCCCAGGTGGAAGCCCCGCCCGCCAAACCCATCACCGGCACGGTGCTGGTCGTGGACGATGATGAAACGGTCCGCGGCGTGGCCCGCTCCATTCTCGTCCGCCACGGCTACAAGGTCATCATGGCCTACGACGGGGTTGAGGGGGTGGAGCGCTTCAAAGAGAACCCGGACGGGATCGATCTCGTGCTTCTGGACATGACGATGCCCCGGATGAGCGGGGAGGAGACCTTTGCGGTCCTGCGCAAGATCCGCCCGGGTGTGCGCGTGCTTCTGACCAGCGGATACAACGAACAGGAAGCGGTTGCCAGGTTCATCTCGGAGGGCCTGTCGGGGTTCGTCCAGAAACCGTTCCGGGTGCGCGAACTGCTGGAAAAGGTGGCCCAGGCCATCAACGCCACGGCCGGCGGAAACCTCTAGCCCGGAAACAGGCCGGGAAGGAGTCGGTCGGCAACCCGGGCCACGCGGCCGTCCGCGGTCACGAAGGCGTGGCGTGTGCCGCCCGTGGCCAGCAGTTCACCCGTGGCATCGTTCACGATGCGGTACTCGAACGTGATGGTGGCGCGGGTCAGCGCGGTGACCGCCGTTTCGATTCGCACCAGGTCGTCGTACCGCGCGCCCTTGCGATACTCGGACCAGCAGGAAGTGACGGGCAGGAAGACGCCCTCCCGCTCCTCCCAGTTGCGGTAACAGTCACCGGTTGAGCGCAGCAGTTCGTTTCGGCCGATCTCAAACCACACCAGGTACTTGCCGTAATACACATGCCCCATCTTGTCGGTGTCATGGTAGGTGACCCGGACCCGTGGGGCGTTTTCCGGGGTGGAGGCCAGCAACGGTTTGTGAAGTCGGTGGGTCATGGGGTTGGGAATACCTCGGAATCGTCCGCACAAGCACGGGTCACGGTGTCCGGGTTGGCAACCAGGAAATCCGCCATCGCCCCCGCACCCATTTCGCGAAGTCCCGCCGGAAAGACCAGGTAGCCATCGTGTGCCGCCACGGAACGGATGATGTTGGAATCCTGCGGACCGCTGCGCCACGCGAAGAGGGTTCCGTTTGTGTCGCGCCGGAGGACCGCCCGGAGGAAAACGGTCTTGCCGTGGGGCTTGGCCAGACTCTCCCCCGTCCTTACCCGGTACCTCGGCGGCAGGCATGTTTTCATCCCGGAGGCCCTCCTCAGGGCGGGCGCGAGGAGCAGGTCCGCGCAAACGAACGCGGAAACCGGATTTCCCGGCAGGCCAAACACCAGGCAGCTGTCGGTCCGCGAAAAAAGGACCGGTCCACCCGGTTGCTGGTTCACCCGCCAGAATATCCGCCGCAGGCCCAACGACTCCAGGACCGGTCTCACCAGGTCGAAACGCCCCATGGAGACCCCTCCCGTCGTGACCACGAAATCGCAGGTGAGGCCCCTTTCGATGGACGCGCGGATCTCAGACGGATCATCCCGCAGAATGCCCAGGAACTCGGGCTGGAATCCGTGCTCGCGCAGGCGGGCCATCAGCATGGGAGTATTGGCGTCAAAGATCATTCCGGGCCGCAACGGTTCCCGCGATCCCGCCTCCACCAACTCGTTTCCACTGGTCAGCACCGCAATGCGGGGACGGCGGTACACCCGCAGGCTGCCGATCCCTGCCGAGGCAAGAAGCCCGATATTCCCGCTCCCGATCCGGTCGCCTTCCTGAACCAACACGCTTCCCCCGGCGGAATCGGCGCCCATCCGCCGGACCGAGCTTCCGCGACTCACGGACGACAACACGCCCACGGTCCGGGAATCCCGGCGCAGGGTGGTCTCCACCGGCGCAACCGCGTCGGCTCCGCCCGGAAACGGGGCGCCCGTCATGATCTCCACCGCTTCACCCGGACCAACCTCCCCGTCGAAAGGGGAACCGGCAGAGGACATCCCGACCACCCTGAGAAAAGCGGGTGTGTCAGGACTTGCCTGAGCCAGGTCCGCCGAGCGAACGGCAAAACCGTCCATGGCACTACTGTCAAAGGGAGGCACGGGAATGGGCGAACGCAATGACTCTGCGGCAACGAGGCCCGCCGAATGCGCCAGCGACACCACCTCGGTGCCGACCGGCGAAGCTTCCGCCATCACCCGCCCCAAGGCCTCCGCCCAATCCAGGGGCGGTGGATCCGTCTTGTCCTCTGTCCGCATAAGCCCTCCGGGGTATCTGCCCGAGTTTTGTATTCCAATCAGGAAATGCGCGTGAAACAATGGAAACTACACAATCGAGGGCCGCTGTAAATGGGATCGGTCGGCACCAGGATCCGCAGACGCATCGCCCGGGTCACCGGGCTTGGCCGCCTATTGGGGCGGTCCGCGCCCACGCCGGAGGAACTCGATCCGCCCTCCCCGACGCCGGGTTCCGCGAAACTGGTTCGGGTGATGACATACAACATTCACCACGGCCGGGGCACGGACCGCCGTTATGACCTGGATCGAATCGCCGAGGTGATCCGCTCCGCCGCTCCCGATATCGTGGCGTTGCAGGAAATCGAACGCTTCCGCCACCGCACAAAACGGGATGACCAACCAGCCCTGCTTGCCCGGAAACTCGGGATGCACCACACTTTTGCCCCGGTGTGTGACCATAGCGCCGGGGAGGCTCACAGCCGCGCGGCTTATGGCCTGGCCATCCTGAGCCGCCACCCCATCCTCAACCGCGAACACTTCAACCTGACCTTTGGCTCGGTCCACGAACCGCGCGGATGCCTGCACGCAACGATAGGCATGCCCGGCACTTTGCCCATCCATGTTTTCAATGTCCACCTCGGCCTTCGCTACCGCGAGCGGCATTACCAGATGGAGCGTTTGCTGAGCGAGAACATCGTCAGGCATGAGCGTTTCGGGGGCGGTCCCCGAATCCTCCTGGGCGATTTCAACAACTGGTGGCCTGTAAAGAGCGCCCGGCTCGTCCACACGGATTTCCACAATGCCTGCGCCGTCACCGGTAGGAAACGCCTGCGAACCTTCGGCAAGCCGTTCACCTTCCTGTGCCTCGACTACATTTTCACGTCCCGGGAGTTGCGCATCCGGGACTGCACCGTTGTGCGGAACGGCTCTGCTGCAAAGGCTTCGGACCACCGCCCCGTGGTTTGCTCCCTGCAGCTGCCCCTTCGGCCGGATTCCCCGGAGGCGGAACCTGATCCTTTTTCCTTGACCTGACCGCCGTTAACCGCATCATCCCCGCGTGAGAACTGCTTTACCGGACAGGGCATAACGCGGTTGATTTCAGGCTCTGGCGCAGGACCGGAATTGCAGGGAGGTTTGGGTCTGGCAGCGGCTGAAAACGCGCCCCGGTGCGGAATCGGCCGGAGCCGGGAGCGATTCTTTATGTCTGCGGGAATAACGATGGCCAATAACATGAACACGCAAGCGGGTTGGAGTCAGGTGAGGGCGTGCATTGCCGGTTTAGCGATTGCGTTCGTGGCGGCCCTCCCGGGCGCATCCCGCGCCGGGGTCGCGATCGACACCAACGACATCCTCACCATGGAGTACCAGCAAACCGGGGCGAACGAGGAAGAGGCGGTGCGGCTCGCCTGCATACGCGCGGTCAAAGCCACCGTCGGGCGCCTGCTCTTCTCCGACTTCAAGCTTCAGGCCGGTGACCTGCTCGACCCATACATCCAGAAGAACTATCAGAAGTTCGTGGCATCGTTCTATGTGCTCGAGCGCCGCACCGACCGCACCGGTTTCGGAACCCGGATCCGCGTGCAGACCTTCCCCGAGGTTCTGGCGCGTGACCTGCGCGAGAAGCGCTTCCTGATCCTGCCGCACGAACCCGTATCACTACGTCTTCCTCAAAGAGACCCTTGAGGGGCAGGCGGCGCCTTCCGACCTGGGACGCAAGACCGCCGTTGAGTCGATCATGCAGGAGGGCGGGAAGGTTTACGAGACGGGCGTTCAGAGTCCGGCGAACAACGCGGACATCATGCAGGCGCCCGATGTGTTCAACGCTGCCCGCGAAGCCGCCACCCGCATCGGCGCGGACATTGTGGTCGCCGGCCGCCTGAACACCCGAAAGGCCGAAACCAAGGATGTTCTTTACGACCAGATCGCAACCTTTGAGACCACCGTGGAGCTGGTCGTGGTGCGCGCCACGGACGGCGCGCGGCTGGCCGGCACCAAGGTGGTGGAGCGTGCGAGCGACAAGGACGCGGCGCTGGCCCGGGACAAGGCAATCGCATCGGCGGTCAAGGTTGCCACCGCCCGCGTTTACGGCGAAACCAAGCCGCAGTGGCGCAAGCTCTACATGGGCGACAACACGTTCGAGGTCATGTTCAGCAACGTCATTCCTCCCGAGGTGGAAAGCCTGTCGCGCCACCTCGAGCAGAAACTCGGAAAAGGCTCCAAAGCCTCGCTTCGCAGTTTTTACGGAAATGTGGCCATCCTTGGCCTTGATACCCCACGCCAATACGCGGCATTGCAGCGAGCCCTCCTCGATTACCGCGAACTGAACCTCCGCGTGACAGACCGCCAGGGCAAGCGGGTCACCGTCGAAGTGCGGCATTAGTCCGCCGGAATCTAGAACCTACGGTTTCAAAGAAGGAGTTGCACCCTTGAAAAGCTCGCTCATCCGCGCGTTCGCCGTTGCTGTTTTTATCCCGGCCACGGTCTTTGCGGCCCCCCCGGACAGTCCCACCACGGCCAGCCAGGTGGAGGGGGAACTGGGATCGACCGCATTCACGCCCGTTCCGGTGGAGCAGATCACGTCGGTCTCCGCCCTTACCCTGCGCCTGGCCGAGGAGATTGAGACCAACGAACAGCCGGACATCACGCAATTCGACGGCTATATCGCCAAACAGGGGCGCAAAGAGGAACCCATTGGCCTGACCGACGTGGTTTTGCGGTGCCTCGCCCAGAACCTGAACATCAAACTGAGCGATATCACGAACCGGATTGCCCACGACGAGTTCCATGCCCGGGAGGGGATTTTCGACCTCAATGTGGGAGCAGGCCTGATCGTCGGCCGCATCGATGAGCCCAGCCTCGTCCAGACGTCCACGGGCGACAAGACCAGCGTCAATTCCTCCAAAAACACGTCCGCCAATGCCAGCCTCTCGCAGCTCCTTCCCACCGGCGGCCTGGTCCAGCTCATCTTCGATGACGACCGGAACAAGACCAACCAGTCCGGACTTGTTTCCCCTTACTACCGCTCCTCCGGCGGGCTTTCACTCACGCAACCGCTGCTGCGTGACGCGGGGCCGCTGGTCACGCAATCCGGCATCATCCTCGCCCAGTTTGACAACCGGATCACCGAGAGCCAGTTCCGGGGACAGGTGATGAACGAACTCTCGCTGTCGATCCAGACCTACCTGGACCTGATCTTTGCCGTGGCCAACGTGGACGTGCTTCGCATCTCGCTGGCCCAGGCCCAGGAACTCCTGCGGGTCAACAACGCCAAGTTCAAGGCCGGCGTCCTGCCGGAACTGGACGTGCTCCAGGCGCAGGCGGATGTCGCCTCCCGCCAGGAACAGGTCATCGTGGCCCTTCAGCAGGTGGACACGGTCAGTGACCTGCTGAAGACCCGCCTCGCGGAGATCGCGACCCAGCGTGAAACGGGATTCCTGCCTTTGGACATCCCCCGCGTGCTGGACTACACGCTGGACGAGGACCGTGCCCTGGCCGAGGCCGAGCGTTTCCGGCCCGATTACCAGCAGGCCATTTTGAACATCCAGAAATCCAACCTGAACCTGGATGTTGCCCAGAACCAGACCCTGCCCAAACTCGATGTTTTCACGAACTACTCGGGAGTCGGCGTGGACCGAAGCAATTCGGGGGCGGTGGACAATGCGGCCGACGGCCCGTACAGCAACTGGCAGATGGGAGTTCAACTCAATTACCCGCTCCAGAACCGCGCCGCACGGTACCGCTACCATGAGGCCGAGAAGCGTCTCGACGCGGCCTACATCACCCAACTGCAGGTCCGCGACAGCGTTGTTTTCGACGTGCGCAACGGCCTGCGGGCCGTTGCCACCAACCGCGAGAAAATCGAGGTGGGGAAGGCCACGGTGGTCTTCAACAAGGCAAAGGTGGACACGGGCCAGAAGCGCCAGGCTGTCGGTTTGGCCACCACATTTGATGTGCTGGCCTTCCAGACCGACCTCGCAAATGCCCGAATCAACCTGGTCCGGGCGGTCATCGACTACAACAAGTCCATCATCCTGCTGGAACAGGCCAAGGGAACACTGCTCCGGCGCCTGGGCCTGACGGCGGACGAGGGACAGGTGGTTGTGCAGGGCCGGGCACCCAAGAATCCGCTCGGCACAAAGCGCTGAGCCCCGCCACCGGGGTCGGCTTTTGCATGGAACAAGACCCCCGTTGCAAATCCTGATCAGATTCTGCTACCCACATCCCGATTGGCGAAATCCGCATACCCCCGAAGGATTCCCCCACTGATGAAACGATCCAGTTCCCTTCGACCGCTTCCCCCTGCAAGTCCGATCCGGGCTTTCGCCCTACTGGCATCCGTGGCCATCATGCTCGCCGGTTGCTCCGGGACGGGCGGCAACCCCTTCCTGAAATCGAAAAAGGCTCCCGATCCACCGGCACCGCAGGACCAGCCGATGGCCCCGCCCCCGGTGCCTTACGCGCTCACGGCCCAGGCCAGCGGCGCCTTCATCCAGTTTTCGATCACCAACACCAGCCAATCCCCGATCGAAATCGCCCCGTCGATGTTCGCCCTCATTCCGCAGGGACGCCGGCAGGTGGTTCCGTACGGCGGTGAAACAGCCACCATCGATTCGCCGCGGGTCGTCCAGCCTGGACAAACCGTCACGGGGCGCGCCTTCTTCCGCGAGTTCCGGGACCCGGCCGGCAGCCGTCTTGTCTTCAAACCGGATGCCTACGGCACATTTGCCACAATCGGCGGAAGCACCTTCCCCCTGGTGGGCGCCGCAGGCATACCGCGTGGCTGATCCGCCCCCCCCCGCTCCCTCCCTCCTGCTTCGTTTCGGCGAGCCCGAATGGCGGGCGCACCTCGGAGGCGATTGGTGCCAGCCCGAACGGGACGGGGAGATTTCCTGGTGCTGGGCGGGCGAGGGGGAAACCTGGTGTGTCCTGACCGGCGTCGATCCGGCCCTGGACCATGAGATCAATCTGGAAGCCGCCCCCTTTGCGCCGTATGAATCGCCCCTGGGTCTGCTGATGCTCGCTACCGGCCAGACCCTGCTGACCCGGCGCGTGCTGCCGTGGGACGCTTCTTTCCCCGTGCGCGGGTCGTTTCCGTGTCCCCAACCCGATTCGCCCGACCAGCCACCCCCCCGGATCACCGTCAGCTGGCAACGACTCCCGCCCCCCTCCATCGAGGTGCACGCGGCGGGGCACTCGGTGGCGCATCTGGCCTTTGAGAGCAGCGCCCGCCTCCAGGCCCGCCGCTTCCTGCTCCGCGCCAATTCCCTTGGCGACCCGCCCGCCCTCCGGTTTCGCCCCGCCTACGCCCTTTCCCCCGCCGAAGCCGGGGCCTCGGCAGACAACCGGCGCATCAGTTTCCGCTTCTTCCGCCTTCACATTCGTCCACTCCCGTAGCGGCATCGCCCCGCGCGAAAGTGACAGTTAACGGTTTGGAGGAAAGGAAAAGATTCGGCAGGGTGGTGGAGGGGGGAGGATTCGAACCTCCGTAGCGCGGAGCGCGACAGATTTACAGTCTGTTGCCATTAGCCACTCGGCCACCCCTCCGTTCAGGAAACGGCCGGACGGCGCATCGGATGCGCCGGAAATGGTATGCCCCGTCTGCTCCAAATATTCGCCAGATGGACCCTTCCGCCGTGCAGGTTTCCGCCCCAAACGCCGCCCTCCGCAGTTTTCATTGATTTGCCCGCCTTTCGGCACCCAAAACCGAGGGCAACCAAGCCACTCAACCAGGAGAAATCATGCCCAAGAAAACCGTGAAAGACCTCGCCGAACTGAGCGGAAAGAAAGTCTTCGTCCGCGTGGACTTCAACATCCCGATGGAAAACGGCGCCATCACGGATGACAAGCGCATCAAGGCCAGCCTTCCGACGATCCAGTATCTCATCGAACAGGGTGCTTCGGTCATCCTCGCATCGCACCTGGGACGCCCGAAAGGAAAGCCCAATCCGGAGATGAGCCTTGCCCCGGCCGCCAAGCGCCTTGGTGAACTGCTGGGCCGCGAAGTGAAGATGGCTCCCGACTGCGTCGGCGAAGCCACCGAGGCGCTCGCCGCCGGCCTGAAACCCGGGGAGGTGCTGCTGCTGGAAAACGTCCGCTTCCATGCCGAGGAGGAGAAGAACGATCCGGAATTCTCCGCCCGGCTGGCAAAACTGGCCGACGTGTTCGTGCAGGACGCCTTCGGCTCGGTGCACCGGGCCCACTCCAGCACGGAGGGCATCACCGCCAAGATCAAAACCGCGGTGGCCGGTTTCCTGGTTGAGAAGGAACTCAAGTACCTCGACGAGGCCCTGAGCAACCCGGTCCGCCCCTTTGTCGGAATCCTCGGCGGCTCCAAGGTATCCTCGAAGATCGACGTGATCTCGAACCTGCTGAAGAAGGTGGATGTGCTTCTGCTCGGCGGCGGCATGACCTACACGTTCGCGAAGGCGCAGGGCGGCACCATCGGCGCCTCGCTGTTCGAACCGGATACTCTGGAGGTCGCCAAGCAGATCCTCGAATCCGTCAAGGCCAGCGGCAAGAAACTGCTGCTCCCGGTGGACTCGCTGGTTTGCCAGAGCACCGAGAAGCCCGACCCGTCCGTGCCCACCCAGGTGGTGCCGTCGGGCGCCATCCCGGACGGTTGGATGGGCGTGGATGTGGGTCCCAAGACCATCGAGATGTTCACCGCCGAAATCGCCAAGGCGGGGACGGTCGTGTGGAACGGCCCGGTGGGCGTTTTCGAGATCGACGCTTTCGCCGGCGGCACCAGGGCCGTGGCCGAAGCGCTCGCCGCAAGCAATGCGACCACCGTCATCGGCGGCGGCGACAGCGCGGCGGCCGTGAAGAAGTTCAAACTGGCCGACAAGATGACCCACATTTCCACCGGCGGCGGCGCCAGCCTCGAGTTCCTCGAGGGCAAGGTTCTGCCCGGTATCGCGGCCCTCAACGAGAAGTAGGAACCCGGCGAAGCAAGTTGGGGCCGGAAGAACTGTTGGAGAACGAGACCAATCCGGGGACGGGAACGCCTGCGGGATCATCCGCCGGCGGACCCGTCCCCGTTTTTTCATCTCGGGGTGTCGTCAGTCGCATAGGGCGGTTTGCGGGCGACATCGCGGACTTCGTTTTTCCCCGGCATTGCCCGCACTGCGGGGAGCGGATATTGGACGGGCGCTCGGGCACCCGCGGCGATGGGGTCGGTGCCCCCGGTGCCGAGGTGCCGGTCTGCAGCCGCTGTCTCGAGACGCTGGGGCCACCCGATCCGCCGGTATGCACGCTGTGCGGTGCGCCGCGCTCGCTGCAGGCCGACGGGCGCTGCCCCCACTGCCCCACGCCGCCGGTCCATTTCGCCGGGGCGCGCGCCGCGACCTCGTTCCGCGAGTGCGCGCGGACACTGGTCGAGCGCCTGAAATACCAGGCCCGGGACCACTACGCCGGGTTCCTGGCGTCGCGCATGGTCCGCGTTTGCAGGACGGACTGGCCGGACTGGCGCCCCGACCTCGTGGTGCCGGTGCCCCTTTTCCATGCCCGGGAACGCGAGCGCGGATTCAACCAGGCCCGACTGCTGTGCGATTTTGTCGCGCCCCCGCTCGGGGCCATTCCCGCCCCCGACGGTGTGCTTCGCCGGATCCGCCCCACGCCGTCGCAGACCACCTTTGGCAAACGCGAACGCGCCGAAAACGTCCGGGGGGCATTTGAGGTTCGGCCCCTCACCGGACTGCGCGGAGCGCGAATCCTCCTGGTGGACGACGTGTTCACCACGGGGGCCACGCTGAACGAGTGCGGCCGCGTGCTGGCCGATTCGGGCACCGCGGAAATTCGCTGCCTGGCCTTTGCCCGCACCCTGCTTGCCTCCGGATGACAAAGCGGCACCGGCACCACCGAAAAAACCGTTGTTGAAACCTTCGCGGGCCGTGCCGATGTTCGCATGGATTAACGGATCAAGCGATTTTCGGAAAGGGAACCGAACCCGATCATGATTCGAAGGACCTGGCCGCCCGACAAGTGGATGCTCGTCAACCAGATCGAGCATGCCCGCATCGCCGGACTGATCGCCGCCGCGTGGCAGCCGCCCAACGGCAGCAGGCTCAACCGCGAAACCGTGCTGGCCGTGGCGCGTCACGACGACGGCTGGAAGGCCTTCGACGCCGAACCGCAGGTCAACGAGAGCGGCGCCCCCCTTTCGTTCATGGAAATGGATCCGCTCAAGAGCACGGCGCTGTGGATGGCGAGTGCCACGGATCTCGAGAAGGAGAATCACCCCTACGCCGCAAGGCTTGTGGCCGGACATTTCTCCCACCTGGCCTCCGAGCATTTCGACATGGCGCGCCTGAGCCCCCGCGGCGCGGCCGCCCTCGGCGGTTTCCTGGGCAGCCAGCGTGTCCTGATGGAGCGTTGCAGGCGCAAAATCCTGGAGAACGGCAACACCGCGATCAGCGACCTCGAAACGGTGTTCGACGGCGACCCTCCGCCCCCGCCCAGATCACCCCTCGACGACTTCGACCGTGACCTGCGTTTTCTCCAGGTGTGCGACATGCTGTCGCTCCTGCTCGTCACCGATTTCACCGGCTCGACGGAAATCGGGAACGTGCCTTACCTTTCCGAGGGCGACAAATTGCGGGTGTCGCGGGTTGGCGACAAACTGGCCCTCACGTTTTCCCCCCTCCCGTTCCGGAAAAACGTGCGCGACCATGTTACCGGAGTGTTGGTTCCGCGACGGGTTTACACGAATCCCGCCGACCTCCAGGCCGCCGTCAAGGCGACGAAACCGTCGGTGAACGAGTTCCATATCGGTGCGGCCGGCTAGGCCGTGTTTTTTGTGCAAGACCGCGCCGAATAAGAGGACGGCTGGCGCGCTAATGAACTATCGCGCATTTCGCGAGCGGGAGTAGCTCAGTTGGTAGAGCGCCACCTTGCCAAGGTGGAGGTCGCGGGTTCGAGACCCGTCTCCCGCTCCACTGTTTTTGCAGCGTCCTCCCGCGCTTCCCGCCCCCCCGCCAGATTCGCATTGTCTTAAGCCTCCTCCCCTGCTTGATTTCTCGGCACTCCGATGAGCAACACAGGCCCCATGGACAACACCGCCCCGCCACCGCCGACGCCGGACGAGCGTCGCACCGAGCATACGCTGCTGGTGGACGTGCCCACCGAGCTTGGCCCGTACCGCCTCACCCGCCTCCTCGGCCGCGGCGGGATGGGAGAGGTCTGGCTTGGGTTTGACACCAAGCTGGAACGCGAGGTGGCCGTCAAACTGATGCGCAAGGAACTCCTCGCGAACGAGGAGGCCGTGAAACGCTTCTACCGCGAAGCCCGTGCCGTCGCCCGGCTCAACCACCCCAACATCGTGCAGGTCTACTCCATTGGCGACGAGCATGGCGTGATCTACTTCGTGATGGAACTCGTGGACGGCGAGACCGTTACCGACAGCCTCAAGCGGGAGAACCGCCTTCCCGTTGAGGAGGCGGTGGGCATCCTGCTTCAGACCATCGAGGGGCTCAGCTACGCGCACGCGCGCGGAATCATCCACCGTGACATCAAGCCCAGCAACCTGATGCTGACGCGCGAACACCGCGTCAAGATCGCCGATTTCGGGCTGGCCAAGATGCTCGAAACCGACACCCAGATGACCGCGTCCGGCGTGGCCATGGGCAGCCCCAATTACATGTCCCCGGAACAGGCCCGCGGCGAGGAGGCCGACCACCGCAGCGACATTTACGCGCTCGGGATCAGTTTCTACCAGATGCTGCTCGGCGAATTGCCCTTCACGGCCCCGACGCCCCTCACCGTCCTGCTGAAGCAGATCCAGGATCCCCTTCCCGAACCTGACGAGCTGGCCGCCCTGGCCGACGGTCGCGTCCTCCAGGTGATCCGGAAGATGACGTCAAAAGACCCCGAAGAACGATACCAGACTTATGGCGGGCTTGCGGCCGCCGTGGGTGAAATCGCGCCCCAGGTGATGATCCGCCCGTCAGCCCACATCGCCACGGCCACAATGGCGGCCAGCCCGATGGGCTCAAGGGCGACTCCAGACGCCTCCCCGATACCAACCACGGGCGACGGCTCCGACGCCAGCCCCCGTTTCAGCCGCTCGCCGTCTCCGCCCCCTTTGCCGGGTACCCAGCCAACGGGTCGAAAGGCATTCCCTTCGGCTGTCGCGGCGGGGATTGGAGTCGGGATTGTTGCCGTGATCGCCACCGGCGCCGGCGTCTTTTTCTGGATGCGCCCCGGTGCGGAACCGGCGGGCCCAAATCCGTCCACCATCGCCACGCCGACCCCTACCGCGCGCGTCCACCCCAGCCCGTCGCCCGTCGTTTCGCCAACCCCGGTGACAACTCCGGCCGCCGCGACCGCGGTCCCGGCGCAACCCCCTGCCGTGATACCCACGGCAGCCCCCGTCATCACAGGCTCCCAAACGCCCGCCGCCACTTCCTTCCAGGCGATCGGCGGATTGCAGAGTCCGGTCCCCGCCTACCGCATGGCCACGCCCACCGTGGCCGCCACGCCGGCGGAAACGCCCCCGCCCCCGGAGATTGTCTTGGGGCCGGACAACCCGCTGCCGGGGACCACGGTGGCGTTTCTGGATGAATCCGGCGCCACGGTCGCCTCGATTCCGGCAGGCACCCGGTTGCCTCTCCTGCGCATGATTGGTTCCGGCACAAACGCCGCGTTCGTGGCCCGTTATCAGGGCAGGCAGGGATTCGTGCGTTACAGTGATGCCCGCACAATTACGCCGGGAGTCGGTTCGGCAGCCGCGTCCGCGACCGGCGATCCGGGAGCCGTCGCGCCGGCGGGCCTCCAGATCCGCCTCGGAACCCGCGGGGGAAAGGCCGACGAGCAGATCGTCGTGTACAGTGACAAATCGCTCAAGCGCGAGGTCACACGACTTCCCGCGGGCACCGTCCTTCCCGCCGAGGAACAGAAGCCCATCGGCTACTCGGTCGGTCTTCCAAACGGTCGCAGGGGCTTCGTCGTGCTCAAGGACGCCACCCCCCTGCCGTAATTCACCGGGGTCCGCTTGCGGGGTTTGAATAAGCCCGGTTTGCCCCCCTATCTATCCGCGGATCGGGGCGTAGCGCAGCCTGGTAGCGTACCTGAATGGGGTTCAGGTGGTCGCTGGTTCGAATCCAGTCGCCCCGACCATTTTTTCTCTCTTCCGCGACCCGTCCCATTTCGCTTCGCCCTTGCCTCGCGCCCGGGGCCGGGCCACCTTTCCGGCGATGGCGACGGGTTACCCAAGCACCGGCCTGACCGGCCTCGACGACGTTCTCACGGGTTTGCGTCCCGGTGACAATGTGGTCTGGCAGGTGGAGTCCATCCCGGATTACCTGGAGTTCGTGGCCCCCTACTGTGCGCGGGCGCGGGATTCGGGTTGCCAGGTGGTGTATTTCCGCTTTGCGCGGCACGCCCCCCTGCTCCAGGCCGGGGGCCTGGTCGAGGTGTGCGAACTCCAGCCGCAGGACGGATTTGAGACTTTCATCAACTCGGTGCACCGGGCCATTCGGCGCCATGGCGAGGGAAGTTACCTCGTGTTCGACTGCCTGTCCGACCTGGCGGCCGACTGGTACAGCGACCAGATGCTGGCCAACTTTTTCATGCTCACCTGCCCGTTCATTCTCGAGATCCGGGCCCTCGCCTATTTCGCCCTGCTGCGAAACGCCCATTCCCCGCAGGCGACGGTTCCCATCACGGAAACCACCCAGATTCTCATCGATGTCTTCCGGCGGGAACCCGACTTGTTCGTCTGCCCGCGGAAGGTGGACGGACGGTATTCGCCCACGATGTTCATGGTTCACGTGGTGGACACCGACGGCGTTCGTCCCCTCACCTACAGTGCCCACATAGCCGGCCTCATGGCGGGGGTGCCGTGGCTGAGGTCTGACTGGTCCGGGCAGACGATGGACGTTTGGAGCCGCACCCTGCGGGACGCCGAGTCGGCGCTCGATGAGGTGGACCGGGGGGAGGGCGAAGAGTCGAAAAACGCCGGGCGGCTCCGCCATCTCCTCAGGATGGTCTTCTCGCGGGACGAGCGCGTCCTGGAGATGGCGGAGCAGTTCCTCGATTTGCGGGCCGTGCTTGGGACCGCCCGGCGCATGGTCGGCACCGGGCTGATCGGCGGCAAGTCGGTGGGCATGCTGCTCGCGCGCGCGATCCTGGCCGCCCGATACGGCGGCTGGGCCTCCGGCGAGGAAGCCCACGACTCGTTCTTCGTGGGATCGGACGTGTTCTACACCTTCCTGGTCCGGAACGGGTGCTGGTGGATACGCGAACGCCAGCGAAGCGCGGGGGCCCTGATCGACGCCGCGGAAACGGCGCAGGAACGCATCCGCAACGGCACCTTCCCCGACTATGTCATGCGCAGTTTCTCCGACATTCTCGAGTATTTCGGCCAATCCCCCATCATCGTCAGGTCCAGCAGCCTGCTGGAGGACAACTTCGGCAACGCGTTCTCGGGGAAATACGAAAGCGTTTTCTGCCCGAACCAGGGGACGCATGCCCGTCGCCTGGAGCGGTTTCTCGACGCGGTGCGGACGGTGTATGCGAGTTCGATGAGCCGCGAAGCCCTGGCCTACCGCGCAAATCGCGGGCTGCTGGACCGCGACGAACAGATGGCCCTGCTGGTGCAGCGGGTTTCGGGGCACCTGCATGGAAACCTCTTTTTTCCGGATATCGCCGGAGTTGGCTATTCCCACAACCCGTATGCCTGGAGTCCCGAGATTGACCCGGAGGCCGGGATGTTGCGCCTGGTGTTTGGCCTTGGCACCCGGGCCGTGGACCGCAACGACGACGACTACACGCGAATCGTCGCCCTGAATGCCCCCCTGCGACGACCCGAGGCCGGCAGCGACAACGCGCGGCGTTTTACGCAACACCGGGTGGATGTGCTGGATCTGCAGGGGGACCGCCTCGTCGCGATGGATTTTGAGGACGTCGGGCGGGCCAGTCCCGCTCTGCCGCTCCAGGTTCTCGCCGACCGGGATCCGTCCATTGAGGAGTACGCAAGGCGCCAGGGACTGAGGGACGTGTATCCGTGGGTGCTGACGTTCGGCGGGCTTTTCTCCAAGACCACTTTTGTGGCCGACATGAAGCAGATGCTGCGGGTGCTCGAAAAGGCTTACCAGTATCCGGTGGACGTCGAATTCTCGGCCAACCGCAGCGAGGATGGACGGTTCCGCGTCAACCTTCTCCAATGCCGCCCCTTCCCGGTCCGTATGGAAACGACCCGCCGCATTTCACCGGTTTCGGTGTCCGCCAGCCAGCTCGTGCTGCAGGGTCGCGGGCCGGTCATCGGCCACAGCCGGGTCATCCAGATCCGCCGGATCGTGCTGGTGCGCGCCGCACCCTACGACCACCTTTCCCTGACCGGGAAATACTCCGTGGCCCGCCTGGTGGGGCGCCTTCTCCATCTCGATGCAGATTCGGTTGGAGGAGGGGTCCTGCTGATCGGTCCGGGACGCTGGGGCACCACCACGCCGTCGCTTGGCGTCCCGGTGACCTTCGCCGAGATCAACACCGTTTCGGTGCTGTGCGAGCTTGTCACGATGCGCGAGGGGCTTGTCCCTGACGTGTCACTCGGAACCCATTTCTTCAATGACCTGGTGGAACAGGACATCCTTTACGTGGGCATTTTCCCGGAGCAAGCCGGCAACTTGCTGAACGAGGACCTGCTCCTCGCCGCACCGAACCGGCTCCCGGCGCTGCTTCCCGACTCGGAAGCAAGCGCCGGAGTGGTTCATGTTGCGGATTCGTCCGACCTCGCCAAAGCGGGCCATCTGACGCTCTCGGCGGACGCCCTGACCCAACATATCATCTGCGGCGTCGAGCAGGACTGACCGCGCCGCGGGCGGTCACACGATTCCCTGGTCCACCATGGCATCGGCCACTTTCACGAACCCGGCGATGTTGGCCCCCATGACATAGTTGTCCGGCGCGCCATATTCCGCGGCCGTCCGGCGGGCGTCGGTGTGGATGGAATGCATGATCTGCCGGAGCCGCGAATCCACTTCCTCGCGCGTCCAGGTGAGGTGCTGGGAGTTCTGGGCCATCTCCAGCCCGGAAACCGCCACGCCTCCGGCATTCGCCGCTTTGCCGGGACCATACAGGATCCCGTTCTTCAGGAAAACCTCCACGCCGCCCGGCTCCGTGGGCATGTTGGCCCCCTCGGCCACCAGGAGGCAGCCGTTTTTCACCAGGATCTGCGCGTCGGCGGCGCTCACCTCGTTTTGCGTCGCGCACGGGAAGGCGCAGTCGCAGGGAACGCCCCACGGCTTCTGACCATCGAGGTAACGGGCCGTCGGGTACTTTTCAACATACGCCCGGATGCGTCCGCGACGGACGTTCTTCAACTGCATCACGTACTGGAGTTTCTCGGCATCGATCCCGTCCGGGTCGTGGATCGTTCCGTTCGAGTCGGACATGGTGACGCATTTGCCGCCGAATTGCGTGACCCGCTCCACAAGATACTGGGCCACGTTGCCCGAACCGGACACCGTGCAGACCTTTCCCTCCAGCGTCTGGTCGCGGGTGGCCAGCATTTCCTGCGCGAAGTAGGTGGTGCCGTAACCCGTCGCCTCCGGGCGTATCAGGGATCCGCCCCACCCGAAACTCTTGCCGGTCAGGGTACCGGTAAACTCGTTGGCGAGGCGCTTGTACTGTCCGAACATGAAGCCGATTTCCCGCGCCCCGACGCCGATGTCGCCCGCGGGAACGTCCGTGTTCGGGCCGATATAGCGGTGCAGCTCGGTCATCAGCGACTGGCAGAACCGCATGACCTCGTTGTCGCTCTTGCCCTTGGGATCGAAGTCCGACCCACCCTTGCCGCCGCCCATCGGAAGCGTTGTGAGGGCGTTCTTGAACACCTGCTCGAAGGCCAGGAACTTCAGGAGACCCATATAAACCGTCGGGTGAAAACGCAGTCCGCCCTTGTACGGGCCGATGGCGTTGTTGAACTGGACACGGTAGCCGCGGTTGATCTGGTATTTCCCGCGGTCATCAATCCATCCCACGCGAAAAACGACGATCCGGTCCGGGACCACCAGCCGTTCCAGGATGCTGTTGTCCTGGTATTTCGGATTCCGGTCCAGGACGGGCCGAAGGCTGTCAAAAACCTCCGTAACCGCCTGGTGAAACTCCGGCTGCGCCGGGGTCTTCCTGGTTACATCGTTTAGGACATCCTCAATATAGCCCATCGTCACTCTCCGTGCCTGATCGAATTTGACTCTCGGATTCCCGGCCGCGCCTATCCGGTTCGACGGTTTCTCGAATCCCTCCGACCCGCGCAGATACCCAAGGTTGTTGAGGATTCAAGGGGGGTGGCGAAGCCAGTCAATCGCAATCACACGCGGTCTGCGAAAGCGTCCGGGGGCGGTCGGACTGCCGGTCGAACTGAACGGGGATCAGGTGGTATGCGGGTCCGGTCCCGGTCACCGCGGAAAACTCCGCGCACACCGCACCGTTTCCGGCCCGCCACACCCCGACACGATGTTATCTCGGCGCTGGAGTCCGGGGCATGGCACTTCCTGCCGGGTCGAACCGCCAGATGCACAGTTCGGGCTCCTTTCCGCGCCGGGCCACCTCATCGGGCGGGCCGAACCGTGCGCGGCTTGCGTTCAGGACGGGCTTTGAATGGCCACGGTATTGCACGAGCCACACGACACCGCCGGTGGTCACCTTGTCCATCTCCGCGCGAATTCGGTCCGGGTTGTTGGCAAAGACAGGGAAGGCCGCCCGGATGTCGGCGCCCGGAACGTAAAATCGCACGCCGTCGTCGATCTCGCGCGGAAGCACCATCACCTGTTCCCCGGGGCGGTAACGGGGAAGCATGGCCGCCTGGATGGCTTCGCGGAAGGGTTCGGTTGGGCGACGGGACGCGGAGATGGCCGAACCGCCCAGAAAGACGAGCAGACCGATGCCGGCGATGCACCGGAGATGGGTGTTTCGCCACAGGTCGAGGCCGGCGGCGATGCTGGCGGTCATGACGGCCCCGAAAGGCACCAGCCCTATCAGGTAACGGTTGGACCCGAGGAACGACACTTTTGTCCCCGTGAGATCGCCGATAACCGCCGCGGGAATAGCCACTCCGAACGAGAGAAAGACGATGCGGAAACATGCCGCCTCGATGCGGGACAAGGACCTGCGCCGAAGCAGGAGGAGGAGCAGCACCCCCGCCGCAAGGGTGCTTCCGACATACCGCCAGACGATATTGTCCTCCTCCCCCGACCCGGTGCGTGCCCCGCGGGCCGTGCCCACGAGCACCGTGACGAGGCTCATCATCACCTGGGATGGATTCTTGAGCGCCGGGCCAATCTGGCCGGACGCGGTGAAGTAGGCGATCATGGCGGGCAGGTATGTGAGGCATCCAGCCGCCAAAGCCAGCAGGGCCACCCGCCATGCCCGCGGATTCTTCGTCCGCCAGAACCAGGCGTCGAACACGAGGCCCAGAAGCACGAGCAAAACGGAGGGCGAAGTGAGGCATCCCGCGACGCCGCATACCACCAGCACGACGGTCCACCGGAACGGGTGACGGCTTTTCCCCGTGATGAGAGCCAGCCAAGCGCCCATGATCCAGACCGAGAAAAAAAGCACCATGGAATACATCCGCGCGTTCAGCGCGTGCTGGATGCCCAGTTGGTTCATCGCCAGCAGCAGCACGGCCAGCACGGCGGCGCCACGCGCAAGATGCCGTCGCACAACCAGCGGAAACGAAAGGACAGCGGCCAGCCAGAAGACATAGGACGGCAGCCGCAGCAGGCTCTCGCTCAGGGTGAGGTAAGGCGTCGCGAGCGAGAGGTGGACTTTCATGAGCGCAAAGTAGAGGGGCGGGTGCCCGCGGACCATGCGCTCGCGCACCATATCCGTCCACGACATGGTGGCCGCATTCAGGGTAAACAGCTCGTCGATCCAGAAGCCGTTGCGACCGAGCATCGCCGCGACACAAACCGCGCCGAGCAACACAAACAACCCGGCACCGATCCACAGGAGATCCGGGCCGGGGCGGTTTTTTCGTTCAGTTTCGGCGAATGGTTCCAAGGTTGCGCGAGACTGCGGAGAACGAAACTGCGCGTCAAGCCTGACGGGAGGAAGACCCCTTGGGCTCAGGAGACGGCAACACTCCCTTTCAGCACCGACTCCCAGAACAGCAACCCGTCCGCACTTCCGAGAACCGTATCGACGGCGCGTTCCGGATGGGGCATCATTCCGAGGACATTGCCCGCCTCATTCGTGATCCCGGCGATGTTGTTCAGCGAACCGTTTGGATTTGCGGCGTCGGTCACTTCACCGTCCGCGGTGCAGTAGCGGAACAGGACCTGCCCCTTCGACTCGATGTCCTTCAAGCCATCCGGGTCGACGAAGTAATTCCCGGTGGCGTGGGCGATGGGGACGCGCAAAACCTTCCGGTCGAAGCGCGTGAAGGGCGTGTCACGGCGCTCCACGCGCAGGTGGATGCTGCGGCAGATGAAATGCAGTCCCCGGTTCCGGACGAGGGCGCCGGGCAGGAGGCGCGCCTCCACCAGGATCTGGAAGCCGTTGCAGATGCCGATCACCAGGCCGCCGGCCCGCGCATGGTCGGCCACGCTTTGCATCACGGGCGACACCTTCGCGATGGCGCCCACGCGCAGGTAATCGCCGTAGGAAAACCCGCCCGGAAGGACAACCAGGTCCGTGCCGGGGGCGATGCGGTCCTTGTGCCAGACCGTGTCCGGCCTGCGCCCCAGCACCTTTTCGATGCCGAGGATCGTGTCCATCTCGCAGTTGGAGCCGGGAAAAACGACAACGGCAGCTTTCATGGCGCGGGTCACTCCCCTGCTACTTGCCCGAAACGGCTTCGACCTGGATGTCGAAGCGCTCGATGACGGTGTTGGCGAGCAGCTGGTCGCACATGCGGGCGACCTCGTCGCGGGCGGCCGCGGTATCGTCGCCTTCCATCTCGATGTCAAAACACCGGCCCACGCGCACCTTCCGCACACCGCGCACGCCCAGGCTGGCCAGCGCCTGGCTGACGGCGTTTCCCTGCGGGTCGCTGACGTCGGGTTTCAGGGTTACGTTCACATGCGCACGAATCATTCTGCGGCTGCCTCCGCCTGTTCGATGGTAAGGCCCGTGATGAGCCGGAAAATGTCGGTATAACGGTGGGTCATGACTTCGATCACCCCGGCTGGAAGGCGCGGTGCAGGAGGGGTCTTGCTCCAACCAAGGGATTCCACGTAATCCCGCAGATACTGCTTGTCGAGGCTGCGGGCGTCCCCGCCGGCCAGGTAGGCGTCCGCCTCCCAGAACCTCGAAGAGTCCGGCGTGAGGGCCTCGTCAATCAGGATGATTTCGTCGCCGAGCCGGCCGAACTCGAATTTCGTGTCGCTGACGAGGATCCCCCGCGGCAGCAGGCGGTCATGGGCAAACCGGTACAGTTCCAGACTTTTCGCGCGCAGGTATTCCGCCGCCTCGACCCCGACCAGGTCCACCATTTCATCGAACGAAATCGGTTCGTCGTGTCCCGAGGCGGCCTTGGTGGTGGGCGTGAAGATCGGGTGGGCCAACCGGGCGCGCCGCGAAAGACCGGCTGGCAGGCGGATGCCGCAGACCGACTGGCTGGCCTGGTAGTCCTTCCAAGCACTGCCCTCGAGGTACCCGCGCACCACGCACTCCACCGGGAAAGGCGTGGTCCGCCGACACAGCGATGAACGCCCGCGCAGGACACCCGCTTGCGGGGCAAATGGCGCGTGTTTCGCGGGTGCCGCGGTGACGAGGTGATTGCCGATGATCCCGGCCGTTTCGCGGAACCAGAAGGCCGCCAGGTGGTTCAGCACTGCGCCTTTGCACGGGATCGGGTCGGGAAAGACGACGTCGAACGCACTGAGCCGGTCCGTGGCCACCAGCAGGAGGCCTTGCGGCGTTTCGTACACGTCACGCACCTTCCCGCGCGAAACCAGCGGGAAGGGCAGGTCGGTTTCATAGACAGGCGGGGTCGTCATCGGGTCGCGTTTCCGCCGCGGTGTGTGGTCATTCCAGGCACACATTTGGGTTTGCGGACCGGCTTGGGCCAACGCAAGCCCGAAATGGGCGGGGATAGCCGAATCGTCGCCGGAGGGCGGACGGCCCTGACCACGGGGTGAAATTCCGGCCCGGCCGCCCGCATGATTTGTATTGCCGGGACCGCGCGGCAAGTGCCGGATGGTGGGCGATCGGAACCGGTGCGGGTCGCGCCCGCACCCGGCCAACAGACAGGAGATTCTTTGCGGATGCGGATAGCGCGCTGGCGCGGGGCCGTTGTGATCGTGGCGCTGGGACTCGTTCTCCTGCCCGGATGCCGCGGCGGGCGCCGCCCGGTCCCCTGCCCGCGGACCGAAACGCCCAACCTCCACCTGCGCGTCGCCAACCGCGCCGCCAGGGGCGAGCGCATCGAGGTTCAGCTCGACGGCCGCACCATCTGGAACGGTGAGATCGCAGGCGGGCATAGCGCGGCACCGGTTTCCCTTCGCGCAACCGCCGGATGGCACCGCATGACCACCCGCACCTCCGGCGGCGCAACGCACCAGGCCATGATCCAGTGTGAGCGGGAAAAGTGGGTGCTGGTGCAACGCGACCCGCGAAAACCCGAAGGGGTGGCCGTTCACATCACCGAATACCCGCAGCGCTGACCCAAGCACCACCCGCGTTTTGTTTTTCCGGATTGGCGGCCGGTTACCCGCGGACGAGCAGGCGGATGGCCTCGTAGATGGATATGGACGCGAACACAAGCAGGGCCACGCCGGCAATGCGTTCCACAAACAGGTAGGCGCGAGGGCCGATCTTCCGATGGAACCGCCCGGCAATGGTCGAGGCGATAATCACCCACAAGGAGCAGGCGCTGACCACGCCCGTAAGCAACGGGATCGTGACGCGCTCGGCATTTTCCGGCGCAAACTGGGCCGCCTTCAGCGAGATTACCACCCAATAGAAGATCGTCGTCGGGCTGCTGAGGGTCAGGCTCAGCCCCAGCACGTAACTGCGTGCCAGGCGATAGGCCTTCACCGATGTCTCGGGTTCCACGAAATGCGGCGAATCGTCACCGTACTCGGTTGGCTTGGCGCGAAACGCCTTGTTGCCGATGTAAACCAGCAAAGCGGCCCCCACCAGCATCATGCAGGCCCGACCCCATGTGGGCAGGGCACGGAAGAAGGCCACCGCGCCCAGCGACGTGGCGGTCACATACACCGCGTCGGCCGAGACGGCACCCAAACCGAAAGCCATGCCGTAGATGGCCCCGCGTGAGATGGCACGCCGCACCACCTCGAGGTTGATGGGACCCGGAAACGCCGCGGCACCCAGCCCCACGAGGAAGCCGAAGATGAAAACCTGGAAGAATTCCTGCATGACGAGAGAGCATCCCGCGGGACCGCCAGAGGAAAATCAAGGACGCTACGCGTGGTAATTTGGGTTTGATTCGCGATCCGTCCGCGGGGCTCATGGAGGGAATGACCTTCGTCGAGTTCTCGAAAGAATTTGGCTGGTACCTGGGAACCCTGTCGTTCGTGCTGGGCGCGATAGTCGGCAGTTTTCTCAACGTGTGCATTTACCGGGTGCCGGCCAAGCGCTCCATCGTGCATCCGCGCTCCCATTGCTACCAGTGCGGCAGCATGATCGCGTGGTACGATAATGTGCCGATCTTCAGTTACCTGTTGCTCGGCGGCATGTGCCGCCGGTGCGGCGCATGGTTCAGTTCCCGTTATATGTGGGTCGAACTCCTCACGGGCCTCCTGTTCCTCGGCCTGTACCTGCGGTTCGGCCCGGTTTGGGCCGTGCCGCTCCACTTCGTGTTTGCCGCCCTATTGGTGTTCGGAACATTCACGGATGTGGACCACTTCATCCTGCCTGACAGCGTGACCCTCGGCGGGCTCGTCTTCGCCCTCCTGGCCGCCGCCGCCCTCGGCCCCCGGATCACCATCGGGAGCGAAACCGCGCTGGCAGGCGAGATTCTCGACTCCTTCGAGATGCTCAGCCCCCGCGTCCTTCACTTCGTTGCCTCGAGCCACTTCGCCCCCCTGCTGTGGGCGGTTTTCAGCGCCGCGTTCGGCTGGGCATTGCTTGCCGGCGTGGGCGCCTTCGGACGCATTCTTTTCCGCAAGGAGGCAATGGGAGGCGGCGACATCAAGTTGTTCGCCTTCCTCGGGGCCTACCTCGGTGCCCTGAATTGCATCTGGGTGCTTTTCCTGTCCGCCTTCATCGGCTCCTTCCTCGGTATCGGAATGATTGTCGCCCACAAGGTTCTGGGGCGGGACGAGACCGAAACGCTGGAACTGGGCCCCAAACCGGCCGTGAAATTGCACGACGGAATCGCGGGAAGCCGAGCCGGTGCCCCGACCGCTGAAAAGGTTGAAACGGGTTCGGACCCCGTCATGGAGGACGATCCCACGCCGCCGGTGCCGGCCCCGATCACGATCCGGATCGTGCGAAGATCGGCACGGCAGTTGCACCATTTCCCTTTTGGGCCGTATATTGCCCTTGCCGCCATGATCGTGCTGTTCTTCCAGGAACCCATCCGCCAGTTTGCGCGCGAAGCGCTGATGCTGCCCGACCTGTCCGGCATCACGCGCCCCGCGCCGCCCCCGGAGAGAAGCGCCCCATGAACTGGATGCGACTCGGTATCGTGATGGGCGCGCTTGCGTCCGTCTCCCCCGCTTTTTCCCAGCCTCCGCCGTCCAACCGGCCGGTTTCCGCGCCCGCTGATCCTGCCGCGCTGCAGGATCCCGAAGGCGCGGCGTTGCGCGGTCACGGTATCGGCCTGACGAACCGCGATCTGGTCACGTTCCTCGAAAAGGGGTTTCCCAGGAACCTGGACGCGGCCAGGATGCCGGAGCGCCCGCAGGAGAAAAGCCAGCTTGCCGTATACGCGATGGCGCGACTGGCCCAGGCGAAGGCGACCGAAGCCGTTCCCGTGCTCGTGAGCATCGCGGCGATGAACCTGCCCGAGGGTGTCGCGGGCCTTGTGCGCATCGACGTGAACCAGACGTCCCCGGGAAGCCGCGAAGACTTTCGCCAGAAGGCCATCCGCATCCTGCAATTCAACGCGATCAATGCCCTGGGCATTATCGGTGATCCGCTGGCACTGCCCGTGGTGAGAGCGGCGTTCGCCAACGAAAGCAGCCCGGGCGCACGGATCCAGTACGCGATAACCATGGCCGCCTTGGGGGATGCCGGCGGCACCGACGCGCTGGTCGGGATCATCCAGGCCGCCAACCGTCGGGAAAGCGCCGCGGCGGCACGGGCATTCTACATTATCACGGGCCAGGATTTTGGGTTCACCGAAAACACCCCGATCCGCGCCCGCAAGACGCGGGCCGCGGCCTATGCCCAATGGTGGCAGGCGAACCGGATGAGTTTCCGACCCGACCGGGAGGCGGTCGCCGCCAGGCGGATCGAGCCCGTCAAAATGCCCGCCTTCCAACCCCGCAGCACCCGGGACCTCCTCAAGCTTTCGGCCTTCTATTTCGATTTCTCGAACCGTTTTCGCACCTTCGAGGCCCGCGACCGGATCTCGCAGGCCGGGCGCACCATGAACCCCGACCTGCTTCGGATCATGAACGATCCGATGGAGGACTTGGACGTCCGGATGGAGGCGATGAACTGGTATTTCGAGTTCAACCGGACCGAATCGCGCAAAGTATTCCAGCGCCTTCGCCGCGACGAGAATCCGGAAATCGCCGAAAAGGCCCGCGTCCTGATCGATGACGCGGACAAACGGAGCGCCACCCCGCCCCGTGGACAGTAACCAGGACTCCCTGCAACAGCCCGTCGCCACGGATGTTCGCGGCATCCCGGCGCCCACCGCACCGGCGGAAATGCGCGTCCTGATTGCCGTCGCGTGTTCCGCGTTTGTTTTTTTCGTGACGCTGCTGCTGGCGGGTCAGGTTCTCCGGCCGAGCCTGGCCGGGAACCCGCTGGTTGTCCTCGGCGGTGCCATGGCCGCCACGATCGGGGTCGCGGTCACCTTGCTGCGCCCGCGGTGGGTGCTTCCCGGGCTCCTTCTTGCGGTTCAACTGGCCCACGATTTCCTGGAAGAAACATCCCTGCCCCTCGGGTTCATGAAATTCTATATCATGGACGCCGTGTTCGTTTTCAACATCGCCCTGATTGCGGGCCGCATCCTGGTGGGACGGGCGCGCCTCTGGCCGACCGCCACAAACAGGGCCGTCGCCGCTTACTTCGCCATCGGCGTTTGGGGCGTCTTCAACGGCTTGATTCTCTCGAAGAACCCGTTCGATGAAGTGCTCGGCGATTTCCGCCGCGCATACTTTTACTTCCTCAACTTCTTCGTGATCCTGCTTTTGACAGACGGCCTTGGGGATGTGCGGCGTCTGCGCAAGGTGCTCGTCTTCGGCGCTATCTGCATTTCGGTGAAGGCCTTCTTCCAGGCCGCGACCGGGCAATTTTACTACAGGCGCGCAGGCGACGCCGCCCATGTCCTGTCCCAGTATGAGATCGTCTTCCTTGCCTTCGGCGTTTACTACGCGCTGGGCCAGATTCTCTACAACCCGCGCGCGCACCGCCTGTGGTGGGGCATGGTGGCCGGGGCCGGTATGCTGGCCGCCATCCTGGGCAACTACCGGGCCTCCTGGTTGGGTGTCATGTGTGGTTTGGCGGTCATTTTTCTCGTGCTGCCCGCCCGCAGGAAGTGGCGTTTTGCCTTAACCGGCGTCCTGGTCGCCGCTTTTGTTGCGCTGGCTTTTGCGTTTGTCTGGGATGTCCAGGTCACCGAGGGACGCACCACCGTGGGTGAGCAGGTCCTCAAAAAGGCCAGCGTGGGCAACACCACGGAAGACGTGAACGTCATCTGGCGGTTTGAGTCGTACAAGGCGGCCATCGAACGCTGGCTGACGCGCCCCCTCACGGGAAGCGGCTTGGGGACTTACCTTTCGTTTTACGTCCCCACATCCACCGGGGGCTCCATGCTGGCCGAAGGTCACAGCATCCACAACTCGATGCTGTGGCTCCTGATGACCCAGGGAATCGTCGGCTTTCTTGTCATCCTGAACATGCACGTTCGCATCGTGCGCGAATCCCTGCGATACCTGCGAACCTCGGAATGGCAGGAAGGCCGCGTCACGGTCCTGGCCTGCACCGCGTTCTATGCCGCGATGATGGTCTCCACGTGCTTCGAGAATTTCCTGGAGGGGGCCACCGCGGTCACGCTTCTGAGTTCGACGGTCGCACTGGGGATGATGACGATCCGATTCACGCCGGATTCAGCGGGCGTCTCGCCCGATGGCGTCCAGGGCCGCAAGTAAAGCGTCCAGTTCCCCGCGCGTGCCGATCGTGATCCGCACGCCGTCCCGCAGGCTCTCCGACCGGAAGTAGCGCACAAGGATCTTTCGCTCCTTGAGGCGGGCATAGAGATCGGGGGCATCGGCGCGCCGGGCAAAGACGAAATTCCCCTGCGAATCCGGGAACCTCGAATCCGCGCGCACGCAATTCGGCCGCCAGGAAATCGCGGTCCCGTTTCACCGCGGCCGCCCGCTCCCGGTAATAGGCCGACGACTTCCACGCGGCCAGCGCTGCCGCCTGCGTCACGCGGTTCAGGTTGTACGAGTCCTTGATCTTCTCCAGCTCCGCGATCAGCGGCTCCCGCGCCAGCATGAAGCCGATGTGGTCGAGCCGACCATCGCCGGCGGCCTGACGCCGACGCGCATCCCGGCCAGCGAGTAGCTCTTCGAGAAGGTTCGTGTCACCACCGCGTTGGAGTGCCGGCGGTACACCTCCATCGAGTCCCCTTCCGCGAAATCCACATAGGCCTCGTCCAGCACCAGCAGACGGTCGGGCGCCGAGGAGGCCAGGCGGTCAAGGATTCCGGCCGGGTAGCGGGTTCCAATCGGCGGGTTCGGGTTCGGCAGGAAGAAAATCTTGGCGGGATCGGCAAAGGCGTCCTCGGGCATGCCGTAATCCGGAGCCTTCAAGCGGAAGGTGCGCGCCGGGCAGCCAAACATGGCGGCCAGAGTCTCATACAAGACATAAGTGGGGTCGAGCATGGCAATCCGGTCACCCGCGCCGGGGTCCAGGAAGGCATGGCAGATCAGGCGGAGAACCTCGTCGGACCCGTTGCCGGCAAGCACCTGTTCCATGGGCACGCCGAGACTCCGGGCAATCTCCGCCCTCAGCTCCGAGGCCGAGGGATCGGGATACTTGTTGTAGGCCGCCTCGTCTGCCGTGGCACGGACCGCCTCCAGGACCTCGGGGGAGGGCGGGTAGGGGTTTTCGTTCGTGTTCAGCTTGATGAAGCCCGGTTCGCGCGGCTGCTCCCCGGGAATGTAGCCCTCCAGGGCCGAAACCGCAGGATTGATGCGAATTGTCATGATGATTGCCTCGAAACTGGCAGACAAAGAATGCGTCTGGACATTCGGCGGGGCGTTGGGTCATGGGGCCAAGGGACAATCCGCCCACCGGCATAAAGTCCGAAAACTGTTGCGCGAAACCGCGCCCTGCCCAGAATCCGGCGTCTTGTGAACCTTTCATCCCCCGTCCAACGTCCGCCCCGCAGCCCGGCCCTGGTGGCCATCTTCTTCCTGTTCATCGCCACGGGCATGTGCGGCCTTGTGTACCAGGTTGTCTGGCAGCGCTACCTGCTCAACATTTTCGGTGCCACCATATACTCGGTAAGCACGGTGCTTTCGGCCTTCATGGGCGGGTTGGCGCTGGGCAGCTGGCTTTTCGGCCGCGTTGCGGACCGCACCCGCCGGCCGCTCGTCGTCTATGGGGCGCTCGAGATCCTGATCGGCGTCGCCGCGCTGCTCGTCCCCGCCATGCTTCACGTGCTCGACCCCGTCTTCACGGGCGTCTATCGCAATTTTGAGTCGAACTTCTACCTGTTCTCTGCGGTCCGGTTCGTCGTGGTTTTCGCGGTGCTTCTCGTGCCGACGACCATGATGGGTGGCACGCTTCCGGTCCTGTCGCGCTTTCTCTCCCCCGATGGCGGGGGCGCAGGGCTTCGCGTGGGGCTGCTGTATGCGCTGAACACCACCGGCGCGGTCCTGGGCACGATCCTGGGCGGGTTCTTTTTCATCCGCTGGTGGGGCATCACACGCACGGTGTGGCTGGCCGCCGCGATCAACATGACCGCGGGGGTCATCGCGATCCTGCTTTCGGGGGTCTTTGTCCGCGCTGGCTCCACCGCGGGGGGCGCCGATCCGCTTGTCCCCGCTCGCGGGGATCGGCGCGTCCGCCTTGTTTTTGCGGCTTTTGCCGTCAGCGGTTTCGTTGCGCTCGGTCTCGAGGTCGCCTGGTCGCGCTCGCTCGTCTTCACCTTCGAGCATCTCAAGAACACCACATACTCCTTCACGGCAATGCTGGCGACCTACCTGGTCGGCGTGGCCGTGGGAAGCGCGGCGATCACCCCGTTTGTCGAGCGTCTCCGCCAGCCATTCCGCACTTACGCCGCATTCCAGGTGCTGATCGGCCTGCTCGCCATGGCATCGTTCTTCGTCCTGTACTACCCCGCCTACACTCTCGGTACGGACTGGTTCCAGCAGTTCGACGGTTCCGAGTCGAACCTGCGGTGGGGTGCGGCTGTGGGCCTGATCTTCCTGCGCACGGCGGCCGTGATGTTCCTTCCCACGTTCTGCATGGGCATGGCATTCCCGATCGCCGTCCGGGCCGTTGTCACCGCCTCACCCACCGTGGGGCGGGATGTCGGGCGCCTCTACGCGGTCAACACCGTGGGGGCCATTCTCGGGGCGGCGGCAACCGGATTCCTTCTCATGCCGCTACTGGGAATCGCCAACACCATCATCCTGCTGGGCGGGCTTCAGCTTGTCGCGGGCATCGCGCTGATCCTCGGCGAGCGCGAATCTCCGGCGTTCCAGCGCGGTGTGTGGGCCGTGCTCGGTGCGGCGTGCATTGTCATCGCGCTCGTTTACCTGCCGCGCCCCGCGCATTTCCAGCCGGACTCCCCGTACGAGAAAACCGTTTTCTACCGCGAGGGTCCCTTCGCCACCGTGGCCGTGGCCGAAAACACGCTGAAGTTCCGCACCATCTACGTGGACAATGTGGGGGTAGCCGGAACGGACCCGATGCTGCTCACCGACCAGAAGAGCCTGGCCCACGTGCCCATGCTGCTCCTGCCGAACCCCAAAAGCGCGCTGACCGTGGGCTTTGGCAGCGGCGGGGCCAGTTACTCATACACCCTGTATCCGGAACTGGAACGCATCCATTGCGTGGAAATCACGAAAACCGTGGTGGAGGCGGCGCCCACCCTGACCGACTCGAACCGCGACGTGGTGATGTTCGCCCCCGAATACAAGGAGCGCACCGGGCGCGACCCGGAGGGCGAACCCCTCTGGGACGACGGCGGCGCCAGCGGCTGGTATCGCGCCGACAAGCGCTACCGGGTCATCCTCGACGACGTCCGCAGCCACCTGCGCTTCACGAGGCAAAAATACGACATCATCGCCACCGACTGCACCGACCTGCGATACAAGTCGAACGCGAACCTTTACGACCTGGAGTACTTCACCCTCACCCGCGAGCACCTGACCGACGACGGCATGGTGGTGGTTTGGATGCCGCTCGCGGGCCTCAGCGACTCGGCATTCCGCGTTGCCCTGCGCACGTTCTACCGCGTCTTCCCCGAGATGGAAGTCTTCTTCATGAACAACCAGCCGACACACTACATCCTGCTGCTCGGCACCAAGAAGCCCCTCGTGGTGGACCCGGAACTGGTCAAACGCCGGCTGACCATCCCCGGGGTGCAGCGCGACCTGGGAGAGATCCACCTGGACCGCGCGGAGAAGATCCTGTCATGTTTCATTGCGGGGCGCGAGCGCCTCAAAGACTACCTCGAGGGCGACATCCTCAACACCGAGGACTTCCCGTACATCGAGTTTGAGTCGCCACGCTACGGGTACGGGGACGAACCGCTTCTGGACAATCTCGACGGCCTTTTCAAACTGCGGGAGGATCCGGCCCGGATGCTGGCACCGGGCGCCACGGCGGAATTCCGCGCTTCGCTGAAACGCTATTATGACGCGGCGCCCCATATCATCGAGGGGCACCGCGACTACCGCGAGCTGAGGATTCCCGAGGCCACCCGCGCCTACCAGAAGGCGAAGGAGATCAATCCGGACGATGCATCGGTGACCAACCTGCTCGACTTCGACGAGTTGCGCCGGAAGGTGCGCGGCCAGCCCGCAAACTCCTGGGCTCGCTGGATGCTGGGCGAGGTGCTGGCCATGCAGGGGCGTGACGGCGAAGCCATCGCCGAGTTCAACTCCTTCGTGGAGTACGTGGAGGCCCGCCCAGCCGCGCGGGAACCGGCGACGATGCACTTTGTGCGGTTGTCGCTGGAGCGGCTCGCGGAGCTCTACGCCAAGGCAGGCCGTGACGGGGAGGCCAAAGCGTACCGCGAGCGGGCAGCCCGGATCCCCGAACCCCCGGCGCCGGAAAAGGGAAAGTGACAACTTTCACCCCGGTGCGGTTTCTGGCCGTGTTATCCATGATGTGCCTGGGAACGGTCATATCAGGACCGGCCCTCCAGACAGCCCGGATTCCGGCGTCACCAAAAGGCCAGGACTCCGCCTGGCAGATTGCGGAACAACCGAGCCGCCGCGGGGCTTCCCCGATGATGGTCCTGGACGCCCATGTGGACACGCTGCGGCGCGTGCTGGACCGGGGTGACGACCTCGGTGAGCGCCTGGCCGACGGCCAGGTGGACATCCCGAGCCTTCGCGCCGGGGGCATCACCGTGGTGTGGTTCGCCCTGTGGGTGGATCCGCGCAAATATCAGGGAGAGGCGGCGACGCGACGCGCCATGGCGCTGCTGGGCGCCTTGCGCGAACAGATCCGCCTGCATCCCCGCGATCTGGCCTTCTGCCAGACCGCCGCCGAATGCCGCACGGCAGCCGCACGCGGCCAGGTTGCCTGCATGGTCGGCATCGAGGGCGGTGTCGCCATCAACAATGAACTGGGTCGCATCCGCCAGTTCCGCGAACTCGGCGTGCGCCGGATGACGCTGACCTGGCGCGGCAACCTCGAATGGGCCGGCTCGTCCCAATCCGAAGATCCATCCTTGGGGCTCACCAAGTTTGGGCGGGAAGTCGTCCGCGAGATGAACCGCGTCGGCATGGTGGTGGACCTGTCCCATACCAGCGACCAGACCTGCCGCGACGCGCTCCAGGCCTCGGCATTCCCCGTGATCTTCTCCCATTCGAACGCCCGCACGCTCGCACCGCACCCGCGCAACGTCAGCGACGACCTGCTCCGCCGCCTTGCCGAAAACAACGGGGTGATCGGGGTCAACTTTTTCCGGGATTTTCTCAAGCCGCGCCCCAGGGGCGG